>Ga0123355_10012722_pt1 | contig 13047 bp, 13 predicted proteins | sample TergutEmb28metaG_3_FD_89872 | JGI IMG/M metagenome (GOLD analysis project Ga0123355, IMG submission 89872) | Embiratermes neotenicus P1 segment gut microbial communities from Petit-Saut dam, French Guiana - Emb289 P1 | ecosystem: Host-associated > Arthropoda: Insects > Digestive system > Gut ... | reverse complement strand
TAAAAATAAAAGCAACATAAAAAAGCACGGCGTAGACTTCGAGGAAGCTGAAACTGTTTTCCAAGATGAAATGGCTCTCGAACTTTTCGATGATGAACATTCCGAAGATGAGGATAGATATATAATCATCGGAATAAGTAGCAAAACAAGAGAGCTGATGGTTTGCCATTGTTATAGAAATGGCGGTAATGTAATCAGAATAATCTCTGCAAGGCGAGCAACAAAGACCGAAATAGCATTTTATGAAAGGAGATATACCAAATGATTAGAGAGTTGACCGAAAAAGATTTTGAACGCGCCATTAGGAATCCTCATTTTGACAAGCTAATGACCAAAGTAGAAGTTGCCATCACAAAAGAGGATTGGGCTACTTTTTGTGAATATGCAAAAATAAACAACGTGCCACCCGAACTGATTATGCGCAATGGCTTGGCCGATTGGGCTAAAGAATTACGTGATGTTGAATAAGTCTACTTTCTCAAACCCCTTAGTGACGTTACAATGGTATGCTATTAAGGGGCTTGGGGAAGAAGGTGTTCTTGAATGTAGTTACCAAATCCATGGGGCTTCGTATTTATGAATATTCTCATCTCCGGTGATTATGGTCATTTTTTCTGAAAGCGCAGTCGCAATGATAATGCCGTCAAATGGGTCGCGGTGTAGCAGTGGCTGTGATGAGATATGAAAAAGGCGGGATTGGCCATTTTACAGGCACAATCCCGCGCTTTGCGTTCAAACTATCAAAAACACACAAGATTGAAGCTACCGGAACGAACTCACCAAAAAACTTAACGTTTTACGTTATTTCTCCAATCCAAATCCCCATGGTCAAGTGCCAACAACAGCGCCTCTGCCGTGGCTAGGTTGCTCGCCATAGGAATATTATGCACATCACAAAGTTGCAAAACAGACATAATATCCATCTCGTACTGGTTTTGATGAAGCGGGTCCCTGAGGAAAATCACCAAGTCTATATCGTTAAGCGCGATTTGCGCACCCATCTGTTGCCCGCCGCCTAAATGCCCGGCCAGGTACTTTCTAACCTGCAGGCCCGTAGCGTCTTCCACCAGCTGGCCTGTTGTGCCTGTGGCATAAAGCTTATGCTTGCTTAAGATATGGCGGTACGCCACGCATAAGTTCTCCATTAATTTTTTCTTGTTATCATGCGCTACTAATGCGATGTTCATCGTAAGTCGTCTCCATTCTGAGGCTTTATACGTATTCCAAGTAAATGTGCTAAAATCCACATGGGATTTTCACACTGTGCTAAAATCCACACGGGATTTTCACACTACCTCGTTATCTATAAGTTCATCTTTATCACGTTTAAGTCCGATATTAAGCACTATACCCATTGCTATCATATGCACCCATATCATAGACCCGCCGTAGGACATAAACGGGAAGGGCATACCTGTAGTGGGCAACAGCCCGGTTACAACGCCTACATGCACAAACGTCTCAAAAAGCAGTAGCCCCGCAACGCCTATAGCTATAAGGCGGCCCTGTATATCTGTAGCCCTAAGGCCTATCAGCATACATTTTACCACCATAAACACCATAACGCCAATAAGCGTAGCACTGCCCGCAAACCCAAACTGCTCCGCCACAACAGAGAATATAAGGTCATTGTGGGCAAAAATCAAGTATATGCTATTATTTAGAAATCCTACACCGGTAAGCCCGCCGGCGGCAATGGCGCGTCTGGAGTTTTCTACCTGGCGCACCATGTTCGGGTCTGGGTCATCGCTAAACCAGGCTATGATGCGGTTAAGCTGGTAAGCGTGGAATATACCGTCGTCACCCAAGAAGATAGGCACATCCCTTTGCAAATCAAACCACAGTAAAACCAAAATAGGCACAACAACCAAAATCCCCAGCACAACGTAGCGTAGCTTAATGCCGGCGGTAAATAATATAACCACTGCCACAAACAAAATAACCAGCGCCGCGGATAAGCTTGGTTGCAGGAATACCAGTACAACCGGCACGGCAATGGCTATCAAAACCAGCGCAAGCCATAATATGCGATTAAAATCATCGTTTTTAACATCAAGAAATTTCGACAAAAACAATATCATAAATATCTTGGCAAACTCGGAAGGTTGCAAGCTAATAGGGCCAATGGCCGGGACGGGTATCGGGAGCCAGCGGGCGACATTGGTCCCGTCGGTTACGCCAAGAAGCATTACCGCTATCAATAGCACCATCATAAACCCATATATAAACAGGTATAGCCGGGTAATAAGCCGGTAATCGATACACGCAAACAACAGCATCAGCACAGAGCCTGAAATAATAAACACCCGCTGTTGCCGCCACAGCCCGCCAAAACGGACCGCTTCGCTAACAGGCATACCGGCATGGTTGGCGGAGGCATAAATCATCATAACGCCAAAAATGCCAACGCCGATTACGCTAAGCGCCAGCAAATAATCAAATGATTTTAGCCCCTGTATAATGGCCTGCTTTTTAGTCATGGATTATTATCGCCTTCTCATGCTTTTAATGGGTATGTCCGCTCTTAACCTGGGGGAGGATCCGTCCCCTTCTTCGTGGCCTGTTTGGCAAATTTGCACGTCAAAATCATGTTCGTCTATATACATATACTGTTGCAATACCTTTAGCAAATCGTTTTTCATCATTTCCATTATATGAGCGGAGCTATCCACTCTATCCGTTACCAAAATCATTTTAAGCCTGTCCCGCGCTACATCTTTTGAAGGTGTGGGCTTTCTAAATAATCCTAGCATAGCACTACCTCCTTTATGCGCGTGTGAAAAATTTCTTTAACTTAGAAAGAAAGTTCACATCATCAAATAGATCCATCAGCGGGACTTCTTCGCCCAGTACCCTCCTTGTAATATCTCTAAAGGCCTGCCCGGCTACGGATTTTTCGTCCAGCACGCAAGGCTCGCCCCGGTTGGTTGACACTATTATGCTTTCATCGTCAGGCACTACACCTAGGACGTCTATTGCCAAAATTTCGGATACATCTTCTAGGGTCATCATATCGCCGCGCTTTACCATGCTGGGCTTAATGCGGTTTAAAATAAGCAATGGGGGTGGGAGCTCGCTTGCTTCCAGCAGGCCTATAATCCTGTCCGCGTCCCGTACGGCGCTTACCTCCGGTGTTGTTACGACTATTGCTTTATCGGCGCCGGCTATGGCATTTTTAAAGCCCTGCTCTATACCCGCGGGGCAGTCTATTAATACATAGTCAAACTCCTCCCGAAGTTGGGCGCATAGCTTGCGCATCTGCTCTGGGTTGACGGCGTTTTTGTCCTTGGTTTGCGCGGTGGGTAGCAGGTGCAGGTTGCTGTGGTTCTTGTCCCTTATTAGGGCTTGTTTAAGCCTGCAATTGCCTTCCACTACATCTACCAAGTCGTACACTATGCGGTTTTCCAGTCCCATGACAACGTCAAGGTTCCTAAGGCCTATGTCCGCGTCTACCAGTACGACTTTTTTGCCTTGGGCGGCAAGACCTGTCCCAAGGTTTGCAGTGGTAGTGGTCTTTCCTACTCCGCCTTTGCCGGAGGTTATTACTAATACTTCGCTCATGCGTTCCCCTCTATCTTATGAAATTTATTGATTTAAAGCGGTGCGATATACACCGTGCCATCCTGGATATATGCCCAAGCCCCCTTGCCGCGCGGTACCCGGGGTGTATCTTCCTCGGGTATGTAGGTCACGGCATGGGAAATGCGTATTTGTGTGGGCTGGAAATCAAGGGCCGAAACAAAACATTCCGAGTCCCCTCCCGTATCGCCGGGCGCACCGGCCCAGGCCGTCCCTTTTAGGGATCCCAGGATTATTATGTTGCCGGTGGCCTTAATCTCACCGCCGGGGTTGACATCGCCCACAACTACTACGGAACCGTTTTGCCGTATAGTCTGGCCGGATCGCACCCCGCCGCGGTAATAGAAAGTCTGCCTTTCTATAGGCTTCATACCCGGGGGTGAAGCCGGTATCAGTTTAAGTTCCGGCGCCGGCCCCTTTTCGTCGGAAACGGCTATATTTAAGTTGGCCTCAAATTGTATGATATTAAGCAGTGTATCTTCTTCCAGGGCTGAAAGCTTACGGCCTTTGAAATTAACGGTTGCCTTGGCACCTTCAAAAAAATTTCTTGACCCGGCTACCCTTTTGCGCAATACATCTTTAATAAGCTCAAAGCCCGCTTTATCATCCAACAGGATGCTAATGCCGTCGCGGCGGCCTTTAAGTATTACGCATTGCTTTCCTTCGAGTACATCTTTGCGGGATTGTGTTGACATGGATTGTTATATGCCTCCTATGGTCGCAGTGTATTAAGCGTCGCGGCGCCCTCGGCCTCGAGCTCGTGTCCCAAGGCTATTTTAATCATTGACTGCGCAATACGGCCGGATAATTGGGAATGCGCTACAGTTGAGCCAAAGGGGATGTTTACATAAATAGAAATTTGCGGGTCTTCCAGCGGCGCAAAGGCCCCAAATGCCGTATGGTAAAGGCGGCCATGTATCTGTTGTGTGGTACTAGTTTTACCGGCTATAGGTATAGGGAAGCCGCGAAACAGATTGGTTGCGGTACCTCCGGCCCCCGGCTGGGTGACAAGGCGCATCCCTTCAATTGCCGCGTCCCATGTTGACTCAGAAAACTCCAGCCCCATGCATACCGGTTCAGGCTCTGTGCGCATTACCATTTGGCCATGGCTGTTTTCTATATGGCCCACCATGTAAAGCTGGTAGTTTACGCCGCGGTTGGCAAAGACATTCATTACCCTGGCCATTTGCGCGGTTGTGTAATCGTTAAAGCCCTGGCCTATGGCTGTGCGCACCGTATCACCGTCAAACCACCGCCTGTCATGTGGGCTGGCATTCCTAAACTGAAACTCCTTGAACTCCGGCGAGGCCATCCTTACACCGTCAAAGCCTGGTATGCGCTGGTCCGCAAGCTCCAAAATTTCCACACCGCTTCTTTCATGCAGGCCAAAATGCATCATGTATTTATTAAGCGTCTCTATGCGTTGCAATGTGCTGGTTGTAGCTGTGGTTAAATTATTGCCAAGCCGCCAAGCCGCTTCCGCAAAAAAGTAGTTGCAACTTACGGCAATTGCCTGCGCCACAGTTATACTGCCATGCCCGCCGCTACGCCTAGCCCAGCAGTGGAAGTACGGTTGACCGGCTCTTCTGAAAGAAACGCCGTCAAAAATGCGGGTGCTTGGGCCTATAGCGCCGGCCTCGAGTGCTGCAACGGCTGTTATCATCTTGAAATTGGAGCCGGGGGCCCGCGGCTCCCTAAAAACCCTGGCCAGGTTTGGGTAGGTTGGGTCCAGGAAATATATGTGGTTGAAATATTCTACATCCATGTTATTAACTAAGCGGTTATTGTCATAAGAAGGGTACGATACTGCCGCAAGCACGGCCCCGGTAGGCACATCCACTATCATGATAGTGCCGGTAGAAGGGTCTATATTAACCTGTTGCGGAGTGATTTCCCATGCCTCTATTTTTTGGATTAGCACGTCACGGGCGGTTTGGGGGCGGGTTATCAGTTGTTGCTCTATAGTGCCGTATGGGTCTGTAATCTGCCCGGTCCCGATTAGGGTAAGAAGCATCATCGCAGGAGACACCCGCCCGGAGCGGATGCCTTCTGTTATGATACTGTGTATTTGCAGTATATCCTCCCTGGAAGTGCCGGCACCCGGGAAACGCTGAATGATATACCTTTGCATAGCCATTGCCGGGCCTTCTTCCGCCTCCAGCACTGCGCGGATGTTTAGGTTATGCCCCTCAACAAAATTGGTGAACACTTCCTGTAAGGTTACCGTAGGCTCGTTGTGGTTGCGGAAGGTTAAGCGGTTAACGAGTGTGCGAGCCAGATAGTCTTTGAGCGTATAGTAGGCAGCCATTTGCAATTCCAGGTCTATGGTTAAAAATAAACGGTCCCCCGGTTGCGGTTCTTGTATGATCGTGGGCTGGCCTATCCTGCGGCCGGCATTATTAAACTGAATGGTTTGCAGGCCGGGTGTCCCCCTGAGATACTGCTCCATACTACGCTCTAAGCCTTGGCGGCCAAACAGGCATTGGGGCGTATATCCCAGATGCTCGTTTGCGGCCAGGTCAACATCTGTAATTTGACGGATATAACCTATTATGTGGGACATGTAAATGCCGGCGGGGTACTCGCGCTTGGCTTGGATATCTATAAACATGCCTGTAAAAGTTGAGCTTCTTTCTTCTATGGATGCCACCGTTTCCGGGGATATGTCTACGGCAAAGAGAATTGGTGTCGGGTCAAAGCGGTCTACCCAAATCAAGCGTTGCATAAAAATCTTGGAGCGGAAATTAAGAATACGCCTTGCGTCTTCATGGCTCATATCCGGGCATATGCGTTCCCGTTCCCGTAAGAACATGAAGCTTTCCTCTGCTGTGGCTTCCCGGTAATTGGGGATTATCATTTCCCGCTTCCAGTGGTTTTGTGTGTGAGTCCTGCTGTCCGTAAACTCGAATGGGTCAAGAGAAATAGGGAATTCGTCTATAGATTGCTCTCCGTTGTGCTCAAAAAGCAGAGCCAGTTCCAAAAGTGCCTCGTTTGTGATAGCAACACTCGGGTCCATTTTTGCGACAAAAACCAGCCTGTTTATCGCAAGAGGACGGCCATGCCTGTCATAAATAGTGCCTCTTAAGGCCGAGATGGGGATAGTAACCTCATTGGTGACGGGAGGCGGCGTTAAAAATGTATGCGCCTGGACGATTTGCAGTTCGAAAAGTTGCAAGATGAGCAGGCCAAACAAGGCCATTGTTACAAAAAACAGCCATAGGACACGGTGTGTTACAAAGTGATATATATACCTGCCGATATCTTTGATAAGGTCACTCATGCAGAATTTATACCTCCTTACTCCTTTTCGAATAAATTACGGCGGGATGATTCGAAAATTTCTACCCGTCCGTTAATAAAATGCAATAAACTATACAGCGGTATAGCCAGCGATACGGTATAAATAGTTGTGGGCAAAATTATTGTGCGCGCATAAAGCGCCAAGTTTAAATGCCCATGTAAAAGAAAGGATGATATATAAATCATAAACTGCTGAAACAGTATAGCAATCAAAACAATAAAAAACGGCAGGAAATAATTATCCTTGAAAAAGTCCTTAAAAGGCTTGCCCGATATATACCCGATTAGCAGGCCAAACAGTGCAAACATCCCAATAGGCCCGCCGAAGAATATATCCTGCATCAATCCTGCAAAAAATCCAAAAATAGCCCCTTCAACATCGCCCCTGAGAACCCCGTAGCTTACGATAAAAATAAGCGCCGTGTCAGGGGTTACGCCAAAAATAGCCATATGAGACAGTACAGAGGTTTGCATTACAAAGTTTACTATTATAAAAGCACCAAAAACAGCTGGTCTCATATATTTAATCCTCTATGCTTCTTCTGTCAAACAGCTGGTTGATTACCAGCACCATGTCTACACGGTCTAAGTTGACCGAGGGCCGGATAATAGCGTACTGGGTCAGCCTGTCGGGGCTTGGGTGTATACTTTCAACTATACCTACATGTAGCCCCAGCGGGAACACCGTACCATGGTCAGATGAAGTAATTTCATCTCCGGGCATAAAGCCAGCCGTATATGGGATATACCTCATACGCATAAGGCCGTCATTCCTTAAATCCAAGTCGCCTCTTACCGTGCCCAAATCCTCTGTCCTTGCGTTGCGGGCGGCGGCGGCAAAGCTGTTATCCATTATGGATGCGACTAATGCGTGGTTAGGGCCGGTTTCACGTATTATACCCAGTACTCCACCGTCACCCAGCACTACCATATATGGAAAAACACCGTCATTTTCACCTACGTCTATATGGAATGTGGACTGCCAGTCGTTGGGGTTTTGACCGATTATTCTTGCGCCTATCATGGGCAGATGCGGGTAGCGCTCACGCATGTCTACAATGGTACGCAGGCGGATATTTTCTTCGTATAAGGCGGACATACGGACGTTTTCGTTGCTTAAACGGATATTTTCTTCAACCAGCCGCTGGTTTTCGGACAATACTTCCGCGCTCCTTGCCAGGATATAAAACCGCCCACTAACCCAGCCCGTTGCGGAGGACGCGCCCCGTTGCAACGGGACTACCACGTAACTTAAACCACGCGAAAGAAAACCGGTGGGTGCAACCCCGGTCACGGTGACAATAATAGCCGCAATACAAAATATTATACCAAAGGCCAGAAACAGCCGTTTATGCTTATTTATGAATTCCATTTTCTTAATCGCCATCCAATAATTTCACACTGCCTCAAGATTCTAAAGCTTAATTTTCCCGGGGGTTATTAGTACGTTAGCAAGTTGCTTTAAATTTTCCAGTACAATGCCTGTGCCGGCTACCACGCAGTTAAGGGGCTCTTCCGCCGAGCGCACGGGTATGCCGGTTTCGTGGGTGATTAGCTCATCCAGCCGCTTGAGCAAGGCTCCGCCGCCGGCCAGTACAATCCCGCTGCCCATTATGTCGCTTGCAAGCTCCGGCGGGGTTTTTTCCAATGTAAATCTTATGGCGTCCACTACTTTTTCCAGTGCCTCGGAAAGTGCTTGCCTGGCTTCTACCTCTGTCATGACTATGGTGCGGGGCAGGCCCGAAACCAAGTCTCGCCCGCGCACAGATTGATGTATGGACTCGTCTGGTTTAAACGCGCAACCCAGGTTGATTTTAATATCCTCCGCAGTGCGGTCACCTATGGCCAGACCGTGTACGCGCCTTACATACTGCACGATGGCATTGTCGAACTCGTCACCTGCCGTACGCAAAGAGCGGCTGCTGACGATGCCGCAAAGCGAAATAACAGCAACCTCGCTGGTGCCGCCGCCTATATCCACTATCATACTACCCACAGGCTCGGACACGGGAAGCCCTGCGCCTATTGCCGCCGCCATAGGCTCCTCGATAAGAGTGACGGAATTTTTGGGGACGCCGGCAGAGAACGTTGCTTCGAATACCGCGCGCATCTCTACGTCCGTAACGCCGCTTGGGACGCATATAACAATTTTAGGCTTGCGGCTTAAAAAGCGTGTGGCGCGGGCTTTTTGAATGAAGTATTTCAGCATTGCCCTTGTGGTTTCAAAGTCGGCTATAACACCGTCTTTTAGCGGGCGGATGGCTATTATATTACCGGGGGTACGGCCAATCATCTGCTTTGCCTCTTCCCCTACTGCCATGACTTTTTTGGTGTTGGTATTGGTGGCTACAACTGAAGGCTCGCTTATGATTATGCCTTGGCCCTTTGCATAGACTAACGTGTTGGCGGTGCCTAGGTCGATTCCTAAGTTTTGTGTGAACATGAATGCCTGCTTTCTGAAGTATATCGTTTGAATTAGCTTATGTAGCTAGAGTATGCCCACTAGTCCCAGTATTAACCAGGAGTGGGGTGCAATTGCTTATGCAATTATCCCATAAATGCGAAGGTTTTACAAATATGGTTTTGCAAATTAAAGGGGTTGGGGGATTCGCGATTATCGCAAATCCCCCAACCTCTTGTGGCAAACTAATTCGACAAATAATTTACAGACCAATTTCGTCAAGTAAAGCTTGTACTTCCTGCATTTTAACCATCAGGTCCAGTATTTTTTGTTGCCTTGGCGTCAGTAGCGGCCTTAAATTCATTAGCATATTCTCGAGCGAGGGTTCTTCTGCATGGGGTGAATGGTTCCCCCCCAATGTGCCAAGGCTTTGCATTAGTTGCAATAACAAGGCGGATTTATCGTCCATGACTTCCTCCTGGTTTTAGCGATTTCGTTTAAGATTGGGCTTCCGGCGTGTCGGCTTCAGCCCATTTTAAAGCAAAACGGCTATATGTTTCTTATAACATATGCGCCGCGCGCCGTGGCCGGAACTTAATTGCCGGGAAAGATTAATGACCGCATACTTTTTTGCGAGTATGAAATACTAATCAGGACCAAACATCCCCGGTACCGCTTGGATGAAGAAATTGTTTAATATGGGTGAAATGGAGACTCTTATGAAAAAAATGCGCGTATTGCTTCCGATGCTTTTAATGGTTTTATGCCTTCTGTCCCCGGTGGACGCGTACAGCACTGCCGCCGAAAACCCTATAGAGGCTGAGGAAGGGGTGGTTTATATATACACGGCAGAGCAACTTGCGGCAATATATACAGACAGTGCCGGTAAGCAGTATGTACTGGGTGCGGATATTACTCTCCCTCATGGGTGGGCGCCGAAGGATGCGGGTGAAGCGGCTTCCTTATCCCAGGCATTTAAAGGGAGTTTAGATGGTCGGGGGCATTCGATTACCGGGCTTAAACTTGACGTGACAACCGGGGGCGCGCACGGGTTGTTTGGCAGGCTGGAGGGCGCCGTTATAAGCAATCTTGTTTTAACAGACGCGCGCATTCAAATAGGCGGTTTTGAGGGGCACGAGCTTGTAGCCGGCTTGCTTGCAGGAGAAGCCGTAGGCGGTGCAATAAGCAATGTAACAATTGTGGGCGGCAATATATCCGCAACCGGGTCAGGTTTAGAAAGCGCAGTGATAGGCGGGCTGATAGGCAAAGGAGACGGTACACGGCTGGAGAATATTTGCGCCGCCGTGCACATCAAACTTGAGTTTGGCGAGGCCGTGGGCGGATTGGCCGGGTATCTAAACAATTGTATGGTGGAAAACTCGGCCGCAAGCGTACAAATCCAAACAAAAGCCGAAGCGGCAGGGGGGATTGCGGGGGTTGCTACGGATACAAGCTTTTACGAGTCCGGAACAGAGGCCGGCGCAGTAAACGGAAAAAGCGCCGCAGGCGGTTTCGCCGGGCGCGTGCAAGGTACGGGTAGGATTTTGGATTGCTATAGCCATGCGGATGTTGCAGGCGGGTTTGCCGGAGGGTTTGCCGGGCAGATAACCGGTAGCGAGCTGACTGCCAATGCCAACCACGCGCTGGAAGTAGCCCGTTGCCGCGCAACAGGAAAAACCCATAGTAGCCAAGATGGCATAGCCGGAGGTTTTGTAGGTACAGGCCGGTATGTATTAGTTAGCGACTCGTCCGCATATGGGGAAGTAAGGAGTTGCGCCGGTGCGGGAGGGTTTGTGGGACGGCTTTCTGACTCGAGCCGTGTCATATATGCATATGCCAAAGGCAATGTTTATTTAGGTTGCGGAGTGGCTTGTACCGAACCTGCAAGCATGGCAGGCATAGCCGGTGGCTTTGTTGGAGAGCTTACAAATTTCGCTTGCGTAGAGCTATCTTATGCCACCGGGACGGTGGTTGCCGAAGGGGGTTTTGATGCGGCGGTTGGGGGATTCGCGGGATATATTTCCGCAAGCGGCGCTCCCAATACTATTACGCATTGCTTGTCCTTCGCGCCCTGGGTAGTGGGTGACGGATATGTACACCGCTTTGCCGGTCATGCGTCACATGACGGGGTCAACGGATGCTATGCCCATTTGGGCAGTATGGTAGTAAATGGTGATAGCTTAGCTCATGTACTGCCAAGTGCTTTTGGGCCGGATGGCGCGGATATGAGTTTGGCTCAGGTAGAGGATGTTATTAAGCGGCTGGGGTGGAGGCGGGATGTTACCTGTTTGCCACTACGTGACGGATCATCTGATTGACGTCTTCGGTGCAATTGATGGGTGTCAATTTGACATTAGGATGGTTTCTCTGAAAAACTCTGAATATTTCGTCTGCGAAACCCTGCCCTATGCTGTCTACACCGTGAAAATCCAACATTACTTTCTCAAATCTTTCGAGTCTTGCTATCAGCCTCCGAGCCTGCGAACGCGAAACGAAAACAGGTGAAGCATCACCATATTCCAGAAGCCGGATGGGCACAGATGTTTTAGAGAAGCCATATGAATCAGGAGCATCTGTGTACTGCTTAAATAACTCCGCTAATGATTGCTGATGGTTTGCTCTGATTTTAAACAATGCCGTTGTGCCAGGGTAGTGATTAGATGTACGTTCGTACAGCGATTCTATGGTTGAGTGTGTGCCAAATATAAGCCCGTCCGACTCTAATGCAAAATAATCCCCGCATTTGGACGAAAAGAAGATACCCTCTCCAGAATGGCTACCTGGGTCTGTTGTAAACTTTCCTTTAGCCAGTTCGAATATAGCATACCTTTTGTCTTCAAGATTTAACGATTCGGCTACCTTTGTAAAAACACCTACTCCGTCATCTATTACACTAAATGAGATAACGCATTCATTGAGCGATAAAAAGATCTTGACTGTCGTACCATCTGAATGCTCAATTGCATTGTTTAAAATTTCTGTGAATGCATATGCAAAATTATTTTTAGCGCACATTGGTATGTCGCGAATAAAATCAGCGACAAACTCATTATAAACCTTCTCTTCTGTGAGCCCCTCAATTCTGTATTCTTGCGACTTTTCTCTGGTCGGTAAATGATAAGTATTGTTCCGACCACTTTTTTGCTTTTCAATACGCCCGGATTTTTCCAAGTTTTTCAAAATCCGTGATATGCTCTGCGCCGATATTCCAAACTCCTTTGCAAAGTTGCTTTGGACTATCGCTACACCTTCAGAATGGATGCCGATTGCGCTAAGAAGTGCATTTTCGATCTGCTCCCGTCTTTCTTTTTTTAAGGACATTATAATCACCTTTCAAATTATATTACAACCATATAATACAATTATATAACTATAATGTCAAGCAAAACTCACTATATAATCAACATGGCATCCCCATAACTAAAAAACCGATACTCCTCCCGCACGGCCTCGTTATAAGCCGTAAGCACGGCCTCGCGCCCGGCCATTGCCGAGACCAGCATAATAAGCGTAGACTCCGGCAAGTGGAAATTGGTAAGCAGCCCGTCTATGGCCTTAAACTCAAAACCCGGGTAGATAAAAATATCAGTTTTACCAGCCCCGGCTATGATCTTACCGGTATCATCCACGCGGCTTTCCAGCGTGCGGCAGCTGGTGGTGCCTATAGCAATAACCCGGCCGCCCGCGGTTTTGGTTTCGTTTATCATACCGGCGGTGTGCGGCTCTACGCGGCAATATTCGCTATGCATATGATGCTGGGTTATATC
>Ga0123355_10012721_pt1 | contig 13049 bp, 12 predicted proteins | sample TergutEmb28metaG_3_FD_89872 | JGI IMG/M metagenome (GOLD analysis project Ga0123355, IMG submission 89872) | Embiratermes neotenicus P1 segment gut microbial communities from Petit-Saut dam, French Guiana - Emb289 P1 | ecosystem: Host-associated > Arthropoda: Insects > Digestive system > Gut ... | reverse complement strand
CTGATGAAGATCATTTTTGTATCCGGCCATTTTTTATGGATATGTTCGTATAATTCTAAGCCATTTGTCTCTGGCATATGGATATCCGCCATGACAATATCCATTGGTGTCGCCTCCATGATATGGAGCGCTTCGTCCGCTCCATAAGCCGTATGCAGGGATAATTTATGAAGCCCGCTGAGTATATCAAGAAGGCCTTCCACCACTTCAGGCTCATCATCAACGACTAAAAGTTTATATGTCATATTGGATCACCTCCGCTTTTATTTTTAGCGTCACATGGAGTCCGCCAAGATGACTGCGGTTAACGGTTATTCCGTATCCATCCCCATAACATAGCCGGAGCCGTTTATGAATATTTATGAGTCCGCTGACTTCCTGGCCCTTGCTTTGATCCCCAAACTTTTGTGCCAAAGCGCGGATGGTTTCGTCACTGAGCTTGCCGCCGCTGTCTTCAACATGGATACATAAAAAATCTTCTCGCGGTTCATAACGGACCATTAATTCAAGATGCGAGCGCTCTTTATCTATTACATGGCGAAAAACATTTTCGATCACCGGTTGTAATATTAAACGGGGTACCTGAACATCAGCCCAACCGGATGGGATATCAGACAAATTTAAAGACAACCGATTAGAAAAACGGACTTGCTGGATATTTGTATAGTTATAGGTATGTTCCACTTCCTTGTATAAAGGCATATTTTCTTCCGCGTCATGGGTTACATACTGAAAGTACCCGGAAAGGGCATTAGAAAAGGTCAGCGCCCCGTGAGAGTCCCCAGCCCTTATCCGTTTATTGAGTATAAAAAAGCTGTTATACAGGAAGTGAGGAGCAATTTGCGCTTGAAGGAGCTTTAATTCCGCCTTTTGTAAATAGATGGTCTGTTGATAGGTCCGGTTGATCAGTTTGTATAAGGACAAGAACAATATGAGGACAGCTAGGGCAAAGATGATTACAAATATAGTCATCAGCTGCTGCATATATTGAAATTCCACTTGAATATCATTGGGATTAAAATATTGTATTAATACCAAATCTCCGGGCAGGAGACGGATGTAGAAAACCTTGTAAGTGGTTTGATTGACTGAAATATCAATGGCGCCTGTTGATGGAGGGCTATGTAGGTTATTAAGGTACTGTGCTACAAAGTGGGCGATTTCGTGGTCTGGGCCATTCACAGATTCTTGGATGGGGAAGAGCGCTTGGTCGGACAGGCAAAAGAGTATGACATGGGTAATATCATTTGGCGAAGACTGCTGCAGCATGTTATGGATGTGACTTAAAGACAGTGTCGTTTGGATCAATAAAACAGGGGGAGCGCCGGGGCTTAAAGTGTATTTAGCGATAAGGACAATTTCGTCATTACGGATTAGGAAGCGGTCATAGGGGATTTGGTCAATTTCGTCGGTTAACAGGCGCATATTTTCTAACGCTTGTCGTGATTGATTTGTAGAAATGGATATATCAAGGGCAGGGATATATACGTCAATGGATTCCAGTAAGTGGCTGGTCGTCTGTATTAAAGTAATCTGGTGGCGGGTATTGGATATCGCATCATATCTTACATTGGATGCCAATACTTCGGGAATAACGGCAAGTCTTATAATCTCCCAATTCCTCGATAGCATAGCGTTTGTCAATCGTATGCGCTGCAAATCGTCATTAAACTGGCTTGAGAAGTTTTGCTTTTGCCGTTGTATAGAAGCGGTTACCTCTTCTGTCAGCAATGTGCGGCTCAGATGAAACACATTGTAATATAACAAAGCGACAGGCAGCAAGGCGAGGAAAAAAACCGCCGTCAGTTTAAGCATAGTCGAAGAACGTATTGGTATACTCATGGGTATGCCCCCCCTGTTCAAATATGCTTGCTTTTCCGATATAATAACCTTGATAAAAATAAACCGCAATGCGGCGGGGTATCAGCATTTAGTTTTAATCTGGATAATTTGGCTGTGGGTAGGGATTGAGTGAGACAACCCCCCGTCTCCAGCTAAAGCTGGAGCCAGCCCCCCTTCAAAAGGGGGCGCTGCGCACAGGCTTTGTAATACGTCTATTTGCAGTGATTTAATGCCATTGCGTGAAGCAGTGAATTACATCAGTTGTGCCAGGGTTTTTCATGATGTATCAAAATGTGGATTTAAAGCCATAACTGTCTAGCAGTAGTATTGAAGCTACTACGAAAATAACGTATTACAAGGCTTGTGCGCAGCGCCCCCTTTTGAAGGGGGGCTGGCGAAGCCGGGGGGTTGCCTCACTAAACCCACATCAACAGCCAAACTATCCGGATTAAAACTAAATGCAGTTGCCCTGGCAATGCGGCAGATAATCTTTAGGAGGTGTTAGTGTGAGAATACCTGAAGCTCCGCTGTTTATTGATCCTATTTACATCGGTGCGGCTGACCCCGTTATTTTTTGGAACCATACCGAGAAGTTATGGTGGATTGTGTACACTCAGCGTATGCACAGTATACCAGGCCCGGGGGTAACTAGGGTACATGGCTCAAAACTGGGCGTGGCGTCTTCCCAAGACGGACACGACTGGTTGTACCGGGGCACGCTGGAAGGGCTGGAGTTTGAGCATGGGCACAATACATGGTGGGCTCCGGAAATTTTTTGGGAAAAAGACCGGTACCATATGTACGCCAGTTATGTTCAAGGGATGCCTATCAATTGGAACCGCCCTCGTACAATAATCCATTACACCAGCACGGACGGTTGGCAATGGAAGCTGGAGAGCAAACTGAAACTGTCCTCAGAGCGGGTGATAGACGCCTGTGTTGCAAAGATACCCAGCGGAAAATGGCGCATGTGGTTTAAAGACGAGAACGATGGCAGCCAAACGTACTGCGCCGACAGCGATGATTTATACCACTGGGAAAATGTCGGCATTGCCATACCGGGCGAAGGTCACGAAGGGGCCAATGTATTTTTCTTTCAAGGCTGCTGGTGGTTGATTGCCGACTATTGGAAAGGGCAGGGCGTCTACCGCAGCGATGACTGCCAGCATTGGCAACCTGCCGGAATGATACTGGACAAGCCAGGAAACAGGCCGTTTGACCATAGCATTGGCAACCACGCAGATGTCCTGGTCATGGGCGACGATGCGTTTATCTTTTATTTTACACATCAAAAACGCCCTGAAGACTGGCAGCGTGGAGATGTCCTGCCGCTGGAATTGAGGACGACATATATTCAAGTTGCTCGTCTGCATAGGCAGGGAGATATATTAATCTGCAACCGGGACGAGGAGTACGATTTTGTTTTACCGCCTGGTGACAAACTGTAAGGATGATAAAAGGGGCTGCCTCGTTAAGTATTTTATACCTTAACGAAGCAGCCCCTTATTATTTACACATTATGTATTTACAAATACAACGCCAATTTTTCAACAGCCTGATATCCGATCAATATCTCTCCATGCTCTGCAAGATAATGCTCACTCAGGCCGCTGGAGATATGTTTCTCACCATATTCCTGTAAAACAAGCTCAGTCTCCTGTAGGGCGTAAGTCGCTCTGACATCTTCCTGGATCACCAAAAAATAATGTTTGTCACATCGGTATAAACGGCTTTGTCCCATAAAAAAGACATGTAAGCGTCTGGCAGCTATAGCTGCGATATCTAAATCTTTAAAGGAGAATATAGCCAAGCCTTCTGTCTGATAAGTAGGAGGGGCGGCGTCTGGAGGGACATTTGGCGGGTGTATCATAGGAGACATAGGCGGTATTGGAGGCATCGGATTTTCTGTCGTCTCGGTGACTTTAGTGACTACAATCACTACATGGCTTTGGCCTACAGGCATTGCCTCTACCATCAATGGCGCGTTTTCCGATTCAAAAGCGCACTCCGTATGAGCCTGCCGTAAAATTTCTTGAAATAACCTATGGGTTTTTTCGGAATTATGGGCCAGTTCAGTTATTTTAATATCCCGCTCCGCTAAGTCAGATTTTGATAAAATAAATTTGACTTGAGTTTCGCTGATTTTTTCTATTCTCATTATTTTTCCCCCAGTGCTCACTAAATCTGTCATTTGCCAGTATAAATAACTCTGGACGGATTGTAAAGGACCAACTATTAACATGATACCATAACGTGATCCCAATATGCATATTTTGTCAGTGATTGACAGGTGTCCTGATGCATAATACAATGAAGTGATTATATCAACAAATGGGTAGTGGAGGGAGACAACGCTCTGATGAGTAAGCAAATGAAAAGCGAACGCGACCTATCCGATACGATGGAAATCAATGTGGAAATGGCCCGTAAAGCGGTAGGCAGCCTCTTTACAGAAGATGACGATAAATATGAGGATAAAAAAGCCTCAGATTTGGATGGCTTCGGTAAAGAAATGATGGACTGGGATGATGACGATGATGATGGGCCTATTTTCCCTGGATCGTCACCGAGAACCATGCCTATACCAGCGCCAAAGCCAGCAGTAAAAGTGAATGCCAGCGTACCGGCAGCATCCCGTATCCCTACCCGATCGGAGCGGCGGCAGGCTATGGAGGCGGCGGAAACGGATGAAATGCCGCCGATGTTGTCAAAGCCTCCAATGAAGGAGCCAAAGCCGCAAAGTATTAAAAAGAAGTATACCTTTATAGACGAAGAGGAAAAGAAAAGGGAAGACGATGACGAATTTGCCTCATTCCGTCAAAAATATCTTGAGCGTGAAAAAAAGCCGGAATATTTTCAAGAAGAAGGGCCTATCAAAGCTGCAAAATACGGCGATCAGGCAGCAGATGAAGGCGTTTATGTAGAATCAGGACTTTCTGCATTTGTTCGAGGGGTCATTACCGCTTTTATGGTCATGCTCTTGATTATGATGGTCTTTTTGGTACACCGCAATGTTGTCCTTAGCGGACGGCTTGACGAGGCTAACGAACGACTCCTCGGTATCCCGTATCTGGAAAATGATTTAACTAGGGCAAGGATAGATTTAGAAGCGGCCAGGGAGGACCTAGCCGCCATAGAAGCGGAAAATATCCGGCTTACTGCCCTTGTTTCACCGGGTCACTTGGCAGCAGATGTGCCTGGGGCTGATGAAGAAGCCGAAGGTAACGAGGATGGCGAAGCGGCAGGGCAGGATGAAGCCGATGGTGAAGAGGGTACCACGTATACACCGGCTGCCCCAGCGGCACCCGCCGCGCCGGGAGGAGATCGGATACATGTGGTGGTGGCAGGGGATAGCTTGTCCCGGATTGCCAGCCGGCTGATGGGCAGTGCTTCCGCTGAGAATGTTCAGCGCATCATGGACGCCAATAATATAACGGATGCGAATGAAATATTTGTGGGCGATGAATTGATTATACCGAATTAGAAAGTATAATTGTCCAATTTTTGCATATGATTGTAGGGGCGCTGCTTGCTGCACCCGCCATGACATTTAGCCATTTGCAGGTAAACGGGACGAGCAAGCGCGTCCCCTACAGAAAAGGAAAATTAATTTATGGATTTAACCGGATTATCCCTTAGCGCTCTGCGCGAAAAAGCCAAGGCTCTTGGCATTAAAAATATTGGCAAGTACAGAAAGGCAGAGCTGGCAGCACTGCTTGTGGAACCCACTCCACCCGCTCCAGTTGTTGAAGCGCCTCCAGCGATGGAATTGATCGCATCTGCGCCGCCTCCTGACGAGACACCTCAAGCATTGGCCGCTCCTGCGGCCACGGTTCAAAGTAAATTATCGCTTCACGGACCGGAAGCGGAAGGCGTTTTAGAAGTGTTGCCGGATGGTTACGGATTTTTACGTACAAACAACTTTTTGCCGGGCACAGATGATATTTATCTATCCCCATCCCAGATACGACGCTTTAACCTAAAAACAGGAGATATGGTCAGGGGCTCGACTCGGGTCGATAAGGAAGGCGAAAAGAAGCAAAGCGCCATCATGTATGTCAAACAGGTGAATGGCGACTCGCCGGAAAAAGCAACCCGCCGCCCACATTTTGAACATCTCACCCCTATTTTTCCATCTCAAAGGATTAAGCTGGAAAGCCATAAAGCAGAGCTTTCCACTCGTCTGATAGACCTGCTGTCCCCTGTAGGGCGAGGGCAGCGCGGTATGATTGTATCCCCCCCAAAAGCCGGTAAAACAATATTACTCAAACATATTGCCAATGCCATCACCAGAAACCATCCGGATTTGCATCTCATTGTTTTGCTTATCGATGAGCGTCCGGAGGAAGTCACGGATATGCAGCGGTCGATCGTGAGCAAAAATTGTGATGTCGTCTACTCCACATTTGACGAGCAGCCGGAGCATCACAAGCGTCTGGCGGAGATGGTACTTGAGCGTGCCAAACGTATGGTGGAGCAAGGCAAGGATTTAGTGATTTTGCTGGATTCCATCACTAGGCTGGCCAGGGCGTATAATCTGACGATCCCCCCCGGAGGGCGTACCTTATCCGGAGGCTTGGATCCTTCTGCTTTGTATATGCCCAAAAAATTCTTTGGCGCGGCTAGGAATGTTGAGCATGGCGGGTCTTTGACGATACTGGCTACAGCCTTAGTGGACACAGGTAGTAAAATGGATGATGTCATTTTTGAGGAATTTAAAGGTACGGGCAATATGGAGCTGGTGCTGGATAGGCGACTTTCGGAGAAGCGGATTTTTCCGGCGATAGATATCGTAAAATCCGGTACCCGCCGGGAAGAAATGCTGTTGTCACCTCAAGAGCTTGAGGCCATGTATACCATAAGAGAGATGGTTGGCCGTATGCCAGCGATGGAGTTGACAGAGCAGGTCACGGATATATTATCGAAGTCGAGGGATAATCAGGAGTTTGTGACGAGTATCGGGGGGTTGTTTAAAAGTTAAAGGAGCTGTCTTGTTAAGTGCATATTGCGAATAAAGTGTAGGGGACGCCGCCCCTGCGCGTCCCGAAACTATTGAAATATATAGCTCGGGACGCACAGGGGTGCGTCCCCTACTTAACATTCCTATGTAATAACCAATCGCCGGCTTTCGGTAGTTTTAGCATAGCGTGCCGCTATATCCGGCAGTTCCGCTTTTAACGCAGTGGTATCTACACGGGTGGTGGTGTACGGTGTCCAGCGGATTTTAAACACATCCACCACTAACTCGGATACATCCCGGTCGGTCATTTCTTTTTTGATTGTGTCTTCAATTTCAGTAATAGCCTTTTCTAAATCCGACAAATCCAGTTTTAGTTTTTTTAGTTCGTGTATTTTTGACAGTAAATCCATGGCATACGCCCCTTGCATATTTTGATTGTATCTATCCTATGCAAAAAATGGCAGTTGGTGCATGGCCAATAAAATGCTTGACAGTGCAAAATCAAGACTGTATTATTGTATTAACTATATAATACAATAATACAGCAAGGAGGTACCGCATGAAAGGAGATTTTAATAATAACTCACCCATATATCGGCAAATAATAGATCAAATACTGCTTTCTATAGCCAAAGGCGAAATGCCTCCAGGGGAGAAAGTAGCGCCTGTGCGGGAGCTTGCGACGCAATACCGGGTCAACCCTAACACTATGCAAAAATCCTTAGCAAAACTTGAGGAAATGGGCTATCTCTTTTCCGAGCGGACCAGCGGACGCTATGTCACTCAAAATCGGGATTTAATAGAGGGTTTGCAGGCATCACTACCCGCTCAAATGACAGAAAAATTTGTGGCTGAAATGCTGAAATGCGGCATGGAGCGTAAAGCAATACCCGGTTATGTAAAGCAGTTTGTAGAAGCTTTTAGAATGGATGAGTGAAAATGGATAAAATGCTGGAAATCCAAGGCCTAGGTAAAAGCTACGGCAATACAGAGGCCCTAAAAAATATTTCGTTTGATGTCCCTGCCGGGAAGATTGTAGGCGTTTTAGGCCCTAACGGCAGTGGCAAGACTACTTTAATAAAAACAATCATAGGGCTGCTAAGTGATTACAGCGGTGAAATAAGCATAGCAGGTCTGCCGCCAGGGCATTTGGCTAACCAGTATATTTCGTATCTGCCGGATGTCAGCCATATTCCCAAGTGGTTTACAGTCAATCAGGCGATTGCCTTTTTTGGCGACTTCTATCAGGATTTTGACAAAACACGGGCAGAGTCTATGCTGGAAATCATGAAAATCCCACGGGACAACAAGATTAAAACCTTATCCCGAGGGATGCAGGAGAAGGTTAACTTATCCTTGGTCATGAGCCGCCGCGCTAAGCTTTATATCCTGGACGAACCCATCGGCGCAGTAGATCCAGCCTCACGGGAGTTTATCGTAGATACCATATTGCGGCATTTTCCTGAGGATAGTTCTATTTTGATATCTACTCATATCATCGCCGATATTGAGTCTATTTTGGATAGGGCTGTTTTTCTAAAGGAAGGGCAAATCATCCTTAATGAGGAGGCGGATAAAATCCGGGAAGAGAAAGGTTTATCCTTAGATCAATTTTTTAGGGAGGTTTTTAAAAATGTTTATTAAGCAGATAAAGCATGATTTAGCTTTTAGTCAAACCGCCTTTTTGGGGATGGGCACTTTGATGATTGGACTAGCTATTGTCCTTAGAATAGTGATGTGGGCTTCCAGAAGTGTGATGCTCAATCAAAATATTGTCCATGTGATGGTTATGTTATGGTCCTTCATCATCTTTGGTGTAATAATCGTATCTATCATACAAATATTTCAATTTTATAAGGAAAATTTCTTTGGGGATGCGGGATATCTTATGCTTACATTGCCTGTAAGCAGGGGCAGCCTGTTGGTCTCAAAAGTGATTGTATCTATGCTGTGGTTTAATTTTATGGCGGCGATTGGCATAGTCATGGTGTTTATCATTGCAAATACGGATACATTTACAGTGATGGGCGTCAGTGAAACGACATCCCTTACTTTGGAAAATATTTTGAATTTTGTAAGAGGCGCTGTGTTAGTTAACTCGCTTGTCCTTTTTTTAGTATCCGCTATGTTTTTTTGTATAACCCTGGCGCACTCTATCATTATGCGTTGGCGTGTCCATGGCGTTATGGCAGGTGTGGTGTATTTTCTTTACCTAGCCGTGTATTTTAGGATTGGTGCGGAGTCATTTATCATGGGCCTTACTGACGGCGTGGGGATAACGTTGGTATTTGCAGGGGTTGCGCTATTGGGCGCTTGGTATCTATTGCAAAATAAGGTGACAGTATGATGAGGAGAGAAGCATGGTAAGGCGAGAATTAACCACCGGCAAAATAGCCGTGTATTTAATCATATTTTTTACAATATGGAGTATCAGAGAATTGATCATCCGCCCGATGTTCTTAAGCCATTTGGATGATCTTACGTATGGGGTTGTGGAATCGACAATTAAAGTACTGGTATGGACGGTTCCTGCTGTTATGCTGATCAGGTACTACGAAGATGACCTTTGGATTAGCCTAAGGGAAATGTTTACTAATAAACTGAAATGGTTTAAAACAGCACCATTATTGCTACTTGTTTTTTATCCACTTGCAGGCGCATGGCTTTCACAGGGTAGCCTTGTTATCAATCCGGATTTTAATCCTTTACGGTTGTTTGAACCGGTCATATTTGCCGGTATAACGGAAGAATTGGTGTTTCGTGGATTTTTGCTTAACGCTTTTCTAATAAAGATGAAAACAGTGCCGGCGGTTATTGCTAGTGAAGTATTGTTTACGCTCATTCACTATCCGATTTGGATTTACTGGGGATTTGACCTCACGACAATTTTATGGAGCAGTATTATAGTGTTTTTTACTGGTGTGTTTTTTGCTTTCTCGTTTATAAAAACTAAAAATATTTGGGTGCCGATTGTGCTGCATATGGCTTGGAATTTATTTATGGTTTTGTTTGTGCGGTAATATGGATTGAATGCCAAAAAAGCCCGATATTTCCGGGCTTTTTCTTTTATTGATCCGTCTTACCCCCGCGACGCTGCTTTTTGATGCATTGCGTCAAGAGGTACTCAATCTGCCCATTTAAGGAGCGGAAGTCATCTTCCGCCCAGGCAGCAAGTTCATTATAAAGGGACTCGGACAGTCGCAGCGGTACTTGCTTCTTTTTATCCGCTTTTGCGGCTGTTTTCTTTTCGCCCTCCATTTTTTAGTATAGGGAACCGCTGTTGATGACAGGCTGGGCTTCGGTATTTGAACAAAGTACCACCAGCAAATTGCTGACCATCGCGGCTTTCCGCTCTTCATCAAGTGCTACTACATTATCTTCCGAAAGGCGCTTTAGGGCCATCTGTACAATATCTACCGCGCCATCGACTATCGTCTGCTTGGCGTCAACCACAGCGCTCGCCTGCTGCCTTTGCAGCATAGCGGCCGCAATTTCCGGCGCGTAGGACAGATTGGTTATGCGGGCATCTAGTATCTCCATACCTGCAATGGCCACTTTTTCCTGAATATCTGCCATTAAACGGGTGACAACCTCGTCCGATGCGCTTCTTAAGCATTTATCTTCGCTTTGTCCATCCCTTGGCAAGTCATAGGGGTACTGGCTGACGATTGACCGTAGTGCCGAATCGCACTGGATCGACAAAAATTCAATAAAATTATCTACATTAAACATGGCTTTGGCCGTATCGACGATCCGCCATACCACTACCGTATCGATAATCACTGGGTTGCCAAGCAGGTCGTTTATCCTTTGTTTGTCGTTGTTTAGCGTCTTGGCTTTTAACGAAATCTTTCGGGAAGCGGCTGATGCAAGGGCTTTGGAAATCTCATCAGTGCCAGTGGCGGCGGTACTGGTGATATTGGCCGCACCAGTACTGGGCTGGCCTACTTCGCTTTTAAAGGCGCTGGAAAATGGATTGACAAAGAAAAATCCCGGGCCGCGAAGGGTACCGTTATACTTTCCAAAAAGTGTGAGCACCATGGCTTCCTGTGGACGCAGGATACAAAGTCCACCATATAAAAGCCATGTAGGGATCAGTAAGTACACAAATCCTATCACTAGCCATAGCACATTATTGGCCGCCCCATCTACAAAACTATAGATTATGAGCGCAATGGAGCCAAGCATTAACAGCGTGTTGATAATTAGGATAGACATACCGCCGGTGTGCCAAACTGTTTTTTCCATAATGCCAGCGTTTACGTTTTTTTCATTCATGAAATCACCTCATTAATTTTGATATCAAAATGATATCAAAAAGAGTTTTGTTTGTCAACTGTTATGTGCCAAGATATTTATAAAGGATCGTATCAAAGTTATGATCCTCATAACACAACTTTGCCACAATTTCATGATATAGTGAATTAATTCACTATATATTAAAATGTCAAAGCAAGGAGGCTCGGCATATGCTAAATATTTTAATAGTAGAAGATGAACAAGCGATTGCCAATCTGATTGATATAAATTTGAGCGAAGAAGGATATCATTGCACCTGTGCGCTGGATGGCCAGCAAGCGGCTGATTTTATTGAGCAGGAAAATTATGATTTGATTTTGCTTGACATCATGCTGCCCGAAATTGATGGATATGAGCTGCTCGAATTTATAAGACCAATTGGGACGCCTGTTATATTTATTACCGCCAAAGATGCGGTAGATGATAAAATAAAAGGCTTAAAACTGGGTGCAGATGATTATCTTGTAAAACCATTTCAAATAGGAGAGCTGTTAGCGCGGGTTGAAGCAGTGCTGCGTCGTTATGGAAAAAGCGATAAACAATTAGCGTTTAAAGAGGTATCGATCAACATAGATTCTCGACAGGTTATAAAAAACAACTGTCCCATTGACCTCACCGTAAAAGAGTTTGACTTATTGGTCGAACTGATACGAAATAAAAATGTGGCGCTGTACCGGGATAGGCTCTATGAAAAAGTTTGGCAAGAAGAATTTATTGGAGAAACTCGCACTTTAGATTCCCATATCCAACGGCTGCGTAAAAAACTCGGCTGGGAGGAATGTATAAAGACAGTATTCCGGATTGGATACAGATTGGAGGGGTAAGCCGATGCGGCTTTTTGCAAAATGCTTCCTGTGCGCCACATTGGTTATTAGCATCGCCCTTTTAATGTCGGGATATTTGTTAATCACCCTCTCCCATGAAAGTGCAATCCACCGGGAAACGGAGCGGGCATTAAACCAATTCCAATTTGATCGGTTTGCAGTGCAGGCCAATATCATTGCAAATGCAGACCGCTTAACAGAAGAGCATAATATGTTTAACAGGCTTTTATCCGAGTTTAGCGGATTGACCGCTTTTTTTGATGAGGATAAGCAGCTCATTTACTCTGCCCTTCCATTACAGGCTGATTTTATGTTACTTGACGATATATCCGACAATACCCATGTGATGCAAATTCAAGCCATAGGCAATGAAACCTATCTCATGGTCTGTGGAGGGATTATCCAAAGCGACATTACCGTATATCTATTAATCGCCAATGATATAAGCGCTGTTATCGCACAGAGAGAACACATGATGCAGAGCTTCATGCAAATATATGCTTTTACCATTTTATTGAGTATGGCTGTCATACTGGTGCTTACTGCATTTATAACAAGGCCAATTAAAAAAATGAATAAAGCCGCCGCACAAATTGCAAGAGGGCGTTATAATAAACGTTTGCACATTTCAAGGGGTGACGAAATAGGTGAATTATCAAACAGCTTTAACTTAATGGCTGATGCAATAGAAGAAAAAATCGACGAACTTTTAGAAAATGCTCGACAGAAAGAAGACTTTGTGGCTCATTTTGCTCACGAGTTAAAAACACCTTTAACTTCTGTGATCGGTTATGCTGATATGATTTACCAAAAAAATCTCTCTGACGAACAGACTAAGGATGCGGCATGGTATATACTTAATGAAGGGCTGCGTCTTGAAGCCTTATCATTGAAGTTAATGGATTTGATAGTGCTTAACAGGCAAGATTTCATATTGGAGGAAATGAGTGCCGAAGTGCTTTTTGAAGATATATCGGGCAGCTTAAGACCTATGCTTAAAGATAAAGATGTGTCGCTTTACCTGGATATACAGCCTGTTTACATCAAAGTGGAATATGACTTGTTTAAGACTTTAATGTTTAACCTTATTGATAACGCAGTAAAAGCAGGCTGTAAAAGGATTG
>Ga0123355_10012720_pt1 | contig 13049 bp, 10 predicted proteins | sample TergutEmb28metaG_3_FD_89872 | JGI IMG/M metagenome (GOLD analysis project Ga0123355, IMG submission 89872) | Embiratermes neotenicus P1 segment gut microbial communities from Petit-Saut dam, French Guiana - Emb289 P1 | ecosystem: Host-associated > Arthropoda: Insects > Digestive system > Gut ... | reverse complement strand
GGCGGAAGGTGGTACACATGGGGGGAGATTATATTGAAGGAATGTAAATGTGTTTACCTCGGGTAATAAAGTCATTTCAGAACTATAGAGGAGTTGCCACTACTTTGTATCCAACCCTTGTAATAAAATTAAGTGTCTGTTGCATTCTGTTTCCCACTGTGATCAGTCATGCAGTTCAATATGCAGAGACCAGATAACACATACCCACTTCTTTCTGGTTATTAAATTGTTTGCCCGAGGCAGATTTTTAAATTTTTCTTTTTTACTCTTCTGGATTAAAGCATGAGTTAGCCTCAGATCTTTAATTTAAAATGTAAGTAAATGTGGGTATTGCTAAAAGATAAAAGGGAAGGATATGCCATATTTCATAACTATACACTTTATAGAAAATACTTCAGTCATTACAAATTGCAGCAACCAATCATACAGTCTTCTCAGAAAAATAACTTTTGATTACAACTATAAACACACACTACAGTGAAGCACAGGAATTTGATCTGAACAAGAAAGTTAACCACAAATACTCCTGTTTTCCATGTAAAATTGTTCACCAAACCATTCTTGGTGTTCCTCCATGTAGCTGAAACAAGAAAAGAATTAGGATCAGTATATGCCATATTCTAATAGCACAGTTGCAATTTTGAAGAAAATCCAATTTATGATTCGATTAAATAAAAAGTAATCAGATGGAGATATCTGTGACCACATATCCATCATATAACAGGACACCTCCAAGGACTATGTCACTTCCAAGTTATTGTGATTTGTGGTTGGTCAGGTGACCAAAACTGTACATGACTGTTACCTGACACTTAGCTGTAAGCTGGGAAAGAGTTGAGACGGTACATACTGAAGAATAAGAATGTGTGTGATATAGCAATGACTCAAGTGGCTAAGTCATCAGGTGTTGCAGTAGGGTCATCTCCTACAGATATTGTTAGGAGACTCACTACCTAAGAATTATTTGGAAAAACCTCAAAATGCAAGACCATTAACCACTGACGAGGAAATCACTACGTGAAACTCAGATACAAGGGTAGGGGGTGAGTCTGATAGCAGATTCACAACTAAATGAAGTTGCATGGTTCTTGCGAGTTTGGTGGGAAGTAGTGCTGAATGGTGACAACCCTAGTAATTTCCAAATTCATAATTCTTCATAAAATATTGTAAAGAAATTTGTACATTGTTTGATAATAAATTACTTTCATCCTGATCAAAAATTCAACCCCAGGCAAGTAGCATTCAGATTTTGTCCAAAACTGTCAGTTACATATAAGTGTGGTGTTCCTACAAACAACGATCACTTGATCATTGTTAATCAGCCCTGGACAATGGTGAGCTGGGATTAAATTTCAAATCCAGTGGGGAAAACTTGCCCTCTTCAACAAGAGATCATGCACACCTGAATTGAGAGAAGGGGGTCTGGTTTGTGCACAAGAAAAGATGGCATTTCTCATTTTCCAACCATTAATAAGTAGGATACATAAGCAAAGGAGGAAGTTAAGAAAAAGGACATACCTTTAGTCACAATTTTATTAAATATCAGTCCCTCTAAGCATTTCTCTGGCTTTAGTTCTTTAAGTTTCATGGGTATGAAATTCAGAGTCGGACACTTCTTTGGGCATGAGTTCAAGTTGTTTAGCAGGTGTCAGTGAAAAGTCACTGTAGAAGTCTAGGGGTGTCAAAGATACTGTCCCATAATCAAAAAAACTGTATTTTATCCAAATTCTGAGCATTAAGTGAAGCAGCGATGCAGACTATTCAGTGTCTTTCAAATTAAATGGTACCAACAAAGTTGAATATGGGTCACAATATTAAACTGTATTTTTGTCATTTGTACAGGCTGACAGAGACCAACAGCAATGGTCCTTTGTGTGCTGTTTTTCCACTTACCCTAGAAACATGTCTAGGTGGCGTAGAAGAACTTTTAACTTCTTTTCTGGCATGTTTGTAGCATACAGTAAATCAGGTAACTTAACTGTAAAGAAATATACAATATCATGAGGCTACAGTGTGGCCTGTTCCTTCCTCCTACTTGTCATGAAACACAGCTTACAAAACAATTATACACTCTCTCAGAAAAATATCTTATTTACTTTTAATGTTCTAAGTGGAATATGAACTGAATATTGCATTTCCTATGCTTAGAATGCCCTGTCAACAGAATGCAATGGCAACATTTGAACATGTGACAAGTTGTGTACACTAACTGCACTTTTTAAAGTACCAGTTGCATTTATATTCCATACTAGTGAACATCACAGTTGAGTGGTTAGCACTACTGCTTTGTACTCAGGAGGTCCCAGGCTGAAATCATGACCTGGCAACCAGCTCTTCTGACAGAAGATTACAGACTTCTGAAATGTGTTGCCATGTACTTTGGGACATATGTGTAGTACACAGCTACCAGACCATGTTGCACCACATCCAGGAAGACAGCAATGCTCATGGTAACTGAAATAAAGTTAAATGCCAACTTGATGCAACAAGGTAATTTTATTGATGTATTCTTTAGCTCGACATGTTTCGGGCGCATACACCCATCATCAGGAGCATTAGATGTTGAGTTGCAGCATATGGTTTTCTGCACCGAGTTTGTGGATGGGTGGTGGTCTTGACAGCCGCTGTGTAGGTTGTGTGAATGGTGTGGATGGTGCTGTGCACGGCACCATCCGCACCATAAACACGACTTATGCAGCGGCTGTCAAGACCACCACCCATCCACAAACTCGGTGCAGAAAACCATATGCTGCAACTCAACATCTAATGCTCCTGATGATGGGTGTATGCGCCCGAAACATGTCGAACTAAAGAATACATCAATAAAATTACCTTGTTGCATCAAGTTGGCATTTCACATTATTTCATGAGGAAGATGCATGGTCAAACAACCCTCAAGTTTTCATGGTAACTGCTTTGAGAACCTAAAATCTCACATCCTGACTGGACTTATGTTGGTACTTCCACTCTTCCCACTTCTCGTACTCATTAGTATAAAAATTTCTAATGCGCATACCAAACAGCCTTGCCAGGTGTATGGCTCCATACATAAGTGATGGAGCTACAGGTACTTCTGAGTATAGGCTCTGAGGAACTAGCTGCCAAGCCAGTATTTGAGACAGCAATGTTGTGTGCTTTGGTGATGAGGATGCTACTGAACTGGCAACTGCAGGGGAATGAGTAGAGTTACCAGCACCAGGACAAGCTGGCAAGCTGGTTGTGGGTGTGGAGCATCGAGAACTTGTACTGGCTATACTGCAAACACAATCAGAAAATTTATTATCATGCTTTCTTCGTTTTAAACTGTTTTTCATCACATACATGTCACAGATACGTATCACTACTGTTGGCTAATACAGTTATACACCAAACTGTATACTGCCACCAGCACTGCTTCACTTAAAGTGGAATAATTCTCAGTCTACATTTATGGCTCAGGTTTAGAATAACCAGCAATAAAATGCATAAGGAAGAAGTGAATACATAAGCAAGAAGTGGAATGTAACCACACTTAACTATAACTCCTCAGATTTGAAATAAATCAGTAAATACAGCACAATTATGTAAAGATGCCCATGCATCTGCTGCATTCATTCTTGTGTTTAAAAGAAAATAGGAATTTCTTCAGTAATTATGTAAAAAAAGGAAAAATTTGTGAAATTCTGTCACATGGTCTACATTTAAAACTTAGAATAGGACAATAAAGACACTGACCTGGATATGTGGGTGTTACATGGCTCCTGTTTGATACTGCTCAGGGAAATGTGATGTCCCTCTTGTTTTATGTTGTTTATGTGAGAATGACTGTTTTCGTGGCAATTGGTACCATGATTCACAATTCGAGCATTCAATTTGTTAACACCACTGGTATCAGATGAAATACTCTCACGTGGATCTGGCCGGTGAGAACGCAGACTTCTCTTTCTTTCACAATCTACATAGATAAGAAAGTAATATTACTCTTTTGGTACCATTTTTGACCCTTCACACTCCTTTCTATTACTCTTATCCCATCTTTACACTGAAAGAATTAGTATCATAAGGTATACATGGCATAAATGTCTGTACTGCTTATGAACCAAACAAAGAGCATGTGACTAACAAGTATCAGCCTGTAGGCTACCCTAGATCCTTTGGCAAGCTTCCAGAATGTTCTATGCCTATTTATAATAACTTGGATAGAATTTCTTAATTAAAAAGCCCAAACTGCACCTCCCATTTGCATAATAGACCAGAAGTCAAGTATTTGGTTATTCTCCCACAACTCAGGAAAGCCTCTCCTGGGAATCAAACCAAGGATGGTGGGGTTCAGGGCTGTCATTTCACCTTGAAGATGGAGACAGTACAGATCTCTAAAATGTCACAAACCTAGCCTGCTTCCACATGGCCATAACCAAGAGAAGCACGATCGGCATCTAACATCTAACTACTGTGAAATCTTAAACTTGTCTACAAAGTTAACATTAACCTTTTGGCGCCAGAATTATTTTTTTAATTTTAGCACATCCTCTATATAAAATGTGAATAATACAGAACCAAATATGTTAGATTTATGAAACAAACTGCATTTTGAAATTTTAAAATATTCAGTACCTGTATTTGTTGAATAAATATATAAAATGCAACGTTTAGAGGTTAGCGGTGTGGTACAACCACTACAGTCGTCGTTAGGCGTCAAATGGTTAATCAACTGACTGTCCTGGCAAACAAGTTACAACCCTGTTTCCACAGTTATACCTGTGGCATCTCCATTATCCAACCCACGCTCTTCAGACATCATGCTACTACTACAGCAATGGTTCTGTTCCTCAGTTTCTGGCTCTGTATCCTCGCCAGGTAACGACACAGCATCATCGTCCTCCTCCTTCACAACAAGGTTATTAAGTTCGTTGTCATAAACCCTGAAACCATGGAACTTCTTATTTCTTATGTTTTGTTAAAGTATCATTACACAACCCATATCCACTCTATGTTTTGACATTCTACTGGCTTGGCTTCTAAATATGATCTTATTTATACCCTCTCCAAATGTAGAAATAATAGTGATGAAATTTTAAAATACACTAACTGGGAAGTGTTGCAATAAATTTTAATTTTTTATACACAGGACAGTATTATCTGACAATAACATAAATTTTGGAATTACTACTATTGTAAAACAGATTACCTATATGAACATTTTGTAGTTTTGAAAGACATGCTACATTCAAAGCCTTTCATTAAACTCCACAACAACTTGCTCAGTGCTGTCATATTGATTATGCAGAAAGACAGACTGCAATTCTTTACATAGGAACACAAACTGGTTATGGCACAGTAATAGACAGAGATCTTTGTACCCTAAAAATATATTTACCAGTATCCTAATGAAAAAATGAAAGAAAGAAACATACAAGGTACTAACAGATGTGTGACTTTTCACAAAGTTGCTGGCACAAAACAACTGTTTGTTGGTATGCATAGCACAATGAAAGAAAGAAACATGCATACATCAACTGACACAAGAATTTATAGTAAAAGGTATGAGACTTACTCTATTTCTTGTTTGATAGTAGGCTCTGCTTGCTGAATTCTGAAATGCTCAAACTGCTCTCGCTCCTGGTTATATAGCAACAAGTCACTCAGTGTGAAGTCAAAGTAGATACGTACTCCATCAGCAACTTCCTTACAGATATTTAAGCTGGAAAAATTTGTCATGTATACATAGTAAAGATGAGTACAGTATATTAAAACAACAGAACTAGATACACATGCATGTCTGCCACCTACATTTCTACCAGATACCATTCTGCAAATAGTTCCTCCTTCCATTTCAAACTACTCTACAGTATTAAGGTTATGTTCATACTCACTCAACACAAATACTGCTTTTGTTTGGGCCCCTTTACTGGTGACTATTAACCTTTTGGCGCCAGAATTATTTTTTTAATTTTAGTACACCCTCTATATAAAACGTGAATAATACAGGAACCAAATATGTTAGATTTATGAAACAAACTGCATTCTGAAGAGGAAGAAACGGAGAGTATATACCATGTTTAAAATAATCAGTACCTATATTTGTTGACTAACTATATAAAATGCAACATTTAGAGGTCAGCGGTGCGGTACGACCACTATAGTTGTCGTTAAGCGTCAAAAGGTTAAAGAACTTCTATTAGTGACCCTTAATTACCACCTAATATACCAAAACATTAATCCACACTCTTAAATAATAATGAAATACAACAATAATCTCATGTTTTTGGTAAGTTCATGAAACAATGCTGATTGACTCAAACATATAACAAATATCATGCCTTGTGCAATATGACTACAAACTGAACTGACTTCTGACTTTTACACTACAAACAAAGTTCCTGAATGCTCAGATATGTTCCATGTTACAAGGTCATTTTCCAGGAAGCCACAATCTGAGATGTGACACTGTGCAGCCTGGTAGAAACTTCTTCCAGAATGTTGGTACATTTCTGGGTGAAGATGATGGCAGTACATTCTGCTGAAACCTCAATAAATTTATACAGGCTGAAAGGGGTAATATCCCAGAAGACAGTAATCTTCAGAGTCACTGCTGTAAGAATTTAGAATCTAAAACTTGTATTTTCTCCAATCTTCAAAATGTTAAAAAGTCAAGATGGTTATTAACTGCAATGCCTTCCTGCTGACAATTATACACATCACAGCCTTGCACTACATGAAATTCTTCTGGGGATCAGTTGTTTAGCTGAGATGCTGTATATCTGTACCTGCGACAGGCTCTCTCCAAATCTCGCCCCTTATTATTTTGGTAGTGGTGGTAACGATACCGACGTTGTGGTTTCTCCCCTATTCCACATAACTGATTCACAGCACAGTTCTTTACATAGCCCTCAAGAATGGTTACTATATTGGGATCAGCTGGAAGCTTCAACACCTGTAATGATATAAGAAACCTCATTAAGAGTCCTCCCTCTAGACCATTTCATGCCTGGCCTTCGTAAAAGGACTATTTTATATTTCACATAACCCTTATTTGAACAGTCATATTACAAAAGCAAAATCACCGTCACGTACATGAAGGTTGGGTTGTAGGTGATGGTATTGCAGAATATGATCAGTTGTCTGTCATCTAGCTCAACCACATGGTATATATACACCAGGAAATTTTGTATTGTACACACCTGAAGATATGAGTACTAACACTTCCAGTGCCTGGGCACTATTTCACTCTTCACATTTGTGATACTATGAGGATGACAGGTTCCCTCAACAGCTAAAAACAAATCTTGTATCTCCAGTTGTGAATGGCTGTTACTTCCAGTCAAGAATAATCACATAAAAAATGCGCATTTCAGCAAATTTATATGATTACCATTCCTTGGATCACATGTAAATGACTGACAAACATGTATATTACAAGGAAGGTGCAATATAAAAAAATTCTGCACACATGTTAGGATATGCACTCAGATCATACACCACTAATCAAGCAATTCACATATCACGGTCATTAAAGAAATGTATTTCATGCAATAAACAATGACATACTCTCAAATCACTTACTTTATTCTTCTTTGTGATAAAATCATAATCTTCCTCTAATAGCCTTTTGAGAGTATCACTGAGCTCTAGAGGTACCCGTTCCTCATCTACCTCACCAGAAGATTCAATTTCAGAAGATGTCATCTCCTCTCCATCGTCACTATCATCTTCATCTCGCTGACTGTGGCTACCATCTGAACTACCATCATCAGAAGACCTATCGCCCCCACCACGGCGACGTGACTTTTTCTGCTCCAGGCTCTCACTGATTTTCTCTGACAGATTTTGGTGGCGCTTTTTGCGCTCACGTCTGTACAGGTACGTACCGCTAAAATGGCAAAATAAGTTTTTCACATGTTCTTTTATCACACTTCCAAGCATCAGGACCCTCAGTGACAATAAAGCTCATGGGCTCAGACAAAACCAAGTAAACAATCTTTCCAATCAAATTATGCAACTGATCAGTCCTGAAGCTTCTAGACCAAAAGTAAACATTGTGTCACACTTTGATAATTAATCTACATGGAAATAAATGTACAACTAAATTTTTGAACAAGTAAATTTGTAATTTTCAAACAATTTGGCAAAAGTGTATTACATAAAACATTAATTTCAGTATCACTCGTAACATGACTTCAGCTCCAGTGTATTCAGGCACTGCTCTTTCTGATCCACACTCACGAATCTTTATCCACATTACAAAAAAGTTTCCTATGTAACAAACATTTTGTCATAACTCCTTGGGCTAGCTAGGTTACTATTAGCATGCATGTCAGTACTCTTTGATCCTTTGCTACAAAAAATACAAAACTCTATCGTACACAGACAAGCGTAATTATTACTGGAAAACATTAATTCACAAAATTCAGTGTCCAAGGTTTCATTCGCCAGCGAAAAGAAGTGTTTTGTTTGCTGACACTATCAGTCATTAAGAAATATAGGGTTGACATCAAATACATAAAATAAGAATATGAAGCATTAATGAAATAATAATGACAAGGAAAGACCAAAGTATTCAAGAGAAAAGCCTGTCTCACTGCCACTTCATCCACAAATTCTACAAAGACTGCCCTCTTATCCAACATGGCCCTCCTTGGTGACAGATCAGTGACCAACCACTTAAGCCAAGGTAGCACTTAATTCATATCGTTCTTAGATTATTGCAAGACATTATATGTAGTGCTCAAACATCTCCTATTCACTCTCACTACCTACAGAAATAAGCTTGCAAGGTGAGGTACTCAGTTGAGCCATACCTTTTATAAATTACTTACTTCCCATATATCAGTGCATTATATATATATAATAACAAATATAAATCCACAAAATTTATGTCACTCCAAAAATGCCAAAACCAAATAATGTTACTCACAACTGAAGCTGAGCTTTCTCAGCCAGCTCTCTCTGCAGTTGTCGATTTTCGTCAGTATCCTTCAGCACATAATCTTCACTCACACATCTGTCCCATGAGGAATTCCAACCCTTTATTATAAGAAAACTGTTAGAACATTCTACAAATGTAGCAAGTTAGTGGCACTTGAAATCAATACCAGATAAAAATGTCATTAACTATACCTGAAAATGTATAAGATATTCTACTGCCTTTCTCCCCCTTTGGTCCTTATTCACAATAACCTCCAGCACCTGTAAAAAACGAAATTGTATTTTGACAGGTACTGTGTGTTACAAGCCATTCAACCCATAAGAAACCACACAATTACAAGAATGCATATAAAAATAGTTTTAACAGCAAATGCATTCACTTCAGCGTTCCTTTAATGCCAAGAAGTCAGCTGTAAAATGTACTTGAACATGTGTAAATCATGCAGTCCCTGCACAATCTCAAACTTGATCAGTTGGAAATGGTTTCTGCTATTTAATGAGTTTTTCATTGTATTTGCAATATCTGTGCTTATGCATGGCTAAATTTCGTTACGAATTACTTCGCCGTTTCTAAGAGTATATCACTTAACTTGTAACTGTTTGCGACTGTCTAACTTAACTTCGAAATCAATACGGAAACGTCATCTGAACACTGCTGGCTGACTCCCTGGCCAGGACCTAGCAGTTTACTTTATTCCCCCGAACCCCACCCCCCGGCTAAATGAAATGACTTCCTGTTTACATTGACAAAGACAGAGATTTACAATGACGGGATTAAATCTGCCACATGACTGAGTAAAATTCAGCACCCAATGGCGAATACTTCTTCACTATTTGGGTAACATTCTAATAATACTATCTTGTATCGTTACGGCAGGGTAGTTCGATAACAATTGACAGTCGCGACGCACGCTTGTCTGCCATTCTTTTTTTCTCGGCAGATCCCGAACAGCTTTAATTACACAGTAGAAGAACCTCCATTAACTATTTAATCTTAAACTATAATACCTTAGAATCATACAGCACTTTTGCTTTCGTCGGATCTGGTTCATAACATAGAACCTTTTCTCCTTCGGAGAATTTGAATTTCACACCTCGAGTAGACACCATCCTCCATACCAAAACAACAGTACGAGAAATTCAGGCACCAAACCGGTGTTGAGTGTGGCGTATTAATCAATGTAAATACTATTTACACTCCGCCCTAATCAAGTGTCCTACACAAACAATTTAAAATTATAAACTAATTATTTAAATGACAATCGATATGTTACCTTTGTCTTTTTAATAATTTACAGTAATAAGAAAATTCAAATAAACATCGTCAAGTTGATGTTTATCCCTATACTTGCAACTAGTATTCATTCACAGTAATGAGAATAGCGAAATTAAACGCTACAGCCTAAACACGGTATTCTGAGTTCTGAAATTGTTTCTACACACAACGGCTGATTTAAAAATCATGACAAAGGCAATGATGTGACAGAACATAATCACAATAATTAGTCCCATTTGTGCAATAAGTGAAAATTAGACTATTAATATATACCCATACAATAATTGAAGGCATGAGCCGTTTAAGTACATGTATGAACAGATAATGTCGTGAAAGAATGTAGTTATAACATCCATTAAAATATTTTGAAATTATTGTAAGTTTATATATGTGCCCAGGCCCATGTAAGACTAATTGCTGTTTACTGATGCCATTGTGTCTATCGTTTATTATTTCGACCATGAAACATAAACATCAACAAGGGTTTCGGAAATGAGACCTCGTGTTTCAAACAATTATTCCACAAAGGGTGATGTCTTCTGGAATGTGACTGTATGTAGCCTGATATAAATGTAAAGATGTTTCATAGGGACCTCCCCAGCTTGTTTGGTTCCTTCCCGTTTGAACAGAAAGTCTACTGCTAACTACCTAACTAATTAACTGACTAACGAAATACATGTTGCAGATTACTTCTTTGAGAAACTAATACCACGTAGTCCCTCAGCTAGTCAGGAAATTTTATGCGTGTTATAGAAAATGAATCTTCATGCCGTGTCACAAGAGACCGTCACCTCTCAACCTGAGCCAGCTGACTCCAGCCCATGTCCCTAATCCCTTTGCTTTACGATCAATGTCAATACTATGCTCGCATCTACGCCTAATTCTTCCAGATGGCCATTTCCTTCAGCTTTGTTGGTAGCAAATAAAACACTATTATTCGGGACATAATACACGTATATGCATGTCTGGAACGATAAGTTGCTCATAGGCCTTTTTTTATCTATATGAACAGCGTGACGGAACGTACGCGTGATCATACTCAGAAAAGGTAGCAGAACCAACCTCGGGAGGTGTATGAAAATACAACTTCCGGTTCGCGTCAGTTTATCGAGGGAAGTGATTTGTTGTGAAGAATTGTAGTTTTAGGTATAATGATGACAGTGAGAAACGGTGCACCGTTAGCGAAGAAGACGTGAGTACCTTATGTAATATGTAAAATGTTTGGTGGTTTATTTCTCTTTACCTTTAAACATTAGTGTCAGTGTAACCTGACATAACCTAACCTAGCTAGCTGACTACTGGTTTAACGTGCCAAAATGTTTTCTGCATAAAAGATGTACTTTTTATATATGTGTTAACTCACGTAGTGTGAGGTTGATCTTTCGAATTAAGTTTACTCCAATTATACTGATACCGGAATATAAGCTACATTATTTTTTCGAATTGCCAGTTTCTTAATTTCACTCTTGATTGACTTCTTGAAACTGACAGTGAGGATCGCTACATTATGCAAATTTGAATAAAGAGTTTTAGCTTAGGGCTGACCTTCAGAATGCGGAGACATTTGCACATTAGACAATAGTCTGTGAATATGGAGTGTTACCGTGTTTGGTCGAATCATATGCCTAGGCAACGCTTAGTTGTAAAAAACCAGAGGTCGGGATGAGGTTATACATGCCGAAATGTGAAGACGCTTGGTTGTGTGAAAATTACGTTAGGGAAGTTATCATTATATAAGGTTAGGGCGTTAGAGTTATAGTGTGGTGTGGTATAACAAAATTTAACAGTTCATGTCAGTCACAACTAGAGGGTGTTAGTGTGGCTCAACGGAATTTACCACACTTGATTCTTTCCATGTGAGAGGTCTGAAATATAAGCACTTTACACATTTACTGACTTATTGGAGATGATTGGTAGGCTAAAGAGTTATCTATCTTTGTGATAGGTCTTGTAACCATGAGGGAAATATGAAGCCAAGAAGCACCTTGAAATGTGTTTACAAATAACAGAGCAAATGTAAATTGTTTTTTCGTACCCATTTGTTCTAATGTAGTACTGAATTTTGGATATATTTAAGATGAAGTGTAGTGCTTATGATACATAATTCAATCAGTCATTGTATTGTAAAGATGTACCTACTTTAATACAGTGCAACCAGTTTTTCTTTTCAGGTTTATTTTCATGGTAGGAATAATATAAACTTAAATTTTAAACTGGCACAGAATTTTGAATTTATTGGCTTTAGCATAAATAGTTTGTACTTATCATCACATACTTCTTATCCTCTAAGTTGTTGCCAGATTATGAATTTATTTGTGCTCACTTATTCTAACATGGATGGTTCTCATTTACTTAATACAGATAATCACCATGTTATAATTGTTGCAGAATTTACAAAATCCACAAATGCAAGCATTTTGTGTTTGTTATTGTGAAATCCTAATAAGTCGTAAACAAGGCTAAGCAACAGTATGATGTTAGACTTGTAGCAATACCAGACAATAAAATAAAAACAACATACTACAGTGAAACCTCGGCTAACGAGTGACCATGCTAACGAATTTTTCGGCTGACAAAGGTTTTTTTTGCTGTTTTTCGGACTTGGCTAACGAATATGGATTCGGCTAATGAATGTTTTAGTGGATGCGCACGCTAACATAAAGCAACAAACATGAACGGTCGGGCCATTCCAGGAGCTTATCTTTTCCGTCTGTATGTGTGTGACAAAGAAATTAGCTGACCACAAGAGGCCAGCTACTGAAGAAGAAGAGACTTACCTTGAATAAACTTTGAAAATTTGGAAGAAGAATAGTAAAAACGTTGTGTACATATTTTCAGTTTAATAGTATAAAGTGTATAATATATTTTC
>Ga0123355_10012719_pt1 | contig 13049 bp, 10 predicted proteins | sample TergutEmb28metaG_3_FD_89872 | JGI IMG/M metagenome (GOLD analysis project Ga0123355, IMG submission 89872) | Embiratermes neotenicus P1 segment gut microbial communities from Petit-Saut dam, French Guiana - Emb289 P1 | ecosystem: Host-associated > Arthropoda: Insects > Digestive system > Gut ... | reverse complement strand
TGTGGCATTTCACGCTTGTTTAGCTCAGGTAAACGAAATAATCAATTGTGTATCGACGGATTTGAAATTTTGGGGTAACTCAAATTTTCTAAAGAGGGCAAGGGATATAGCATTTTCCAAACCTGCCGTATCAAAGGCTCTTAACTATCAACTGTTAACAACCTATCCCCTGTCTTATATAAATACGCTATAGCTATAGGGAGACCAAGCCCTCTTTAGCAAAGAGGGTGCCGTCGCAGACGGCGGGTGTTTTGTTAAAAAGCTTGCATTTTCAAAGCTTTGCGGGCGCAGCAAGCGGCACCCATACGACGGCAGGATTATATAACTGCACACTAGCCCCGATAGTGCGGACGGTTAGGCACGCCCAAAATCAACCGAAAATCACCAATACCAATATTTTAAATAACAAAAATGAAAGGTGCAATTTATGGAAAACATTATTTCAGTGAAAAATTTACGAAAGTCCTTTAAAGACTTAGAAGTTCTCAAGGGCATAGATATGAATATACCCAAAGGCAGCATTTTTGCCCTGCTCGGCTCAAACGGAGCGGGTAAAACTACTGCAGTCAGGATTCTCTCAACACTTTCTAAAGCGGAATCAGGCACAGCCACAATATGCGGATATGATCTGCAAAAGCAAGCCGACCAAGTGCGCAACTGCATCAGTCTTACAGGTCAATATGCAGCAGTCGATGAAGCCTTAACGGGTAGGGAAAATCTGCAACTTATCGGTTCGCTGAATCATTTACCTAATGTTAATAAAAGAGCCGACGAACTTCTGAAGTCATTTCGTCTTACAGACGATGCAGGTCGCAGAGTATCCACTTATTCAGGCGGAATGCGCAGACGTATAGATATCGCAATGAGCCTGATGGGTTCTCCCCAAGTCATTTTCTTAGATGAGCCGACTACGGGGCTCGACCCGCAGAACCGTCTTGCCATGTGGGACATGGTCAGAGAGCTTGCCGATGGCGGTACAACGATATTTCTTACCACGCAATATTTGGAAGAAGCAGAATATTTGGCGGACCACATAGCTATTTTGCATGAAGGAAAAATCAAAGCGGAAGGCACTTCCGAAGACCTCAAGACAGTGCTGCCGCAAGAGAGTGTTCAATTGGAATTCAGCTCAAGCATGGACGCAGACAGAGCATGCGCATTGCTTGAGGGATACAGCAAGAATACAGATAACGAAAACGCCGGCATAATGGACGTATCGACCGACGGAAGCGCAAAGCAATTTGCCGATATTCTGACAAGGCTCAATGATAACGGTATTCCGCTCGTTAGATTTACGCAGAAAAGACCTACTCTTGAAGATGTATTTCTTACACTTATAGGCGAGAAAAAGGAGAGTGAATCAACATGCAAGGCATAGCAAAATCCGGCGAATTTACAGCAGCCCAAACTATATCAAAACCTAAATCGAGAGTGCTTTCGGATTCGTGGATTATGTTTAAACGTTGCCTCATAACATCACTTCGCAACCCTGATGCCATAGGCTCGGCAATCTTTGTGCCGGCAATCGTCATGATGCTTTTCGGGCTTATTTTCGGAAATGTAATGGACGTTGGCAGTTACAATTATATAGACTTCATCGTGCCCGGAATCATCTTGCAGACGGCGGCGCAAGCTGTAACAGCTTCGGCAATCAGTGTCAATAATGACATGACTAAAGGAATCATAGACAGATTTCGTTCAATGGCTATCTCAAAATCTTCCGTACTTACAGGACATGTGCTTGCCTCGGTAGTCAGAAATATGATTGCGACTACGGTCGTAATTGCAGTTGCTATCGCAATAGGATTTCGCCCACAAGCAGATTTTATGGGTTGGCTTGGTATCGCAGGTCTGTTGATTCTGTACATGCTTGCGATTACATGGATAGCTGTCATCTGCGGACTGATTGCAAAATCGCCCGAAAGTGCTGCGACAATGCCGTTTCTGCTCTTTGTTCTGCCGTACATCAGCTCGGGATTTGTTCCGACGGAAACAATGCCTGCGGCTCTGCGGTGGTTTGCCGAAAATCAGCCTATGACTTCAATTATCGACAGCATTCGTGCGTTGATGCTAAATGTCCCTGCGGGGAATGCTTTACCGCTTGCGCTGGCGTGGAGTATCGGTATTATTGCGGTTGCTTTTACAATTGCGTTGCAAGTTTACAAACGCAAAGTGGTTTAGCCCCCTTCGGTCGAAGGGGGTGCCACCGCTAGTATAGCGTAAACGAAATAGCTAGGCTATAATTGTGGTAGATATTTTCGTCTGGCGAGGCAAAAGCTCGCAGGAATACCACCGGTCTTTCAAGAGATTTTAACGAAGTCAGGCGGAAATAGATGCCGCAAGAATAGCCTAGCTATTTTGTTTACGCTATACCGGGTGGCGGGGGTTGTTACAGGACAGGGAAGCAGGTTCCTTAAAATTGGACGACATTATCTCAAAAGTGATGAAATTCTCAACGTTTTGCGGCTTCAAATGTGTATTGATATGTAGAAAGCGTTTGTGCTATCATATTGCTACAGTGATAGCAACAAACTTGACTAGGTGCTTGACTGCATCGTATAATATGTTAAATGTAAGGAGGATATATGTTAAGAGCAAAAGCTGATATAAAATTTACTGTGCATGAGAAAAATTATACCGCAATAGATGATTTTCGTGTCGCATTTAGTTTTGGTGCGGGTATGATTTTTTCGGCAACAATAAAGAGTGACGAGAAGGAATACCTGTACGGTGAAGAATATTGTGTGGATTTAGAGTTCTTTACTGTTGAAGATGAAGCATATGAAGCACTAAAACCTGTATTGCAACCAAATATGAATCTTGCAATTTGCGCCGGGCGCAAAATTATTGGTATTGCAAAATTGCTTGAGTATGAATATGAACCTCCTGCTTGAGCAGACCGAGTATACGTTAGCCATTGATACATGTATTGATGAAGAACAAGGCAGGCGAGCTGCAATATGGCTCACTGCCTTGTGTTTTGCATCTGCGTAAAAATAACTGCTACTTACGATTTTAGTGTCGTTTTGTAGCAGCCATGTTCTATACCTTCCGCTCGCTCCGCTTTTTTAAAATACACTTAATAACTACACTAATCAAGACCGCCGCGACAATAATCATTAACGCCAAGAGCGTATCACTTAGTCTGCGGACCACTTCCGAATCCTCCGCATAGGCAAACAATGCCTCACAGACTGCTTCTGAATCCTCCGTGTCGGTGAACAGTGTTCCATAAATAACTTCCCCCGTTGTTATATCGAAAGTGAAAGAATTTCCTTGAATTGTCACTATAGTCAATTCATTATTCTGTCGATCAATTGTTCGCCGATTTGGGCGCTCCCAAGACATGATTCCGTAATCAGGTAAATATCTAACATTTAAAAACTCTCCCCTCTGATAGTACCGAGTAAGAACACCTCTTTCGAAAAAAAAGATAGAGCTTACGTCATGATTGGTCGTAGGATTAAATAGATTAAATAGATGCGCAAAATAAATGCCGCATTTGGAAAAAATGACATCACTTTGATGAAAAACTCGATCAACATAATAGATGCTTACCAAAGGATCGGTGTTGTAATATAATCCCGACCTGATCTGTATTTGTCCGTACCATGACGTCGGGGTCATGAAGAAAATCCTGTTTGTGTCCTCAAAGGTATACTCCCATGCACTTGGGGGTGGTCGCGTAAGTGCAAGTGTAGAAGGCGCAAACAAAGAAACACCCACGCATAAAAGCACAATCGCAGATAATATAAATGTTGCTATTGCATTTTCCTTCATGCTCCACACCTCACAGAATTATGATAAGCTGAGAAACCTGCCCCCGATCTTAGTTCCTAACACTTGCAACTATATACAATAGCAGTTATAATGTCAAACGACAGTAAAATAGCGCAAGTAAATCTTGAATGGGAGAATCCAGTGCCTCTAAAAATAGGAATCGACATAGGAAGCACAACGGTAAAAACAGTAGTGCTTTCTCCAAGCGGAGAAGTGATTTTCCGTGATTACGAACGCCACTTCTCGCAAGTGCGTGAAAAAGCAGTGGAGCAACTGAGCAAAGCTAATAAAATACTCAAGAACCAAACCGCTGCAGTAGCAATCACAGGCTCGGCGGGTCTCGGCGTGGCAAAATCATCGGGACTGCCATTTATCCAAGAAGTCTACGCTACAGCAGCCGTAGTCACGAAGCGCATAGCCGATGCCGATGCAGTCATCGAACTCGGAGGCGAAGATGCGAAAATAATCTTCTTCGGAAACAGCCTTGAAGAACGCATGAACGGAACATGCGCAGGTGGAACAGGGGCATTTATCGATCAAATGGCGACACTGCTCGACGTCAGCGTTGCTGAACTTGACAAACTCTCGCTTGAGCATAAAAAAATATATCCGATTGCCTCACGTTGCGGAGTTTTTGCGAAAACAGATATACAGCCGATTCTCAACCAGGGCGGGCGTAAAGAGGATATTGCAGCCTCGATACTGCAAGCCGTAGTTGACCAAACAATAGGCGGTCTGACACAAGGTCGAGAGCTGAGCGGAAAGCTTGTCTTTTTGGGCGGACCTCTCACATTTATGAAAGGCTTGCGAGAGAGATTTGTCGAAACACTGGAACTCGACGAAGAACATGCAATATTCCCGCAAGATGCGGATGTGTACGCAGCGATCGGTGCAGCTATTTGCGCTGACGAAAGAAACGCATGCCCGGTTGATGAGATTGTGAGTAAGCTCGAAAGCGCAGTGGACGATATTGGATCAGGAAACACTTTAGATCCGCTTTTCGTTTCTCAAGCAGATTATGACGATTTCTGCGCCCGCCATGCAGCAGCAAAACCTGAGGAAATAAATGCCGAGGAATATTCCGGAGGGGCTTACCTCGGAGTTGATGCAGGTAGCACAACGACGAAATTGACGCTCATAACCCCTGATGGTGCTATACTTTACAGCTATTACAACAACAACAAAGGGAATCCTGTTTCTATCATACGTCAGCAACTGGAAGTGATTTATAATCGCTTTGGTGACAACGTGACCATACTCGGCTCTGCTGTCACAGGCTATGGTGAGGAACTTATAAAAAATGCATTTAACCTTGACATGGGACTTGTCGAAACAATGGCGCACCTTCGCGCGGCACGTCACTTTAACCCTGATGTTGATTTCATCATTGATATAGGCGGTCAGGACGTAAAGTGCTTTAAAATCCGTGGTGGAGCTGTAGACAGCATCATGTTAAACGAAGCTTGCTCATCAGGTTGCGGTAGTTTCATCGAGACATTTGCAGTTGCGCTTGGAGATAATATTGCGGACTTTGCGAAATTGGGATTATTCGCCGAAGCACCGTCAGATCTTGGCTCACGCTGTACGGTATTTATGAATTCTAGTGTTAAGCAAGCCCAAAAAGACGGTGCGCCTGTTGAGGCGATTTCCGCCGGATTGTCAATTTCGATAGTCAAGAATGCCATATATAAAGTTATTCGTGCTGCAAGTGCAGATGAACTTGGCAGAAATATAGTCGTTCAAGGCGGCACATTCCTCAATGATGCAGTTTTGCGGGCATTTGAGCGGGAACTTGGCGCAAGCGTGACCCGACCCGCTATCTCAGAACTTATGGGAGCTTACGGCGCAGCACTTACGGCACGTGACACGGCACAATCAAGAGACTCAAGCAGTAACAAAGATATGCAATCGGAAAACGAAGTTAATAATGCCGATACCGATGGCGAAGTCAATGTAAGTGTCGATACAGAGCCACAAAAGCCTAGCTCCAAACTGCTAACGAAGTCCGACCTTGAAGATTTTACACATGAAGCAAAGCCCGTGACCTGCGGTGCATGTACAAACAATTGCAGCATGACGATAAATATATTTGACGGAGGTCGTCGCTTCATATCAGGCAACCGCTGCTCAAAACCACTCGGCACAGGAGGAGCAACCGAGCCGAACCTGATGAAATATAAATATGAAAAACTGCGGTCAATGCAAGGAAAAGGTGTCGGAACAGGTGCACGTGGAAAGATAGGCATTCCGTTCGGCCTGAATATGTATGAAAACTTGCCGTTTTGGTTTGAACTTTTTACAAAACTTAATTTTGAAGTTGTGCTTTCAGCGCAGTCATCGAGACAGCTCTATATATTGGGACAGCGCACGATTCCGTCCGATACTGTCTGCTATCCCGCAAAACTCATGCACGGACATGTAGAATCGCTGCTTGACATGGGAGTCACAACGATATTTCTACCATGTATGCCGTATAATTTCGACGAAGGGATCGGCGACAATCATTACAATTGCCCCGTCGTTGCCTATTATCCCGAACTTTTGGCGGCAAACATGCCCAACCTAAAAGATGCCAAATTTCTGACACCATATTTCGGACTCCACAAAAAGCGTGGATTTATGGTAAAAGCAGGGGAATATTTTAAAGAACAATTCGACATCAGTGAATCGGAGACCAAAGCCGCAGCTAAAGAAGCGTACAACGCATATGACAAGTTTATGGCAGAAATTGCAGCAGAGGGAACAAATTACATGGACTATGCCAAGAAAGAAGGCAAGCGTGTAATAGTTGTAGCTGGCAGACCATACCATGCTGACCCCGAAGTAAACCACGGTATTGATGAGCTGATTTCATCGATGGGGCTTGTGCTTATAACTGAGGATGCAATTTCGGGAAAAGTCGGAAAAGAATCACGCAAAGTCCTTAATCAATGGACCTATCAAGCAAGAATGTACAATGCTGCACGTGTCGCCTTAGAACATCCAAATATGCAACTCGTTCAACTCGTTTCATTCGGTTGCGGAACTGATGCAATCACGACAGACGAATTGCGGGATATCTTAGAATCAGGCGGAAAACTCTACACTCAGCTTAAAATTGACGACATAAGCAACCTCGGCGCAGTGAGGATACGGATTCGCTCGCTCATCGCAGCGATGGATATGGTTAATGTAAGAGAGGAAAATTAAATTGGCGAATCTCAAATATGACAAAAACGGCCGTCTCCTGTTTACAAAGGAGATGAAAAAAGAATACACGCTCCTAATGCCGCAGATGCTACCTGTTACATTTTCTATGATGATAAAAATCTTTGAGCGCTATGGCTACAACATCGAAATGCTCACGACGAATCATCGTGCAATAGTGGAAACGGGGCTTAAATATGTCCACAATGACACCTGTTATCCCGCCCTTTTGGTCATCGGACAACTTTTAGAAGCGGTAAACAGCGGAAAGTACGACAAACACAAAATCGGCCTGCTCATATCGCAGACCGGCGGTGGTTGCCGTGCATCAAATTATATACATCTTCTGAGAAAAGCACTCGAAAAAGCAGGGCTGTCATATATCCCCGTAGTTTCCGTTAATCTATCGGGGCTGGACAAAAATCCGGGATTTAAGCTGTCACTCCCTATTGTCCGTCGACTTGCAGCAGGAATGATATACGGCGACCTCATAGTTTGGCTTGCCAACCAATGTAAGCCATATGAAGCCACAGCAGGCGCAACTGACGAGCTGACAAATCAGTGGACAGACAAGCTTATAGAAATGTTCGGTCATGGCAAAGGCCTCCGCAGAAGAGAAATGCGCGAGATTATGGAAGACATAACCGCCGATTTTGCAAAAATTGAGATTGTCGGAGAGCGGAACAAACCGAGAGTAGGGGTAGTTGGCGAGATATACGTAAAGTACGCTCCGCTCGGAAATAACGGACTTGAACAGTTTCTGCTTGACGAAGGCTGTGAGCCTGTTGTACCCGGTCTCACAGACTTCATGATATTCAAAATAAATAATCGTGCCGTAGACGTAGACCTCTACCACGGTAGTAAGCTCAAAAAGCTTGCAGCAGGAACATTTCAAAGATATATAGAAGGACTTCAGCGCACCATGATAGATGCCGTAAAAACACAGCCTGTGTTTCGTCCTATGGGAACATTTGCGGACTTACAAAGGCTGATAAAGGGCTATCTGGGATATGGAAACAAAATGGGCGAAGGGTGGCTTCTGACAGCCGAAATGCTCGAACTGATTCATACAGGCACGAATAATATTGTATGCACCCAACCATTCGGCTGCCTGCCGAATCACATAGTCGGCAAGGGCATGATCAGACGTCTGAAAGACGACTATCCGAATTCAAACATAGTTGCCATCGACTATGACCCCGGGGCAACTAAGATAAATCAAGAAAATCGCATCAAGCTTATGATTGCCAATGCAGGGCGCATATCACCGACGAGTTAGTCGGGACGAGTAACATCAAATTAAGCAAAGCGGCAGATTTTCTGACTCTTGTCAGAGAACTGCCGCCTTAAATTTGCACTAGGGGGATATCTAAAAACTCGGTGTCTATCAGATTTTTAGATATTCCCTAAATACCGAGATATTGCGCATGCTTCTCTTTATCATCTTTAAACGCCTCAGAGGTTGTCTCATATACGATAGAACCATTTACGAGAATATACACTCGCTCTGCAATACGCAAAGCCAAGTTTAGGTTCTGCTCAACCAAGAGAATACATTTATTTGCAGCAGACAGCTCCTCACAAATTCCGACAATCCTATCTAAGACCTTTACCGATATACCCTCAGACGGCTCATCCATGAGCAGAAGCTCAGAGTTTGTCACAAGAGCCCTACATATAGCAAGAATCTGCTGCTCACCGCCGGAAAGGCTGGTTCCGCTGATCTTGCGACGGCGCTCAATTTCAGGAAAAAGGTTAAAGAGCCTATCCGGATTCCACTCTTTTCCCGGCTCACCCCGCCTGTAAGCTATAGTCAGATGTTCTTCTACAGTTAGCGACGGGAATAACTGCCACCCCTGCGGAACATAACCTATGCCTGTACGGGCAATGCTGTAAGTTTGCTTGTCAATAAGCTCTTTCCCACCGTAGGTAATAGAGCCGGTTCTCTTAACCTCGCCAATCCCCATAATAGCCTTTAGCAAAGTGGTCTTGCCCATACCATTTCTACCGAGAATTACCACTTTTTCGCCTGTTTTTGCATGGAGGTTGACATCTTGCAACACATGTGATTTTCCGTAGTAGGCGTTAATGTCCTTAAGTTCCAATGTGTTTCCGTCCATGTACTTAATCCTCCATTGTCGAATCCAGCTTATATATCTGCTGAACTTCGCTGCTATTTTGCACCTCGTCGGGAGTGCCGATTGTGACAAACTCGCCAAAATTCATGACAGCGACACGGTCTGTTATGCTAAGGGCAAATTCAATATTATGCTCGATTACCAATATTATTTTTTCTTTGGCAATTTTCTTGATAATCTCGCCTATGAATACTCGCTCTGTAGCACTCAGCCCAGCCATAGGCTCGTCGAGTAGCACGATTTTTGGATCTGTGATAAGTGCCATGCCAAGCTCTAGCTGACGTTGCTCACCGTGAGATATGTTCTCTACGTTGACATGCCGCTTATCTTCAAGCTGAATTTCTTTTAATATTTGGGAAACTCGGTCTATCCTGACCTTATTTGTCTTCCATGAAACAAAGTATTCTTTTATCCCTCTTGATGCTTTCCAGTTGCTGTTCTTGAGAGATAGATATAGGTTCTGCTCTACTGTAAGCTCGCTAAACAAATTACAGATTTGATATGTGCGCACAAGTCCGAGTTCGCTACGCCTTTGAACAGAAGCCTTGCTGATGTCTTCTCCGAAAAGATATATTTTCCCGGTATCAATCGGGATTTCGCCTGTCACCAAATTAAAGAGGGTGGTTTTGCCGGCACCGTTCGGACCTATAAGCACCATGCTTTCGCCTGCATCTAAAGTAAAAGACACACCGCCGACAGCTCGTATACCGCCGAACGATCTTGATACATTTTCAACTACCAGAGCATGCTGTCTATCCATTACTGCTACCCCTCCTCCCTAACTTAATCTTCAAGAAATCATGAATTCTTCTGCCGAGAGCAGTAGAATAATGCAGTGACACAAGTCCGTTAGGCGTAAAGAGTATGACAAACAGGAACAAGAATCCGACAATGATTTGATAGCGAGTGATAATTCCGCTGAGAACCAAATCGAGTGTAAGATAAATGACTGTGCCTATTACAGAACCTGCGACTACGCTATGCATACCGCCAAGTATTGAAGATATCAAAGCTTGGTTGCTTGCTCCGAGCGTTAGCACTTCCGGTGATACAAAGCCAAGGTAATAGATGTAGAAAAGACCTCCGACACTCGAGATAAATGCAGCGATCATAAACGCACTCCATTTTAACAGAGCGGTGTTGTAACCAAGAGCAATCATCCTCGACTCACTTGCCTTTATTCCCCGAAGGATCAGCCCGTAAGGGGATTTAGTCAGAAGCCATACAAGAGAGGCAACGATGGTAAAGCCGATAAATGTCCAGTAGAACACATTTATGTTGGCAGTATCACTGAAGATATTCAGCCATTCCGGGAACCGGATGCCGACTAAGCCGTCTACGCCATTGGTAAGAACGGTCCATTGCATAGCTATCGCCCATACGAGCTGCGCAAGAACAAGTGTAAGCATCAGAAATGTAATTCTCTTAGTTTTGTTAACCATGAGCCCGCACAGCGCTGCAAAAGACATGGATATTGCAAATGCAACAAGTATAGAAAGCTCTACAGACATGATATTTCGAGTCTGGAAGATGGCTATAACATAAGCGACCAGCGAGTAGAATACAGGAACCATAAGAGACAGAAGTCCGAGCTGTGAAGCAAGGAAAGAAAATGCTATTGTCATCAGTCCGAAGTACATAAACCTTATCAGCATTATCAATGTGAAAGGATCTACAAATGAAGGTGCAAATAATAAAACGACAATAATTATCAAAGTTGCGATAAGTCTGATTTTATTTGCCATCATATATTCACAACCTTCCCGAGAATGCCTTGTGGACGGAATACGAGTATCAGTGCTACAGGAGCAAATATAAAGAACAGTCCCAAGTGCGGAGCGAGCAAAGAGCCGAACGAGAATGCAAGTGCTATGATAATCGCCCCTAATATCGAACCTTCGAAGCTACCCATCCCTCCAAGTATCATTACAACGAGGGCAAACACCATTATTCTCAAGTCTTCCCCGGGCGCTATCATCTGGAATGTTCCGCCTATCATTCCGGCGACACCCGCCATAAATCCTGCCACAGCAAACATAACTGTAAACAGCACACGAACATTTATGCCAAGGGTTGACACTATTTCGAAGTTATCTACGCCTGCACGTATAATCATACCAACTTTAGTTCTCTTTAGTACTATCCAAAAGATGATTCCAACAACTACAGCGAAAGCAAATGCAAAAAGGCTGGAGCGTGGAAATGGCATACCGCCAATCCATAGCGGACCTCTTAGAAATTCAGGGAAAGGAATTCGCCTTGGCAGTGATCCCCATACCCCTATCGTTGCGTCTGCCAGTATTACAGCTACAGATAGACTTATAAGAGTCTCCATGATAGGGTTGCCTCTTGCTCTGCGCAGGAGTACAAACTCCTGAAATAGTGCCAGTAGACCTATAGCCACACCGGCAATAAGCATACTAAGCCACCAATTTTCGGTAAATTGAAATGCACTCCATCCCACGAAACCGCCAACCATAAAAAATGCACCGTGAGACATGTTAACTATGCGCAGAAGTCCAAACGAAAGATTAAGACCAAGTGCCATAATAAACAGATAACTGGCAAGGCTGATTCCATTAAGAAAGGTAATAAAATAAATCATAGAAACATAATTCCTTTCACCGTACGATTGCACATATTATATGTGCTGTGCGGTCTGTTAACGCTGAAAACAATCTTCGTTAACAGACCGCATGCAATCTAAAATAATTTAGACAGATTGATTATAAAGTTAATTTTTACCAACCACCACGTGCAAGTAGTGCATCTACGTGGTCTTGACCGAACCAAAGAGCAAGTTCAGCAAAATACTCGTCTCTTGTTCCCGGAGGATAAGCTCTGTCATGAACTGGAGTTGACATGTATTGTTCTTCAAGTCCGACATAAGGACCGAATTGGTTTACAGCCGGGAATACTGTGACTAGGCGTGTGCTCATAACGCCGTCTGCGCCCATGTATGTCTCCGTGACATAGACATCTTGAACTGCCATGTTCCAATCGCAGAAGTAGAAAGTACCTCTTGGAGAGTCTTGTACTGTCAGAGCTGTAATCTCTCTAACTAGAGCTGCAGTGTCGTCATAATTCCAATCAAGAGCTTCAAGAGCACGGATTATTACACGCATTGTGTCGAAGCCTTGTACTGCTACAGGAGAAGGTAATGTGCCGAAACGATCAAAGTACATTTGTACAAATTGTTGGTTAACCGGGCTTGGGTTTGCTGTCCAATAGTGAGTAGCAGAGACCAGACCTTCGAATGATGCCGGCATTTCTCGCAGAACGAATGGGAATGTGATATTTGTTGCGCCGAGAAGTCTGTCATAAAATGCATCCATGCCAAACATTTCCCATGCACTAAGGAAAGCAAGAACACTGGCACCGCCGTCATTAACCAGCACAGCTTCATAGTCGCCACTGAGCTCGATTAGATTAGCCATAACACCGGCGAAGTCCAGGTTACCCATCGGATACCATACACGCTCAACGCTTTCACCGCCATTTTCAATGAAACCACGGATAAAGCCGGATGATTGAGCCCAAGGGAATGCGTAGTCAGCGCCAACGATAACTATGCGAGAGTAGCCCATTTCTTGAGCCACGAAACGACCGAAGTCGAACATTGTTTGTTCGCCTGTGAAGCCTGCACGTACCATTGTTTCAGACCATAGGCGCATTGTCATATCCTGCGGTGCTGAATATGCGGGCATAAGAAGAACGTCGGGATGATCGTGGAGCCACTGTGCCGCTGCCAGACCTTCGCCACCGAGGCATGGGCCTATAATAATTCTAGCATTATCTCTGTGGCGCAAGAGGTCAAGCATTGTCAGAACAATTTCTGCATTTCCTTGGCTATCTTCAATTACGAGATTAAAGTCGTCCTCACGACCTTCCCACTCAAGAGCCAAAAGCACACCATTACGTGCATATTCACCAAACATAGCAAAT
>Ga0123355_10012718_pt1 | contig 13049 bp, 4 predicted proteins | sample TergutEmb28metaG_3_FD_89872 | JGI IMG/M metagenome (GOLD analysis project Ga0123355, IMG submission 89872) | Embiratermes neotenicus P1 segment gut microbial communities from Petit-Saut dam, French Guiana - Emb289 P1 | ecosystem: Host-associated > Arthropoda: Insects > Digestive system > Gut ... | reverse complement strand
CGCAACCTGAGGACGCGCCATGCCGTGGTGACAGGGACCCACTAACACACGGGAACTTCGCCCATAGAAGAGAAAAAAGTATTTAAAATTAAATATGTTCGGAACACTAACGCATTGTTGTGTCAATTGTAAACCCTCACAACGAATGTATCGCATCGCCATTTCCAAACTTGTTTCTACATTACTTATTTAAAGCACTTTCTTATTCACTGATGCATTGCATTCCGCATCGTGGTCCTGATCACTGGAATTTGGGTTTCTAGAACCAAAGCCACAGAGCGTTTCTTCTCTAGAAACTAATGGTCGCTCATTTAGGCAATTTGTTCCACATTTTATGCTTTCAGACGGTTCTTTACCGTATTTATAAGATGGCGCCGGTGTCTGAATGCCAACATCAGCAAATTTAGTTCACGAAATTACAATCTGTTGCTGTAACCTAGATTTAATGTTATTCTACCGTGTATGTATGTCTGTGCCTTCCAAATGTTCACCTAACCTTTTCCTCTTACAATTTTACATGTGTTTCTGTTTTTTCCACACATGCTATTTTCCCCATCACTCTTACTTTCCAACGTGGTGTAAATTAAAAAAAATAAAAATGAATTACGTTTCTCTGAAATGTAAAATCATTCAGATCGGCTGTAGTTTCAGTTAGCAATACCATTCAAGAATAATGGGGAAGACGGAATATGAAGGTAAGAAATAGGATAGGCGTTTACTTAATCTAAAACATATTACAAATTTTCGACCTTTTTAAGTAGGTTTATCAGGTGAGGCAGTTTTCTTTGTTGTAATAATCGTTCTGATTTTCCTGCACAAATATTAAAGATTGGGAAAACAACCGAATTTACTACAACGTAATTTGCAGTTGTGGATATGGAAGATGTTCCTCGTCCGAAGCCTTGGCACGCTATTTGCCTTGAAAGGCACAAGTCATAACAAATAGTAACGGGGGGTACATTGGAGGTTCGGTGGAGAAAGCCCACGTACTTGCTTTGATTGTTTCTTTCAGAAATTGAAGGAAATAACAAAGCTGATCATATCGTGGCTCCAAATACAACGAAGAACTGACATCGCGGAACGAACAAATTATATATGCCGGAAGTGGATACTGCACTGTTGTCACAGAATTAAGGATCGTTTCGAAACACCAGGTTGTTTCTTTAGATGTATATGCAGTTTAGTTGGTCCGGTTTCATGTCGAGATTACTGATCGTTGCTTGTAGGAATGAGGGAAAGTCGGGGAGAGACACCTTTGTCTGATGGGGACGAATTAGTACACAAAAAAAAAGTAGGCGAATTTGTGTGAATGAAATAAGAGGGAATTTAACTTCAACTTTAGGGTATGGGAGAATAAGAATACAGTAGCTCTGCTCTTTATTGCAAAGTCAAGTCATAAAGTAACTTTATGGCTTTTAAGCCATTATTGCGCAGATTTTCTCCATGACAAATGCTGAACTGAAATGTGTTTTGTTCAGTGTCGTTGATTCAGTTCATACGGTGACGCATATTGTCCGATGGCCGTCGACAACACGTATGAACAACGACTCGTCGGCGTTCATTTTTAATTTCCCTGTGTTTCTTACTATCATCTGGGTCACGCAGTTGTCACCGTGAAGGTTCATATTCCTCATGCCTGTATTTGCCAACTTACACCGAATTTTGCTGTTTGTCTTGTGAGCAGAAACCCGGTTTTGTATTCAAGAAGTCTAGGTTTCAGATTTCGGCCCGAAGACTTGCTATTCTGAAGAATCAAAAAACCAACTAGATGCCACTTGATATTTCATTGTACTTCTTATAGGCTCAACATGTTTCGAGCATTACTATGCCCATCATCAGGTGCTCGCGACTATGATGTTAATTATCACATTGGTCATGTCGTTCTTGGTTTGCTGTATGTTGGAGGTGAGGTGTAGTTAGGCTGGAGTAGTGCCCGGGTTTCAGGCTGAAGCACAACAAGTTGTGCTTCAGCCTGCAATAAACATCGGATTCACTTGCTATTCTGACTGAGGTCCACAAGGGCTTTTCGTCAATTCATTCGTTAAAATGACCTGGAAGAAGACACGGCCACCTCCACGCTTTTCCTTTCATTAGTCACTGATCGTTCTTGTACTTGGCTGTGTGTCTCATAATCTCAGCCGCTGACAGCATCCATAATTAAAAGATGCGTAAATATTAATGAATACATAAATGTAGCACATCCTGCAGTTTCACGGCCATCGCGTTCCAGGTCAGCTAAAATTTGCCTTGTGTTTGACTTCACCATCAAATTCTACGGCTGACTTGATTGCTGCAGTGTCGGTCGGAAAGTAGGAGCTCGTGTACTGATCATTTCATGTACATTACAATATGGGGTGTTCCTGTTGTGTAATTTTACAACGAGCAGTATGTTCGTGGGGCCGTGTAACTTGTTTATGTGACTAACATTTCACGCCTAGGAACAGACATCGTTGCAGAATACATGCGCTCTTTACAACACGTAGTGACTTAAAAAGACATTTGTTTTACAGGAGTTTGATCTATTATCTGGATAAAAAACTTTAAAAATGTGAGTGGAGAGTGACTAACTTTATACTTGGAGCTGTGCTTCGCGTACTTTGTATTTTAATTCCAGTGTTACGCATATAAACTTCATTTTCAAAGGAAACATCCAGTAATAGGTTTTTGAAATCGTTTTGGCTGTTTACAGAAAGTTGAATTTATTTTGGTTTTGCTTCAGAATACTACCTGAATCAAATCAAAATTTCTGTATAGCTCTAAGAAACCATACCTTAAGAAATTAAGTATAAAATTAATGCGAATATATTGGCACCATCGTCGTGTTAACGATTTCCTTAGAAAATGCGATGGTCATAAAATGTGTTTAATTTTCATACACGAACATTTAGACACATCTTTTCTTGACAGATATTAGCACGTTGAGCTTGCGGTGCCATCAGAATGGCATTTAGGTTGTCAAGTAAATCAAAACTGTAATATGTCGATAATTCAATACACTGTCCCGGTAGCAAATGCTATCATTTCCCGTGTCACGGTTCTACAGTTCTTGCGCGTGGAAAGACACGCGGATAGGCAGATGGCGAAGCTAATAGACGCATATTTAAGTAGGCTGTGTGAGGTGTAATCCCTTTTCTCTATTGCTATTCACTTGACGTTACAAACAAATTGCCGGATAGTACCTTACATTAGGCCACGATTGTTTCCTTCCATGTTCTTCCCTATTTATTATTCAATAAATCCCCCTAATATACGGTTGAATGCTTACGGTTTACAAAGTATGCTAGTTAGTAACAGCGTCATTAAATAAACCTTAACGGTATAATAAATCAACTCACTGCTTGTTTCATTGGTATCTGCGACATGCTCATAAAAAATCGGTACTGTTTAGAGAGCTTTCCTTGGGCCAAAAATGAACTTAAACTATGGACTACGAAATGTATGAAGTTTTTTTTTAAATGCTTTGGACATTTTTAAAATTTGATTGAAATTCCAGTGAATATATCTCACCTTGAGCCACCAAATTTTGTCGTAGTAAACACAACATTCTTTCTTGAACTATTTTGGAGTAATACTAAAGACGCAAAGAATAATAAAGCTGCACACAAATGGCGGAGTCTGGCCTCACTTCTGATTACAATGCATGCTTCTGGAAGTACATTATTAGTTTTTTACTCAGCTTCAACCTTGTCACTAATTTTATGTAGACGCACACAACAAAGTTGCGCCCATATACTCTTCTTCCTTGCATTTCCCTAAAGAGTCTTATCTAAAAGTGCTTCATACAAACCCATAGAAATCTTTTTTGAAGTTATTGTGAAGTATCTGTAGAGATCTGCTTTTCTTGAAGGTGACAATAGGCTGCACTGCAGTCCATTTCTGACACCATTGATAAAATTTCATTTGATTCATTGTTGGGGTTATAGGCTATATTTGACCACTGTAAACCAAAATTATATTTGTCTTACATTAATGGAGACCAGTGATTCAAAATTAATCATTTATTTGTTAGGTGTATCTTTATTCTATAGAAAAATAAGGGGAACGCTTATGTTGATACACAATGTGTGACGTAATGTGTCTCTTACTTGGCTGAAAGTTTGTATCTGAATTGCTTGTGTCGTCAAGATTTACAACGCATACTTGGCCTCTCTTCTGTCTTTCGCACACAAGCGTGTGTTTGAATGCAAGTAGTGAACTTCAAACCTGCTTTAACCGAACTCAGAATTAACGCCCTTTGAACGTTGCTGGAGCTGCGAGATTTTAGTTTCTCGCAGTGGAGTTGATGATGATTTAAGTCTTCTTGGATGTGACGTCGTGTCGGTTGGTAAATAGTCACCGATCGACAAGTCCGTCATATCTCAGACGACGGTAGGTTTCGTTGTTACAAACACTGTGGCTCCCGTAATATTGACTTAGAGTCGACAGTGTGGTCTTGGTTCATTTTTAAGTAAAGAAGATATCAGACGAAATAATGTGATTTAGATCAAAATTTGCATCTCAGCGAATAGCAAGAGATTGCATGTAATATACGGGCATGTTTTCTCCAGGATGGCGGGATATTTAACCTACCAGGCTATCTTAGACTCGTCTAAAGAACAGATAGTGGAGATGTCCTAACTTACATAGAAGAGGTGATAATCTTTTTACCTGCTCAAAAGGTTGGCCGTGCTCGTTTTTAGGACATGGACACACCGAAGCAGACCAGACCATACCACTCGCACAAACAGGACAGAAACTGCAGTAAATTCCAATCAAAATGTGCCAATACAGACCAGGCTGGTGCTGCGTTGGTGCCAGCATGGTCGTGTACTCGAGCACGCTAATTGAAACGGTTAAGTGGTGACGGTGGTGACAACGAAATTGGTCGTATTGCCTTATCATATAAATGGAAGAACGCCAAAAGGGCCGCATGCAGCCCTCGAGGAAAGTACGAGCGTATCTGCAGCTCTCAGGCACCTGGAGGGTTTCAGGACTACAGTTTAACAAACTAAGTATAATATTTAATTAGTATACCAACTGATGCACATACATAAAAAATTCCACATTAAAATATTAAAATTGCTCCGACATGTTTCGATCCTAAGGTCATCATCAGGGAGCTACACTTTCCTCGCTAAAGTCTCTATTAAAATTAGCCACTGATTAATTTTAATAGTGACTTAACGAGGAAAGTGTAGCTCCCTAATGATGATTTTAGGATAGAAACATGTCGGAGCAATTTTAATATTATAATGTGGAATTTTTATGTATGTGCATCAGTTGGTATACTAGTTAAATAATTCGACGATATGGACGTTGCAACAGTAAGGAAAGTATAATATATCTAGAGAACATAATATGGAAACTTTTCAATAAACAGAGTTATTTGGAGTGGTCTACTCTGGTCTTCTTCGGCCTGTACGCAACTATATCTTATGAACTGCGGTTGCTCAGTCTGTAAAATTATTGACTAGATGATCGGAGATTTCACTACGTCTTGTCGTCCAGGTGACCTCTGAGATTCACCTAGTCTGCTGTCCCTGCAGACACAGCGGCCTGAGCGTGAAAATGACCACAAGCTTTCATCAGCTGCAGAGGATAAGAACGCTCGGAGTACTACTCCGCTCCCCAGTACATCTTCCTGGGGTATTGCTTAAAATACAGAAAAAATTTTCACTTAACCCCCACCTTTTTCTGTATTATTTGATCATGTCAATAATATGGTGAAAAACACACGTAATGAAATTCATAATTGCTTAATTGTATCCATCCCGATTTTATTCCTATCTTTTAGTCAAACATTTTTATCTGCATCCTGTTTTCGAACACCACGAACGAGTGTTAAGTGCTTGTAGGGGGGAGTATTCGTGTTAGTTCCAGATGGTACGGCTTTCTTTTTTAGGATGCGTACACACTACACGAATGTTGCTTGGTGGTTAGCAGGGTATGGAATTCTTACAGTATGTCCGTACACTTGCTTGCTTTCAGTGCCAGCTCTGTGCCAATTCTTGGACAGGAGCTTTTCTTAATATAGGCTGTTCAAAGGAAACAAACGGGACGATGCACCAACTTTAGCTGATCTAGTGTGCTCGTTGGTGTGGAAGACTGGCCGATCCCAAGAAATGAACAGGCTCTTGCGGGCTTCGAACCGATCCTGCTCGAGATGAGTTCAGTTCACGCCATCCCATCATACTTCCATAAGATTAACTCAATATTATGTCCAAGTGCTCAGTCGGTGTAGCGACTGACTACGGGCTGGGCGGTCCGGGATCGAATCCCGGTGGGGACGAGATTTTCCGCCCGTCCAGACCGGCCCTGTGGCCCACCCAGCCCCCTGCACAATGGGTACTGAATCTTTCCCGGGGGTAGAGGTGGCCGGGGCGTGGGGCTGACCAACCCACCCCATCTAGTGCCGAGGTCCTAGAAAGAGTAGAGCTATACCTCTTCTGACCCTAATGGTCCTCGTCGCCTATAAAACTCAATATTATACTCCCACCTACGCTTTGGCCTTCCGACGATTACTTGCATTCATTGCCGTAATATATGCTGAGAGGTCGTAGGCTTCTTATGATTGTGGCTACTGGATTGCCCTTAATGCAAGTAGGTTATATAATTGTAGCAGCGTCACGTCCTAAAGGAAGTTCTTATAATTATCAGAGGCATGCACTGAACTGAAGAACTCAACTTGCTCACAAATCCTGCTACATTAACTCATTTATTTCTTTACGTAGGCGGTTTCCAACCTCAGTCCCCACCGAGTATAAAAACACCATCTTAAACTAAACAATTTCGTCTCCCCCATCCTAATAATAAGTAGTTCTATTTTAGGCTGCGTTAGATGAGACATAGTTGTGCATAAAAACATTATTTTCTGAGATGCGTTGTAAATTAATTCACTTCTTATATGACACAATAGCAAGAAAGGGTGGAACAGAAGAGACCAAGGGCTGGCTGGAGGAAGAAGACTTTGTGTGAAATTACGATAAATATCTGGGCATCTAATGTAAATCTGCACCCTCCGTAGGGCCCATGGCCCGTAGGTTGGTAACCACTGCGCTAGGCTACACGGTGTGTACTTTGGCATGACTGTGTGACGAAAACAATAGGAAATAGCGTGCCACGTGTTTATGTTAGTACATGGAGGAAGGAACTCATCCGTGGCCATAAATATTTTTGTGTACACCTTTTCCGATATGTAAAGAACTTCATCAGGTATTTTGTGTTCTCTTATACTAAAACTGTCTTCTGTGGCCGATAAGGGCATGAAGAATCGTGTGATATATAGGGGGTTTATTGTTGGCTCTATTTCATTAAGTTGATGGGAAGGCTCAGAAAGTGAATCCAGGCTGAAATCGTAATATTAGTCAAAAATATCAGATCGCTGTTTAGACACTGTCTCAGCATTAGTAGAGACTGCTTTCATATTTCAACGATAATGTTCATGTTTTCATCTCCCGTAGAGGTTGGAGAGAGAAACAGAAAAACCTCGAATATATGCAGCTCACACAAGAAACTCTTGGAAGGGTGGGTACTGGAGAGCGCAGTGCGCAAAGCAGAATAGGCATAAGTCGTATTAAAACAGCAACACCGGAGAGGTCTAAATCCACTTTTAAATTCTGCCTTGAGAAAACTCAACGCAGTTGAATAATAATCCAATCAAACTAGGTGAGGTGCACGAGGCACGGGAGAGGTTAGAATTCTCAGTGTATTGTATTTGTAAAACCCACAAGGGAGGAGCGACCTGCAAAGCCTACGCACAGTCGGAAGGATAATATTAATATGGAAATTAAATCGGTAGGTGTGATGGTGCGGACTGAATTAAACTGTGAATTGGATTTCAGCATTAATGGTTATCATTTCCTCTGCTGCAGTCATATTGTTAGGCTTTATCATGAACTTAGGTCAGCGGAGATTATTTCGAAATATGGCTTTCGTACGCACACATGTCAGCCATAGTTCTCAGCAGAAACATCTGTCCCTGCAGGCCTACATTCTACGCTACAGATTTATTGCAAAACTGCCCCGTAGTTTGTACACATTTTATGTTATTTCAGTTTATTCGAATAGCATTCACTTCTTTTTGCCCAACATGGAACCAGTGATTCATGTTTACATCTAACACACAACATAGTTCAGATCTATTTTAGTATTATTCCACCATCTGACTTTAGGTCTCTCAATTTTACTTTTTCCTTCCCGATTTCCGCATGTCTCACGTCTTCTATGCATCCTTTCTTCTCCGTCCCTCTGATTCGCCTCGAGTTGCTGACCGTATAACATTTAAGGGTACAAATATGATGCTTTTCTTGCGCAATTTTCTACAGACACCTGTTACTTTTGTCCTCTTAAATCTAAATATTCTGCTCAGAAGTCTGTTTTCAACGGCATTTATTGCGAGCTGGATACTGCTTATCCTGATGTGTCATTGTGGTACGCATTTCCTCTGGGCAGATGTCGATATAGCACTTAAGGTTAGGATGCGACAGTCATCTTACGCATCTGTTCCAGTTATTCACCGTTATTACTAAAATTAGACGCTACATAGCTGTTCCAAACAGCCGACATCACTGTTTAGTAAGTTGTAAACTGTGTGGTGAGAGACAAAGTCTTAACAACCATATTACGTATAGAGTTAATTTACAGTTGTGCACGACACAACCATAACTTGTTGAATTTAATGAACACTTTTAATTTGATATGATACGGAATGATGTGATATATTTGTTAACTGCGATTGGGTTGACACACGATGGTAGTAGTACAGAACACAGTTACACACAAACAACACACCGAACAAGAAAATGAAACAAAAAAAAAAACTAGAACAAACATACATAACATTAAGAACACATAAACATAACAATAAGAATATATAATTTAAAAAATTAAATAGAAGCATACAAAACATACAACCGTTTGGGATGATCTACCTCAGGACATGAGCCACAACTTTCTGATAATGACGCAAACCAAGAAGTCAGTGCTACTTGTCTATAGCAGTCAGAAGTGCTCAAAATAATAATGCTGCCATAAACTTTATCCAGGCAGCAAAGATAAGCTACGGTACCTCAGTACAGTGTTAGTCTCGAGACACGTAGAGTGTCATTGTAGGGACAGACGAGAAAGCCAAAGTAACGTGCTTTGTGAAATTCCCCTGAACACGCGTTGTATACGAGAGAAACTCCATTACACATCACACGGTGAATATCTCTCTGGAACGAGTTTCTAGTGACCTACACAGTGCGATTTGAAGCAAGAGTTTAACTGTCTGTGCAGGTTGGGTAGACGGCCTTCTGTGGTTTCTATGCCACGGCCAGCGACCATGACGTTTAATTCTGCATGCTCATTATTAATGCGCACCACAATTCCATTGAACCCCAGCGACTGCTCGGTATCGAAATTACGCTTGTTGCAAGCATAGGACCTGTGATTGTCGGCCGTGTCTAACACAGTAGCTAGGTGATGGCGGAGAATGCGTGAAGAAGGTGTTGGACGAGATTGGAAACCCCCCCCCCCCGGCTGTGCTGATGAATATTCCGATCCTGTGAAATGTGATGCTTGCTTTCGGAGGCGATTCCTGGTGCCATCTTCAGCGAAGTTAAGAAGAATTAGATCACCCTGAAAATAGTTTCAGCATGCTCCTTCGCTATGTTGTAATCTACATAATGCCGTATGCCAAAGACTAGAATGCTAGAAGCGCTAACAATACTCTTTTGAGTTTCTGCAATGTTAGACCGATTTTAAAGCGGCGTATAAGCAAATGGTACAAGACCATAATATGCGCAGTCACAACCACAAAAATCTCGAATATTACAGAAGAATTTATTTTTGTGAGAATGAATAATCTTTTGAAAATTCTAGCTTTTTTGTTTCAGAATACTGTAAATATTTCGCTAAGAGCCCAATATAATTCGTAGCCTGCTTTCGAGCACGAATGGGACACTTGACGCTGAACGTGGTGAATATTTAAATACCCTTGCTGGTCTGATCTTCCATATTACGGCAGACGCATTCATGCAGATGTTGGCGAATGCTCATCTGATTATTCGTATGGAACTTTGTCTTGTGTCACAGTTACATTTACATACAGTGACATATTTTAATCTTTTCATAACGTAACCCTTTAAAACTTGGTTGCTTTTACACGCACCGATAAGTTTAACATTATACAAACCGGATTCTTACCAAACATTGTATTTATCCGTTCCGTATGATTCTTAAAATAAACAACAACTATTACCCTCTTCAATATTAACTGACTGTGGTTCCTAATGGAAGCATGAAGTACTAATCGGGTCATCATATCTAGTTGAGATTAATTTGTAGGTTTTACGGGGTTAATAGAACACTGTATTAAACGGTATGCTTTATTTTTCGTTAAGATTGGTGTTAGTAATATAAGAGCTTTTGACAACAAACAAAAATAATTACTCAAACCCGTAAAAAACATTAAGTAAAAATATTTATGTAACTTATTAATAACATTTTAAAGAATACACATTTCCCCCTTCTTCTTCTTGCCTTCATGAAATAAGCAACCTATCCTGATGCCTGCACCGACCTCTTCGCTCATTCTGCCTACACGCCTCTTCATCTGTTCCTTTCTGCAGTGATCTTCCACCCCCTCATGTAATTGGTTTTAGCTCTTTGCCAACCGATGCGCAACTCAGTTATATCTGCACAAAACTGTATATTCGACTTTGAAAATAATACAGGCAAGTGTAGCGACATTTGTTGTTATCAAAACAGTGTTGCTGAAGGTCTTATCTTGGAGATGTGACTTTGTGTTGTGGGAGGAATATCCGCCGGTATACCGAAGGATTCTACTGCCTTTCCCTTCATGATCAAACAGAATTATTCTTTTTGGACTGCTTATCTCCAAAGAGGAAGCTACTGTAATCTTTCGAAACGTCGCAAAATACCCACCGAAAATCACAGCGTTAATCACCAGACGAACTGAATGTAGAATCGGTGTTCATTACACAGATAATTCGGTTACTGTTGTTCATGGAAATAATAGATGTTTGCGGGTGCGATCATGTACGGAACAAACACATGCATTTCATGTGACAGAATGTTACAGCAGGTGGTAAATTTACCATTAAGCAGACAATTTAAAGTTTATTACAGTGAATTTTGTAACTAAACTCCGAGGATTAACCCGTTAATTTTTGTTCTAATCTTAATCCGGCCATGCCACAGGAAAGGATAATAATAGCCAAGAATCTTTACATGTCTGTTTCTTTTCTTTTCCTTTTCCTTTTTTTTCTTATTCATTTCTTGAGGTAGTCAGATTAGGTACAACGTTTATTGTTTTTAGGATCGTTGGAACATGCTAAACGAATGAAAGTAGTTTTATGGCAGAGAGAACTGTATGTTATTTCTGTCTGAAATATACTAGAGGCAAACACCCACACATACCATTCAACAGATATGTGCTTTTGTCGATACGCTTCTCTGCGTCTGATGTGTCCAGCCATTTGTGACCATTTCTGGAAAAGCTGCCGATATTTTGCTGCAGCATTAGTTGAAACAAACTGGCCACTTTGCCTCACTCTATTATGTGAATTTCAGCATGTAGGTGCGAGCAATTACAGCAGTATTGGTAGGCACACTTTCTTTTGTGGGGACGTAGGATATAGTGTATAGAGCTCTCTCTGACGGCGAACTGAGCCCTGAATATAGATCACGACCGCATTCGCTATATATGCCTTTCCCACATGCGCTATTTACAGTTATCCAATCTATGGAATAGCCAACCTAATAAGTTTCGCTGTTGAACAGTTTGCCTCGGGTCCTTCCACCAGAGCGTGAAGTTAATTACCTCCATGCAGCGCCAAGATATACAGTGCGTGCAACTTTAACTGCGCAACCTTCTACACATTACGTGGGGCTTACTATCAATACTGACGCGATGAAAAGGGGTCTCTCTGAGCCGTGCAGGGGTCTGGGAGACGTGTAGGAAAATAAAAATCTTACCCTTTCCGAGACTCGAAACACTCTTCCGGCCCATAGCGTAGTGTGTGTCAACTACGATATCCTGGCTGTATTCAATACATAAACAATTTAAGGCTATAAATTACAGCTGTGACTTTGTGTTCTTTTCCCCCAAAATTATAATGTATAATTTTAGCGACGATTTACCATGGTTCATTTTGTCACATCAACATTTTGGTATTTCTGTTGTAGGTAGAGTTATTCATTATAGCAGTACTACCGAATAGTAAATCCGCTGCAATTCAAGCCTAACTGTCATGAAGTGAAGCTCCAAGGGAGATACTGTTGACACAACGGTAATTAGAGAGGACAATTACCGACACGATGAGCTGATATAGTCAGATCCTGCTCTGTCTTTATAGACGAGTTAGTGATAGTGGCCGATAAACTCTGCTCTATTTCAAGTCATGCATGGCAGAACTTTTTCAGCCTGTGCATATGAAACTGTCCTTCTAATTTGTTTCTTCTTTTCTTTCCTTCTCTCCGAGCCGGTTTATGCTAGTTTCACGCAATGTAGTAAAGCACAGGTCTGAATTCGTATTGTACATTACGCACTAAAGATAAAATTATTTTGGCAAGGAAACCGATTTTACAGTGTTTAATACAAGAAATTGCAAACTAATGGAAATAAACTTTTGTCATTCATGATGTCCCTCCTACAGGTTTAGAAATCACGCAGGTATGGAGTTGTCCAACATGGCGTCAACATCAAGCGACAATAGCGGGACAACACCCTTCCATTGAAAATAACAATAAATGATATAGAGGTTTGTTGGCAATGAAAGTTAAAATATTGTTAAAACACAGACTTTTACAAATGTTTGGCAATTTTAATTGATAGGATTGCATTGTAATTCTACACATCCACATCGACATAATTTACTGTGAATATTATGTTTATTGGACCGTGCATCATCTTGACAGTTGAGTAAAGGGAGACCAACTTGATATCACTTGCTTTATTATTTCTTTATTTAATGCTCAACACGTTTCGGATGTTAATACATCCATCCTCAGGAGCTTGCGACTTATGTGCTGAGTTATTTCATGGGTTGTATTGATCTGGTTCGATG
>Ga0123355_10012717_pt1 | contig 13049 bp, 9 predicted proteins | sample TergutEmb28metaG_3_FD_89872 | JGI IMG/M metagenome (GOLD analysis project Ga0123355, IMG submission 89872) | Embiratermes neotenicus P1 segment gut microbial communities from Petit-Saut dam, French Guiana - Emb289 P1 | ecosystem: Host-associated > Arthropoda: Insects > Digestive system > Gut ... | reverse complement strand
CCCGCAGTGTCAACGACCAAGTTTCACACCCATACAAAACAACAGGCAAAATTACAGTTCTATATATCTTGATCTTTAAATTTTTAGATAGCAACCTAGAAGACAAAAGATTCTGCACCGAACTCACAACGTCATAAAATAACAAATTACGTGTGAAGCTTCTCTCCTAAGTTTATGCGTGCTTTTAGTTGGCAGCCAGGTGTGGTAGGAAGATGAGATGAATGAGATGTGGAAAATGATCTCATAGTCTTTTTTTCGCAAGTGGTGCGGATCCAGTGGAATAGTCAAAGTTCTACGATGAACCGTGGAATTTCATCTACTGCCTCAGTTACACCAGTGATAAGTGGGTCACTGTCACCACGGCATGGCGCTTCCTCAGGTTGCGGATTGAGGAACGGCCTTCAATATGGAGGGTAGCTGCGAATATATTGAATAAGTAGCTGCGGACAGCAGACAAGGGGTGGTCTTCCGGCTTGTGGATGGGGCGAGGTGTTGACAATACCTCACCGTAAAAACTGGCTTTGTTACGAAACATGAACACTTGCCTCGGAACTGGATGGACACTGGTACGACCTAAGCAACGAAAAAGGGACATGAGATTTGGTACATGGAACAGGGAAGGACCACTTACAGCAGCAGCCAGGGAATTAGCAGATATAAATTACATTTAGTGGGTGTGCAGGAGTTTAGGTGGGACAAAAGGGCACGATAAGAGCAAGCAATTATAATTTTTTCTATGGAAAAGGAAACGAGAATCATAAATTGGGAATAGGATTTTTTGTGCATCACAGAAGAGTGACAGCAGTTAAGAAAGTAGAGTTTGTTAGTGACAGTATATCATATATAGTTCTGAGAGGTCGCTGCTATAATGTCATTGTTTGGAATGTGCATGCACCAAGTGAGGAGAAAAGTGATGATTCAAAAGAAAGTTTTGTGAGGGTTTAGAGGTTTTCGATCATTTTCCGTACCACATGATAATTCTGTTAGGGGATTTCAGTGCAGTAGTGGCGAGAGAGAATATTTTCAAACCGACAATTGGGAATGAGAGTCTACATCAGGATGGAAGTGATAATGGTGTTAGAATAGTAAAATCTGCCACATCAAAAATTCTGGTTGCTGAAAGCACGATGTTCCCGCACCGAAACATTCATAAGCACACGTGGACCTCTCCTGATGGGAAGACCCACAACTGAGTTGTTCACTTATTGATAGATAGGAGAGGTCATTCGCGAAAACTCGGTGTACGATCTCTCAGGGAAGCTGACAGCAATACTGATCACTGTGTGGTGGTTGCACAATTTAGAGAAATAATGGCAGTACGTAAGCAAACAGCACAGAAGTCTGATGAGTAAAGATTTAATCTCAGGAAGCTAAATGAGCTGGAGGTTAGGAAACAGCACCAGATTAATATCTCAAACAAGTTTGCAACTTTGGAGAACTTAAGCGATAGCGAGAACATAAATAGGGTTTGGAAGAACTTTAAAGATATTATCAAACTCTCAGCTAAAGAGAGTCTAGGTCTGCACGAATTGAAGCAGAATAAATCATGGTTTGATTAAGAATTTTTAGGTTTTTTAGAGAAAATGAACCTGGTTAAAGGCAGTGGGTACAGGATCCAAGTAAAAAAACAATATAGACAATCTAAACAACGTAAGACGTGAAGCTAGCAGACATTGCAGGAACAAAAAGAAATAACATCTGAAAGCTAAAATTGAGGAACTTGAAACTCACAGTAAGATAAAACATATTATGAACTTGTACAGGGACATCAATGACTCTAAGAAGGGTTACCAGCCTAGAAATAATATAGTAAAGGATGAGATATGGTTGCAGACTCCCGCAGTATTTTGGCTAGGTGGAGGAACCATTTCCTCAGCTATTCAATATACATGGGGTTAATGACGGTAGATAGAGAAAAATACACACAGTAGAACCACTAGTGCCTGAGCCAAGTGCATTTGAGGTTGAGTTGGCTATTGAAAAGCTAAGAAGTCACAGATCACCAGGTATTGATCAAGTCCCAGAAGAACTGATTACAGCAGCCAGTAGAACAATTTGCTAAGAGATCCATAAACTTATTATTTCTATGTGGAATAAGGAGAAATTTCCAGAGTAGTGGAAGGAGTCGATCGTTGTACCTATCTATATAAAGGGCGATAAAATAGATTTTAGTAATTATAAGAGCATATCACTTTTGCCAACTACGTACAAAATTTTATTCAACATCCTGCTGTCCAGGTTAACTTATTGGGTGTCATCAACGTGGATTTCGACGCAACAGGTCAACTACTGATCATATATTCTGCATTCGTCAGATACTCGGGAAAAAAATGTGAATACAACGAAGCAGTGCATCAGTTCTTCATAGATTTCAAGAAAGCTTATGATTCAGTTAGGAGGGAGATGCTTTATAATATTCTCATTGAGTGTGGTATCCCCGTGAAACTGGTAAGGCTAATAAAATGTGTCTGACTGAAACATACAGTAGAGTCTGGGTAGGCAAGAATTTGTATGACGTGTTTCTTGTTAGGAATGGATTGAAACAAGTAGATGCTTTATCGCCATTACTTTTTACCTTTTCTTTAGAATACGCCATTTGGAGGGTTCTGTGAAGCCAGTATGGCTTGAAATTAAATGGTACACATCAGGTTCTGGTTTATGCTGTTGATGTTAATATATTGGGAGGAAGCGTAATACTATAAAGGAAAACGCAAAAGCTGTTGTAGAGGCTAGTTAGGAGATTGCTCTAGAAGTAAATGCTGATTAAGCTCAGTACTTGGTCATGTCTCGAGATCAGAATGCAGGACGAAGTCACAGAATTAAGACTGATATTATTGAAAGGATGGAAGGGTTAAAATATCTGGGAACAACCTTAACAAATCAAAATTCTATTCAGGAAGAAATTAAGAGCAGATTGAAGTCAGAGAACGCTTGCGTTCTTTCTGTGCAGAATCTTTTGCCTTCCAATTTGCTATAAAACAATTTAAATATTAAGATATACAGAATTATAATTTTGCCTGTTGTTTTGTGTTGGTGTGAAACTTGGTCGCTCACATTAAGGGAGGAATGGAAGCTGAGGGTGTTTGAGAATAGGGTGTTGAGGAGAATATTTGGACCTAAGAGGTTCGAAGTAACAAGGGAGTGGTGAGGAGCTTAACGATCTGTACTCACCAACTATTGTTGGGTGATAAATCGAGAAGAATTAGATGGGTGGGACATGTAGCGCATATGGGGGTGTAGAGGGGCGTTCACAAGGTTTCGATGGGTAAACCTGAGTGAAAGAGACCGCTTTGGAGACCCAATTGTAGATGGGAGGATAATATTAAAATGGATCTTCAGGAAGTGAGATGTGGGGTTATAGACTGGATCGATTTGGCTCTGGATAGGGACAGGTGGCGGGCACTTTTGACTGCGGTAATGAACCTTCGGGTTCCATAAAATGGGGGGAATTTCTTGACTAGCTGAAAACCAGTTAGCTTCTCAGGAAGGATTCTACTCCATAAAGTAAGTAAGTAAAAAAGAAAGAAAGTAACTAAATAATCTTCAGTTACAATGTTGATAATGCAAAGTAAGGTTTATTGTTTGTATACTTCAAAATCTGAGCCAGTGATTCGTGAAGAACACAAACATGTTTAATGACTGACCGTTATACGTATAGAACTTTCGACGATGGGATGAACATTGACAAGGAGACAGGAAGTTTACTTGACAAGAAATTTTCAGGAAGACCGCAGCCCAAAGAAATTCTGTGTGAATGCTCAAACCAACTACAGAATGCGAGGACAACTGTTCACGTGCTGTTGAAGACATAACTGTGTTTTACGGGCTAGAAATATCAGCTGGTGCATACATAAACAAGCAATAATCGCAAAGGACATGACTTTGCTGCAGATGTCATCTATGAGGACAACAGCGTTGAACTGGTGTTCCTGCAGGTTCTCTTCTATGACAAGACCGCGTTTGATGTTCAGGCCATGTTCCTAGACACATCAAGACGTGCGAATGGGAACAACCACACGCCCCTCTTGAACAACCGCCCGATAGCCTTTAAGGCGATAGAGTGCTGTGCCCTTTGCTTTTAAGGCCATGTGCACGGGCATATGAGGATATCAAATCTTGAAAAGCCACGTGCTTTTGTTGAACACGAGCCTTACAGCCCGGAAGTTTCAACAGGGTGGTGCCCCTTTATACTTAGCTGGCTTCATTCAATAATTCTTGATGGGGACTTACCGTGTACGCAAATTGGAAGACGGGGGTGAAAATGGTTACCACCAGGCTTCGCAGATCTCACTATACTTGACTCTTACCTCTGGACATATATCAAACAAGCGGTGTGCAGTAAAACCACTTAAACAAAAGATTAGGAATGCTGTTGTACCTGTCATTCCAGATGGCCTCAAGAATTAGAATACCGAACAGATGTTTACCATGGGACTTGTGTAGTGTATGTTGAATATCATTGAGTATAGCAGTAAATCTACTAGTGTTTCTATTTAAAATCTGCGTTTTCAAAGCTTTCTGCTTAGTCTGGTTACTGAATGACAGCCGATCAAAATCCCAACGTGAATTAGAAACACACTGTATATAGGAGGAATCCACAATACTTACTCGCAATTTAATATAGTTGAGTTACTTAAATCAAGGAGGGTGAGATATGTTGGACGTGTAGGGCGTCCGGGAGAAATAAGAAATATGTTACTAGAAATTTAGTTCTGAAGAGAGGTCACTTTGGGGATATAGACCTAAGTTTATATGGCATTTCATATTGCAACGAATGTTACAAAAATTGTGCAGTAGACCATGGTGTGGATTACTAGCTCTTGTGAACAAGATAATGATACCTTGGATCTTTAAATACCGTGACGGAGGCAGGTTAAGCTTTGCCTTATCACCCCAGATCATACTGTTCGAACTCATGTCAGATTTGTAGTGAACAAAGTGGCACTATAGCAGTTTCTGTCCAAGTTCCTTTGACTTTGCCGTGATAATTATCATACCACCATTGATCTGTACTCACTGTCACTGCCCTCCGGTGCCTGCGATAGCCCTGCCCAGGTAATGCATGATAACGTTGTCGGGTTTAAGTTGCGTCTTCATTACTGACTCGGCTCTTGGCTGGTCACAGAGCAATAGTCTTAAAAGAGGCATTTCTTTAAAACTGGTCGAAATTTTTGGAAGTTCAGAGAGGGATAGATGAAAGATTGGCATGTTGAAAAGAGGCTGCTGATGAATTTGTAAAGACCCCTGCTCAGTCATCTCTCGATAGATTCATAAGAAATGTTCTAAGGCGTTGAAAGGAATGTGGATTTCAACTGGACTCCCAGATAAATGGTTGACAATAAGTATGCTCAGTTTCGTTGCCCACAGTTCGGCTCGTACCATATATTTCGGAAGGTAACTGTTGCCTAGGTCGGGGAGTGCCTGTAAACATACTACGTATGCTATGTCTGCCACGACTCCTCCCTCGCTTGAGGTAAATTATGTATTAGCTATTACTGTTGTTACATTTCCGTTATTAAACCTAACAGAATTATAGACTAAATAACTCCACATCGTATTAGACGGTTCCGGATATGTGTGACAACAGGTAAGGGCTACTATGACGGAATTTTTCCATTTTTTTCCCCTCAACCCCCCTAATTAATATTGGGATTTTATTTCAGTTAGGTAATGACAGGTATACTCCACAGCCAAGGAGATGATTGCTGCTAAGAATGCGATTCACGAGCATGCCCAAGTTCCAAGGAGTGGGTCGAGTTGCTACTACCCATTTATAAGCATTCGCACAGTTTACTGGCTCAGCACAAGCCAGTCGAAATGCTTTATGTTTTCAGTCTGCGTATAGTAGTTTGTTGTTCCTTCCAATGGCAGTTCTTTATCCAACCTATAGTCAATATTCCCCCTTTCCGCGTAGGACACGCCGTCTCCCTCGCTCAGATCTCCTTGTTTTCCGTCATGACCTTATACATCATCTCCAATTTATCATTCAATAATCATCTTATCATTCGCCGGTACGAGTTGTGCGCCTATCCTGCGCTACTGAAAACGTGTTGTGTGTCAACTCACTCACTGTTAAAGTTTATTCCTCATCAGAAGTGTACACAATATTTGGCTGTGTAGTTGATTTGTAGTTTTGATGTAATGGGGTGGTCCACACTGTTATTAGTTTCTGTGGTGTCGGTTTATAGAATTGCTTCTTCTTTTGCCTTCTTAATTACTAATATTTATTGAGTGATTTGTAGACCGGCCCTGGGGCCCACCCAGTCTCCTTTACAATGGGTACCGGGTCTTTCCCGGGGGTAGAGGCGGCCGGTGCGTGGGGCTGACCCCCCACCTCTTTCTAGTGCCGAAGGTCCTAGGAAATAGTGGAGCTATACCTCTACTCACCCTAAAGGCCTGCATGGCCTATAAAAAAGGTGAAAACCTACATATTGAGTGATTTGTTCTGTGTGTTTTTTGTTGTTTGGTATGATTGTATTACTTTGCTCTGTAATGACGAATTAGCGTGACTAGTGCAGACAGTAAATGAAGTACACAAAGACAGTATAAATTGAGACATTGTTCACTGTAACAGGAAGCTCAAAGTTTTCTTGTTTTCTTAGTAAAAATTATTTTACATGCTACTTATACGTAATTTTAATGTTAACATATCACTAGTTCATCGCACTGCAGGTAATTTTTTTTACATGCTATCGTGATGGTGGCATAGCTGTGACGAAACCTGTGGCTTGGATTTAAGGTACAATTGTAAAGTAATTAAGTTTTTATACACGTAACTTGGTTGTACTAGGTGACTGTGAAAAATAGTACTATACTTTAAATGAAAGCATTCACTCTGTGACTCCACACTAGTCGACAGTGACTTTCTATGGTTCCTCGCATTATTTCTTTTGTATTTGCTTGTCTTCCCTCCCCTCTTCCCCACGTTAAATAACAACTTCCAGCGAATGAAATGTAGCAGAAAGTCTGAGGTTTGTCTAGTTCAAGTCCAGCTTCCGTTCAAGTAGTAACGTACGTTCAATGGGGCAGGACGGCAGGCAGACAGACAGATAAAGAGACAGATGTAAGTTCTGTTAGGTAGACTGTCTTTAAATACGTGAGTTATTTCTGAAGACTTGCAAGACGGCGGGGAAGGATCTTCGATACTAAAGCAGAGCCAGATATGATTACAGAAGGTGTACTGACGCTCAATGCGCGTAAATAACTCACATGCGAAAGGAGTCGTTTGTTTTGCTTCGTAATATTACTGTGTGTGTTCTTTGCATCTAATGTATTGGGAGTCCATGTGTACCTGTGATTTTAAAATTTGGCATTTGGACCTTACCCTCGAGAGCATTTGAACTGAGTTGCCGGTAGTCGTCAGTAAATAAAGGAAAGACATTCGTCATTGTCAAGTAACATGAAAACCAACAGCAGCGTTGAAACCAACTTAGACACTAGGAGGAAACGATGAACATAGTACGTTTAAAAAGCATAAAAATCCATAAAAATATAAACAATAAGCGCTAATTCGGAACTGTGGATGGGCATTGGTCAACGGACTACCGGTTAATAAGCAGTGTTGCGGCACCAAAATTTAGTAATTGTGTATACTAACTAACTAACCAATCAAACAGCAAAGTCCTTCCTAAGAAGCTAACAGATCTTCAGCTAGTCCAGAAATTCCCCGCATTTTATGGAAACTGAAGGTTCATTATTGCATTCACAAGCACCCGCCACGTGTCTGTATCCTGAGCCAGATCAGTGCAGTCTGTGATCCCCCCATCCGACTTCTTGAATATCCATTTTTAATATTATTCTTACATCTACGCCTACGTCTTCCAAGTGGTCTCATTCCCTCAGGTCTCCCCACCAAAACCTTGTATGCACCTCCCTTGTCTCCCATACTTACCACATAGCCCGCCCATTTCATTCTTCTTGATTTGATCACCCGAATAATATTTGGTGAGGAGTGCAGATCATATAGTTCCTCGCTATGCAGTCTTTTCTACTCTCCTGTTACCTCGCCCCTCTCAGGTTCAAATATCCTCCTTAGCAACCAGTTCTCGAACACCATCAGCTTATGTTCCTCCTTCAGTGTGAGTGACCCATACATAACAACAGGCGAATTTACAGTTATGTACATCTTCATTTATATATTATTGTATCGGATATTGGAAGATAAAAGATTCTGCACCGAATGATAGCAAGCATTTCCTGACTTCAGTTTGTTCTTAATTCTTCATGAATGGAATTTTGATTTTTTAGGGGGTTTTCCCAAATGTCTTTAATTTTCCAACATTTCAACGGATTAGTTACCTGTCTTCATGTTGCAATTTTGTTTTGCATGCTGGTCTCGAGATATGACAATGTACATACTTAGTTTTCTCAGCATTAACTTCTTGACCACTCTCCTTGCTAGCGAAGTAGTAGTGTTAAGGATAAAAAGTTCTGTAAATGAAGGCACGTGTAGACGTACAGAATAAGGTAAGTAGGACAGAGAGGTAGGGTACAGTGTTGAACTGAAGTATCGTTTTGTGGCGTGGTCCGTCTTCCTTCACCGACCTCTTGAACACTGCGCTCATCACGGAACTGCTGAACCGTGAAGAGGTACAGTCCGGACTGCTTCACAGCTAAACGTGTCACGTCAGAAGTACAGTATGCTGTTCTTCTCACGAATGCCTAATTAAAACATTTACCACAGTTACCGTCCCGTAAATTAAAAAAGCGCCTACCGATCACTAGAATTTTCGGATTGTTTGCACCAATCAGTAGGGGCTGTTAAGTGACACTGTTCTACAGAATTTACACTATCCGTTGATCGAATTTTCTCTGTTCAGTTTCACCTGCCACTGAAGAAGTATTTTGGAGGAGGCAATTTTCTTTTGGAGGATGCCTAATATTTTTAATTAATTCATTGGCTTTGTCTAGAGCCTTACGTACGTTAACCAACCTGCCAAAGTGTCCATGCACCTAACCGACTTGGGCAACGCTCCATGAAATCCTCGCAGGTCTTTCACAATTCGTCAGAAGTTATTACTGAAACGAAAACCGTCAAGCTGTGTGTCTACTGTATGTTTATTCTTCCACGCACTCCGCCCCACACCTTTACCATCATTGTACTTTTTAGGCTGCTTGGGAGATGCCAGTTTTGAGAATTATATACAAACAGTTCTTACCTTTCATCGTTTCTTTATAAAGAAACCACATGGGCTTGAACCCATAATATGAGGCGGTCACCTCATTGTCTATAAAGATTGATGTCTGCCAGAATGTGACGTTATGTAGTTAAACGTATACACAGTCATAAGCGTATACACACGTATATACACCGTCAGACCCTTGGTATCACGCCACCGTCTCTTAGCACCCATGAAAAACTGTGAACAGAAATTCCCTATAGTTTTAACATTGGGAACTATCGACGTAACGCCACACCCGCTAGCCACAGTCCGCCAGACACTTTCGTGATACAGACGTGCTCGTAAACATTAAATAATGCCCGATATAAAGCCATGTTGGATAGTATTTAAGGAATGCGGGTAGCATGGAATGTGATTTCTGCCTGGCGAGACTGAGTGGCTCAGCGATTACTTGAGCAAAAATATTTATCGTTTACGCGCTACAGAAATATTTTTCAGCTGTTCTAACGGCCGATGTTGGGACTCTTGTTTTTCATTGATGCGCTGTACATGGAAACAGGTACTGACCTCATAACCCTGCCTTCAATCTGGTTTATCTTTGTTCCTCTTCCTTGCCTACGCACGTTACAGTTTATTAGACCTAGACCGTATAGAGGATGATCTAGAAAATACCGAGGCGATGACGCGGCCTTTAGTTACCGTCATTACTACATTATAGTGTAGTTTTTAATTACCCTCAGTCGATTGCTAGTGGTGTATGGGGAAAAGGACAGAATTAAGTTTTAGAGACAAGAAGGAGGTCTGCGTTTACACAGACCAATTCCGTCTACCTTCTCAGCAGAATAAAACCAACCACTTTTTACTCATTATGAGACAAAAAAATCGGTCGATGTACTCAGTGAAAAATGTAAGTGAGGAAATATAGCAACTGCCAATATAGAAAGGGTGAAGGGTGTAAAATATGAAAAATTGGTGATAGCATTAGCGATTGGGATGGAACAGTTAAATGCTAAAAGTAGTACTGCAACAGACAAGGGCGTTAAGGACACAGCAAATATTATATGCACGTACTGTACACTAGCACTGTTCTAAGGGTTCTTCAAAGACGTTCTTATTTTTAAATTAACATCATTTTGTCATCTGAAGTAAATTTTACGATTTTAAGAAGCTGCATATTTTCGATGTAACGCCACCCTGGATTTAACGCCGAAAATTTCGGTGAACAAACTCTGGCGTTCTGTCGGGGGTTGACTAATTACAGGGTACATCTGAAACTCTTGTAAAACTTTATGAGTTCCATGCACCGATATCCCAAAAGAAGGAAAAATGTTCATATCCGTACAACTACATGTTCGCAAATAGTTTTCGAGATACAGTCACCACGATCGCCCACCCTAAGTCCATAAGTTGTTTTTTTTTTTTTAAGTGTGGTGTCACTTAAGAACCCGAATATATTCGGTTCTGATTGAAAAAGAAGAGAAACTTCACCTACGCATTTTTAATGCCTGTCATCGATTCGCAACTGAGCCGGACCTTTGAAAGCGCACGACATTACATGATCAGACGTGTTCATGCGTGCATTGGTACAGGAGGAGGACGTTTGAAACCTTTTTGTGAGTTGTGACTCGACAAAGAGTATAAACCTGAAAGTTATTAAATTGGAACATGTTTTATAAGTCCATTACGTCCGCTGCAAGCAGAACTTCACATAGGTCATGTATTTGTTTTTGATTTACAGCTTTCCATTAAACTGAAATCAACGCTCACTTCCGGATAGATGTGTGTATGAATCTGCTCACTTCCGGATAGATGTGTGTATGAATCGTTTTCTTTGTTAAGTTTGTCCAAAACGAACTCCACGGGCAAGAATACTTCTTAATAAGCTAGTAGTTCCTCAGTCAAAAAATACCCCGCATTTTATAGAACCAAAATGTTCATTATTTTGTTTACAAGATCCCGCCACTTGTCCCTATGCTGAGTCGGATTAATCCAGTCCACGCCCTGTCATTACATTACCGTAAGAATGCATTTTAGTGCCTAGTTCTTTGTATAGCTTTCTTCACCAAACCCCCGTGTTTATGTATGTATGTATATAATGCATGTATGTATTTACGTATACGTGATGTATATGTATGTATGTATGTAGGACGTGAATGTATGTATGTATGCATGTATGTTCTCATCCAGTAAATTAATCTCATCGGCGTATACCAGAAGCTGATGTGTCCCATTGAAATTGAGCCCCTTCTTGGCATGCTTGAACCTTCCTAGAGTCACATTCTAAAGCAAAGTTGAAAAGCATTGGAGAAAAAACACTCCTTTCAGACAATTCTGAATAGGAACTCTCTAAGAAAAATATTTGCTGTTCGGACTTTATATTATAAGTTTCATTTTAATATATTTCGTTAACACAAACACGAATTGGTGCAGAAAAGTGGTGTCTTCTTTAAGTTAAGACAAACACACATAAGGGTACAATCTGAATTGCACACTGAGGCCGAATTTTAAAATTGTGCTGCTAGAAGACTCTAAATTTTGCTCTTAAACATGGCAGAGTGTACAGAGAATATGTCAGTTCTTATGAAACATCATGCAGTGATAAAGAGATTCTGAATGCAAGGAACATGCCTCCGATCGTCATTAAATGGCAAATGAAATGTGCTCGACCGCACACAAGTGCCAGAATAACTGCAAATATTCGACGTCTTTGTTTCACTGTCTTGGATCACCGACAACGTGTCCCAGACTTGGCCTTGTCGGACTTTCGTGACCTCTCCAAACTGAAGGAACATCTTATAGGACATCAATAATACGCGTCTTCGATGAAGTCCAGAGAGGAGTTACGTTCTGGTTCCGTCAACAACAGGCACAATTCTATCAGAACCGACTTACGGAACTACTTGAAGACTGGCGAAAATATCGAATGTAGACTGCAAATATGATGTCTTAGTTTCGCCTCTTCTACCTACTTGTTGTAGATGTAGAAGGTTATTTTTGCACCTGATTACACACATTGACACATGCACACTCAGTTGGACTCCCTTTGACGAAGGATCGGCCCGTCGCAGAGACCTCTATCTGCACAACATAAAACATTCATAAGAAATAAACATTCATGCCTCCGGTGGGATTCGAACCTGCAATCCCAGCAAGTGAATGGCCACAAACCTGTGACTTAGCCTGTGTGGTGATCGGTATCGGCTTGTAATGGTGATTATATTGAGAAACGACTGTGTGTAGGTGAACGTTAAGTTTCAAGAAAGTTACCTGTTTTTGTTTTTATTCAGACGTGTTTACTCATTTCCCTGTAACAAATAAGAGGAATCACTTGTTAGCACACTCTCCTAATTTGATGAGAATAATAAGTAAGGTTTCTTGAAGTCTACAAATAACTGACTTACTGCCTCATTCCCTCATTTCTGAAGTATTTGACGAATGCAGATTACATTGCCAGTGGTTGGACTGTTTCATCGAAAACAACAATGTTTATCCTCAGTAATTTCGGTTGCATATAGAATTAACATTAAGAGAAGATTACTCTATAAAATTCCGCACGTTGTTGAAAAAAGTGCGCGTAGTCTATGTATACACGAACTTTTTAAGCAATGCGCTGCAGCTGTCTCGGGGGAAGTCAGGTAAGCCGCTTGTGGAGAAAAGTGGTTTTGTTATTTGAGTAAAGAGAGACCAACTTGATGCCACTTGTTTTATTATTACTTTATTCAGTGTTCAACATGTTTCAGCCTGCATACGGATACCACACCACCATAGCCACACTGCAACGGAACACCAACACACATCGAACAGGATACAACCCATGAAGTAACTCTACGAATTAGTCGCAAGCTCCTGAGGATGGATGTATTAACGTCCGAAACATGTTGAGCACTGAATAAAGTAATAATAAAACAAGTGGCATCAAGTTGGTCT
>Ga0123355_10012716_pt1 | contig 13051 bp, 11 predicted proteins | sample TergutEmb28metaG_3_FD_89872 | JGI IMG/M metagenome (GOLD analysis project Ga0123355, IMG submission 89872) | Embiratermes neotenicus P1 segment gut microbial communities from Petit-Saut dam, French Guiana - Emb289 P1 | ecosystem: Host-associated > Arthropoda: Insects > Digestive system > Gut ... | reverse complement strand
TTGTAATGAGGGCGGCACGAAACGTGCCGTAGGGGTATAACGAATCATTATACCCTTTTTGCGACCACTCCGTGTTTCACGGACTGCCTATAATGCGAGTCCCCGAAACGGGGAGTGACCTCAAATGACAGCCTCCTCGCATTTTGCGACGGGGCTGTTTGCGTTACAAAATCCAAAGAAAGGAGGACAACCTATATAACAATTTTCAAAGAAAACGATAACATTTTATCAAACTATGGTGATTTACTCAATGTTGAAGATTTATCTACAATATTTGGCGTAAGCAAGAACACCATTTATAAATCCGTTAATGACGGAAAATTCGGAACGCCAATACAAATTGGTCGAGCGTATAAGATTCCGAAAGTTTATGTAATCAAGAAGTTTTTTAAGAATTATTCTTGATTATCAGTCCTATCTATGCTATAATTACATTAGGATTAGTTGTAGCATAGGTAGGATTCTCAAAATATTTTAGGAGGATGATTACTTATGACAGCAAAGGTCTATGAAAAGAAAGGTAGAGCAAATTATTATGTGTTGCTTCGTTATCAAGACGAGCAAACAGGAAAGGAACGCCAAAAGTGGATAATGACTGATATTCCGGTCAAAGGCGATAATAAACGCCGAGCTGAACAACGGCGAAAAGAAATTTTAGCAGAATACGAAGTGCAGAATATTGATTTGAGCAAAGATGTATTGTTCACGGTGTTTATCAAAGAATGGTTGGAAAATTTGAAACCGTCCATTGAATTGGTAACATACGACGGCTACAAGTTGATAATTCATAATCAAATCATTCCGTTCTTTGAGCCGAAAAAGTTGAGAGTTAGGGATTTAACACCGCTCCATATCCAAGAGTACATAAATCTCAAACTTAAAAAGGTTTCACCAAATACCGTGCGGAAACATTTGTGGAATCTCTCAAAATGCCTTGATAGTGCGGTCAAGCAAAAGCTAATCTCGTTTAACCCTGTAAAAGCAATTGATCTGCCGAAACCCGTGAAATTTAACGGCGCGAAGTTTTACAGCGAAAAGCAGATTGACGAATTATTATCCGTTATCAAGGGCGACCCGATTGAGGGAATTGTTATGTTCGCTATCTTTTACGGTCTACGCCGGAGTGAGGTTTGCGGATTGAAATGGGACGCTATCAACTTTGATAACAAAACTTTCGACATCAAGCACACGGCAGTCCAAATGGGTACAACCATTTACAAAAAGGATTCCACGAAGAACGCCGCAAGTAATTCGTCACTACCAATGCCCGATATAATCGTCGATATGTTGAAAAAACTTAAAGCTGAACGAGCGAAAAACAAGTTGTTGCAGCCGAATGATTATATTGACGAGGGTTATGTTTTTGTCCGCGCTGACGGGCGGCTAATCACACCGAACTATGTTACAAACCATTTTAAGCGAGTTTTAAAGTGGAATAACTTGCCCGCGATTAGGTTTCACGACCTCCGACACTCATCAGCAAGTTATCTCTTGTATTTGGGTTTCAATATGAAAGAGATTCAAATGTGGTTGCGGCACGGTGACATTGGCACAACAATGAACATCTACGCTCACTTGGATATGTCGGCGAAACGTAATATTGCGGATACTTTAAATGAGAAGTTTGCGACGTTCGGGTAGTGGCACTTTTGGAAATCGTGGCAAAATCGTGGCAAATCGAAATTTTAAGCATTTTTTAAGAAAAAAGAAAAAGTGCTGACACACCGCAAATGCAGATGTATCAGCACTTTAAGTCTTGGAGGCACCACCCGGATTTGAACCGGGGATAAAGGAGTTGCAGTCCTCTGCCTTACCACTTGGCTATGGCGCCATCGTATTAACGCAACCCTGTTATTATAGTACATTCAGAATCTATTGTCAATACTTTTTTGCAAAATTTTTAAATTTGCTATGCTTTTGGCTATGCTAATCGATTATTTTCCAAATAATTCGAATTTTCCATTCAGCATATCCGCGATATTTAGTTTCGCCGACATATCCAAGTGCGCGTAAATGTTCATGGTTGTGCCAATGTCGCCGTGCCGCAACCACATCTGAATTTCTTTCATATTAAACCCCAAATAAAGCAGGTAACTCGCCGCCGAATGCCGGAGGTCGTGAAATCTAATTGCAGGCAGGTTGTTTTTCTCCAAAACTTTCTTGAAATGTTTCGTAACGTAATTGGGAGTTATGAGTTTTCCGTCATTACGAACGAAGATGTAACCCTCATCGGCATAGTCGTTTGGTTGCAGCAACTTGTTGCGAGCCTGCTTAACTTTAAGCTTTTTCAGCATATCAACGATTATATCAGACATAGGCATTAGACTGTTGCTGCTATCATTTTTTGTGGAATCTTGTTTGTGAATTTTCGTTCCCATTTGAACTGCGGTATGCTTGATAATAAATGTTTTGTTTTCAAAATCAATCGCGTCCCACCTCAATCCGCAAACCTCAGAGCGCCTCAAACCATAAAAAACAGCAAACAAAATTATGCCTTCAATTGTATCACCTTTGAAAACCGACAACAATTTATCAATTTGTTTTTCGTTGCAGAATTTTGCGCCGCTAAACTTCACGGGCTTCGGCATATCAATCGTTTTTACGGGATTAAACGCAATCAACCTTTGCTTAACCGCGCTGTCGAAGCATTTCGACAAATTCCACAAATGCTTGCGCGCAGTATTTGGCGACGCCGATTTTAACTTGAAATTTATGTATTGTTGAATGTCGAGCGGCGTTACATCTCGGATTTTTAATTTTTTCGGTTCAAAAAACGGAATAATTTGGTTGTGGATTATGAGCCTGTATGTATCATGTGTTGCCGGCGCAACCGACGGCGCCAGATTTTCCAACCACTCTTTGATAAACACGGTAAACAATACATCTTTGCTCAAGTCAACCGCTTCTTGCCGATACTCGCTCAGTACATCTTTCAGCCTTTCGTTAGCTTTGCGCTTGTTGTCACCCTTGACCGGAATATCGGTTGTTATCCACTTTTGCATCTTTTTCCCGGTAATTTCATCTTGATAACGAAGCAGTATAACGTAATTCGGCCTGTTTTTCCTAACATACAGCGTTGCCGTCATAGAATTTCCTCCTTTTGATTACGCGAATATTTAGCTGTACTCATAAAAAAATTTGTTCGCTATATAGATTTTTGGTATCTTGTGCGCTCGACCTATCCGTATTGGAGTTCCGAATTTACCGGCTTTTATATGCTTGTATATGGTATTTTTGCTAACTTCAAATATTTTTGACAAATCTTGGACGTCAAGCAAATCGCCGTAGTGCGATAAAACATTTATATTGGGCATAAAATCAGTCCTTTCGGAATAGAAATCGCGCCGTCCTTTTACGGACAGGCATTACATATGTATTCAAACTCTATTTGATTTATGCCTTTTCACGCAAGGTTTACAGTCATTCGCAAGCTCTGTCATTGGCAGTATTGAACGAGCGCGCCGCATTACAATATGAATAATAAAAAATTCTTGACAAAAATCGCGAAGTGTAATATAATTATGAATAAAATATGAATAAAATTAATTATTTACATATAAAAAAGGACGGTGTTTTTTATGGATTATCGGCAAATGACGATTTTGGTGGTATTCATATTGTATTTCAGCGCGATTATTGGAATGGCTATTCGTTTCAGAAAGTCGAAAGACTTAACTGATTACTTCTTAGCGGACAGAAAACTTAATACGTTTGTTGGGGCTTTGTCGCCTCAAACATCGGATATGTCTGGCTGGATGCTTATGGGATTACCCGGTTGGGTATATCTTATGGGCGCGGGTTACGCGTGGATTGCAATCGGTCTTACTGCCGGAATAATTCTGAAATGGCTCTTTGTCGCGAAACGACTTCGGCGTTATTCAATCGTGGCGAATAACGCAATTACTTTACCGCAGTATTTGGAAAACAGATTTCACGATAAATCGCACGTGCTTAAATTTACTGCGGCAATATTTTTCGCCGTATTTTTCACCGTTTACGCGGCGGCAAGTTTTGTTGCGGGCGGCAGGCTACTGAACGCGCTTTTCGGGCTAAACTATACATACGCCGTGCTAATTGTTGCCGCGCTTATTGTAGCTTACACATTTATCGGTGGATTGAAAGCGATTAGTTGGACCGACACAATTCAAGGAATGATGATGCTTTTGGCGGTTTTAATCCTTCCTGTTGTCGCAATTTCAATTATGGACGGATGGTCAAACGTTACTCAAGAAATTACTCAACCCGGATTTTTCAACTTGATGTACAGTGGTGGTGAACGCATTGCACCGGTGACTATTATTTCCAACCTTGCTTGGGGGCTTGGATATTTTGGAATGCCGCATATTTTGATTAAACTTATGGCAAACAAATCCGAGAAAAACATGTCGAAATCTGCCGTAATAGCGATTTCTTGGGTTCTTCTCGCGCTTGGTTCTGCAGTGTTGGTTGGATTTGTCGGACGCGGATTTATCCCGGGAATGACAACTCCTTCTGAAAGTGAAACTGTATTCATTCAAATGGTTCAAAGAATCTTTGTTGACCAAGGTGTTATTTTGATGGTTATATTCGGAGGATTGTTCCTTTGCGGAATTTTCGCGGCAATCAAATCAACGGCAGATTCGCAGTTGTTGGTTGCATCGTCTGCGGTTACGGGTGATATGTACAAAACTATCAACAAAAAAGCCAGCGACAAACATTTGGTTTGGTTTAGCAGATTTTCGGTGTTGGCAATTGCGGTTGTTGCGTTGGTATTCGCGCTTAACCCCGACGCCGGAGTTATGGAACTTGTTCGTCACGCTTGGGCAGGTTTCGGCGCGGCGTTCGGGCCGCTTGTGATTCTTTCGCTTTATTGGAAACGTACGAATCGCGCAGGCGCAATTGCGGGTGTTATTGTCGGTGGATTAACCGTAATTATTTGGTCTTATATACGGCTTGTAGATGGTGCCACGCTTGGCGTAGCAACATCGTTGTATTCGCTCGTTCCCGGATTTTTCCTTGCGTTTGCGGCGATTATTGTCGGAAGTTTGGTAACAAAAAAACCGTCCGACGCAATTCTTGCGGAATTCGAAACGGCGAGGAAACCTTTGATTGAGGATTAATTCTAAAAATTACAATAAAACTCCCGCTCGTGAGAACGAGCGGGAGTTTTTACATTATGGCTCCGCAACCTATGCGAGGACCGCAATCGCCCGGAGATTGATTCCTGTAATCGTCGGGCGATTGATGTATTATTATCGTGTGGCCGATAACGTCTTCGGGAGTAAATCGGTCCGTGAAAAACGCGAATTTCGCGATGCCTTGACAAGGAATTAACACCGGAAAGTCACCTGCGTGATTTCCGTAAGTTTGACCGTCCGGGCTCCAATGACCGCCGGCAGCTTGAAATGGATTTTCGCCTGTATTATCGCCGCATTCGCCGCCCTCGTGGATATGAAATCCGAAAGGAGCGACTTGCGGCAAGCCCGCCATTGCGGGAGAATACGCAGGCAACCCTGAAATATCCGCATACACCCACGTTCCGCCATCTTGACTTTTAAATTTTACCGTGCCTCGAAGCCGCGGCGCAAGAGAACTTCCGCCGATATAGGCAATTGCGTCGTAAAACAGCGTCATTTGTTTTCCACCTCCACTACTATCTTATGTTGAAAGACGGGAAGTGTTAACAAGAGCGCTCTTTTATTTTAAATTAGATAGGGGATTTTTGTAAGCCTAAAAAGAGTTTAAGTTTCAAGAAGATATAGCTAATTATAGACAATTTCAAATTTCGCGACTAATATTGATGGAAAAATAGTTCATATAGAGGGTTGGACAATCTCATTAGAAAATCCATTAGAAAATGTGGAGTTCGAGTCGTTTATGGTGGTATAGTAAAACCGCCAATCCCTTGCAGGATGGCGGTTTTACGCTGGTGAAACGCTCCCCTTAGTATAAAAACCTTTTTCTTCCTGTGCTGTATCTGCCATTATAGCGTTAAATAAATCCGTATCAATCGTTACTTGCTTTTCCCCTGCATTCATAATAAATGTTATTTTATCGTCAAATAAACATATAGCATTTACCAATATATTTATAAGTGCCTTTCGGTGTTTTGGGTCGTTTAAGAAGTTCTTCTTCAGTTACAGATTTAGCCATATCTGCGAATATTGTTGACATCATCTGTTCAATGCTAATATCTTTCATTATGCTCCGACTCTCCTTTCTGGCATTTCGCCACAATTTTGTTTTTCTTCTTCTCTCGTCCGTAAGATGTCTTGTATCAATGTGTCATACACATCGAAACTAAACTGAGTTATTTGCTCATTGCTCCAAATGAGCTCTTTCAAGTTAGTGACTCCTTATATTATTTTTAGCGACTATATTTATTATTACAATACCCCCTTTTTTGTTTCTTGCCGCTTTGTAAGGGATATAACGATTTTCATTTCGGTTTTTCGAGAAATCGACCTATTTTGGAACAACCTCAAAAGGCAATATGCACAAAAAAATACACCTTTTCAGTCTTAACCAAAGACTTTTAAGGTGCATTTTGCAGTTTTCTTTGTGCAATATTACAGAAATTTTGTGTTTTTGATAATCACGCTAAAAATTGATGTTTTTTACAGTAAATCCATTTCCCAAATCCAAACTCACAACATCAACCCATAACGCCTGTTATGCACTATTGCAATCAGCCAATAACCAATCCAAATATAAAATCAATATCAATTTGCCTGTAAAATCTAAACAACCAAATAACCGCCTTAAAATCAAAATAAAAAAAGAACAGTCAAGCCTGTTATAGCTCAACTGTTCTTTTTTCCAATATTATAACATTACTGATACTGCAAAACCGCCTAAATAAAAGTATTCGCATTTCCTTTGTTTAATATTGGTATGGTGACCCATTGGCGACTCGAACGCCAGACCCTTTGATTAAAAGTCAAATGCTCTACCGACTGAGCTAATGGGTCGCATATTGGTTGTTGACTATAAGTTGCCGTTGGCCATAAGCCGACAATCAGCATACATTTTATTACAACCAAAATTACAACTCATCCATTATACCACTGTCAGACAAGTTTGTCAATACACAATTTAAAAATTTTTACTTAATATTAACACATTATCGCAAGGCGGCTATGCTTTGGCTATGTTTTTCGATTTGAAATTCCGAGCTAATTTTGCCGGATTTCATTTTTTAAACATCTGAAAACCTTGATGTGTATGACATTAAGTTGTTTTGTTCGGTTCCATATTTGCTTAATTGCAACATAGGTTTTCGGAGTTGCAGTCCTCTGCCTTACCGCTTGGCTATGGCGCCTTAAGTTCGCACTCTTTATGTATATGCAAGAAATTCAAACTTGCGAACCGTAATTTTGAACAATTTTCAAATAAGCTGCGCGAATGCCAAAAGAATCAGCAAAACTCCGCTAATCCACGACACTTGCAATTTTCCTGCAATTTTCAGCCCAAGAAAGCCGCCTAACCAAACCGCCGCCGCGCCAATCACGAATGTGCACAAAATCACCGCAATCGAGTTTGCATTCCCGAGCGCCGCGCCGAATCCAACCGCGAGTCCGTCTAACGACAGCGCGATTGCTAACGCCGCCGCCTCGCCAACTGAAATGGTTTTCGAATCGTCTGCGTCGAAATTTTTCAGTTCGTCATCATCTAATAATTTCCAAATTCCCAACGCAAACAAAATTCCGAAACTAATTAAAATGGTCAACTGCTCAGGCAAAAATACGCCGAGAATCTCGCCGGCGAAGAGCGAAATTCCCAAACTTGCCGCGCACAATAAGCTGATTACCAAAACCGATAACAACGGGATTTTAATCCGTTTTCCACCGTACGCGAAACTTGCCGCGAACGCGTCAAGCGACACTGCTGCGGCGATTAGCAACGCTTCCCAAAACATCGAAAATTCCATTAAACCGACACCTTTCACTCTCATCGTATGTCGATTCAATGGAATTGGTGCGAGGTTGAAAACGGTGCGGCGGCTGTTCGAAGCCGCCCCTACATCCAAAGCAGTACATAAAGGGATAATTCCGTTTTAGTTTACTTATTTCGCCAAATATTTCCTCTGCTCCTCTGTCAACTCAATTCTCGTCGCTTCAACCGCTTCCTCGAATTGCTCGAACTTGCTAAACGACGCAATTGCCGTTGTCGGAACGTTTTCGTCGCACATTAGATATGCCAGCACGACTGCGCCAACCGATACGCCAAGTTCTTCTGCTAGCAATTTCGTCCGCTCTGCGCGGCGAAAATTCTCCTTCAACCAACCATAACGCTGCGCAACCCACGGATTGAGTTCCACGCCTGCCGCAAGTTTTGAGAAAAATCCGTGCGCCGTCGCCGACCAAGCCATAACGGGAAATTTCGAATCCTTATACCATGAATATTCGATATTGTCCATAATAACGTGGGACAAATCGCCGCTCTGCGCGGCGGTTGTAACGCCCAAACCGTGGTGAATTTGGCTTACCGAAAACGGAGTTAAACCGTTCTCGTTTGCGAACTTATTTGCCGCGGCGATTCGTCCGGCAGTCCAGTTTGACGCGCCGAGAACACGGACTTTTCCCGTCTTTATGAACTCGTGCAACGTTGGCATAATTTCCGAAACGTCACGCTTGATATCGTCACGATGGAGGAACAAAACGTCGATATAATCCGCGTCAAGCTCGCGCAAACTCGTTTCAACATCAGCGCGAATTTCGTCAGGCGCGAGCCTGTGCTGAATCGGATAAACCTCGCGGTCGTAGTGCGCGCACTTGGTTACAAGCACGATTTTGTCGCGCGATTTCGTCTTGAGCCAATCGCCGACAGCGCGTTCGCCGTTGCCGAACTCGTACAGCCTTGCTGTGTCAACGCAATTTCCACCTGCGTCAACGTATGCGTCCATATATCGCTTGACGAACTCGCTTTTCTCGGGAAAACTGATTCCCGAATGCCCGACGGCGAGTTTGGTCATCTCAATGGTGTGCAATTTGTTGGATAAAGTCATTGTTTTCAAAGCGTTCACCTCAATTTACATTGTATCTCAGCGGCAGGAATTTGTCAAGCTGCGTAATAATTGTCCCCGTTTCGTAATACATTTGGGTTATATTGGTTAAAGGGAGGTATTTTCTATGAAAAAATTTGTTTTGTTTATCGTCGTCGGAATGGCGGGAATCAGCCTCGCGCTGACCGCGTGCTTCAGCGCGAATGTCGTTCACAATGATTCGGTTGTCAGACGCGAGTTTGCCGTGTATGATTCTTCAATGGATATGGTTGAAGTCAGAGCGCCGCAAACCATCGCGTTTGGCGGAACGCACGTCGCTCAACGAGCAACGTTTTCCTACGGAGAATCGGAAACATTTAGCGAAATGCTCGGCGAATCCGCACGCGATTACATTATTCGCCGCGCGTTCGCGTCTATTGAAACGATTGACTTTGACGATTCGGTCAGACGAGTGAACGAGCTGACCGCTCGCTCGGGTGGATTTGTTCAGCAATCCAACGTTAGCGGGCAAAACGACCGTCGCGGCGGCGAAATTCAACATCGTCACGCGAATTTTACAATTCGAATTCCCGCAACGAATTACAACACGATTATCGCCGAATTGGACACTTTGGGCGCGGTAATTCACCTCTCGACATCAGCGGAAGACGTGTCGGAACAACACTCCGACCTCACGTCAAGGCTCACTTCGCTCCGAACGCAAGAGGCGCGAATCTTACAATTGCTGGCACAATCGGGAAGTTTAACCGAACTTTTGGAGCTTGAATCCCGGCTTGGCAGCATAATTTTTCAAATTGAGCGATACACCGCAAACCTTAGCAATTTGGAAAACCGAATTACTTACAGCACGATTGATTTACACTTAATGGAAGTCGAGGAATTCGGCGTATCATCACGAACCGCGCTTCCCACGACGGCAGAAACATTTTTAGATTCAATCGGCGCAATGGGAACGTTTTTTATGGTAATCGTTCTGGCGCTGACGGCGGCGTTGCCGTGGCTAATTTTGCTCGCGATAATCGGATTGCCGATTTGGTTGATAATCCGCAGAAGGAAGAAGAAAAAATCTGAATGAAAAATCCGGTTTCCGGAGTAGCATAAACCGCCCTTTTTGTGGTAATACTTACCAATAAAGGAGGTGGTTTTTTGTTATATCAAAAGCCTTACAAAACGCGAAGAGTAACGTTCATCAACGTTTTAATTATCCTCTGCTTTGTCGCGTTAACCGCACGAATGGGATATATTGCCTATTTTGACGGTCCCGAATTCGCCGCGGCGGCGGTTAACCAACGCCGTCTCGATATGGACGGACGGCGCGTTCGCGGAAGCATTTACGACCGAAATATGCTTCCGCTCACGAACGCGCAAGTCGGCTTGTCCGTAGCGGTTACAGCGGATATGCTTACGCAAAATCCGTTCTTCCAATCCGAACTTATGCGAATTCTCGGCGTTAACCGAGCAAATTTGTCGGAAATGGTTCCCGAGCGAGGCGTTCACCTGCTTGAACTTACCACGATTGACCAACAATTTATCGATGCCGCGGCGTTGGTGGGAACGCGGATAATCACCGACAGCCGCAGATACTCCGACAACGGCGTTGCCGCGCATTTGATTGGTTACAGTCCGCAAAACGATGACGCGGCAGGGTTCGGATTAGAGCGCGCGTTCAACGATGTTCTCTCCGGCGATTTCGCGCGAATCGGAATTATTCACGAACCGGGCGCGGGATTTCCGCTTTCAAACGTCGGGCAATCGAATAATGTTGAGCGCGGCGGGATTCGGTTGACGTTGGATTTCCATATTCAACGGGTGGTTGAGGTGGTTATGGACGAGATTGTTGAGCGTGGCGCTGTCGTTGTCGCGTGCGTTCAAACCGGCGATATTTTGGCAATGGCGAGTCGCGGAAATTTTGCGCAAAACAACTTGCGAGAGCATCTGCAAAGTGCTGACGGCGAGCTTCTGAACCGCGCGATTACGGCGTTTGACGCGGGTTCAATTTTCAAAATCGTAACTGCCGCCGCCGCGATTGAAGAAGGCTTAATCGACGATGATTTCAGCTACTTTTGCGGTGGATATATTACAATTGACGGGCGGCAGTTCGCCTGCAACAACCGCTACGGACATGGGAGAATCACGTTCGAACAGGCGTTCGCGTACTCGTGCAACATTCCGTTTTATCGGCTTGGAATTCAACTCGGTTACGATTTGCTCAACGAATATTCAGTGCGATTCGGACTTGATTCAACCGTGCTGAACCTTGAAAACTTCGGCGAATCTGCGGGTTTGCTGCCTGCGCGGCAGTATATTTCCAACTCCAAATTGGCGAATATGTCAATCGGGCAGGGCGACACGTTGCTTACGCCGCTTCAAGTTGCGAACATGGTAAATATTGTCGCGAACCGCGGCGTTTCAATTCCGCTGAACCTTGCAGATGCGCACGTTGACAGGTTAGGCAACGTTCAGCAAAGTTTTCGTCAGCACGGAAGCGAGCGAGTAATTCGCGAAAGTACGGCGGTTCGGCTTATGGAATTGATGGAAATCGCCGTGACGAACGGAACCGGACGGCGCGCGGTTAACGCTTCGTTCACGGCGGGCGGCAAGACATCGTCCGCTGAAACGGGTTGGATGGAAGACGGCGAATTTATGGTTCACGCGTGGTTCGGCGGATTTGTTCCGGCAGATGAGCCGAGGTTCAGCATTACCGTTTTCGTGCAGAACGGCAGGCAAGGCGCAACCGCCGCCGCGCCGGTGTTTCGCGAGGTTGCGGATAGGATTTTCACGATTGGGAGATAATGCCTAATATTACAACTTAAAAACCCGCCAATTCGGCGGGTTTATGTATTTCCTAATGTATCCTCAAATGCGTCAGCTCTAATGCTCATTCTTTATCTTGAAAACAGCTCTTAAAATGTTGCCGAAAAACTTCGGAACTCGAAGAACAACAACTTTCATACTTAATCCTCCCTTTATGTTATTTTACAATTATTACCTATTTCCTGCACCTGCACGCCAAATAAATCCCGAATCCAATCAACGATAACCCAACAATTACAAACAACGCAAACACCGGCACGATGTACGCGAGCATCATTCCAAGCCCAATCGCCGCAATAACGTGCCCCGGATTAGTTCCGCCTGAATGTCTTCTTTTTCTGCCACAAAACATTCTTTACCACTCCTCGAAAATACACCCTTTTACAATCAATATATTCCGTTGAATGAAAACTGTTCCGATTGTACATAATATTTCCAACACAATAATTATGTGAATTGCGGAGGAAAAATATGGCTGAAAAATTAAGGCTCGGAGTAATCGGCACGGGAATGGCGTGGGACAAGCTTCATTATCCCGCGTTGCAGCAACTTTCGGACAAGTATGAAATTACGGCGGTTTGTAACAAAACCGTCGATAAGGCGCAACGCGTTGCGAGCACCGTCAACCTCCCGCCCGATAGAGTTTACAGCAGTTACAGCGAGATGCTCAAGCGTGACGATATCGACGTTGTTGATGTTCTCGTTCCGATTTCTGAGAACTTCGAAGTCGCGCGCGATGTTCTGCTTGCCGGCAAGAATCTAATCGCCGAAAAGCCGTTCGCCGCAACGCTTGACGGCGCGAACGAGTTGCTTGAACTGAAAAATCGCAACAACTTGAAAGTTATGGTTGCCGAAAATTATCGCTACGATGACGGAAATCGAATCATCAAAGATGTCATTTCAAGCGGCAAAATCGGCGAAATTACCAACTTTATTCTCGAAAAAAGCACCGATTTTCCGACTGAAATGCTCGGCGATAGTTTCGCCGCCAAAGAATGGCGGCAACATCCGAACTTCCACGGCGGAATCTTCCTCGACAGCGGAGTTCACGACATCGCGCTGATTCGGTTCCTCTTCGGCAATTACGAGAGTCTTTACGCCGTTGGAGCGCCGCAAATCGACGATTATTGCCCGTTCAGCAGCATAACCGCGTTGCTCAAATTCCCGAACAACGTTGCGGGAACCTACACTTTCCGCTCTAACGCGAAAACGCTTATGAATCCGCCGATTGGACTGCGGATTTTCGGAACGCTC
>Ga0123355_10012715_pt1 | contig 13051 bp, 15 predicted proteins | sample TergutEmb28metaG_3_FD_89872 | JGI IMG/M metagenome (GOLD analysis project Ga0123355, IMG submission 89872) | Embiratermes neotenicus P1 segment gut microbial communities from Petit-Saut dam, French Guiana - Emb289 P1 | ecosystem: Host-associated > Arthropoda: Insects > Digestive system > Gut ... | reverse complement strand
ACCACACAAAACATGTTAACGTATTTACGAACTTCAACAGAATCTTGCAAAAATGCAGAATAATATATTATGACACACTACTCTATTTGTTGATTTTCATCTACCACCACAGGGGTCCACAAATTTTCCAAAAAATATAGGAGCCACCTCCAAATTCTAGGCACCAGACAGGTGATATGAAGCAAGTCCCACATAAAGAACTCACAATTGTGGAATGACCTATGAACCTCACTGCTATATGGTGCTATCTGCTCAGTGCATGTGTACTGACACACAATTTTAGTGCAGGGGGTAACAAAACTGCAAGAACTATGTTGGTCATATTAGATGCCAAATTACAAAATTTATTTACCTGTGTGATTAGACTCCTTGGATTTGTGCACCCCTGTCTTAGTAACTAGTCACACTATCATGTCTAAATGCTCAATGACATGAAAGTCCATTACTGCCTATATCAGCACACAACAAACATACAACATTGGTTTACAGCACCAAAAGTGTACACCATTTGTCACTGTGCTGAGAAGTATGGCCGGATGTTTCATCAGCACTAAACAGACGTATCAAGATGCCTTTTATCTAACTTCTTGTTTTATATATTTTAGTCTGAGCCTAAGGAAGTGACTAATATTTCGGTTAGTAAGTCAGATTCAGAGACACAATGGACGAATACCACTAGTATTGCTTTACACACCAACCTTGGTTTACGCTCAAAAACCAACTCCAAAATCTAGCTTATACATACAGACTCAAACCCACCTAACACTGGTCTATTCCTTCATTATGTATTCTTAGATATGTCCACACACACAGCCTCTTCCAAACTGAGTTCTCCAGAGTGCTTCCTCTTCCAATATTCAGTATTATCGTCCATTAATTTATCTGTTCAGCGCATGTATGTTGGGAACTTGAATTCAGCTTGACAATAGTACAAATTGTACATTACGTCGGTCGAAAGCAACGTATAAACTAGGTCACATATTATGATTACCTTTCCACATTCTCTAACAAACATTATTTTTGTTAAAGAAACTGAATGAAGAACTGTAAACAGTTCAGTACTAGACCAAAAATAAACTAATATATAGACTAATGGGTTCACATAACCTATAACTTGCATAAATTAACCTAATTTTTATCATTAAGGTTTACAATATGCTTAAAAATGCACATCACAGGATTCGGAAAAGGAATCTGGATGGTGCATTTCCCTCCTTTATTGATGGACTAACCTAAATGTTCTGCGGTTTACGTTCGCGTACACTTAGTAAGCACTCCGATGATGAAGGCACTATTTACAAACACACCTCTGTAAGCGCTGATTATCCTAAGCCTGAGGTCAGATATTTATACGAAACAAATATTTATTACATCTTGTAATTACACACGTGGCTTCGACGACTGGACCCACAACCATGACATTTTGTGCTAGTTTTTAAAACGATCGGACCCTTTCAAATATCGAAGTAAATAATCAACTAAATTAAAATATAGTTACCCTTCCAGTTTCATTAGTCGATAATTTTCCGCATTCAATTTCTAAGAAATTTACAATTTTCTCGATGCACTCAATGCCACACACCACCATTTTGCAGCGTACGAAAACGCACGGATGATCAGGTCATGCGATCAGTGCGGTATTGTGTTCCTTAGCGGAAAGAAGGCCGAACAAACACGGTTACGAAACACTACAATAATGTTATTTACGTACACATCCGGAACACATTCACACTTCTACAACGTTCCCTCATACTGGAACACCAGATGTTCTTTCCTAATTTGCTGCTGTGTCGACCTGCTCTTTCAGTAGAACCGAAAACGAAGGCATATTCTACTACAAAATTTACCATGCGCACACCATGAGGGTGTATTGGGGAGTGTAGTTCCACCCATTCTTAACTTAAGCAGTAAACGCTCAACTTTGTGCCTAGTAGCTTAATGTTCAGGGAAATACCCTCTTATACCTATTGAATGGGGGCTGGGTGAGTCCCAGAACGGGTCTGGACGCTTAGGACAAAAAAATACTGCCCATCATGGGACTGGAACAATTATTCGATTGTCCGGCCCTTAGCCTAGTCAGTGACAAGATATTTAGACAGATAAAACTTTCTTACTTCTGTCTGAAATGTTTTTCATGTTTATGCATATTGCATAGTGAATATAATAAATTAGGAAATGTATGCATAGTGAAAGTATTTTAGCATGGTTGCTTCCCTGCAAATGACTGGGGCCGCACTCTTTTACGGTCTCCTTGTAACCCAATAACAGTACTGCAATCTATGCGCATGGCCATACAAGCTCCGCTGAAACATATCTGAAATAAGGGGAAGTTGTCCCTGTGCATACCATTATGGCATATTGAACAATTTCACATCATGGCCATTTTCCTTGCAGGGAAAGAGTCCTAGTACCCATTGAACAGAAGATTGTGTGGTCAGTTGTGCCACAGGGCCAATCTCAACATACTGGTAAACATAAAAATGTCTTTCCCATACCAGAAATATTTCCATTCTTGGTGCATGGTTCTTACATATACAAAGTTTCATTTTATTCCCCTAACCCGTGCATACATCCTACACATGAAAAACTGTGCATCTGCACAGAAATTCATGCAGACATGCAGGTAAACTTGTCTTTACAACTTTCCCATCTAAATTGCCATTAAATTTGTCTCACCTCAATTACACATTTTACATAACTGCACTGCCAGTAACTGAGTAGCACTGATGGTATATGAAATAGATTTGAGTACAAAATGCTGGTACCATAGTCTGACAGAGAAAATTAATCAGAGCAAGACCTGTCCCAGTGGCTCTCAGTCCATCAAAATCCTACATGGACTACTCTGGTATCAAATGTGAGCCTCTGCATGAACCATTGCCCAGCCCAATCTAAATTACAACTGTCATTACACAACAATTTGAAACATTCTCCAACCAAATGGCATTAAACTTACTCAACATTCCTTCAGTCATTGTTTGTATATGTACAGACATGGATTTAGTGTTGCTAACAGGTGCTCCTCAGGCATATGAATGCACCCAGCAACTGAAGAAAAATATCAGTCTAACTGCCCAAAAACATCCAAACTTGTAGAATAACACTGGGCTTCAGCAACCTCCAAAGGAGCTTTTCACCAAAATACAGCAAAGAATTCAGGAAATGAAAGGTGTGGTAGATAGGTAGATATTGCATGCCTATAAGGCTCATCATATTTCATTAATGAGAACCTAACATGACAAATATTCACTAGGAGGAAAAACTGTATCTTTGATTAAATGCAGATTATGCATAGATTAAACCAGTATTAGTTAAAGGTAAAGGTAAAGTGATCCCGTTACAGGCCCGGTGTGGCCCAGAGGGTGGGTAGAAGTATAGCTCTACTCTTCCATGGCTGTGGCACTAGAAGTGGGTGAGTGGTCAGCAGCATGTCCTCGGGAAAGACCCGGTACCCATTTTACAGGACGCTGGGTGGGCCCCACGTCCAGTCTGGACAGGCGGAAAATCTCGCCCCCACTGGGATTCAATCCCAGACTGTCCAGCCCGTAGTCAGTCACTATACTGACTGAGCTACCTGGCTCACAAACCAGTACTAGTTACAACTTAAAACTGAAAAGGTTCTTACTCCGAGCATTGCTTCATGCTTTCGGATGATAATAATTTTGGATTTCAGCTCCAGTTTATGAATTCGAAAAATGTAAATACAGTTCATTATAAAGGAGGGACAGGTAAAATTCAAAATAACTAACCCCAGTTTTTGGCTTGTAACAAAAACATCAAAGATGATGACGATGATGACAACAGCAGCAGCAGTAACGAAAAAAACAACAACATGGAGGATGAGAAGCAGCACCTTCTTCCCCATTCTTGGAATTATGAACCTTCCATTCACCCTAATTGTGGTGGATTTTGTGTTTATTTTACATGGCATGTATGGCTGTTTACAGTTAAAAATATTATGTGATTCCAGTCAAAAATGCTACAAATTATGTTAAAGTATGTGTTTGAGACAAGTCCTTTGTATTTGTTTGAATTAGTTGTCATTTTTTCAAGGCATGTCCTCTATATATACACATGTTTATAATAAATATATTTATACATAAAGAAAGCACATGAAATGAAAGTGAAAAATAAATCAGCAATGAGGAACTGAGGAGACACAGTACTGAGTAGTGATTAAGTGAGAGAAGGTATAGCATGTATAAATAGCTGTGAGATTTTAGGTTCTCACAATGGTGACTATTAAGATAACAGTCTCCTTGGATGATGCAGGAAGTCTTCTTCACAAACTCCAAGACCTGGTGTTTAGCGTACTTAATACGACCGTCACGTATGCTGTTTCAGAGCACAGAAAACTGTTCCTTTCAGGGACTTTTCACTTCCCCTTTTCCCACTCCCTTTATATTATTTACCTTTACTGTGCCTTAATAAATTATAATCAAATTTTCATCCATTTTCATATTTTTATTGACATTGTCATATCATTACTTTCTCCTCTGTTGTTCTGTTACATGCTACTGTGTCATTGGGTGGTTGGTGTCTGGTATCTGGTATCTCAAGATAGTGATGTGTTCTTTTCATCAAGGGTTGAAAAGTCCACAAGGAATGACATGGACATTGTGTCCCTCAAAGATAAGACCACTATGCTGTCTCAAAACATCTGGCACTAATCACTCAGTGACAGACTTCCACATCCCAGGAGAACAGAAGCCTCAGATGTACCAATGTAATAGTGTTAAAACACATTATGCCTTTCATTTACTTTTCTACAAATGACCCTTTCAGATCCATACTTTTCTTATAAGTTTTCCTTACTTCTCTTTTCCCCTGCTAGTCTTCCGTCTCCCCAGCTCTCAATCTTCTTGCTTATCTGCCTTCTCATCCCCAATATGCAATGATATCATATTATTTTAATTTTATTTGCCCATTTCACTGAATTTCTCCCTTCACTTTCCCTTCTCTGCTTTCCTGATCACTACCTTCAGATATAGACCCTTACAGCCTGTTTTTCATATGCACCCTTATTTCTACCCCACCTCCATGGCTCAGCCACAGCCCTGTCCTGGTCCACCCTCTCCCAATATCTGCACTATTTTCCACGTGCAGCTTAATCACCTAATTGGAAGCTGAGGGCAGCAGGATTCTTTGGAACATATTTTGAAACCCTAATGAACTTCTTCAGGCTACACAAAGTCACATACCAGAAGATGACATTCCTCATATCAATGGTTGATTATTCATGTGGTATGTTGTTCCATGCTTGCTTTAAAACATACTGTGTGGAAACCATTGATTTCTGCAGTGTTGTATCACAAATAGTGTTTAATTTTTTAAAATGTAAAAATAAAAAGCATCACATCATTAAGATGTGGGTACAGTGAACATTTAGTTTCATACACCCTTAAACCTGTGCACCAAATGGATGTAGCCAGCTTTCAGTGCTGGCCACTTTACTCCCACCAAAAGGGCGCCTGGTACCCACTGGTAATGAGAGTGGTTGTCCTACAGAGGTAGTCTGAATGCTACACAGCCAACAGAATTTCTGCCCCAACTATTAGTCAAACATCATTTCCTTTGGTTAGCCAGTCTGTAAGTTAGTCAAAATACTGAATGAGCTATTCCAGCCTTTTGAAAAACATACATAAAGTTCTTTTAACAGAAAGTAAATACTGCACAACACAGAACCATCATTAATATATGAATGACCCTAATTTACACCCACAAAATTAAACCGTATTACACAAAAAACCTGTATATCCTGTGATTAGCCGCTGTCTGTTTGAACATCCACTTAGCACAAATACGCCTACTCAAGGGCATGCCACCGCACTATATAAAACCTGACAAACACGGTTCATCTTGTGTAACATTCCTCAAGTGAGTGCTAGAAGAAATAATATCCATTGCTTCACTTCAACACTACGATGATCCACGTAAGTCAGTTTATTGAAAGGCAATGATAAATAGTTCATAGTCTGTCATAAAAAAGATTTAAGATAATGGATCATAAGGCACTGTGAATGACACAGAGAAACTTTCGCACTGGTGGTACATCCTGAGTAGAGCTCACCGAAATTCTTGGTTAATTTTAAATTGGTGTTACATAAAACACACAATCATACAAGACTTCTCTGCCATGAAATTATGAGACAGGGTCAAGAAGTATAATGCAGCTATAATGCAATTCTTCTTGCTTAACTGTCAAGTCAACAAATTGGTCATATAATTACAATAAGGCCACAAAACCATAATTTACATAACTTTCAACCTTATTCAAGTTTAAATACATGCTTCCCATATGGTTCACTTTTATTACAGCATAGTTTCTCAGAAACAGTGTACAACATTTGTGATAATAGTGTTTAACATTTTTCAGACAGGTGAATATTTACAAATGTGCTTGAATACATGTTTATTTCACTTAAAGTGACTGTCAATTTTGTCTGTTTTGATCAGAATTAACAATGATCATAAACTTTAGTGCAGACTACACTGCAATTTAATTTCTTAAGATGCTGATAGTCACTCAGCTAGTCAAAAAATATAAAGGTTTTTATGTAACGTGAAGTTCATTGCTGTGTATACAGATGCCTGCTATAATACCATATTTTGACACAGTGAAACCAGTCAGCATTTTCAAATGATTTTTCTTAATAGTCATTTATCATTAACTTCCCATCTACACCTAGGTCGCTCAGGCTGTCTCTTCCCTGTGTGTTGTATTACTGAAATTTTGTATGCATTTCATTCTCACATGCATACTAAATGTCTGTCCCACTTCATCCTCCTTAATTTGATCACGTGAATAGTATTTGGTAGAGTACAATTATGATTGCACTCATTATACATTTATTACCCATCTCTCGATCATTCCCTCTCTCTTTTATATCCAAATACTTTCTTGAGCATATTGTCCTCAAATGCTGTCAATGTGTTCTTTCTGTAGGGTGAGAGATTAAAGTTTACAACCATATAAAAGTTGCATATATATATAGTAATCTTCACGTTCTGGTGCAGGAAATTTGAAATGGTTCTGACTGAACTGTAGCAAACATTTCTCTTTTTTAATTTTCTACTAATTTGTTCATATATGTAATGGTGATTTATTACTCTACCATTTTAGAATGATTTACTGGTTTCTGTATTTTAAAGATCCAGCACGAAATGACACATTCAGCCATCATACAACTAAATCCTGTCTATAAATGGATAGGATATAAACAATGTATTATTTATAAATGTGAATATTAGGTTGTTCAAACTTAGTATTATATGATTTATGTCTAATTTAAGACAGGCTCATTTACACAAAGTTCATTCAATAAATAAGTAAACTGCTATAGATTAAATGGTCAGGATAGGGAGAGGAATATTTTTCCTCGTTTGTTTCTTGGTTTATTTAATGATGTTTTAGCATTACTCAGGTTATTGAAAAAAGACAAATGGCTGGATTATTACAATTAGGAATGTGGAAAAGATACCAGAGGAAACAGATGGGTCCAATTTCATATGCATGAAATGGACTACAAAAACTCATGATGAACCTCAGTCAGGTAACCATTTTCCAGATGAAATTTAAACCAAACACTTCTTGAATACGAATGAAAATTACTGCTGATGTTCAATAACTCCATTTTCTTTATGTGCAAGAATGAATCTGAGAAATTAAGTTAATACAATAGGACCTGAATTCCATTTGGAAATGTTGAGTGCTTTATCAACAAATCTACATTGGATGTTCATTGGATAAACCTGTAGTTATGGTTATCCAAGTATTACATTGCTGTTAATAGACAGTGTCAAATTTGTCATGTTCCTGAGCATATCAGCTGCATGGAATGTACTGGAAGGTGCAAGATTTCTATGTGATAAACCTGCTGTGCTTAGGGACATTACAAAAGGGACACTATATAAGATGGCCAGATGTTGATTCATGTGTATATACACATATGTAGAAGGGGTAAACAGAAAGTAGTGCCTCCTATTTTTTGTTTCATGCTGTTTAAAAGTTCCACAGGTGAAAATTTGACAGAATTTCAAAACAACACTGCTGAAGGCACAGTTGTTTTTTAATGTGTCTTCTTCTGATTTAACAGTCTTCTTCCACCTTTGAACAAGAGCACATATTCCTGCCTAGTAACAGTTGGTCTTCCTCCTCTGTAGCCACTGCCACAAGACATCTTGCAATGTCTCATCACTGGCATAATGGTGTCCTCATAGGCTTTCTTTCGAAGGACTAAACAGGTGATACTCTGATGGTGCAAGGTCAGGACTTTTGGGTGGATGTAGCAACCATCCATCCAAAATTTGATGGCCTCTGGCACACACATTTGTGTGCAGCCTAGCATTGTCATGAAACAGCAACACATCAGGCATCTTCTTTTGGGATACAATAGACAAAGGCAAGCATTCAGACTTCTGAGTGTTTCAATACAGCAGTCAGAGTTCACAGTTGTCCCCCTTGGCAAAAGTGCACAAGAATAACACCTTTCTCATCCTAAAAGCTGCAACCATGATTTTTCCAGCTGACAGCATACTGAATTTATACATCCTTGAGGATGCAAGTCTGTTGATTGCCATTTGGATTCGGGTTCTAAATGGTGGATATCCGCATGAAAATCTATGACAGAAAGCCCTTCCATTGTTGTAATGGTTCAAAAGATCAGCAGCCTTGGTTTCCTTCTCTCTTTATGTACATCTATCAGCAATTGTGGCATCCATCTAACACAGACCTGGTAATGGCCAACCTCTTCAATAATTTTCATTACACTGCCTTTACCAATGGATATGAGGGAGCATAAATCATTGTTATTATGTGACAGTCCCAAAAAGTCGTTTAATTAGCTGGCAGATGATATGAGGCACGACTGCAATGCACACACAACTACTCTGTGGTTTCTCATACATCGCTGTTTCACCTCTTTTGGCTTTTTGAATCCATCTTACCCATCATCAAATAGTACTATTATCCACAGTAGCTTCATCATACACTAGCAAACATGCATGAATGCAAGTTGTCTTCCCATTTTCGGCAACCAAAAACTCTATCGCTGTTCATTGTTTCAAAAAATCTCTGCAAAATTAGATTCAACTGTAGTGTTGCCATCTCTCTGGCAAAACAGCTGCAACTAATAGAACAGGCTCGAGAATGTTCAAGGACTTCAGTGATGTAGTGGTTATTCCATAAAGACATACAAGGAGACAAAAAAATAGCAGGCATTAACTTCTGACCGCATTTTGTACTTTTACGTGATGTTGACACATTTTCAATAGCAAGGTACATATTTCTCAATAATTTTTGTATGCTGTTAGCAGCAGTAACTAGAAAAATACTAGAACTGGCATTATTTTACATGATTTGTAGGTGCTGTGTACTTTACTGGTGCTGGTGAGTGCAAGTAACAGTCAGACTGTAACTGATGAGTCTGCTACCAACAACGCAATGCAACAGGCATCAACTGGCAACCTATTGCTACAGTCTTCAGTGACCAATAATCCATTAATACAATCTTCAACAAATCATAATCCTGAGCAACACAAAACAGCTACTGAAAAGCTATTACCAGAGCATACAGTAATCTATAATCCATCTCTACAATACTCTACAACAGATAACCCATCAGTGCAGTCCTCATATGAGACATTAACCACCACAGAAACAGAAAATACATCTACAAAGAATGATGACCTTCAAACATCTAGTCTAGTATGGGGCTCTATGATGCCACGGTGGGGTTGGATTGGTAGACCTTGGTGGTATGGAGGATATGGATGGTGGTCTGGTGGCCCAGGATGGTTGTATGGTAGACCTGGATGGTGGTATGGCAGACCTGGATGGGGATATGGCATACCAAGATACTACTATTGATCAAAAAATGATCTACGTTACCCTCAGTTCTCCAAATGATAAAGTTCTTCTGCCTCATCTTCCTCTGTCATCCAATGTTTATACATACATGAAGTCTACTAATGTGTCAGAATTATCTATACACAAAACTCACAACAGTCATTTCATATTTATTCTTTATACCACATACTTGGAAGGAACTATGATATTATTACATATATTTTTATGTATGATGTCTAAAATCAAATAAATATGTGTAGTTTAATATTCATTTAAAATGTCTGGCACTGTAATAACTATTTTGGAATATTTAACAAATTTACTATGTTGAAAGTTTTGAATTTGATAAAATTATTAATGTAATATTTAGGATAGTCCTGTAACTTTCTTAATTTAGAAATAATGATAAAATATTTGTTTCCTTGAACTGAATCACGTGACCCTTAATAAACAAATAACAGACACATTGAATTTAAGTATTAACTATAGAGACTGGATGCAATTAACATTGGAATTATCACCATATCACATCACCCACACCTGTTCTAATTATTAAAGTACTTAATAACTGTTTTTACAACTTCTTAAAACTTAGCATCAATTCATTGGAGTCCCTTTTGACCACACACTGTCAGCATTAGGAAGTTAGAAGCCCAGCAGTGAAAGTGTGTGGTCAGAAAAAAGAAACTGTCTCTTCCAGTACAATACAATGTACTTTAAACAAATGGAAGTTCAAGATATGATATGATTGTTATTCCAGCTTATTGGAAGAACATGCTTATAGATATTATCTCTCCGAATTAATAACAGTGTACATATACAACTACAAATTCTCCTACATAGAATGCTTGTCACCAGACTAAAGATACTTTTGGCAAGATTTCAGCTGTACACATAATTCTATTTTTTGAACATTAATTTAACAATGAAACCATAATATACTGATGAACATACTGACCTCTCAGTCCAGTGGCACAGTTATATGTAACTGCAATTTATTTACCGTTTTGTACTGCCACATGGCCTGAAGATAACCATTTTGGTCAAAACAAATAGCCACACATGGTCTGACTAATCGATGCCAAGTATTAATAAAGCCATGGAGATGGTCATCTAGCACTTATTTAATATCATAAAACACAGCAGGATGCCAAGCATTAAATTCTTGTCTAATGATAGGTATATCTCAGGCCTTTAATGAATATTATACAAGTAAGTTTTTTCACTTTATGTTAATCACATATTTTGCAAACAAATTCACACTCTCTGTTGCACTCCATTTGCAGAATATTCTGCTGGTGAGTTACACTACATCATTTCAGGTTAAGGAAATTACTCTACATGGCAAGAGATTATTGAATTAACAATAAAACATTATAATGTTACATTATGGGAAGAACCATCTACTGGTACAGATACTTAATATCCAGTGCCTTCTTGTTACTTTGAAGTTTTGCATCCTGTTGTGTCAGATCTCAAATTACTCCATTGGTATAACAGTTTGAAACAACTGTTATTGGTATGTAAATCTATATTGTGGTTCAGCAGATTACGTTAAGCAGCTACACGTTTTGACAAGCATACAGTAACCTTCAGGCTGTATATTGTACAAGGATGTAATTTTTTTTAATATATATAAACTTGTGAAGATAGAAATCTCAACCTACATATGAAATTATTTTTCAAAATATGTCAGTTAAAAATGTCAGTGTAATAAATTTAAAAATAATAACCAATTTGAAATTCCAAGGACTTCAGCTTGAGGATAAGACATGCTGATTAAAATGGAGTTTGGTTAAGTGTAGTAGACTCTTATTATCTGTGAATTTGTTTCTTTGATATTGTCTTAATTGAGGGTGGTATGTTTACACAATCTAATCCCAACTTATATATGTTTCCAGATTTTGTGGGAGGTATGTGTACACAATCCAGATATATGAAAATGACCACCCCACTCAAGACCATGGAAATGATTCCACAGATCCACAGAAGTCTACCACACATTACCAAACTCCATCTTAATCAACATTTACAGTTTTCAAGAAAAACTCCTTGGGATTTCATACATGCTATTATATTTCAGTTTATTGCACTAAGGTTTTTAACTGACATATTTTTAAAAAGAACTTCATGTATACATTGAGTTCTCTGGCTCTTAACAACTGGCATTCAGTAACTTCCATAATGCAGAATGGTGTAAATAGTCAAAATGCTACCATGTACTTATTTTCAACTGTCCTGTGAACATGCCCCAATACCTACGTGACACATGTGCTGTCTACTGGCCAACTGTTACTACGTTTCATTAAGAGTAGTATTACCACATTCACCCAAATGCAGATGACTCTAATCTAGGACAACCCACCAAAAATCACAAGTCTGCCAAGGGACAATGTATTTATCCAAATCTAAGATGACCCCTAAAAATAAAATGTCTGCTAAGAAAAAGTACAGTCAACTCTATCTGCCATCTCGCTTTGAATTTTTTTTTTGCTATTGCGATGCGCAGATATTAATACCCAATTCATTATTTGCCTCAAATCCATGCTATTGCAACTCCACATCTGACAAAATTTCACATACAGGGCTACTGAGAAATTTTTATTCACCTATTATATCTCCCATTTAAAATACAAGCAGGTCTTGTTTTATGCCAGGATTACCTTCCTCAAATATGTCGCACAAATCAAACACAAAATTTACATTTAAAACAGCGTAATTCCTGGGGATTAGGGGACTGACAACCTCATTCTACATAGTGAATGACTGTACCACATGTGTGTATGTGAAAATATATATGTAGATACTGTATATACAGGGTGATTCAGGAGGAATCTGCACTACTTTGGGAAATGATAGTATGAGTGATTCTAAGCAAAAAAGTTCATACGAACATGGGTCCGATTTTGAATGGTTACAGAGTTATGGGCATTTTTTAATTCCCGTACACGCCCTCATGTGAACCGCGCTTACGGAACAGCTGGCGGCTGGTGGCTTACTGTTTGCATTGCAAGCATTACTTTTGCCAGCTGACTCACCCACCCAGCTGCAACGAGCAACTAGCGCAGTTCACAACCAAGTGGCAGCCTGTGTTGTGGCCGGCGGTGACATTTTCGAAAACCAGCTTTAAGCACAGATCAATTCAAATTAAAGGTAATTTCACGAAGTTAACTTTACATTTATACTTTAAATGTATCATGTATT
>Ga0123355_10012714_pt1 | contig 13051 bp, 13 predicted proteins | sample TergutEmb28metaG_3_FD_89872 | JGI IMG/M metagenome (GOLD analysis project Ga0123355, IMG submission 89872) | Embiratermes neotenicus P1 segment gut microbial communities from Petit-Saut dam, French Guiana - Emb289 P1 | ecosystem: Host-associated > Arthropoda: Insects > Digestive system > Gut ... | reverse complement strand
TGAAAAATCGACACAATAAAATCCTCGGCAAATTCGGCGAGGACGCGGCGGCGCAACACTTGTGCGACAAGGGTTACACCATCGTTGCGCAGAATTTTCGCATCCGAACAGCCGAAATTGATATAATCGCTCAACTTGACAATTGCCTAACTTTCATTGAGGTGAAAACACGGCAGAGTGCGGATTTCGGCACTCCCGCCGAGGCGGTAAACGCCCGAAAACGGCAGAAAATCGAGCTTGCCGTCAACCATTATCTCGCTGAAAACGACTGGAACGGCGACATTCGCGTGGATGTTGTGGAAGTTTACGGAACGTTGGAACGCGGGCGATTTTTGGTGAACGAAATTAATCATATTGAAAATGTGGTGAATTGACATTGAAAATTTTCGACACGCATTGCGACACAATCAGCAAAATCGCCGAACTCGGCGGAAATTTACGCGAGAATTCATATCACGTTGACTTGGAACGATTGCAAAAATTCGACAACTTCGCTCAAGTTTTCGCGATGTTCGTGGATGTGACCGAATTGCCGTCAAACATTACGGCGACGGCGTTTATACTCAATCTCATCGAACGTTACCACCGCGAGATTGCCGAAAATTCTGAATTAGTCGCGCATTGCAACACCGCCGCCGAAGTTTCAACGGCGTTCGAGCACGGCAAAATCGCCGCAATGCTTGCGATTGAAGGCGGCGAAGCGCTCGGCGGTAAGTTGGAGAATTTAGAAAAATTCTACAACTTAGGTGTGCGAATCCTAACTCTAACTTGGAATCACGCCAACGAACTCGCAAGCGGCGTTTTCGGCAACCCCGCCAGCGGTTTGACCGACTTCGGCAAAGTCGCCGTTCGTGAGATGAATCGGCTTGGAATGATTGTCGACGTTTCGCACTTGAACGAGGCGGGATTTTGGGAAGTCGTCGCGCTTAGTCAAACTCCCGTAATCGCCTCGCACTCTAACGCTCGCGCGGTTTGCGGCCATCCGCGAAACTTGACCGACAAGCAAATTTCGGCGTTAGCCGATATGGGCGGATACGTTGGACTGAACCTATACGCCGATTTTCTGAACGACGGCGAAAACGCCGACATAACAGACGTTCAACGGCATATCGAACATTTCGAGAAGCTCGGCGCAGGCGGAATTCTCGGACTTGGAGCGGATTTCGACGGTGTTGACAAACTTCCGAGTGGGATTGCCGGAGTTGAAAATTTGGCGAAAATCCCGCTTAGTGAGGATATTTCGTTCGGCAATTTCTACAAATTTTTGGCGAAAAATGTAGCAAATTAGCTAAAAGGAGTTTGTCGTATGTCTAAAAAATCAATCTGTGCTATTTTGTTAGGATTTTCCGTTTTGTTAGGAAGCTTCATTTTAACCGGATGTGATGAAGTTCCGCCACCGCCGCCACCGCCAGATTTAAGCGAGGATGTCGTTTCCCCTGAGCCTGATTCTAATCTGTTGCAAGATGATGTTGAAATATTTGAATGGGAACATGAACTACTTGAGCATGAAACGTTTGAAAACGTGGGGAGAACCTCTGCTAATGTTCGGTGGTACTTTGTAGAAGATGGGATTAGGTGGCAACACCAATCTGAGCTTATCTTTGACTTAAACCAAGTTGAGAAATATCACGAAGCCATAATTCGCGAAGGTTTGCGTATTGTTTTCACAACGGACGCAACGGTCCGTGATTTTAGGCTTTTGGAAATTCGACATAATACGGCTGAAAACGAAAGACGTTATATTGTGGAAAGTGTGTTGTATACATTAGATGAGCTTGCCCCCGAAATTCCCCTTGTTGTAACTGGCGCGAGTTTGGGATGCGCAGTTGCGGTAAATGGATTTTCGTTTGTTGATGAAGATGGCGCAACAAGATATTTCATAATTCAGCAATCCGGGAAAACTGGCAATCTTGTATATGGTGAATTTTAGTACTTAAAAATCAACTTAAAAGGAGCAAAAAATTATGCACATCTCACAATTAGCAAAAGGAATCGCGCCGTCGCCAACGTTGGCAATCGACGCGAAATTCAAGGAAATGCAAGCTTCGGGAATCCCCGTAATCGGCTTTGGAACCGGCGAGCCGGACTTCAACACGCCCGCGAACATCATCACCGCGGCGGTTAACGCGATGAATTCGGGTGCGACGAAATACACGCCCGCGAGCGGAACTGTTGCGCTCAAAACGGCGGTTTGCGAGAAGTTGAAACGAGATAATAACATCGAATACTCACCCGCGCAAATCGTTGTCAGCAACGGCGCGAAACACAGTCTTACCAACATTTTTATGGCGATTTGCGATCCCGGCGACGAGGTAATTGTGCCCGCGCCGTATTGGGTAAGTTATCCCGAAATGGTGAAACTCGCGGGCGGGAAAACCGTTCTCCTGCCTACAACCGAGGCGGACGGATTCAAATTTAAGCCGTCCGAACTTGAGAATTATATCACGCCGAAAACTCGCGCAATCATTCTGAACAGTCCGAGCAATCCGACCGGAATGCTCTACAACCGCGCCGAACTTGAGGAAATTGCGAAAATCGCCGTAAAACACGGCATTTACGTGATTTCGGACGAGGTGTACGAAAAACTCGTATACGAGGGCGAGCATATCAGTATCGCATCGCTTGGCGATGAGATTCGCGAACTTACAATTCTTGTAAACGGCGCGTCGAAAACCTACGCAATGACGGGCTGGCGAATCGGTTACACCGCGTCGAATAAGGCATTAGCGGCGGCAATGGGCAACTTGCAATCCCACGCAACGAGCAACCCGAACTCAATCGCGCAAGCGGCGAGCGTTGAGGCGTTCGCGGGCGACCAAAGCATTATCGGCACGATGATGACCGAGTACCGAAAACGCCGCGATTATATGGTTGAGAAAATCAATTCGATTCCCGGAGTGAGTTGTATTCAGCCAAACGGCGCGTTTTACGTGATGATGAACGTGACCGAACTACTCGGAAAAACGCTTTACGGCAAGGTGATTAACACCGCCGAGGAACTTTGCGAGGACATTTTGGAGAAAGCGCTTGTGGCGCTTGTTTCGAGCGAAGGCTTCGGAATCGACGGCTACGCGCGGCTTTCGTATGCGACTTCAATGGAAAATATCATCGCGGGATTGGATAGGATTGAGAAGTACGTCAAGGGTGAGTGCAAATAATGAACCAACATATAAAGGAGCGATTTGTAATGAGAATGCGCGAAAATGGTAAATTTTCCCTCGGGGGGGGGTAGGGTATTAGCCGTAATTTTGGTTGTGGTGATGATATTATCGCTCGTACCGACATTTTCGGTGACTGCGGCGATAGATAAACCATTTATCACAACACCGATGGTTTCAGCAGGAAGTGGTCACACAATGGCAATTCGAGCTAACGGTTCACTTTGGGCTTGGGGAAATAATGGGGGTGGACGGTTAGGCGACGGAACTACCACAAGTAGACACAGCCCTGTTCAAATCGGAACAGAGACAAACTGGGTAAGCGTTTCAGCAGGCGATAGTCACACAATGGCAATTCGAGCGGACGGCACTCTTTGGGGATGGGGGCGTAATTGGGATGGGGAATTAGGCGATGGAACTACCACAAGTAGACACAGCCCTGTTCAAATCGGAACGGAGACAAACTGGGTAAGCGTTTCAGCAGGTGATAGTCACACAATGGCAATTCGAGCGGACGGCACTCTTTGGGGTTGGGGATGGAATTGGTTTGGTCAGTTAGGTGACGGAACTACCACAGATAGACACAGCCCTGTTCAAATCGGAACGGAGACAAACTGGGTAAGCGTTTCAGCAGGCGATAGTCATACAATGGCAATTCGAGCGGACGGTACTCTTTGGGCTTGGGGTGAGAATACGTTTGGAACGTTAGGCGATGGAACTACCACAACCAGACGCAGCCCTGCGCGAATCGGAACGGAAACAAATTGGGTAAGCGTTTCAACAGGCGGTAGTAACACAATGGCAATCCGAGAGGACGGCACTCTTTGGGGGTGGGGGAGTAATACGTTTGGAAGTGTAGGCGATGGTACTACCACGGGTAGACTCACTCCTGTTCAAATCGGCACTGCGACAAACTGGGTAAGCGTTTCAGTAGGACCGCTTAACACAATGGCAATCCGAACGGACGGCACACTTTGGGCTTGGGGAAATAATGGGTCTGGACAGTTAGGTGACGGCACTACCGCAGATAGACACAGCTCTGTTCAAATCGGCACTGCGACAAATTGGGTAAGCGTTTCAGCAGGATCGTTTAACACAATGGCAATTCGAACGGACGGTTCACTTTGGGCTTGGGGGTCTAATGTGTTTGGATGGCTAGGCGATGGTACTACCACGGATAGACACAGCCCTGTGCAGGTTATCGGTGAGAACGGCGAGGGATTTTTCACTCTGTTTCCTCCCCTCGACCAAAACGGCGACCCTGTAACCCTCACCAACATTCGCTCGGCGACAAGCATTACAATCCCTGCGCCGACCACGCAATTGCCGACAATTCGCCCGATAATCGCATTTTCGAACGGTGAACGATGGATTTCAAGCAACTTCAGCATGAATTATTCGATATCAAGCAGTGAACTGACGTTCGATATGACTAATGTGACAATTCCGCCGGAAATTAGCGGCGTTAGAATATTTGTTTGGGAAAATATGCAAAATATGCGTTCGTTGACGGACGTGATTGAGATAAATTAGGAGCAATTTTTATGCTAAACCAAAAAATCGGATTTATCGGCGGCGGAAATATGGCAAACGCCGTAATACAAGGACTTATCGTCGCAGGAGAGATTTCCCGCGGCGATATTTTCGTGTCCGATAAAGATGCGTTGAAACTTGCCGAATTCACGAAATTGGGAATTAATACCACGGCTGACAACGCCGAAGTTGAGCGGAATTGCGACATCGTGATTCTTGCGGTTAAGCCGCAATTTATGGACGTTGTTCTTGCCGAATTGGACGGAAATTCGGACAAACTTCACATCTCAATCGCCGCAGGCGTAACGCTTGAACGACTTTCCGCCGCGCTTGGCGCGAATGCCAAAATCGTGCGAACAATGCCGAATACGCCGCTTATGGTTGGTTGCGGCATTACGATTTTGTGTCCGAACGAGAACGTGAACACCGAGGATTACGCAATTGCTGAGGCAATTTTCGCCTGTGCCGGTGAGGTTGTGCGGCTTGAAGAGCGGCAAATCAACGTCGCAATGGCGCTGTCGGCGAGTTCGCCCGCGTATATGTATATGATGGTTGACGCGATGGCGCAAAGTGGCGCGGAACTTGGGTTGCCGCGCGATATCGCGCTGAAATTGGCGGCAAAATCGATGGAAGGTAGCGCGAAAATGGTTCTGCAAATCGGAATCGAGCCGGAACAGTTGAAAAACAATGTTTGCTCGCCCGGCGGAACGACTATCGAAGCGGTGCAAACGTTGGAAGATAAGGGGTTTGCGGACACGCTTCGCGCCGCGATTAACGCGTGTGTCGCTAAGGCGAACAAGTTGGATGCAAATTTACCATAATATAGCATAAATAGAAACCTTTGGACATACTAATTAGTATTACGTGTGTCGGAGGGAATTATGTTTAAACTACTGAAGCAAAAGGCTTTGCGGGATATTAAGGATAATAAAAAGTTGTACGCGCCGTTAGTTTTGGCGTTAATTTTTGGGATTTTTTCCGGCGGGATTGCGGCGAATTTATCGCCTCAAACCAACGCCGGACTTTTTGCCGATATGACAATCTTCTTTTCGGCGTACAGTCTTACGGGCGCAGACGCTTTGGCGGTTTTCACACTTGCTGCGTTTAGCAATATTCGGGTGATTTTTCTTATTTTTATATGCGGATTTTTGGTATTTACCGCGCCGTTTACGTTTGTTTGGATTTCAAGTTTGGGATTCAAAATCGGGTTCTCGACGGTGTTTTTTGTCGGCAGTTATGGGGTTGGCGGTGTTCTGCTTGCAGTTTTGATGGTGTGGCTGCCGAATTTGATATTTTTACCAATTGTCTTAAGTTTTGCAATGCTGACCATTAGGTCGGCGGGAAATATTCATAAATTAAAGTCGGGAATTCGTACAAAATCAGAGGTTTACAAACTTTACATAAAAAAAATCCAGGAATTCCTGTTTTTTGCCGCGCTTGGAATCTTGTGCGGAGGGGTGGAGGCGTTTGTGTTGCCTGTAATACTGCGCCCTGTAAGCGTTTTCTTTATGTGAGGAGAAAAAATCTGAAAAATTTTTCAAAAAAGGCTTGCAATTTTTTGAAAAATTATGTAGAATAATAGGTAGACATAATTTTTGAAAAAGGTTACATAAAACTCGGAGGCGTTAAAATGAATTCATTACTCGAGCAATATATCCAATATTTGACAAAAAAGAAAAAGGTTTCGAAAAACACCTTTGAGTCTTATATGCGTGACATTAACAAATATATCCAATATTTAGGAGAAAATAACATCCGAGACGTTGCGGCGGCGAACCGAACGACGATTTTGAATTATCTTTTGAGTATGCAGGAAAGCGGCGCGGCGGCTTCGACGATTTCGCGGCATCTTGCGTCGGTTCGCTCGTTTTATCGATATTTACAGGCGATTAAGGCGGTTGACGGCAATCCGGCGACGGATGTTCAGGCGTTTTACGTTGAGAAAAAGTTGCCGGAAATTTTGACGAGCGAGGAAGTTGAGTTATTCCTCGACCAGCCGAAAGGCGTGGATTTAAAGGGTTTCCGCGATAAGGCGATGCTTGAACTGCTTTACGCGACGGGGATTCGGGTGTCCGAGTTGATTGATTTGAAGTTGATGGATGTGAACCTTGAAATCGGCTATGTTTCCTGCAATAACGGGAAAAAGGAGCGCGTGATTCCTATTTATCCCGGAGCGATTGCGGCGGTTTTGGCATATATTAACAACGCGCGCGGAATGATGGTTCAAGATGAAAATGAGCAGGCGCTTTTTGTGAATTATAATGGCGCAAAGCTTACGCGTCAAGGGTTTTGGAAGATTGTGAAAACTTACAAAACGCAGGCGAAAATTGAGAAAGAGATTACTCCGCACACGCTTCGGCACTCGTTTGCGGCGCATTTGCTTGAGAACGGCGCGGACTTGAAGTCGATTCAGGAGATGTTGGGGCATACCGATATTTCGTCGACGCAGGTGTACGCGCAGGTGGTGAAGAATAAGCTGAAGGATGTGTATAAAAGCGCGCATCCGAGAGCAGCGAAATAGGAGAAATTGCAATGAAAAAATTAATTTTAGCGATAATGATAATGTCGGTTATATTTTTGACGGCTTGCTCTGAAACGCCTGAACCTCAGCCAATGCCGCCGGAAACGCTTGACGAAATGGTTGAGGAAAGTTCTTGGGCTATTCTTAGTGAGATGGATATTAACGTTTATTTTGACGAGGAAAACACCCAAGTAATAATTACACCCGAAGAAACTCTTAACGAGTTTCATTTTGTTGAGATTGAATTCCGGTCACGTCCATTGGGCGGCGATTTAGAAGGACAATATCACGAATGGTATTCGGCAACCGTGATTGAATCAAGGGATGAGCTTTTGGCGGGCGAGTCTTTTGTGACCGAGTGGCAACCGTCGTCGTATCAAGTTCCTACTCACGGAATTGTGTTTTGGTATGATGCTATTAGAAAAAGTGACGGTATGCCTGCTTTGTATCAACGATTTTTTGCCATTAGGCAAAGTGAATATGACGGTTCGCTTTACTTAACGGAGCTTTCACTTGGATGGTTAAGTTCGTATAGAACTGAGGTGACAGGGATTTTGCAATATTCAGGGCGAGAGGTAGTTTCGGTTTATGTGACGGCTTGGTCGTTACCGCCTTTGCCGGGTGAAACCTATTGGCGAAGTTATTGGGATATTGGCGGGCTTTCGCGCAGAATGAGCGATAACTCTGCAAGACGTACGATTGAAATTTTGTCTACACTTGAAGCGACAGAAGTTTTAACGCCGTTTCATAGAGAGGGACAGCACGCAGACGCTATGTTTTCAATTGAAGTTAATTATGTTGATGGCACAAATGAACGTGTGCAAACAGTTGAAGGCGGACCGCACTTTTTCAGATTTACAAATACTCGCGGCAATCATGGCGACCAAGGCTATGTTATTGGAGTCAGCGAGGAATTGAACGAACTTTTGTGGACTTACTTTTAAGATTTTAATTTGGAGCTACCAATGAAAAAACTACTAATCATCGATGGAAATAGCATTGTAAATCGGGCGTTCTACGGAATTCGCCCTCTTTCTGTGCGCGGTGAAAACGGCGAGGAAATCCATACCAACGCAGTTTATGGATTTCTCAGTATTCTGCTCAAGCATCTCGCGGAATCGCTACCTAACTATGTGTGCGTAGCGTTTGACGTACACGCGCCGACGTTTCGGCACGAGATGTTCGCCGATTATAAGGCGAATCGCAAGCCGTCACCGCCCGAGATTCGGCCGCAGTTTCCGCTTGTTAAGGAAGTTTTAGCGGCAATGAAGATTAAGACGTTGGAACTTGCGGGGTTTGAGGCAGACGATATTATCGGAACGGTTGCGCGGCGTTGCGAGGAATCAGGCGTTGCTTGCGAGATTTTGACCGGCGATAAGGACGATTTGCAGCTTGCGAGCGATTTGGTTACGGTGAAGTTGGTGATAACAAGGGGAGGAAAGACTGAAACTACGGCGTTTAACGGTGCTAAAGTGCTTGAAGATTTCGGTGTTACGCCGAGCGAGTTTGTCGACGTTAAGGCGCTTATGGGCGATTCGAGCGACAATATTCCCGGCGTTGCGGGGATTGGCGAAAAAACGGCGTTTTCGCTGATATCTCAGTACAAGAGCGTTGAATATATTTTCGAAAACTTGGACAAGCTTTCGGTAACTGCGGGAGTTTTGGCGAAGTTACAAGCCGGGCGGGAGAGCGCGGAAATTTCGAAAACGCTTGCGACGATTGATGTGAATGTTCCGATTGAGTTGGATTTCGCGGACGCGGAATTTTGGGCTGAGTTCGCGCAGTCGCGGGAGTTGGCAGAGTTGTTGGTTCGGTTGAATTTTAAGGGATTTTTGCAGAAGTTGGGAATGAACGGATTGGTGGAATCGCCTGCGGCGTTGGCTGTAGGGGCGGGGTCAGCCCGCCCGCCGCAAACGGCAGTGAATGCGGAGGAAAATGGACAGATTTCGTTTTTTTGATGTAGGGGCGAACTATGTTTGCCCGTGTGGTGTGCGATATTATTTGCGGGCGAACGCGGTTCGCCCCTACAAGGAGTTCCTATGAGGAAGATTATTATTGTTACGGGAGGAATCGGCGCGGGGAAGAGCGTTGTGTGCCGCGAGTTCGCTAAACTTGGCGCAGCGGTTATTGAGGGCGATAAGGCGGGGCATAAGTGCCTCGCGCCTGACGGAGCGGCGTATTCCGAGGTTGTCGCCGAGTTTGGTGCGGAAATTTTGAACGCTGACGGCACGATTTCGCGAGACAAACTTGGGCGGATTGCATTTGCGAATCGAGAGAATCTTGAGCGGCTCAATGCCGCGACGCATAAACATATTTTGAGAGAAATTGTCGATTCGATTGACAAAATTGAGGATTGCGATATAATTGTACTCGAGATTCCGTTGTTTCGTGCGGTGGATTTTGAGTACGATGCGGCGGTTTGCGTGATTGCGGACGAGAGTTCACGAGTTGAGCGTGTCGTTAAGCGAAGCGGATTGTCGGTTGACGCGATAACTTCCATAATGTCGATGCAACCGAAAGCATCGGAATATCGGACGTTTGCGGATTATTGTATCGAGAATGACGGTGATGTTGAGGCGTTACTGCGGCAGGCGCGGGAAATATACGCAGAAGTAAAGTGATAATGCCCGAATGGGCATCCGCGGAACTTGCGGAACGCCGGCTCGGCGAACCTTCTTGACGGACATCAAAAAAGTTATATAAAAAATGACGGCGATGTTGAGGCGTTGTTGCAACGAGCACGGGAAGTTTATGAAAAGATTGTGAAGGACTGAAAAACTTGAAAAAATTGGCGGGAATTTTGGTTTGTTTAATCATAGTAGGTGCGGCGGTTTGGTTTTTTACCGCGCGAGTGGGGCAGGATTTGTTTTTGCGCCTGCAATTTCCGGCGCGGTATTCGGAGTATGTCGAGCGTTACGCGGAGGAAATGAATGTAAATCCGAATTTGGTGTATGCTATTATTAAAAATGAGAGCAATTTTCGGCGGAACGCGCAATCGCCTGTCGGCGCGATGGGACTTATGCAATTGATGGAGCCGACGGCGTATGATGTTGCGCACAAGCACGGTGTTATGTCTGAATTTACCATTGACGATATTTTTGAACCGTCGGTGAATATTCGGCTTGGAACTTGGTACTTTGCGAATCTGTATCACAACGTGTTTGACGGAAATTTGGTGAACGCGCTTGCGGCCTACAACGCCGGTCAGGGTAACGTGAACGAATGGTTGCGGAATCCCGATTGGGTTGAAGACGGAACGCTGGTGTATATTCCGTTTGGGGAGACGAGGCGATATGTTGAACGGGTGTTGAACGCATTGGAAGTGTATGAGAGATTAAATAGGAGGTAAAATATATGAAAACGTATGATGAGTTGAAGTATGAGGTTAAGAACGGGTTTATCGATTTGAGCGAGGCGGATAAGGCAGAGATGTTCGCGCTTTGCGACGATTATCGGGAATTTTTGGCGAAAGGCAAAACCGAGCGGCAATGTTGCAACTTGGCGATTCAGATTGCCGAATCTGCGGGGTTCGCGCCGCTTGAGAGTAAGAGTTCGCTTGTTGCGGGGGACAAAGTTTACGCTGTTAACCGGGGGAAAGGGATTGCTTTGGCGGTGATTGGCGAGGATGCGGTTTCTGCCGGAACTAACATTGTCGGAGCTCACATTGACGTTCCGAGGCTTGATTTGAAGCCTGTTCCGTTATATGAAGACGGCGGATTTGCGTTGCTCAAAACGCATTATTACGGCGGGATTAAGAAGTACCAATGGACGGCGATTCCGTTGGCGATTCACGGCGTTGTTATCAAGGCGGACGGAAGTTCGGTTGAGATTAATATTGGCGAGGACGAGAACGACCCGATTTTCTGCATTTCGGATTTGTTGCCGCATTTGGCGCAAAATCAGATGCAGAAAAAGATGAGTGAAGCTATTGAGGGCGAGGGTTTGAACGTTCTTATCGGGAATATTCCCGACTCGGAAAAGGGTGCGAAAGAGTCGGTGAAATCGCACACGCTCAAGCTTTTGCACGAGAAATACGGAATTGTGGAGCGGGATTTGGTGTCGGCGGAAATTCAGATTGTTCCTGCGTTCGCGCCGCGTGATATTGGGTTCGACCGCAGTATGGTTGCTGGATTCGGGCAGGACGACCGAGTGTGTTCATACACTGCGTTGCGAGCGATTTTGGAGGTTTCAAAGCCGAAAAAGACGGCGATTTGCCTACTTGTGGATAAGGAAGAAGTTGGAAGTATGGGGAATACCGGAATGAAATCGCGCTGGTTTGAGAATTTGCTTGCGAAGATGTGTAATTTGCAGAGCGCGAATTATTCGGATTTGTTGGTTCGAGATGCGTTGTCGAACTCGAAGTGCCTGTCGGCGGACGTTTGCGCGGCGTTTGACCCGAATTATCCCGACGTGAAGGAGAAGCGAAATTCGGCGATTTTGAATTGCGGATTGCAGTTAACGAAGTACACCGGCGCGCGCGGGAAATCGGGCGCGAGCGACGCGAGCGCGGAGTTCGTCGGTCAAGTTCGCAAGATTTTTGAGGATGCCGGAGTTCGTTGGCAGACTGGAATTTTGGGGAAAATCGACCTTGGCGGCGGCGGGACGATTGCACAGTATGTCGCGAATTTGGACGTTGATGTAATCGATTGCGGCGTGCCGCTTTTGTCAATGCACGCGCCGTATGAGGTTGCGGGAAAGTTTGACATTTGGTCGAGTTACAAGGGTTACAAGGCGTTTATGGAAGCGTAGTTTGTATATTTTCGAGTTAATTTCGGCTAATAATTTGCGAAAAAATTAAAAATTTGAAAATAACTGTTGACAAATTTGGAAATTACGTGTATACTAATTCAGTAAAGCAGAAGTTATCCGCTTCTCCCCTTAGCCAATTCGGTAAAAGGGTCAAACATTTTAAGCTTATTTTAATGCGGATTACTTTTGTAATCCGCATTTTTATATTTAATTTGTTTCAACTTATGCAACTTTCCGACTTTTCCCTCTCTTGCGTACTTTATGTACGCGGCGGTCAGTCCAAAGTCGAAAATTTACACAATTTGAAACAAATACAAGGAAGGAGAATTATATATCGCTAAACGAGATATGCAACTCAATCACGAAATTCGTGACAAAGAGGTTCGTTTAATCGGACCTGACGGCGAACAGTTCGGAGTGGTTCCGATTCAAGACGCGCAAGAGCGCGCTATGGCACTTAATTTAGACTTAGTTAAAATCGCGCCAACCGCTAAGCCGCCGGTTTGTAAGATTATCGACTACGGAAAGTATAAATTCGAGACGGCGAAGCGTGAAAAAGAGCAGAGGAAAAATCAGAAAATCGTCAACATCAAGGAAGTTAAAGTTTCCGCGAATATCGACGACCACGATTTGGACACCAAACTTCGCAACGCGCTGAAATTCCTGCAATCGGGCGATAAAGTTAAGGTTTCGCTGCGTTTCCGAGGGCGAGAGATTGCTCACGCAAGTTTGGGCGAGAAAACCTTGCTTAGATTCGCCGAGAAAATTACTTCGGCGGAAGCGGGAACAATCGAAAAAGCCCCGAAATTAGAAGGTCGGCAGATGATAATGTTTATCGCGCCGACAACACCTAAATAAATTAATTTTTGTCAAATTGCGTGAGCTTTTGGCGAAAATTGGCAGTGTAAAGTAAAAATGGTAAAAAAGAGAAGAATTTCCAAAAAGGCACAATGATTTCGCAAAAAATATTTTAACATCTCTTGTGCAACTTGTCAAGGGTCAAGATGAACAGGCTAACGCTCGCCTTTGACAAACCGCACATCAAGACGTTCGGTGATAATTATGCGAAATTAAGGTTTAGAGTGTCGCT
>Ga0123355_10012713_pt1 | contig 13052 bp, 9 predicted proteins | sample TergutEmb28metaG_3_FD_89872 | JGI IMG/M metagenome (GOLD analysis project Ga0123355, IMG submission 89872) | Embiratermes neotenicus P1 segment gut microbial communities from Petit-Saut dam, French Guiana - Emb289 P1 | ecosystem: Host-associated > Arthropoda: Insects > Digestive system > Gut ... | reverse complement strand
ATATAATGCTCAACATGTTTCGGATGTTAATACATCCATCCTCAGGAGCTTGCGACTTATGTGTTGATTTATATCGTGGGTTACATTGATCTGGTTCAATGTGTGTTGGAGTTACGTTGTGGTTTGGCTGTGGTGGTGTGGTATCCGTATGCAGGCTGAGGCACACTTTGGGATCCCACGATGGGATCCCAAAGTGTGCACAGTATCTGGTAACACAAATGTTAATATAAGCCTGAGGATGACTAAGTCTAGTCGAAACATGTAGCCTGGTATTACCTTAAATAATAAAGTGATTGTGCTGACGTTCATTATATAGTATTATATTACGCTACAAGCACAATGTGATGCTTCCATTCAAAAAAGAAACATAAAAACTTTTGAATTTTCACCCTCTTTGTTTGAAAGTTTTGTTAAGTCCGTATTCACTGGTTATTCCGAAGACGATTTATTTTCGTCAATTGGACACACACGTAATTTGCACTGATGACTATAAAGTTCCGTACTTTACAATAAGCAATCCCAAAGCACACTCAGCACTTAAACTTCCAGTAGCCAACTATCTCCATGGAGCAGAGTCCTTCATGAGAAGCTACTAGGTCCTCAGCTAGGCAAAGAAATTCTGTACATTTTATGCAACTTGGAAGTTCATTACCGCATTCACAACAGCGTGCTACATGTCCCTCTAAGAAGCCAGATCAATCCAGCCCATGCACCTCATCAAACTTCTTGAAGATCTATTTTAATATTATGCTTCCAACTACGTCTGTGTCTTTGAAGTGGTGCTTTCGTTTAAGTAGCTGGATTTCTTTAATATTTTATTAAAATGCATAATGCAGGTCACATTAAATAGGCCATGGTAACAGTTTTGAATGATGACGTTAAATGGATTTGGACGAAATCAGCTCTAACCTGTTTGAAAGTGCGTAAAGAAGAAAACCAACTAGATGCTACTGATTGATTTACTGCACTTATAATCTGATCAACATGTTTCGGGCACTTATATGCCCATCATCAGGAGCTCGAGAATATAATTGTGTTATTACCGTATATAGTGTGTAAAGCCTTGGTTACTGGTGGTCGGCTGTCAGGTGTAGGGCAGCAGGCTATGTGTCCGGGATGAGGGAAGCTGCTCGAGCAGCTTCCCTCATTCCGGACGCATAGTCTGCTGCTCTGCTCCTAACAGCCGACCACCAGCAACCAAGGCTTTACACACTATATACGGTAATAACACAATTATATTCTCGAGCTCCTGATGATGGGCATATAAGTGCCCGAAACATGTTGAGCAGATTATAAGTGCAATAAATCAATCAGTAGCATCTAGTTGGTTTTCTTCTCTACCATTATACAACGATGCAGGGACAAACATACATCAAATTCTGTTTGGAATTCTTTACCTCGGAAAACCACAACCACTATATTCTGACTAAATATCTCTGACTTTCAGACGCAGTGTTCAATCCACAATATCTCGTAGTATAGCCATTATTCCAGAACGTTGTGCCACAACCTTTGGTTCATTCATGTATTATTCACGCTATATTATCTTAGGAATTGACAGCGTCCTTAAAATGACGCACTTCAGAATAGCTTTCTTTGGTTCAGTATGTGCTTTTAAAATACGAAATATACTGTAGCCAGATATTTCTTAACATATTTTAGGTATTATTTAACTAAACTGAAATTTAAATAAAATATTCTTTGACATCGTATAAAAACAATACTCCTATCTATCACTGTTAATTTTAACAAAAAGTTAAAACAGTCCCGTTACAGGCCCAGAGGGTTCCAGAAAGTTAAGGTTTCCAGATTACGTGATAACGGCAGAGGGTGGTGGTAGGTTGTCAGCCTTACGCACCGGCCGCCTTTACCCCCAGGAAATACTCCTGGTACTCATTTCTGTTCGAGGCTGAGTCGACTCCAGGGCCACAATGCGAACGGAAGGGTATTATGTCAATGAAAAATGCACTGATACCAGCTGGGATCGAACCAGCGACCTTCCGACTTGTAGCACAGCAACTTAACCACTGTGCTACTGCGGTACCCTTTAATTTTAATACTATAATGATAATAGACCTCGGCATTTGACTATTTTTCGTGTAGAAAATACAAATTTTTCAGCACGTGTCTTATTGACAGCTGATATAAACCTATAATAATGATCCATGACGTGTTGTTTTTATTTGCGATATATTTAATGACTATTTTATTTATGATTTTTTCATTTTTCGATTTGTAGATGGCTGAGCATTAAACATTTTGTGCATGAGGCTTCGTTAGTACTGTCTTTGTCTTTGACAAAGAGACAGGGTTAGTGTATTGTGTGTTGCTTTAGTGTATTGTGTGCTTTGTTAGTGTATTGTGTGCTTTGTTAGTGTATTGTGTGCTGCGTTAGTGTATTGTGTGCTGTGTTAGTGTATTGTTTGCTGCGTTAGTGTATTGTGTGCTGCGTTTCCAGTAACCCGTGGGCGAAGTTTAGAATTCTCTTTACATCAAGTACCGAATCAATGTAGCCTAACGTCTCTCCTTTGATTTCAATTTAAGAATATTTTTCCACACGACGTGTAATTGAAGGTCTACCAATTTTTCACTACAGTTCACTTGGAAAAACATTAAATTGATAAAGAGCGTTAAAACTTCGTAAACAAGACCATTAACACGCACTGAACTTTTTATGCTTCATATTTTATGGTCCGCGAGTAACTGTTCAAACAGTAGTGCAAGTACAGAGATTGATAGTTATCGTGTTAAGTACGTTTTATAAAAAGGAAGTTAAAGTGATCCCTTTACAGGCCCGGTGTGGCCCAGAGGGTGGGTAGAGGTATAGCTCTACTCTTCCATGACTGCGGAACTAGAAGGGGGTGAGTGGTCAGCAGCACGCCCCCGCCGCACTTTAACCCCGGGAAAGTCCCGGTACCCATTTTACAGGAGGCTGGGTGGGCCCCAAGGCCGGTCTGGACGCGCGGAAAATCTCATCCCCACCGGGATTCGATCCCGGACCGTCCAGCCCTTAGTCAGTCGCTATACCGACTGAGTTACCCGGCCTATTTTATAACAAGGAACTGAACTGAATTTTGCCGTTTGTTTTGTATGCTTATGAAATTTGGTCGCTCACATTGAGGGTGTAACGTAGGCTGAGGGTGTTTGACAATAGGGTGCTGAGGAGGATATTTGGGCCTATGAGGGACAAGTTAACAGGGGAATGGCTGAGACTAAATAATGAGGAGCTTAATTATGTGTACTGCTCACAAAATATTATTCGGGTGTTCAACCAAGAAGAATGAGATTGGCGGAACATGTAGCAACTTTGGGTGGGGGAGGATATTTACATGTAGGGTTTTGGTGGGGAAACCTGAGGGAGGAAGACCACGTGGAAGAGTTAGAAGTAGATGGAAAAATGGTATTAAAAAGGAATATTCAAAAGTTGGACGGGAAGGCATGGATTAGATTAATGCATATTAGGATTGGGACAGTTGGCGGGCTCTTGTAACCTCGGTAATGAACTTGCAGGTTCTATAAAATGCGGCAAATTTATTGACTAGCTGAGGGACCGGTCGATCCTCAAGAAGGGCTCTGCTGAATGGAGTTAGTTTATACAAAAGATTCTGAGAAAAATGTACTGTTATTCAGCTCAACCTTGAGGAATTTTGTTTTAAAGAATTTTTTTAACAGAGAGATTGCCTTTGATGTGTTACACAAATACTATATTTGTGCAAGGCAGGAAGATAAAATATCCAGAAACTAAACTGTATAAATGTACCATCAAAAGCAACAGCTGGAAATACGATTATTTATTACGATACGTTACCATGTATGAACAGCTGTGGCTGCGATATATGTATATATTTATTTTGTATATTTCACAAGGTGATGTATCGACCACAGCGGAAAATGTCCTGAACTGTGCATCACCATGCCTTTGACGAGTTCACTCGCGTTTAAAATCACCATAAGTCCCAGTTTCTTCTGTTAGCGTCTCCGTCGCGAGGTGTAATTTAAACTGTCAAGAAGTGCCATTGAATATGTGTGTCCGGTTCATGCTTTGACCTTCGTGAAAAATTGCAGGATACAAACAGACCTTATTGGAAATGCGAAACCTCATGTCCCTACGGTGAGCATGGTCTCTTTGGAGTAATTTGTGTAGTAACTGCATAATTGTTTTTACCTCGAAATTCACAGTGAAGCTTGTTGGGAAATTTGTTTTCAAAGGAATTCATTTGGAAAAGCCAGATTGTACTGACCCGGCGGCAGTGGCAGTCCCGCCTGGTGACTGGTGTGGAAAGAATAACCGAACACAATGGCCGTTGCTGTATTATCTTTCCTCATGTATGTATTGTAGTGACTTCTAGACCTTTCAGCCAGCTGCCCAGGTGCGATCGATAAAGGACGGCATTGTCCTGTACTGAGTAATTATTTAATTTGATTGCCAGCAAGTATTCTAAAAATTCATCACGTGTAATTTCCCGTAGTTAGGGTGACGCAGTATGTCGGACGTCCAAATGTGGTGATAAAATGACATTGGAGTTTGGGGTTTGGGGCATGGGTTCGAAAACTATTCTGGCATTCATATAAGCCCGCCATTCCATGGGATGTGTTATTCTCCAATGTTTCGAAAATTGAATTCATTAGTGATCGGGTAAGTATACCAAGAGAGAATCTGATAAGTTTCTAAACGTCAAAATTCTTAATTTTCTTCAGTATCCACGTAAAAAGTATAAGCAATTTACTCTAAAATTTAATATTTTTCCTCGATATTAAATATGACGTTCTACTCATAAATAATTGTACATGCACTTCCACGGAAGGTAGGAAACGGAGGGACTCCGGGTTAGTCCATTCTTTCTGCACGTGTAACCTACCATATTCTTATATATATATATATATATATATACTTAGATCCTGAGGATGGAGGCACCATGTTACTCCGGAACATTAATATCTATCGATATGACTACACGACTGACCATTCTAGCCATTTTAGACAGCCACGTGAAATTTATTGACTTACTAAAGTCGATATGGGGCTGTTAAAGAATTCATTGCTGTTGTGCAACAAACTGTCTGAATCGTAACACGCGCCCCATAAAGGTAAACACCTAGACTATTTATTCATCTTAAACATATGGAGAAGAAGAAGAAGAAGAAGAAGAGGAGGAGGAGGAGGAGGTGGAGGAACGGAACATATCTATATGTGATTTCTTACAGCGACGAAATTTGGGATATGTTTACAGTACAATTAATTTCTTATCAAGTCTAGTGGACCGTCAGCAGGTCGCACTTTGAGACCTTCTACAGGAACGATAAATAACCAGCTTTAAAACAGTGATGTGACAGTGTTCTCTGATAACTCGTATTGCGAGTGCATTTTGCAGAAGTAAGATGTTAATGTCGAGTTTTGACGTTTCTTCTCACTTCCTGTTACTTGAAGTTACTGGATTTGGTGCAGTTGCAGGATACGGCCTTCAGCACTAATTAATCAATTCAATGGAACACAGTCATGACTGAGAAGCCGGTAGTGTTTCAGATATTCCAGAAATTACCCATGTTTTATAGAACACGAATGCTCATCACAGTTTTTAAAATGTCTGACATTTCTCTCTGTCCAAAGCTAGGCGAATGCAGTCTCCATATTCTGCTGGCCTATTTCCGTCAGTTTCGTTTTAATATTATCGTCCCACTCATGCTTAAATCTTCCAAGCAGTCTCTTTGTCTCGGGTTTCATTCGCCGCAATACGTGCTACATACACAGCCCATTTCATTTTCTCGATTTTATAATTAGGATAATACAGATGAGGAATTACAATTTTGAAGCTCCACATTATGCAGTTTTCTCCAGTCTTCTGTTAATTCCTCCGTCTTCCATCCATATGTTTTCCTCATACCCCAATTCTCGAACACCCTCAGACAAAGCTTTACACCCATCTAAAACAATGGGCAAAATTACATTTCCGTACGTTTTCAGTGCTCTCGGAAAATTGCGAAGCAACTATTAGCTATATTAAGTGCGTCTGTCTGTCTGTCTGTCATTCCATCCACATGGAACAACTCGGCTCCCACTAGATCGATTTTCATGAAATTTTAAGTTTGAGCATTTTTCGAAAATTTATCGAAATATATCGTGTTACATTAAAATCTAACTAGAAGACAGGATGCTTTATATGAAGACCATTTCTTCCCAATTCTTCTCAGTTCTTCCTAGAATAAAAAAGTATTTCAGATAGACTTTGCAGAGCAAATCAGAACACGCATTTTATGTTCAGAATTTTTTTTAAAACATCTTACTGTTTATGAGAAAATGTGGAGGAATATTGTAGAGCCGGACACGCCAAACATGACAATATGGCGCATAGGATTTGCATGCTAGATAACTAAGCTACAGACACAAACTCACAGTATGTAATACTTATTCCTTTTCTACTGCAACAATAGTTCCACGAACGCCCCTCAATATTACGTTATACATACATTCGATATACAACTAGGAGACAGAAGATTCTACAGAATATTACCTGGCATTATTTGAATTTATTCTACTCCTAACATTGTCATGCATTCAATTTAAAATTGTTGTTTTTTTCCCCCAAATATTCGAGATTAGAATCAGTTTCTCTATACACTATATTAATTATTTCTCCTTTCTCTTCACAAGTTATGAATATAAACTCATTTTTTTCTCAGAACAACCTACTTACGAAACCTCTTATCATAATATATTGAACAGTCAGTTTTGAAGGAAACATAGTAGTTACATTTTATAATGCACGGCGTTATGTAGCTTACGTAGTATTTCTACGTTAACTTGGTTGAAAGTTTGATACCTCCCTTAGGCGTTTAAAACGTCTAATTGGAGGGAAATATCCCACAGGTTCTTAAGATTTTTATATGTGCTTTCAATAATCGTTGTTACATTATACTGAATATTAACTTATACTTTTTCCCCAGAACTTTAACTTTATTCTATCAAATATCACCCAATAAATACAGATAATGCATTACTTTTCCTTGAAAATGTGGTTGGGTTTTGTTCACGATAAACACAAAAGCCTGAACCTTTCTAAACCTACGTTTTTTTTCAAAAGTTAAACTGTCCACAGAAATGAAACTCACACCACTGGGCAGAAGGCGCCAAACAATGGTTTCATACATTAAGGTCACGCAGTGTGTACTCCGTTTGTGGCTCTGCAAGCATTAAAGCAATACGCTCCTTTCTTGTCAGACCCTTCCAGCTCTTCATGATGAAAATTCCCAAAAGCGCTTGACATATTATCCTTCAGATTTTCCAACACTTCTGGCAGCAGCGGAACATCAATTTGATCACGAAGAACGGAAAACGTTTCCTTGTGCTTATTTGCCACTTTGCTGCCATATTAACTTTTGCACTGAGATCCGTACTGTTCTGGAATATTGAGCAATGTCGGATTGCAATTCCTTTCCGACCCTCGACACAATCCGTCGGTCCTACCCCACGCAGGCTACAGAACGCTGAAATTCTCACCTCATTGTTATAAGTTGCATTTCCCTTTATATTTGGCTTCTTGTTAATACATTTTTGCAAAACCTCGGATTATTTGATCTCACTCTGCATTAATAAATTAAATTATTTCATTCAAGACGAACAGAATGTACATGGATGTGACAGATGGAGAACATCGACTTTTTATATTGCATAGCTCTTTTTCTAACATTGGTGTTGTTCCTTTTTACAAATACAAGTGACTTTCATTTCCCACGATGCTCTAACACAAGAACATTGTCAAAGCTTTTTCAGCAACTGATGCAAAATAAATAGTCTTAAAAACAATTTTAAATTGACATTAAAAGGTTGCTACATATTTCGGTATAAACACCATCTTCAGGGAGCGCACTATTTGAGCTTGCTAAAGCTACGGTCATTAAAATCAATTAAAATACATCGATATGGTTAATTCGATGTTGTGGCTGCATATACAGGGTGTATCAAAATTATTGGAGCGGTTTTGAAGTTGATTATATGCACAAGTATGGTGAACAGAATTATAAATACTAGTAGAAATTAAAGAGTGACTCAACAAGTCAGGTGTGATGGTCTCCACAGCCGCGGTAATTCTATTCTTCAAATCACGTATGCTCACGGGTTGTGGTGGCACAAACACTTTGTCCTTCACGTAACCCCTTGTGACTATTCCCTTTGGGGTTAGGTGAAGGACAAAGTGTTTGGCCAACACAACCCGTGAGCATACGTGATTTGAAGAATAGAATTACCGCGGCTGTGGAGACCATCACACCTGACTTGCTGAGCAGAGTATGGCAGAAGTCCGTGGCCTGCACGTTCCCCCGATTTAACCCCTTGTGACCACTTCCTTTGGGGTTAGGTGAAGGACAAAGTATTTGTGCCACCACAACCCGTGAGCATACCTGATTTGAAGAACAGAATTACCGCGGCTGTGGAGACCATCACACCTGACTTGCTGAGCAGAATATGGCAGGAATTAGACTATTGCCTCGATGTGTGCCGTGTGACGAAGGGTGCATACATCGAACATTTGTAGGTATGTGCCATAAACTTGTTGAGTCACTCTTTCATTTCTACTAGTATTTATAATTCTGTTCACCATACTTGTGAATATAATCAACTTCAAAACCGCTCCAATCATTTTGATACACCCGGTATTATTACTGGGTCCTTGTTAGTGTATGTATGTGGCACTCTTCGGAATCAGTGCCGCATACATACACTAAGAAGGACCCAGTAATATGCAGCCACAGCAACGAATTAACCACATCGATGTATTTTAATTAATTTTAACAACTGTAACTTTAGCAAGCTCAAATATTGTGCTCCCTGAAGAACGTGTTTACACCGAAACATGTAGGAACTTTTAATGTCAATTTTAGTGTAAATTTAAAATTGTGTTGAGACTATTTAATTGTGCACCAGTTGGTGAAAAACTTTGATAATTATCAAGATTCACAATATGAATGTGAAAACAGGAACGCTGTACTAAAGCATAACCCTTCCGTAGACAGAACACAATACTTGCAAGTATCTAGGTTTTTTTTTCTGATCCAGTGTATTAAAATACAAACACTGAACCAGTAATCGATTCCAGTAGAAGGTACGACGTCACGCACATTCCTCAAAGACGATATCCATCTTCCCAGACGTAAAATGTTGTAACTTAATATACTGAACTGACTTTCCCCCTTTCTGTAGGAACTACGTTAATGCAGGGTCTGTTTCATCAAAAGGATCTTGTGTTTGGAACCAAGTAACTGAATAAAGGTCGTTATTTATATCTCTCTTTCATCTTTCTATTCCCGAATTTCCTCGTATGTTTTTCTTCATTGAATTCGACAGTATGTACCTTACCACTCTCGCATTCAAGCAGGAAGCCTATTGTACAAGAAAGTTTCAAAAACCGCAAAGGATTTGTTTGAAAGACACTCTCACCAGAGCGTATATCTATTTTGAATTTACGTGCCCAAAATGTTATTTTCGTAGACAAAATTTTTTCTTTAAAATGTCACGATATCTGTTTCATTATAATGAAAGTATCACTTCAATATATCAACCAACGAATGCACATATAATTTCACACAAAACAATTTTAAAACACTTTAAAACACTCCGAAATATTTCGATCTTGTCATATCATCAACAGGGAGCTTTGTTCCTTGCTAAAGTTATATTACAGCATTCACAATTCAATTCATATTTGCAAACGAGGTGTTGTGGCAGCATATCATGTTGTGTGGGAATGTGTTGTGGAGAAGTGGCTACGTGTGCGTCGTATAGGACGCACACCTAGCCACTGCTCCACAACACAATCCCACACAACATGATGTACTGCCACAACACCTCGTTTGCAAATACGAATTGAATTGTAAATACTGTAATATAACTTTAGCAAGGAACAAAGCTCCCTGTTGATGATCTGACAAGATCGAAACATGTCGGAGTGTTTTAAAGTGGTTTAAAAGTGTTTTATGTGAAATTATATGTGCATTCGTTGGTTGATAAATTGAAGTGATTCTACGAAAATGCACGGTGCTGCAATAAGATAAGGAAAGTATATTTTAAAAATTCCGTCTTAATTGTGTGTAATGAATAAGCAACTTTCCGGGGAGGTTGCTTTACTGACGCCGTCAGAGACTGGTTATCTGTATGTTAAAAGCTGTCTATGCACTTTAATCTCTGTAATATTTGTGGATGTCAGTCAATCCCAGTGGCCGCACGGTCTAAGGCGTGGTTCTGCGGCCGCTCGCTTTTTGGGACTGACGGTTCGAGTACCATTGGGACATGGATGTATTGTCTCATGAGAATGTTGTGTGTGGTCAGTTAGAGGTCTGTGAGTCGAACTGATCACACATCGAGAGGAGTCCTACCGACTATGCTGTGTCGGAGTGTGTTCGTGAAGCCTCGATAATGAGTAGGCCCTGGCCTAATAGGGGCTGTTGCGCCATGAGAAAAGAAATGTTAGTGAATATATTTGTGATCGAATCCATGACACTTGTAGTTTTAGGCTCTTACAGTAGCTCTATAATAGGTAAAATGTTTTCGTTTTACATAGTGCGTGTCAGTACATTCTAATACAAACATATTCTTTCACTCAGTCAAGTTCTGTATGTATCAATCAGGTGGGCAGAGAACTGACAACGGTTTTCCTCTTTGTATACACTCTGTGTCCACCGTGGTAAGTGGGCACGACTTTGCTTAGGAATTATTCACCAACACAGTAAACTTATTTTGTAACTTAGTAGCTGCTGTCTTGTATTCGTTAAGCATGAATGACTTTTACCTCTTTGGAAGTCAGGTAAAGCTATCACTGTGCAGGCCTGGACAGGTCCTTAGGTCTCCAGGTGTTTGAGACTCCCAGAATTTCGAGACAGTTGGTACATTAATTTAGCAAGGTTGTTAGCCCTACGCACCGGCCTCATTTATCCCTAGGAAATACCCCTGGTACTCAGTTAAGTTAGAGACGGGATTGACTGCAGGGCCATAGTGCAGTCGGAAGGAATAAGTAAATGAAAAATCAGTGGTACCATCGGGAATCGAACTCGTCTTGTAGCGCAGGGCCTCAAAGAACTGCGCCACCTAGTGCCCCCCCCCCCCTTTGGCAGTTACAATCGTAAAAGGGTTGCATATTTTGTGTATTTGTAATACAGCGCTTATAGGCCGCGTGAAAATTATATTTTATGAGTGCTTAATACACACTGATTGGCCAATGCAATAGACGGAGCGTGCTGAACTTAAGAATTACGGTTGGAGACGCCTCCAGGTACCTGCCGATGCAATTAGTCAGGAAACTGTAGCAGCCGACAAAGGATTTTATTATACTTTGTAAGTCAGCCTGAAGTTGCATTTTACCTGTCACACAAAGAAAATATTGCCAAGAAACACAATGTGGGTATACTTATGTTGAAATATAACTGAACGTGGGGTTATATAGAGCAGTGTTTCTCAACTTTTGTGAGACCGCAGCCCGGTAAATACTTTTTTCATAAGACGAGGGCCCGGTCCCAACAAATTTACTCGTAAATACCTTTCCATTTTTTTAAGTTCATACGTTAAACTAACATAAGTATTAGTAATTGATTATGGCATAATCATAAAGAGTATTAGTACATTTATGTACACGGTGTGGCAAGTTGACAGATAAAAAACTAAACTTCAATTAGTTATCAATCACTGGACTAATGAAATCTTGTAGCATATTGTAGTTTCCTCAAGCCAACATCTGGGTCTGAGTTTTTCGACACATTCACGAATATTTTTCTCCTAAGAATACTTCCACTATAAAACATTTACTCACGAAAATTGCTTAGAAAACTAAAATGACAAATTCCAGGTGAACCTCTCGCGGCCCGGTATAATTGATGCCAGAGCCCGGTACCGGGCTGCGGCCCGGCGGTTGAGAAACACCGCTATAGAGGATGGAATATCTGAACAACTGTTAGCTGCTTAAGAAAGAATCCCCGTCTTTTTCTGTACACCGAGTGTAATAAACAGTGGCTAAGGAGCGAGAAACGCTTACACGTACTGTTTCAATCTGAAATATGACACGTAGAATATCAGCGTACATAGCACAATAGAAAATATTCTTTAAAAGAGTGCTGTGTGAAGGTGGCAAGTAAATGGAATTGTGCCAGGTTTATGTAAAATGAGAGACTTTTCCGCCTGTCATATATGTCCGGCTGCCTTATAACACTTAGTTGTTTTGTTAGGCCGAAATACTGTCAGCTTTAAGGAATCCTGAACAACAAATTTAGTGCGTTTCTTCGGATTATTAATTTAAACATTTCATAGTCATCTCTAAACGTTTCCCTTCCTCTCAGTTCAGAACAACTGCACATTGAATTTGACAAGAATAAACTATTTTAAATAAAAAAAAAAACATCGTCAAAATAATGAACTGCTTACTCGCCTGTGACGGAAGAAACTGAGTATTACAAAATCAAACGGAATAAAATATTGTTTAATAAGGTTTTTCTTTTTTTGGTGGAGGGGGAGGGGAAATTTGTACTTGTTCTCAGAAATTACTGGGCCCATACCCAATATCGCATAAAAGTTGAACCCCAGCACCATAATATAAAACAATTGATTCCTTGCACAATACTGTGCAGTAGTTGAGTTATGTGACAGGTGTCATATAACGGTTCAATTCTGTGAAAAATATAATACGAAATTTAACTCTGTGAATAGTACCTTAGATCTCAAAATCTGCAAAATTCTTTTTCGATTCAGTTTGCTATACCTTAAAACAACACGAGTAGAACCCATGCACGGTACTGTTCAGCTATACAAAAACCCTACTAAGTACTGTATAGTATTTCAATCTCCACTCGAATCTTCTATGATAGTACAACAGTTGAAAACCTAAACACACATTACAGCAGGTGAACCCCTACACAACACAGTACAGCAGTTGAACCCCTACACAACACAGTAGAGCAGTTGAACCCCTACACAACACAGTAGAGCAGTTGAACCCCTACACAACACAGTAGAGCAGTTGAACCCCTACAGAACACAGTACAGCAGTTGAACCCCTACACAACACAGTAGAGCAGTT
>Ga0123355_10012712_pt1 | contig 13052 bp, 5 predicted proteins | sample TergutEmb28metaG_3_FD_89872 | JGI IMG/M metagenome (GOLD analysis project Ga0123355, IMG submission 89872) | Embiratermes neotenicus P1 segment gut microbial communities from Petit-Saut dam, French Guiana - Emb289 P1 | ecosystem: Host-associated > Arthropoda: Insects > Digestive system > Gut ... | reverse complement strand
TTCCCCCCCCCCCCCCCCCGGTTTGAAAATTGGTCTCTCACATTGACGGAGGAACGTAGGCTGAAGGTGTTTGAGAACAGGGTGTTGAGGAGAATATGTGGGCCTATGAGGGACGAGGTAACAGGGGAGTGGCGAGGACTGTATAATGAGGAGCTTAATGATCTGTACTCCTTACCAAATATTATTCGGGTGATCAAATCGGGAAGAATGAAATGGATGGGGCATGTAGCATGTATGGGGAAGAGGAGATGTGTATGGAGAGTTTGGTGGGGAAACCTGAGGAAAGGAATCACTTGAAAGACCCAGGCCTAGATGGGAGGATAATATTAAAATGGATCTTCAGGAAGTAGGATCCCCCGTATGGACTGGAATGTTCTGGCTCAGGATAGGAACAGGTGGTGTGCACTTGTAAATGCGGTAGCAAACATTCGGGTTCCATAAAATGCAGGGAATTTCATGACTAGCTGAGAACCAGTTAGCTTCTCAAGAAAGACTATGTTCCATTGAGTAAGTAAGTAAGTAAGTAAATAAATAAGTAAGTAAGTATAGCGTCTTGCATTATGATTATTCTGGAGATACCAGGTTCGATGCTCGGCCAACACACTATAATTATTGTCCTGTTCGTTCTCAACACAACCATCTTATGTCCAATAAATATTTTCCTGTCTGTTGTTTTCTTTATCAGTCCGTCTATAGAAAGACATTACTAGTGTTCCGAAGTAGGCCAAAGACGTTTCTTTTCATATACCTAACATCATGAACAAGTGGTTAACCTCCTGTTTTATTTACCAGGCCCCTAGTTAGAATGTAAACCCGAAGACTGACTGCTCGAGACTGTAATTTTTCGTGGTTTCCCTCAGTCCCAGCCGTCAATACCGGAATACTTCTTAAAATTATAGCACTTTCAATGTTTTCACAAACTTTGCCAATAATTATACAGTAACCGTCCTGGCATTTTGCTCTATAGAGCAGTAAATTTATTTATAAAAAATGATATTCCTCGTGCCTCACATCTAGATGCTACTCACCTCTCTCACTGATGCAGCTTTTATCATTCTGCTGAGAATTTGTTTCCAAGTTTTACCTATCGGTTTGTATATACCCGTGTATAAGTGGGTCCCTGCCACCACGGCATGGCGGGTCCACAGGTAGCTGATGGAGTAACAGCCTCCAGTGTAGAGGGTAACTGAGAATATATTGAGTTTTCAGTCGCGGACAGCAGACACTGAGTGGTGCTCCAGCGTGGGGGTTGGGCGAGGTGCTAACAACTCCTCATCGTAAAAACTTCCCATGTTACAAAAAATTCACAGATGCCTCGGACATGGTGGCGGGCTCTAATGAATGCGATAATGAACTTCCGGATTCCGTAAAATTATCCTCTTCATCTTCTTTTCTTTTCGTTATACTCTACTGCAAATGGTAATGTTCTGGAATCGTGCGGAGGATTGGAGGTGCAGTTCCACACATTCTCAATCTCTGTGTTAGCTGGAAATGAATGATCATCCTCACGTCCCGGCTCCTGTGCCCTCGGTACCAGTTTGGTGGAAAGCTGTTTAGGGCCCAGGGCCGGGCTAGACACAGTGGAGAGCAATAAATCCTCTTGTCGCTGCCAGGAATTGAAGGCCGATCCCTAGGTCTTCCATCCCACAACATAATCTCTACACAGACTAAACTATTCCTGGTCCACTCCTCAAGTGAACAGTTTTCTAAATCTTTATTCAAATAGTGGTGGTGGACATTTGTGATTAAGGTATATTGCTTTCCCTCATCACGCCACGCAGTTAAAGTGAAGAACTGGATTCCAACTTCAGGTCACAGTTTTGAAGTTGTCCACAACGTGCATTACATTCACATTAGCTGTTTTTCTACCAAAGCTTTAATGCACAATTCTATAAGCTAAGTTACACTTATTGCTGCATTCTACCTACGTGACTGTGTTTATATCCATTTGGCGTGCCAGAAGGTCGAAGAATTATGTGGTACTCACCTTGAGGATGACGCCTCGTGTGTAGCTAATCTCTAAGTGTAACTTAGCTTATAGAATTGTGCATTAAAGGGTTGGTAGAAAAATATCTAATTTAAGGTCACCGTGTTTCATCATCTCAGTGCCTTTACCGTCTGAAGCCATGTAGCCCCAGTAGTACGTATTTCGTAGTCTGGTTACTGCGCGATTTAAGTAGGTCAGTTCTTGCTGGATACAGTCAATCTGTAATGTCTCATGCTTGGCCTGTTCGCACTGTCGCCCTGTGTCATAATTTCGTTCAGCTTACATAATTTCCCTTCGCTAATCAGTTTTGTCTCCAACATACTGACTGGCGGCTGCATGCGTTCTGATTTTGCTTTAGGACGTTTTTAAACAGTACGTTGGTTTCAGGAAATACAGCCCCGGTATGACAGGATACCTACATTTTTGCAGGTTCTGAGACAAACTGCTTAAACCTCCGCAGGAGGACGTGACATGACTTCAACCCCATAACTTTCGTATACCAAACTAAATATAAGGGCCAACTGGAAATTTGCTAAAGGAACAGGTTTCCTCTAAGTTAGTAATAGAACATGGGGTGCAAAGGGCCTGTCCTAAGGACTAGGTGCATCGGGCCCGGAAGGGCTCGAACCCAAATACCATTCATTCATTCATTCATATACCAATCAAGTACGCTATGACGACTACATGATCCAAGACAAAAGGGAACTAAATTACGCTCTTTCAATTATTCACGTTCTTTAGTGTGATTTATGTTAACATCAGGTATCAGAGTTGTTCTTAAGAGGTAAAATTCACCCAGTCAAAGGTGGGTGTGCCCAGGCACAATTTAATGTCTGAAAATTTGGTATTTTTTATCTCATTTTTTAAGTTTGCGAGTTTAAGTCCCTTTGTTTTTTAATTTTAGGAAGTATTATTATTATTATTATTATTATTAAATGGCACTCCAGTCCATTGCAGACCTTCACCTCCTTAATGGACTTTCCCAATCCAGGCCTGTTTTTGACCTCTCTTTCCAATTTGTTATTTTGCATTTATTAATATATGTTTGTACACAATTACGCCATCTGGTTTTTGGTCGTCCTCTTAGTCGACTTCCTTGCGGATTATTATTAGATACTTGACTTAATTCTTTTTTTTTACTATCCTTTCTGTTGACATGACCAAGCCAATTCAACTGACTTATTCTGGCAAATGAAAGTATATCTAAATCTCCTAACAGCTTCAGTAATTCTTTATTATATCGCTTTCTCCAATTTTCATTTACTTTATTTTCCCCAAACACTCTTACTAAAATTTTTCTTTAAAAATCAGCCAGCCGTTTAACAATACCTACATTCAGTGTCAAAGATTCTGTTCCGAATGATGCCGCTGGTCTTATGAACGTCTTAGAGATTTTTATTTTTTGTGCACTAAGTACTGACTGGCTATTTAGTAGAGGTAGAAGTCTATAATATGCTCTATTTGCATTTATAACTCCTTTTCAGTCTCTGGTATTAATTCGTTTTTATTTGTTAGAGATTTGTCAAAATACATACAGTCTCCCACTGTTTCTGTACCAAGTTTTACGTATTCATTTTCATTGTAAGGCTTTCGTGAAACTACAAGTAACATAAATTGTGCCTTCCTTTCATTTATTTCTAATCCCATCTTATTTGTTTGTGTGACCACTGATAAATACTTCTTCAACATCTTGTTATCTGCTTCCGATAATAACCACATCATCAGAATATGTCACAAATTGACTAGATTTGTCACAAATGGTTCCACGTGTTTCTACTTAAAACTTCAGAATTGCAGTTTCTAACACTAAATTAAATATAAATGAGTAATTGCGTCTCACAGTCTCAAACCATTGTTAACTTTAAATTAAGAGGATAAATGTCTACCAGTTTTAAACTTAGCAAATATATCATGAGTTAAAATTCTGCAAAATTTAACTAAATTTTTGGGAATCCTTTTTTAAAGTCAATAAATAGATTATGTACCAATATTTTCTAATGTTTCCGTCATAGTAAAAATTCGATCAATAGTTGATCTTCCCCTTCCAAAGCCTCTTTTGTATTCTTCTATTATTTCCTCAGCATTGAGTACTAATTTTACATATAGAATATTTGTCAGAATTTGATATGTTACACATAAAAATGTGCAGAGTCTTCTATCAGCCAATATGAGATCTATCCGGGTAAACACTTTGTTGTCAGGTGATCGCCAGTTACCTTATGCCTGTCCATATGTTGACACCTGTTCCTGTCACAGCTACATCTCTTCCCAGTGCAAAATTTACCTTTCGTTTTCTATTATCATTTTGTTTCGTTGTGAAGGCTGTGCCCTCCACATGCTGGATAAAAGTAGGACTCTTTTCCCACGTTAGCGTTGAAGTCCCCTAGTAGTGTCTTCATGTCGTATTGGAAAATGCATCACATACCTTTTCCAAAGAACTATAACATTCTACTTTGGCTACTTCATCTTTGTCTTCACTTGGGGTGTGTGTTGACATCCGTGTCATATTGAAGTTTAACCCTAATTTTCCATATTCTTTCATTTACAGTTTCAAAATCTAATCTATCATCCTTATTTTGCCAATAGTAAAAAATCCTCATCCCAATTCATGTTTGTCACTTTTATGTCCACATTTCCTTTCCCTTGCCACTTAATTTCTTGCACAGCACATATATCTGTTTTATACTTATTTGTCTCTTTCACCAATTCATTCATTGCTCCTGCTCCATACAACAAATGTACATTCCAGTTCGCTCTCCTCACGTCATTAATCCTTTTTCACTGCCTAAGTCCATTTCATTCAGTCTGACTGTTCTGAGGCCACAATTAGGTTTCCTAACAGTTAGTTTTTTTGCGGTGACAGGTTGTCGGCCTGTCGCCCAGCCTCCAAACTGGAGGGCCAGTCCACAGTATTTATAATCACGGGCAGGTTACCTACTCTACCTCCAGACACCGGGTACCCATTTTGGTCGCCATTTACGACCTGAATGGACTGTAGTGGGACTGTTCTTTTCCCCGGTCACAACACGGGGATTTAAAAACGTTTATTTAGATTTAATTTATTTAGTTGGTTTGGTGAGTAGAAATAATCTCCTGCATGTCTGTGTATTCAGTCAGTGCTCACCTGTAAAAAAAAAATGAAAAGTACATTTCCCTGGGTGAAGTGTGCTGCTGACGACTATGCACCCAGTTTATGAACAAAGCCAATGCCTTTTACGGAACTTTAAATTTATTATAATGTTACCAAATCCGCCACTTTATCCATTCCTCAACCACATTAATCCAGCCCACATCCTCACACTGTTGCCAGGTCCATTTCCATTGATCCTAACGGAAAGATGTAAAGTAAATTTGGGTGTCAAAAACAACAAACAAACCAAAAATGTAAACAACATTTCACATAGGTCTAATATCAATGCTAGAAGCGACGTTTCTCACTCACCAAATCCAAATCCGGTCGCCAGATCACCGCTGAGAACTCACACGGAGACGACGCTTTCTTGACCACAGAATGGAGGAGTTCACCCAACGTAACGAGAGGTTACAAACTTTTCAACTTAGTAATAAGCGGACCACCATATAATCCTGAAATTTTTCGTCTCTGCACCACAAATCAGAAAATTTATGCGTGTGACTGACATGGGATATTTATTGCATCGCGTCCACCACTCAGTTTCTGCTCTCCAACACGCTAGGTTTTAATTAAGGCAGAATCTTACGCATAGTATGAGCGATTAAATCCCAGTTTCTCACCGCGGAGGCCGGGGATCGTGTCCAGGGTAATCTATGTGGAGTTTTTGGTGGACGCAAGAACACTGGGACAGGCTTTTCCCGAGCACTTGGGTTGTCGCCTATCAACTATCATTCAACAGATGCTCCATATTCATTTATTTGTTATCAGGGGTATGGGTGATGACCCCAGCAGGGGCCGTAGTTCTAATAAACGTAGTAACACTCCACCCAGTAATTGAATTAAATTCTATGTTATTAATTAATGTGCTGGCACAACAGCCATAAGGCAGCAATTCAATTCAATTCATTTCTCATTTATTAAAGTGCTAGCCTAACACCACAAAAGCAAAATACAAAACTGCACAAAACATGTACATCGCGTTACATAAATAAACACACAAAAAACACAAAAATCAACAAAAAATTGGATTTTTGGTTTAAATTTAATCGCAAGTTAGCTGAATGATTAAAATCGTGACTCAAATGAATAACGCTACTAGCGAAAAACACATCTCGGGTTTCTGAACTGTTGACTAAATATATCAGTAACATTCCATACCAAATATGCAGCTGTTACACATCTAGCGGAAGGGAAATTTTTGCGTTCTACAGAGAACAGGGTGGCGTTTTAATATTAAGAGACGGAAATCTTGAAACTAATATTATCAATCAAGAAAACGCTAACTTTTGATCCTACAAAAGCGTAAATGATAAAGAACACCAATTTTATGCCTTAAACTCAAATGCAAAAATATATTTGTAAGGAATACGAGTAGAAAGTGACTGAAGTGTAGACATGGTAATAATTAGCACTGAGTAATTATAGGCTAAAAGAAGTAAGTTTTGTCCATTTCAAATCCCACGTGATGGACTGAATTGTTGTTATTCTGTTTGTTATCCCCAGTGCCAACTATACGATTCATTCTGCATGTAACGTTAAACTGGATAGTGACTCGGAAGATTTGCCATTATATTCGTAAAGCCGAATTAAAACCTGCCACCTCAGACTGACATGCATAGAAAGAAGTGAAACATTTACCGTAATAAATACCACATTTACTTCAGACTTACATCTTTCAGGTAAAGATGAGAAGATAAAATACTATACATAGAATGATAACACGCAAATTCCGAATTTCCTATTCCTAATTCCGAGAACATTTCAATTTATTATAGCGCCGTTATTTATTTTCTGAAGATAACTGACACATGCTTTTCTAGTTTGTCTATCTTACGACAATAATTACGTGACACTACGCAAAAAATTAGTGCTGGGATAACGCAGGGGGTATGGAGACCAGGCTACGGGCTGGCTGGATGACCGAGTAGTCGTATTTCAATTCACCGCATTTTCTATTATCCTGAGCCGATAACCCGATTCTGGGGCCCAACGGACCACATATTCAGTACGTACCGTTGGATCTTTTCCGGGCTAAAGCGGTCGGGTTATAAAGGTAACTGCTCACCTCCATCTAGTGCCAGGATGAAGAATGAATGGAGCTATGCCACCACTCCCACATATTCCTTCATAGCGTTAGTAGGGACAAATTTGTCTTTGTCATTACGAAACCTGCTATGGGCCGTGATAGCTCTACTTGTGCTATGATTTGTCCAGACAGAAATGTCATTTTTCTGTCTTCGTCAACAGCCCGAGTAGTTCTGGGGACAACCTGGTTTCCAGCCGGCGTAAGTAGTAAACCGACCGGAGCGTGTAGCTGAACGTTCACCAATATCTAGTTTTTGTCTGGAACGCGTAAAGTTTTACCACCCCTCACTCTGCATGCTTTGATGCTTAGAAAAAGTGGGTATTCAAACAACATGAGTGTCAGAGTCAAGTCAAGGTCAGTAACCTGGCAGAGAGGGTGGGAGCTAATGATATTTAAACTAAGTAATGGAAAGTTCCTCGCCGATACTGAAGTCGTCATTTTTGAGAAACAGATAGTTACGACACGTCAACGCGTACAAAATAAAAATCCACTCATCATTTCTGTATGCCGGTTTAGTACATGAAAACATTAAGCAGATTAGTAAAAGTATGTAATAAAATTCAACAGAAAACCAGCTCTTGTGTTTACAGTCATGTTTATATTCCGTTCGTCAGAGATATTATGTGAAAAGCCGAGTGCTCCCTCCCCACTTCTTGACCACTCACAGACTGGACGGAACATCACGTAGGATGGACGCCGTGTCCTCCATCATTTCATTTCGTTCCATCTCGTTGCACTTCTTGATTCAAGTTTTGTAGTGGGCGAGAAAGGGGAGGGGGAGTGAAACGTTAGAAATGGGGTGAGGGAGATGGGAAACTATTTAATTCTGGTCAATGTTTTAACATGAGGAAGCAAAATAAAAAAAAAATTCGCTTCTACTACTACTACTCCTCCTACCATCCCACCTCCTTCTCATTTCCCCTTGGGTCTCCCCCCTCTCCCTCCGACATGTTATAACTCAGGGGTGTTCTGCAATTTAAATAGCCCAGCCTCCGCGGCCCGCTTTGATCTTGCAAGCCGCTTCCCTTTGTATGACCTTATATGGCAAACAAGCTGAGCGCACTCCGGAATGCATAAGCGATGCCGGAGCCCAGCGCGGAGGGGGCCGCCAGGCCACTCGATCTGCCTAATCTCATAACGTGTAGTGCTATTTCACGTCATGTTGGTTTCTTAAGGATGAATGATGAGGTGGGATATGTAACACGCATGGAATTATAACGAACGCACTATAGTCTTAGCAGGAAACGTGAAGGTTAGTGAGAGCCACGTAAATCTAGCTGTAAATGAGCGGATAATATTTAAAAAAAAAAAGGTTCGTGAAAAAGGGAGTAAATTATGATCATTTGTACAAAATTTAATTGGCACAGGATGTCACAATTTCATGTCTTGATGACAGCAGTAATGAAGTTTCAGGTTCCACAGAAATGTAAATTAACAGCTGAACGACCCTGTTGAATGAAACTAGTCAGCTATGAAAGTGTTCTTCTGAAAATGAAATATTATAAACTATAAAGTACATACGTTGAAGTTTATGCCTCGTTCAGATATATCACAGCAACTAATTCTAAGACACTGATCTACGACAATTCAGTATGGCAGTTGTATAGTCAGGGCTGCAAGGCAGAACTACCTCAGTTTGATTCCGGGCTAGATCACAAATTTTTTTCTTTGACATTGCTGCGAAACGGGCTGTGGGAGCCACCTCTCTTCCTCTCCAGTGGGTATCGATGGATGTTTGCCTGGAGGTAATGCTACCAAAGAAACAGTTTTTACAATACAGATTAGGCCTAATATTTAGTAATAATGTTGACAATAACAATAGTATTCCTTTAAAGTTCCAACGAGCTGTATTTTAGTTTTCATAAATGAAAGCGTACGAAATGCAATGTTAAATGTATGTGCACGTCGCAAACCTAAGCCGGCAAGGAAATGTAGTTACAATTGGAAGTAATAAATTGTGAGTCCAATGAAAGAGCAAATTAAACAAACCTTTCTTAATTGCATTCTCAAACAAAAAACCGCAGCTCTGAGAAAGAAACTGGACCTATCAGAGATTAAGCAAGTGGGCAGTTACGGTACTATGTAAGGAGAAACTTCACATGTATATGTCACTAGTTTTTTAAGGTAGTGTGATGAAATCTGACGGTTGTCTGGAAAAAAATGTACAGAATTTTATGAAGGAAATCTGTTGAGCAGTGGTCAATTGGAAGACTGAGCTAGTTATGTAAGAAAAACATTGTGATGAATATTAGTATTGGACCCCGACCGTATCCGTTGGCGGGCTATGGTATTAGCGGATTTATGGCGTAGTTAATTGGTAAGCTAGTTAGCTAGACAGATGTGACAGGGGAAAGGATGTCTTGAGAGAGCTAGTTGGGAGGATAAAATCAAATGCTGATCTCCAAGAAGTGTGCTGTGAAGGTGAGAATTAGAATGATTTGGATCGGGGTGGACTTCATTCGCCACTTCTTTTGAAAGTGGTAACTTACTTAAATGCATACTCATATAAAAGCAGGGAATTTTTTGACTGTGAGAATGTACTGTACAAGGAAGATCCTTGGGATTTCGCAGTTTGTTAGCTATATCTGTACACACGCACTGTACTGTCTATTTTATGTAAGAGTTTTACATCCGCATTGATTGTACGGCAAGTTGCCCACCGGGCTTAACACTCAGAAATTCTACATTCTTTCCAAAGAGTGTGCTTATGTTTTGAATGGATCCCAGAACAAACAGATATTATTACCCTATACAGACCTAACTAATTGGTTTTTATAATCGAGGCTAAGTATGGTTATGGGTAAATACGAACTGCAACTTTAGAGTGTTAATTGCACCGTGCTGTTTGAAAGGAACTTATGAACTAATGACGTCATACTCTTTCTTGCCCTTATGCTTACGTCATGGATAAAAAACAGACACATAAGTTCAGATTTCTTGTAAAGGGGAAGGTAATTAGACCCAAATTAAACACTGCGCTAGGATTTACGTATAGTGGAGGGGGTGTATCTTCTTTCTTAACTGTCGGTACTAGATACAGTTGAGTGGCTAACTATACGATCCGACCGCCTTGCACCCTGGAAAAAAGTCGTGAGTTATTTATTGGTCAGAATGTTGTGTGGGAACCAGAGCCAGTCTGTAGAATCTGAAGAATAGCCATTCGTCCAGCCCGTGGCGTCACTATATCGATTTAGATACCCAACTCTGTATTTTATGTGCGCGTTGAAAAATTACAATTAAAAGCCTGTTTTTCTCATGTTTCTTTGTCTTTATTTCACTATCCTTACATCCTTCAAGATTTTGACTTTCATCGTGCATCCACTTTTAGCAAACACTTTACAGTTAGGAGCAGTAAGTCCCATGGTTGCATCATGATCTTTTATGTACATATTACTTCTGATTCATCATTGCCTTTCATCCTACCATTCCGTTCTATCGGTCTGTAATTGGTAATTATCGCTACATGTACTGCATGTTATGTACGATAAATACGCGTCTTTCCAATTACTTTTTTACGGTTATTGTTAAACCTTCGCGCTCGAGAAAGAATTATTGAAAAATCCCGTAACAATCAATTGGTCGTACAAGTTAATATGAAAAAAATTGCTAAGAAAAATACTCGAATTAGTAGGCCAGTCAGTATGTAAAGAGTGTCAGCTTTTCTGTTATTTCATCTGCCTTACATGCAGATTTCACTGAATGTTTTTTCTCATTATTTACGCTTTATACGCTGTCACCTTCGCCTTCAAACTCTACATTTTTTCTAATGAATGAGCGTCTCATGATTATGTTAAGGCCCTATAAACGTTACCCTCTGTTTGTAATGAATGAAACAGCTCCTTTAATATTTATGTTAATACTTACAATTCTAAAATTCATCTAAGTACCGTACATATTTTATAATATATAAGAATTGTTGCTAAATTTTCGGCTACGTGATGTTCGATTTCTGTAGTTTCCGTACGAATGCAAGGCTAGTGTTGAAACTCATCACGATAAAATCTTCCATACACGTGCATATTCATTCGACATGATGTATGAAACTGAAACAGTGTCATTAAATAATCCACAAACCAGTCACTGAACACACAGAATTTCCATAAATAATATGTTTTTTTATTGGTGTATTGAATTATGCTTTATCATCCAGGATCATATCTTGAGTTTTCCAAGTTTTTAACTCAACAGTCGCGATATTTCCCATTCTCCCTCCTCTACATTCGATGCTACGTATTATCTATAATTGTGATGACTACATTAAAATGAGCTCAGAGTGTAACAGTAATTACATAAATTAAAATCCAGAATAATCGAAAATGACAGACTAAGATTTGAAGCATAATAACTTTTATGAGACGACACAAGTAGAGACGGGATTTGCTGTAAGGTTGTCATAAATACATAAGGCTTTCATAATACCTTAGCAGGTCTCAGTGTGGGCACCATTTGTAATCCTGCAAATATCTAGGTTGTCTATACGGTACGCAATATCATTTCATGTTTTTTGAAGCATTCGCAGAGCGACTTGTGTTAATTCTGTCGAAATTTTTCAAATGTCATATTTTCTCTGTGTCAACAAAACTTTTAAATCCCAACACAAGAAAACAGAAGTGAGATATCTGGATTAGGAAATCTGAGGTTTAGACCATTTCTTACTTCATGACTGAAGTGGGGTGGAACACCGTTTAGTTGAAACAAAATTGCAACATTTTCTTTTTCAATGTCATCAATTTGTGGAAAGACGAACAACTGTATCAAGCCAAGTAAATGTATGTCGTGATAGGGTTTTCAGAAAGAAGAACTTGTAAGGGGATTTTGCATTATCCCACCCCACACATCATCTTCCGCAGAGTTTCGCAAATGCTCGTAAATGTCATGAGGCCGTTCAAATCCCGAGATGCCATAGTTGTATCTGTTTGTACGTGACCGTTCACATCTGTGTACATCACTCGTCTTACCAAAATTTTAATAGTCATCAATTTCGTTCAATATCAACTTGCAATTTCAGCTCTTGTTTATCGATATGCATCTTTGATTTTATGTAGAATATGAACGTAGTAAGAGTGCATTGCCTCTTGTGCAACACGTTTTGGACCGACGTTTACGTATACCCAGCTGCAAACTCCGAAGTGCAGTAGGCTCCTTTGGACTACGTCAGCCCGCCTGGAGGATGTCTTTCATATGTACGGCGGAAAGTGCGTTGTATTGTTACAATGTATTTGCTTTCGGCCAAGCAAATTACGCACCGTCCTTCCTCTTGCACCTTCGGCATCTGACTAACTCAAAGGCAGTGACCGTGGTTACTGCAGCTCGAAGCTTATTGTGCTTGCACGTGGAATATGCGCAAAAAGGTGTGTGCATGCCCGTTTAGGATTTTGTGGACACGTTACAGCAAATCCCATCTCTCTGCCTGTCAACTGATAAAGCTTACCATATCTCGAAACCAGGTCCATAGTTTTCGATAACCCTCTAGTCTATGTCTATGCTGTTCAGATACGAATATGTCAGACCCTTCATCATGAAATGTTTCCATGCTAAATGTTTTAATTATTATGTTTTCCTGTATCTTCAAAATACGGACGGATTCCAGAATGCCAACATACACTGACCGCCAAGTCCGCGTTTGCTGTTGCTAAGTTTAAGTAAAAGCATGTAAAGCAATCCCCGCACAAGCCTAGACAGGCCCCGAGAGCTCCGGGAAGGCGAGGATTCCAGATTTCATACCGATGATCACATGAAGGTGGTAAGGTTGTGAGCTCTACTCACCTGCAGTCTTAACCCCCCCCCCCCCCCACACCCCCCCCCCCCCGCCCCTCCCCCCACTTTCTCCTCTTTTGTGAAACTAC
>Ga0123355_10012711_pt1 | contig 13053 bp, 9 predicted proteins | sample TergutEmb28metaG_3_FD_89872 | JGI IMG/M metagenome (GOLD analysis project Ga0123355, IMG submission 89872) | Embiratermes neotenicus P1 segment gut microbial communities from Petit-Saut dam, French Guiana - Emb289 P1 | ecosystem: Host-associated > Arthropoda: Insects > Digestive system > Gut ... | reverse complement strand
GATTGCCGATTTCGCAACTACCTTACCATGTTTGCTGAGCCCTCCCGGGTATGCGCTGAACGTGTGTATCAAAAAAAGAAGGATAATAGATAGGAGCAAAATCGTGAAGGGCGCTAAAAAAACGGCGGTATGCGCAGTGCGCAGTACAAGGTAGGCGAACAAATATATGGCTGCAAAAACAGATACCGCTAGGAGTTGTTTTATTGTGGGACACAACATGTACGGAATCATAGTTGCCAGTGCAAAGGCGATTAAAAAGACATATCCAAATAACCAGCGATTGGATACATAAGCGAACCCGGTCAACACATACCCAAAGACGGGGAACAATAAAAATAAGGTCAGCAAGAGAATCCCTGTTTTTAACGCTTTGTATTTCTGTCTGATACTGAATAATAAGACCAGTGCAAGGAGGGCGATTGGGGTGGTCCCTATATGGGCCGAAGATGTCGTCGGGCTAATAAAACTGAACAAAAACCCTTGATAATACGCGAGGGAATAGAACCCGTCGACAGCAACTCCCGCATCCCAGCGGAGCCCTGAAAACAATTTAAGGACTTGAGGTATGAATAAGACACAGGCCATCAACATCCCGGTGACGGCGTAAGCGGCAATGTTGAGCAAGTTTGTTGACAAACTGCGTATGCGGCTTGGCGCGGCCTGCGTCATATAGAACAGGCGGATCAACACATACAAGGCCACTAAAATCCCAAGCATATAAAAGAAGTAGAAATTGCTTAGAAGTGATAGAAAAACCATGAGGATAAACAGGTACGGTCTTTCTTTGCGCAGTATTTTTTCGACGCCTAAGATCAGCAATGGGAGGTAGATCAGCGGATTGGCAAAGAACGGATGCTGTAGAGATATCAGCAATACGAATACACAGAACGCATAGGCGAACGACGCACAAAGGGTCGCGAAACGTCCCCTTCCCATCTTATGGCAGTACGCAGAAAAAGCAGCACCCGCTAAGCCGATCCGAACGACAAGCAGTACATTATAAAATGGTTCTGTCCACCTGGCAGGGACAAATACAGTGAGCATGGCCAAGGGGTCCCCGATCACATAATAATGCAGTGTAGTAAGAATATCTGATCCATACCCTATGTGGAAATCCCACAAGGGGACGTGAATCGTACCGGTAGACAAAAATCCTCTGATGATTTCCCTGAGATACCCACCCCAGTACACAAGCGCAACAAAGTGCTGCGTTATGCCGTCAACGCTGCATATAAACGACTTCCCGTTCCAATAGAACCCGGAAAATACCAGGGCCGCTACCATGCTGAATAAAATCATATATGCGGTATAGTAAACGACGCGTTTGTTGCGCAGGCTCTTCTCATCGAATCGCTTGATGCAAAACCAAAGCGGAAAAACTATTCTTTTCATCATAAAGACGATATCCCCTTTGGTGTTATTTTGGGAGTAGACAAATGCGCACCTACAGAAAGCCGCGCACCGAGAAGGGCACTTGAAAAAAGAGTGGGCAAACACGGAGAAACGAACATGGCTTTATCCCCATGTTTGTCCGCTGCGGTTATTTTTATGAAAGCATTGCCGCAAAATACGTTATATCCTCTGCGTCTAAAAACCCCAGCTGGGCATGACTCTGCGTACCATCACTGTTAACAAATAGCATCGCGGGAACGCCGGTGATGGCATAGGCAGCTTGCGCCTCACCATGCACATCAAACAGGGCCGGGAACAAATACCCCTGCTCCGCAAGGAACACTTTGGCATTTTCCAGCTCGTTCCCTCCGCCGCCGAACTGAGAGAGGTTGACGGCCAGAACCTGTACGCCATCTGTTTCAGCATACACCTGGTCTAACTCTTCCATACCAAGGGTACACCAGGTACACCAGGAGGTCCAAAAATAGATAATGGTCGGGCGGTCCAAGAGGTCGGAGAGACGTACCGACTCTCCGTCCCGCGTTTCAGCGAGGAAATCAGGAATCTCCGCGCCCCCATCAGAGGTGTCGGCAGCCTGTTCTTGTGCGCCGGACTCTATCCTTCCTGGCCGGGTCTGCTCTCCGGCAAACGTACTGTAGAATAGATACGCTCCCGCAAAGAGGACAAGCAGCCCCGCGAGCGGAAGAATCAGGCTCATTTTTTTTCGCATTGCAAGCACCTCCATTTTCTGGTATGATTATAGCACAATATGGTAGAAAGGGGAACGTATCTATGCCAAACTTAAAAGGGACCAGAACAGAGCAGAACCTGTGGGCCGCCTTTGCTGGCGAGTCCCAGGCCAGAAACAAGTATACCTACTATGCCAGTGTCGCGAAGAAAGAAGGTTACGAGCAGATTTCCGCCTTTTTCCTAGAGACCGCCGAGAACGAAAAAGAACACGCCAAGCTCTGGTTTAAACACCTGGGCGGCGTAAATGACACCAAACAGAACCTTGACGCCGCCGCCGCCGGTGAGCACTACGAGTGGACCGAAATGTACAAAGAGTTCGCCGATATCGCTCGCGAAGAGGGGTTTGCCGATATCGCCGACCAGATGGAGCATGTGGGCGAAGTGGAGAAACACCATGAGGAGCGCTATCTGAAGCTGCTGGAAAACATCGAGAATGGTAAAATCTTCAAACGGGTCGAAAAGACCCATTGGATTTGCCGCAACTGCGGCTACGTCATGGAGCAAGAGGACGCACCGGAACTCTGTCCGGCCTGTAAGCATCCTCAAGCGTTTTTTGAACTCTGGCGCGAAAATTATTAATCGGAATCTACATGACGAACGGCCCCGCTTTGGGGACCGTTCGTTTTTGTCTGCTTGCTTATAGTCATCGTAAATGTGTGCATGTCTGGCACGATGTGCGCCGCAACGCTCTTTGCCCACTCCCTAAAGGTGCTCCTAGTGCTCTGTAAAGTCAAAAACTTGCACAACAAAACGCAGGATTTTTATTGTCAGACGGTACGGCAAAGCCGCAGGAATGCTTGTTGCCTTTCAAGGGCAGTGGACAAACGCGTTGTTAGATTTCTTGTTTTCCCCCGCCTGCGGCGGGGGAAAACCAATTTAAATCAACGCGATTTGTCCACTCCCCCTTTCAAGGTTTTGCCGTGCCGTATGGCGATAAAAAGACATGTTTTGTGCAAATCTTAGACTTTACAGAGAACTAGGGCGTGTTTTGAAACCGTGAAAACACGCCCTACGGCGTCACTGTAATTTCTACCCGGTTTCCATCCGGGTCCAATACACATGCTTCATAATAGCCGTCACCGGTCATACGGGGTTCTCCTACAATTGTGACCCCGTCTGTTTTGAGCCGATCATATAACACATCCAATGCATCCGGCGTCGGGACGGAAAACGCAATATGCGATAGCCCCGTTGACTCAAATCCGTTTGCGTTGTCGCCTTGCGGGATGCCGGGTAGTTTCATCAACTCTAAGCGAGCGCCTGTAGCAAAAGACAAAAAGTAGGATTCGAAACGGCCTTTAAACTCTTTGTCTGAAACATACTTATCGTTGGAACCCGCTCCAAAATAGCGTATGTAGAAGTCTTTGAGACATTCAAGTTGATGGGTCCAAATTGCTACGTGTTCTAATTTCATAAGATTCACCTTTCTTACTATTACTTCTGCACTTAAAGGTAGAAAATTGTTCTTTTCGTGTTTCCCCGCCGTAGGCGGGGAAACACCATAAAAATCCCTACCCTTTAGCTCCAAAGTAATGCAACATATCAGAAAATGCGTTTCGCATCTTTTCTGATATCAGTATAGCGCCGATTGCCATTTGAATCAATTAACATATTGACGTATACTATAAGAAAAACGACCAGATCAACAAATGAGGAATCCATGTCTGTAAAAAACTGCTCTTTCACTAATATCGATGTCTACCAGCAAGAACTAGAGATCCGCGGAACGCCCATGTTCCCGTGTGGCGGCTATATTACGAGGGTCGGCGATCAGATTAGCCGGAGTATTCCGTGGCATTGGCATGAAGAGGTTGAGGTCCTGATCGTATGCGAAGGAACATTGCAATTGAGTCTTCCTGGACAGTGCTACGCGATCAAAAACGGTGAGGGCGCTTTTATCAATTCAGGCGTTTTGCAGTCCGCCATAAAATTGGGTGAAGAACATTGTACGATACAGTCCTTTGTCTTTCATCCCAGTATTATTTCCGGCATGGTCGAGAGTATCTTCGCGCAACGCTATGTACGTCCGCTCATCCATTGTGACAAACTTCCGGGCATTCACTTTGGTACGCATACAGATTGGCATGTGGAAGCCGTGCAATGTATTGCGGAAGCGTTTCAACTATATCAATCAGAACCTTTTGGTTTTGAACTATTTATCCGAGAGAAATTATCGCGTGTATGGTTCCTAATGATCAGCAATCATCGGGATGTGTTACGAGAACCGCTGACATCTCACCACACAGACTCCTTGCGCTTAAAGCATATGTTGAACTATATCCATACGAATTACATAGACCAAATTGGGCTTCGTCAGATCGCAGAAACGGCTGCAATCAGCGAACGAGAATGTTTGCGCTGTTTCAAACGGGTCATCGGCATCACACCGATGAAATATGTATTGCGGCATAGAATCTCGGTGGCCGCTGAGTTGCTTACACACGCAAGCATGAATATAACGGAAGTCTCCAAACACACAGGGTTTGATTCCCCAAGCTACTTTTCATCGACATTTAAAAAGATGATCGGCGTGACACCCAAAGAATACCGCGACAGAACACGCTAGCGTATAGACATTTTCCCCCATTTCGCTTTGTAAGAGCGACCTGTGTCCGCCCGCAAGGCCATGTTCGCACAACCGCAGGGTCATCGTGCAGCGAATCAGATGGTCGCATAGAACGAAGGCCTTGGGGCTATTCGCCCAAAATCCCAACCAGCGCGGCGGCGCTGGACCCGCTTGGGTTATTGCATAGCCACGTTCCAATACCATCATTTCGTGACTTTGGTTTAACTGAACTCTTTTTCCGGGCATTTAACACTTGCAATTTGCCCCCCACTGTCTGTGCTAAATTGTTTTTGCAAAGCGAACAAAATCATGGTATACTGTTTACCCCTATATTTGATATAGCTCATTTATGAGGAGGTGAGTGCTCTTGAATAAGAAAATATCCCGCTTGCTCCAGCCGGGGATGCGGCTTTATTTTATTGTGATTGTCCTCTTTACAGCTACGGCGGCGTTGTATAACTATTATCTCGCCATAGGTTACGCCGTAGCAGGGCTCATCCTTTTTATCTACTCCAAGCTCACCACTCGACGGCAGAAAAAAGCGCTTTTGGGTTACCTCGAGGAACTCAGCTACAGCGTGGAGACGGTGGGGAAAGACAATATGGTCAACTTCCCCATGCCCATGGTGATTTTCCGTCTGGAAAATGGGGAAATCGTTTGGTCAAACCAGCGTTTTTCCGACATGACCGGGGCCAGAGAGCATATTTTTGAAACCAGCCTGTCCGATACCGTACCCGGCTTTGATACCCGGTGGCTCATGGAAGGTGCAACGGAGTGCCCGGAACTCCAAACTGTCGGCGGGCGGAAATATCAGGTCTTTGGCAATATCGTGCGGACAGACACAGAGCCCACGGCACCCTATCAGTTCCTTGGCAACGCTTACTGGATGGACGTAACGGAATTTGCCGAGACGGACGAGCTATATTGGAACAGCCGCCCGGTCTGCGGACTGATTGTGCTGGATAACTACGGTGAGCTGCTCGGCAATCTGACAGAAAAAGAAAAAAGCGCCATTTTAGCCAACATTGACGATAAGATCAGTCACTGGGCCAGTGAATCCGGCGGCTTTTTGTGCCGCTTCGACAGAGACCGCTACGTGCACATTGTGGAAGAACACAATCTGCGCGACTATATCCAGGGCCGCTTTTCTCTTCTGGACAGCGTACGGGAGATCGTGAACAGCGCGGGCATCCCCGCAACGCTCTCCATCGGAATCGGGCATGACGGGGCAAATTTTGGCGAGAACTACGAACACGCCAAGCTCGGCGTTGAAATGGCCCTCTCACGCGGCGGCGATCAGGCCGTCGTGCGGGATCGGTATAACTTTGAGTTTTACGGCGGCAAGACCACAGCGCAAGAACGGCGGACAAAAGTCAAAAGCCGGGTCACGGCGGACTCCCTGGAGCAACTATTTCGCGCAGGAAACAAGATTTTCATCATGGGCCATGCCTACGCGGATTACGACAGCTTGGGGGCGGCCTGCGGCATCTGCTGTATCGCCCGGAAGCTCCAAAAGGAGCCGAAAATCATCATCGACCCGGAGCGGCACGCCGTGGGGGCGCTGTTAGATCGGTTGCGCGCCTTGCCGGAGTACGCAGAGACTTTTCTCACTCCCGAAGCGGCTCTGGCCGAAGCGGGCAATGACAGCATCTTGGTCATCGTGGACACCAATCGCCCGGATCAAGTCGAGGTGCCGGAGTTGTTGGAAACCGTCCAAAATGTGGTGGTTATCGACCATCATCGGCGTGCGGCGGAATATATCAAAGACGCCACTATTAACTTCCATGAACCTTACGCCTCCTCCGCCTGTGAGCTGGTCACAGAACTCTTGCAGTATACGGTACACCAGGCAGACATCCTGCGTTTGGAGGCGGAATCGCTCCTGGCCGGGATCGCTATGGACACAAAAAATTTCACGCTCCGCACCGGGAGCCGTACGTTTGAGGCCGCGGCATTTCTCCGCCGGTCGGGGGCTAACACCACCGAGGTCAAACGGCTGATGCAGAGCGATTTTGCAGGAACCTTAGCCCGCTATGACGTAATCCGGCAGGCAACTATTTACCGGGATGGGGTCGTCATTGTCGCACCCGAACGGGCCGTGGACCGTGTAACGGCGGCCGTGGCGGCAGACGAGTTGCTGAACATCTCCGGCGTCCGGGCCAGCTTTGTGGTCTACCCCGCGGAAAACGGCGCCGCCATTTCGGCTAGAAGCATCGGGGATGTAAATGTGCAGTTTATTCTGGAAAAACTGGGCGGCGGGGGCAACCGCTCTACCGCCGGAGCACAGGTGAAAGATCGGAATCATACAGCGGTTTTAGCAGATCTGAAAGCGGTCATAGACACTTATTGTGAGGATGAGATACGCCAATTAGAGGCAAAAACCGCCGCTACCGAAAAATAGTCTGTGTATGCGCGGAACATACACAAGAAACCATTCTGAACAAAGAATATACAAGGAGGGCTCGGGTTATGAAAGTAATTTTGCTGGTAGATGTGAAAGGCCAAGGGAAAGCGGGAGACGTGGTGGAGGTCTCAGACGGCCACGCAAGAAATTTCCTGATTCCCAGGAAGCTCGCAATGGAGGCCACCAGAAAAGGTTTGACCGAACTCAAACAGCAGGAAACTAAGCGCACCAAGCAGAAAGAAAAAGAGGTCGCTGAGGCAAAGGCAATCCAAGAGAAGCTGCAAGGTATCATCGTCAATGTCACCGCGAAAGGCGGCGAAGGCGGCCGGCTCTTCGGCTCCGTCACGAGTAAGGAAATCGTCGAGGCCTTGCAGGAACAGCACGGGATTCGGATAGAGAAAAACAGACTGGTCGACGGCGACCCAATCCGTTCTTTTGGGTCATATGAAGTCAAGGTAAAGCTGGGCCATGAGACAACTGGCGTGATCAATCTGATGGTCGTTGGGAAATAGGCTGTCGGGGCGAATTGTTTTCGCCCACACGCAACATATATTGCTCCGCCATCTATTTTATGGCGGAGTAATATGATTAGCTGGGGCACACAGGCGTGTGCCCTCTACAATGTACAACAACTGCTGCCAGTCATGTAGGGGCGATTACCAATCAGCCCGCGTGCAGCTAATAGCCGCCCCTGTAAAGGACGCAAACTATAGGAGACAATACCCCGCAGGGTGCGATGTGGCGGGTGCTCTCTACGAAAGTTCACGAGAGGAGGGATGGTCATGGACGAACTACTGAGCCGTGTGATGCCGCATAGTTTGGAAGCGGAACAGGCGGTACTGGGCGCTATGTTTTTGGACGCGCAACGGATACCGGATGTGATTAAGGCGCTGAAACTGGCGGATTTCTATTTGGAGTCCAATCGGAATATCTATGAGACCATCCATGCCATGTCGGTCCGGGCGGCGAAGATTGACCCGATCACGGTACTGGAACAGATGCGCTTAGACGGAACTGCAGGAGAAGGGGCGGCGCGGTATATCGCAGAACTCGTGAACCTGCGCCCTACGGCGGCCAATTTGATGGAATATGTCGCCATCGTACGGGATAAGGCCCTGCTCCGTCAGGTGGCGGAAACTTCCGGGGAAATTACAGAACTTGTCCACAGCGGCGGTGGGACAGCGCCCGAAGTGCTGGAGGCCGCCGAGCAGAAGATATACGCCATCCGCGAAGGACGCACCACGGGCGGACTCACACCGGTGGACATTGTCTTGCAGGAAGCCCTCGACAAGGTCAGTGAGGCATCAAAGCGCGGAGATGAGATCCCAGGGGTCACGACGGGGCTTCATGATTTGGATCGGGTTATCATGGGCCTCAATAAGTCCGACCTGATCTTCATCGCCTCTCGGCCGGGTATGGGTAAGACCAGTATCGCCCTGAATATTACCCTCTCGGCGGCAAAAGCTTCGGGGCAATCGGTGGCCTTTTTCTCCCTGGAAATGAGCAGAGAGCAGCTCGCACTCCGCCTCCTCGCGGGCGAAAGCCATGTGGATACCAAAAAACTTCAAACAGGGCGGCTGTCCCAAGACGACTGGCGGCGATTTATGAGCGCGGCGGCGGACATCAGCCAGACGAAGATTTTGATCGACGACAACTCCATGCTTACGGTGTCAGATATGCTCGCCCAATGCAGGCGGGTAAAGGATTTGGGCCTAGTGGTTATCGACTACTTACAGCTCATGACCTCCGCCGGCATTACGCAGAGTGCGGCAAATCAGAATCGGACGCAAATTGTGTCGGAAATCTCCCGCTTCCTCAAGATCATGGCCAAAGAATTGAATGTACCTGTGGTCTGCCTGTCACAGCTCAACCGCGCCTCCGCCGATCGGCAGAATAAGCGGCCCCAGCTCTCGGATTTGCGCGAGTCTGGGTCCATTGAGCAAGATGCAGATATTGTACTGGGCCTCTATCGGGACGAATACTATAACAAAGAAACGGAAAATCCCAACGAGGCGGAGTGTATCGTAATGAAAAATCGTCATGGGGAAACAGGCAGCGTGCGCCTCCTATGGCTGCCGGAATATACCACCTATACTACGCTGGAAAGACGACATGAAGATCCGGGCTATTGAGTGTAAAACACTGGAATGGGTTCGGCGGCTGGGGCTGCTTGTGGACGGGGATACCGTGCTCATCGCTCTGTCCGGCGGAGCAGATTCGGTGTGCCTGGCGCGTGCTCTGCTCGCCCTCTGTGAACGGTTGGAGATCAAACTTGCGGCGGCACACTATAACCATCGGCTCCGGGGAGATGCCTCGGAGCGAGATGAGGCTTTCGTACGACAATTTTGTCGGTCTTTTGCTTTGCCTCTCACCGTAGGGGCGGGAGATGTGGCGGAAGCCGCCCGTCAGACCGAGCGGGGTCTGGAAGAGACAGCGCGTGACATGCGCTACGCCTTTTTGGAAGCTACGGCCCGGGAGATAGGGGCCACCAAAATCGCTACAGGACATCATGCGGATGACAATGCGGAAACGGTATTGCTCCATTTATTGCGGGGCGCAGGTCTCCGAGGGCTGGCGGGAATACCGCCGCGCCGCGGGCCAATTGTGCGACCTATTCTCGTCTTGGAACGGCAAGAGATTGAGATGTATCTGGCCGAGTTGGGTCAGTCATTCGTGGAAGACGCCACAAATCAAGACACCACACTGCGGCGCAATGCGCTACGCCACCAGGTGCTCCCTGTGCTTCGTGCGCAAAATCCCGCTTTGGCGGAAACAATTTTGCGGCAGTCGGAACATCTGAGGCAAGACAATCGCTATCTGGACGGGCTGGCGCAGAAAACATTTGGCAGACTGCAACAAGAGGGAAATGGAGAGACAAGAACCTCCCCGCTTCCACAGGGGCGGGAGGACATCTGTTTGCCTGTTGCAGCGCTCGTAGCCCTAGACCCGGCGATTGCCTCACGCGTGATAAATTTGGCGGCTCAGCGCGTTGATGGCCGGGCAGACGCTTCTCACGTCCGGCAAGTGTTGCGCATCGCCGCCGGGGATGATCCATCTGCCGAGACGGCAGTGGGTGGTGGCATCGTGGTGCGTCGGGTATATGATCGGCTCATCTTTGGCGCCTGCGGTAAAGCGCCGTCTTTTGCACCGGTGATTTTGCCTGAGATGGGGACCGTTTTGATTCCCGGAACGGGATGCACAGTTACAGTGGGAGCAGATTTTTCGAAAACTTCCGCTTTTCGCTTTAAAAGTATTGCCATCTGTGGTAGAATAACCGTCAGGCCCAGGCAGACAGGTGACATGATCCGTCTGGTCGGACGGGGCGGGACGAAAACAGTCAAGAAGCTGATGATCGAAGAGAAAGTCCCCGCGCGCGAAAGAGAGAGCTGGCCTATCTTCGTCGACGAGGCGGGGGTGATTGCCGTCTATCGCATCGGTATAGACGAACGGGTCGCCCCAGAGCCTGGAGATAAAACGATAAGGATAGTTGTGGAGGATAATGGAAATGCACAAAGATATCGGTGAAATACTGTTCTCGGCGGATGCGCTTCGCACCAGAACACGGGAGTTGGGGACAGAGATTTCCCTTGCGTATCGGGATAAAAACCCAATGATGATCGCCGTGCTCAAAGGCTCGTTCATCTTCATGGCAGACCTGGTACGGGAGATGGATACCCCCTGTCAAATCGAATTTTTGGGCGTATCTTCCTATGGTGACCAGATGACGTCCACGGGGGCCGTCAGCATCACAAAGGACCTCACCTGCGATATCGCGGACCGGCATGTGGTTGTGGTAGAAGATATTTTGGACAGCGGCCTCACACTGAACTATTTGATGGGCTACCTCAAAAATCGCCAGCCGGCGTCGCTCGAAATCTGTACGCTCTTAGATAAGCCGGAGCGACGCAAAGTAGATGTGTTCCCGCGATACAAAGGCTTTACCATCCCCGATGCTTTCGTGGTGGGCTATGGGCTGGATTTCGCGGAAAACTATCGAACCTTACCGTATATCGGCATTTTGAAGCCGGAAGTGTACGCGTAAAGGACTATTGAACCGTATGGTGCCACCGCCATAGGCGGCGAATATTTTTATTTTTACAAGGGTGTATGAAAAAGGGTCATGTTCTAACATAGTTACTTGTACGTGTTTCCCCTGCCATAGGCGGAGGAAACACAAGTAGCTCCAACTAAATTAGAACATGACCATGAAAAAGGCAGTGGACAAATAGCGTTGATTTAAATTTATTTTCCCCGCCTACGGCGGGGGAAAACAAGAAATCCAACACCGCGTTTGGCCACTCCCCATGAAAAAGGAGTTGATGGATTGAACAAACAACCGATGCGGGCAACGAGTTTTGGGTTTATTGCCCTGATTCTCTTTTTGACGATTACGACGATTTTCGTTATGAATCAATCTACAGAACAGGATGAAATTTGGTATTCGGACATTCGCAGCTATCTCAATGAGGGCATCGTACGACAGGTTGTAGTGGATGAGCACAGGCTTCGTCTCTACGTGGTGGACCCGGATGCGGAACCGGCTGTGGGAGAGCTTGAGGGACTCCGGGTGGTGCGGTATGACCTCTCCAGCTTCGCCCTCTTCTTTGAGGATTTGCATCCGCTGATTGTGGCGCAGTATGAGGCGGGTACCATTACTCGCTTTGACTACCCCCGTCATCAACCGCTCTTGCCACCTGCAGTACAGAACGCTTTGCCCATGCTTGTGGTTCTGGTCGCCCTGATCGCTTTCTGGTATTTCATGATCAACCGGGCCGCCGGAGGCGGCGAGCGCGGCGGGATGCGCCATGGGAAGATCAAGCCTCGCTTGGGAAGTGAGATGGAGAAAAAAGTTCTGTTCTCCGATGTGGCCGGAGCCGAAGAGGAGAAAGAAGAACTGCAAGAGATTGTCGAATACTTGAAAGACCCCGGCCGCTACACAGAGCTGGGAGCCAGAATCCCGAAAGGCGTACTCCTTGTCGGGCCGCCGGGTACTGGTAAAACTTTGATCGCCAAAGCGGTTGCCGGTGAGGCAAAGGTGCAATTCCTCTCCATCTCCGGTTCCGATTTTGTAGAGCTCTACGTGGGCGTCGGCGCCAGCCGGGTACGAGACCTGTTTGAACAGGCGAAGAAAGTAGCGCCCTGTATTATCTTCATCGATGAGATCGACGCCGTGGGCCGCCAGCGCGGAGCCGGTATGGGCGGCGGCCATGACGAGAGAGAGCAGACCCTCAACCAACTCTTAGTTGAGATGGACGGGTTCGGCACCAATGCAGGTGTCATCGTCATGGCAGCCACGAACCGGAAAGACATCTTAGACAACGCACTGCTCAGACCCGGTCGCTTCGACCGTCAGGTATATGTGGGGTTGCCGGATGTGCGGGGTCGTGAGGCCATTTTGAAAGTACATGCACGCGGCAAGCCTTTGGGCGATGATGTAGATCTGGGGTCTCTTGCCCGTGGTACGCCCGGCTTTACAGGGGCGGATTTGGAAAGCCTGTTAAACGAAGCGGCACTTCTCGCGGCCAGACGGAATCTTCGGTTCATCACCATGGCAGAGATGGAAGAAGCCGTGCTCAAAGTCATGATGGGGCCGGAGAAAAAGAGCCGCGTGATGACGGAGAAAGAGCGGAAGCTCACCGCCTATCACGAGGCCGGTCACGCCGTGGCAGCCCGCTATTTGGAACACGCGGACCCCGTCCACCAGATCACGATCATCCCCCGCGGCGGCGCGGGCGGCGTGACCATCTATCGGCCACGGGAAGATAAGACCTACGGGTCGAAGCGCGAGATGTTCGAGCGTATTGTCTCCTGCATGGGCGGCCGAGTGGCAGAGAAGATCTACATGGACGATGTTACCACCGGCGCAACGAGCGATATCCAATATGCAACGGCGCTGGCCAGAGCCATGGTCACGCAATATGGCATGAGCGACAAGCTGGGG
>Ga0123355_10012710_pt1 | contig 13053 bp, 18 predicted proteins | sample TergutEmb28metaG_3_FD_89872 | JGI IMG/M metagenome (GOLD analysis project Ga0123355, IMG submission 89872) | Embiratermes neotenicus P1 segment gut microbial communities from Petit-Saut dam, French Guiana - Emb289 P1 | ecosystem: Host-associated > Arthropoda: Insects > Digestive system > Gut ... | reverse complement strand
TGTAGTGTACAACAAAAGGAAAACAAATTATTTTGGTAACTTCATCATGTACTTATACATACTCCCTGAGGATGGTCTATGTTTACCGAAACATGTTGGAGATTTTAACTTTTTAAGTAATATAATATCTTTTAGTGTATTTTAATAATAAAACATTGTGCAATAAGCTGGATATTCAAAATAATATGGAGTATTGCACGGTATAATAATGAAAAAAAAAAAAGTCATAAACACGTTCATCTTTGTGGACTGGGACGGTACTGTTCTTCCGGACCTTCTTCCTCCAGCCCAACCGATTAAACAGCTTTACTACTTGCATGTTTTACAACATCTAAGTGAGGAAGACCACTGCAAATGTCTGGAAAGATGGTGCAGCCAGGACTGGTCAGTTTAACCACTACAATCCACCTGTGGACCTGGCCTTGTCCGTGCAGCAATTTTTTGCCACCAAAAACATGGCTGTGGTCCCCACCTTTCTTACTCACCCGATTTGGACCCTTCCAATTTCTTCTTTTCCAAGAACAAAATCACATTTATGAAGGTGTTGTTTTCAGGATGTCCCTGAAATTCAGGAACTGCTAACCGTCCTATGTATAATCCCAGAAAGTCAGTTCCAGCAGTGGTGAAAACAATGGATCTCAGCTTATGTTTGGATGGGGATTTACTTTAAACAGGCCAATCACTAACCAGTACCAAAGGAAAGCATATGCGGTCTGTCCAAAAAGTTCGTGTAGTATGTTTATAAAAATTTTATTTTACAAATTTTAGGATACATCAATGTGGTACCCTTCAAAATACTCGTAGATCCATGATTCATCGCATGTGATGACCATTTCCAAGAATTCATCGCTTTCCTCTGAGGTTTTCCAGTCAACACAACACTCTTTCCGTCGCAACTTTTGCTCAGGAGTGAGCAGTTTCGGTTCAATCTTGGCGCAAACCTTTTTCATTTCCAAATGTTCCGTCAAAATCGCGTGAATGGATGACTTTCCCCAACCAAGTTCTTCTGCTATCATTCTAACAGTCAATTGTCAGTCACTGAGCACGAGAGAATGCACACGATCGATGTTTTCATTACCACTTGAGGTGAAGGGGTGTCCTGACCTTGCATCGTCCTTGGGGACTTTACGGCCTTCCCGAAAACGCTGGACCCACTTGAAAACAGTTCTTTCCTTTAGGGCATACTCTCCACAAACCTGTTGCAACATTTGATGAATTTCGGGGCCATTCTTGCCCAGTTTCACAAGAAACTTGATGTTAATCCGTTGTTCAAGCTGTTGATCGATTTCCATTTTGACAATGCTCAAAAACAGTTCCACAAAAAACTAACACATGAAGTCTGGCCTTCTCCTAGAGCGGTCAGGCTCCTACTGGATGTCAAATGGGTCCTGTTGAGTGAGGAGAGCTGGAGGGGTGTGCCACCATTTCACATCCCTAACGCTAACACACTGCATGAACTTTTTGGACAGACTACATATATTATGTTCTTCCATCAGTCGAGGAACATTTGGCTTTACTTTATTAATCCTTATTTCTGATCAACAGTCTTACGTCACTACTGCAATTGTGTCCTTAAAGAAATACCTCCCTCCCCCACAAATATTACTATAAAATGAAATTTAAAAAATGTTTTTTTGCAATTAAGACAAGTCGTTTCGACTAATGTAAAAAAACATCTTAAATTTCAAAGTCACCGTAACTCGTTAAGAACCTGCAACAATAAGCCTTAACATGCCTTCAGTATCCTGTGCCCAAACCTACCATTCAACTCTGGATCACATATCAGGGTCAAGGAAGTGCCAGTATACTTACAGGTTTGATGTCCTGAACCATTTCATTAAACTGGAGCTTGAAGCTCATGGATTTCAGGCGTGGTAATAACCTCTTTATGTCCGCCAACTGCAATAAAAAAAATAAAAACAAATAACATTCAAACAAAAAATAAGCAGGTTTCATTGGATTCCACTCATGGTATATTTATATATATATATATAGCATCAAAAATGCTCTCTGTGCATAAAGTGTCCACTTGTCGTTGCTCTGAAAACTGGCACAAATCCCTGTACTGATCTGAACAGCTGCTAATGCTATACTAAACTCAAAGCAGAATTATATAAGTACAAGCTGCTGCAAGTTATTCTGAAACAGAAATCTGCCACACACTTTAGTGAAGTGTCTATACACCAATTTGATTTTAAACCCACACTACTAACACAACAAATACTACGGAGCTTTAATGATGTCACCAAACAAAACTTATCACAATGTGTGTACATGGACCCACCGTGACAGCAAATTGCTCTGCTTCAGTGAGATCCTGGTATTCACTGCGGAATGCTTCCAGCTTCTTCAGCTGGTCAGGTGGAGGGAAGTAGTTTATAAGTTGCTGCAGGACATTGTACGTTATCACACTGTTATCACACTGCAAGATACACTTCCTCACATCAGCATAAGTCAGGTGTTTCAGTGATCCTCCGATCAGGATTGATATGTTTTGGGCTGTTTTACCATCAAGTACCTTCAGATTTTTAACTTTCTTCAAGGTACCAGGCCTGCAAGAATAACAATTTGTAAATATTATGCAAAAGCATAAGTTCTATAGCAAATTTTAGGGATACTAAAGTGTCATTAATGGCTTCTTTTACTTGCAAGCCTTTAACTTCCTCTTGTTTACTCCACTTATATTTCATGAGAGCTCGCACAACTGAATCATGCTATGATAAGCATTATATCATTAACAGAAGCAATACTGGCACATATAGTGTTGTGAAGGATCAGAGAGAAACAGGCTAAATAATATACTTATTTATTGCGTACTTACGGGACTGCATATTGCTTTCAACTGACACACAAAACCAGACAGTCCTTGAACAAACTAATTACAAATTTATCTGCCATTTCATGGGGAGCATAAAACTGCTAATAATGATCTAGTAAAGCATCTTACTTACTTATCTAATTCATCCACCTTCTTTGCGGGAGGCTTAGATGAAAATTTTTGTGCCAGCCCATCAAGAATATCTGGTGAAGCAAGCTTCTCCTCTTGAACCTTCACCCAGAACGATTTTTCTGACAACTTCTGTGGTAAGATCTGTTGAATAAACCCACAGTATTATACACACAAGCACACACACACACACATGTTCTGTACTCTCCTCTCTTTTCTTGCACGTTCTCAACCACTAATAATAAATATAATTCCATGATGAATGTGGGAATGTCTGAAAATTTTCTTAAACTACTACAATCATGGAACACCGATATTTTAATCTCACTGAAGCACAACATGTCAAAATTCTGGGGTCAAGAAGAAGACCAGACTTCATTGTTTCAGCATGAAATACAGCTTTCCTATCTCAATTCCAACATGGTCCAAGAAATTATAAGTACTGCAGAAACAGTTACTAGTGTGAATGCTAAGTACAAACATAAAAAAATGCAGGAATGAATATGCTGAGTACCTACTCAAGACTATGAAACAGAACTGCATCATGTCAAAGAAGGTAGTCTTTCACTGCTATAAAATGTTAAGCAGAAATTCACGCAAATAGAAACACTTTTCATTTCTGTATTAAAATTTTTATTTGACAGAGAAGCTGTGTGAAGCTCGAACACAACACGCCATGTGAAAAATAACTTCCGTTCATATCACCAACTACTCACTGCCTTCCAGTTGGCTCGTTTCAATTGGCCGTCCACCTCCCACTTCTTCTTAGGTTTCATTCCATGGGGTAACACATCAGGTTTAGGAGCCGCTGGCATGCCAAATCCAGGAGGTGGTGGTGGACCCATACCAGGCATTGGAGGGGGCGGTGGGCCTCCCATGCCAGGCATTGGAGGTGGTGGGGGCCCACCCATACCAGGCATTGGGGGTGGTGGAGGACCTCCCATGCCTGGCATTGGTGGAGGTGGAGGACCCATGTGTGGCATTGGTGGGGGTGGCGGCCCAGGCATGCCAGGCATAGGTGGTGGTGGCGGCGGTGGTGGTGGCCCTCCCACACCAGGCATTGGTGGTGGAAGTGGGCCTTCTGAAGCCTGAAAAAAAAATTAGCATATTCATGATCAGTATCATGAAGAGAGACGATATCAGAAGGTTTCACTTGGGTGTCACAGTTTATTTGTTAGCTATAAACTTTCCACAGTTCAAATACTGCAGAAATTCAAATGTACTTTTACCTGAATAATTTAAAACTTAGTGTCATTACTGGAACTGTACACTTGATTGAGGGCTAAAACTAAAGCCAGGTGCCAGAGGTAATTTGCTAGGTTTATGACATTGTGCAAAACAGTAGTCCATCCACCTATCTGTCACTCACTCACTCACTCACATGTGTGCACACACACACACACACACACACACACACACATGCATGTGCACAGGAAGACAGATTACAAAAAAAAAATTTGATCAAACAAACCACCACCATCCCAGTCAAGAGCTGTCATCATAAAGCCTGGGCATCATGGAGTGAGTGCAAAAATTGTCTCTGCTTTTATTACTAATATAACCTCATATACTCAACATTCCTGAGAATGTGTGCTTCTTTTCCAATAGGCAATGGTAATAATTTCATACATAACAGTTACAAGTCCTAACATAAATCACACAACCCAATAAACAATTACAAGAGTTTGTAATAAAGCATGTATGAGGTGGTATCCAAAATTTCCCACACTGGTGCCGCCATCCATACAGCACTTGTGGTAGCGTGAGGCACTGGCAGATGGTAGGACTACCATGTCTAGTGAGTCAGTATGCCAAGCTGCACGTAGCCGGGTCGATGTGGGCAGTTTTCACACACATTTGTTTGGAGTCAAGTACGTGACCTGTGGTGATTTTCACGATGGATCAGAGAAACGAACAGCGAGTGTGCAACAAATTTTGTGCCAATCTTGGGAATAGTGCTACAGAGACCCTCACAATGATTCAACAAGCCTTCAGGGACCAAAGGTTGAGTCGTGCTTAGGTGTTTCAATGGCATGGCCGGTTCAAGACAAGTCGCACATCAGTTGAAGATGACAAACACACAGGGAGACCCACAAGCTGCACAACTCCTGAAACTGTTGCATGAACTCAAGAGCTTGTCTGTCAGGATCAACATCAGACCATTCACAACATTGCTGAGGAGGTGGGAATTAGTTATGGGACATGCCAGCGGGTTCTGACGGAATTGGACATGCACCATGTTGCAGCCAAATTTGTGCCCAGGATACTGACAGCTGACCAGAAGCAGCAATGCGTCAACATCTGCACTGAACTTCGTCATCTCGCCTCCAATGATGAAACCTTCTTGTCCAGGGTCATCATTGGTGATGAGAGCTGGGTTTACAGTTACAACCCTGAGACAAAGCAACAATCCTCCCAGTGGAAAAGTCCCACATCACAAAGGCCAAAAAAGGCCAGACAGGTGAAAAGCAATGTTAAAAGCATGATCATCACTTTCTTTGATGTCAAAGGGATTGTGCACAAAGAATTTATCCCAACAGGCCAAACTGTGAATTCCGGGTTCTACTGTGACGTTTTGCGGCAACTGCGTGAAAACATGCAAAGACGTCACCCCAAACTTTGGCAAGAACAGACCTGACTGCTTAACCGTGACAACGCCCCGTCTCACACTTCCGTCCTAACCCAGCAGTTTCTGGCAAAAAACAAAATGGCTGTCATCCCCCACCCACTGTACTCCCCTGATTTGGCACCCTGTGACTTCTTCCTATTTCTAAAAATGAAATTGAAGCTGAAAGGACACCGGTTTGATACCATTGAGGAGATACAGGCCAAATCACAGAGTGTTTGACACTCTAATAGAAAACGACTTCCAGGAAGCATTCCAAAAAATGGAGGAGATGGTGGGACCAGTGTCTACATGCAGAAGGGAACTACTTTGAGGGTGATGGCGGCCGATAGGCCTTATGGTGAGTTTTACGTTTTTACAGCATCAGTCCGGAAAATTTTGGATACCACCTCGTAAATGACATAAAAAAATACGGCATTGCATTCACACACACATGATACTTACTAGTTTTATGATCTGTACAGCCCCAGTCCACTAAAAGAATGAACACTTCTAAGCATGGACAATCATTGGTGGTGGTGGTGATGATGATGAGTACATACACACACATACATTCCACGGATCCACAGTTTGTCAACATGATCACAGGATGTAGGATATGTACAAACATACAAAATATACAAAGTACACTCATGATATAATGATAGGAACAAAACTGACTTACCTTGAAATTTCCTGGAAGATGCTCCAGCTCACATAACTTCTTCTCTGCATGGGCCAGCTTTGCTTCTGCCTCTTGTCTAAGTGCAAGAGCTTCCTCCAGCTTATGGGTCAGTTCTTCCATTTTTCGCTCATCTTCTACACGAGACTTCTCTGTTAGAACCAATTTAACAACATACAGTATAAAAAAAATATGTAAACATTCTGTTATCAACACTTCTACAAAGTCAATTAAATACAATATACAGGATGGCCCCACGAGAACTTTACACTGCACTTTTAATAATAAAGTGCAGCATACCCAGAACTTCACATTAGCATTAGACAATAAGCAAATTCTCAAACTTTTGTTTCAAATGAGCTGGCTGACTGCTGCGTGTCATTGCTGCAAGATATCACTTGTTTTGAAAGTGGCTAAAATTATAACATGATTTTTAGACACACAACACGAGAGTGTGCACACATGCACGTACACACCCACACATATATTATTTACATTTATATAAAATCAAATGAAAAAAATGCATACAATGTACATAAGAACTAATTCCTATACCCAGATGATCAGAGGGAGAGGGGGAGAGGGGGGAGAGAGAGAGGAGTCACAAATTATGATAAACTACATAGCCTGTATGTACAAAATGTTTTGTCACACAGCTTGTCTGGCAGCCCTTAAGCTATGAAAATGACTTTTCTTCACAGCAGTTTATCATAAGACTCAAACTATTCCCATTTACTTCTACATTTGAGAAAGCCACCTCGATCTTGTCCTGCAAGATGACCTAACACATTCTGGTAACATAAATGTCTGTTATCTACATAATTTTTCTTCATACAAGCATCCAAAGTGTTTTATGTCATTAAGGCTGATATCAACATTGTCAGGATAGTGTTAAATTTTATCATCTGCAGTGGTTATTTACTATTAAAAATATGAATGTATGCTCAAGTACTGTACCCCGTAGAGATATGGGATGAAGTGGCGCTGACAATAAAGAAGGTGAAGCTGTCCCCATCCGCACCAGGAAGGCATAGAGGGAGAACAGAGGTATAATTTCACTGACACTGAACCTCAGCTGTAGATGCAGGTGAGTGGTCTACTGACACTCCCTGGTTCCTTTACCTGTGGGCAAAGAACCTTTGTATCCACGGAGCAGGAGGCTGGTTGGGCCACAGTGTCAGTCTGGAAGTTTCAGACGGGGGAAAAAAAAATATTCCTGCCCATGCTGGGAATTCAACCCTGGATTGTCCACCCCATAGTGTTGTCAATATACTGACTGTGCTAGCCTGGCATTCACTTATGGGGTCCAAGAAAAGCCACAAACAGGTCGGTCAGGATGGTCAGTATCCCAACAACGATTTGGACAGGGTATCTCCTGAACACAAGCCAGAAGTATCACCACTTCACCCAATTTATTCAGCACATCTGAGGCAACATACAAAATGCCACACATCAGGAGGAACAAACTGAACACTTACCAACTAGAGAATCTATCAGTGGCTGAACATCAATCTGAAATCCACGTTTAGACTTGAAGTTAGGATCACAACCACTTTTGTGTAGCACTATTTGAGCTACACACTCTTCTATCAGCTTATAATATGCTGGCCTGAAATTTAAGTAAAAATGTGCTTAATAATGTAAAAGATAAAATTCACCTTAGAACAGACAATGAAGCCCAGACTGGGAGTAATGCTCTTTCTTTAACCTTAGTGCTGGATGGGAGGTGGGTGGTCAACACCACACCCCAGTCACTTTACCAATGGGAAAGAGACCTTGCAACCATCATACAGGATGCTGGGTGGGACCCACAATGGACTGGATGGGTGCCGAAAATCTTCCCCCCAACCAGGATTAAATGCCTGGACCATCTATCCTGTAGCGAGTTGCTATACTGACTACACTATCCACTTAATAATGTGCTGAAAGGAGACAAATCAGCTTATGACAATGCTGTTACACCAATTCTTCATGGTACAGGAGATTCAGTACAAAGTTAATAATAATGAATGACTGAGAATTATCACATCACTCCCATTGATTCTACCATGAGCCACTTCAGTCTAGTTCAAATCTCTATGACAAATTATAACAATGTCCTCCTATTTATGCCTACATTTTCAAAGTAGTATCTTCCAACGATATTTTCAAACAATAATTTTGCTTGCATTTCTTGTTTGTCCCATTTACACTAAATGTCCCACATTATAACCAGCCTAAGAAAGAAATGTTTAAGAAATAGTCTGTGGAGGTGCTGAATGGTATGAATGGCCTGAAAACAGGACTTTGATGATGATGTGAATTGACTGCTCAGGAAAAACTTCTTACCAAGAATTAGTTACCAGGTGTACCAAAGCTCCCATTTCTTTATCACATAATGATTACATCTTTCCACTTAAGTAATATGTACTTTTCTACACACCTTATTTGGGCATCATCTCGGATGAATAAAAGATGCTGTAGTATAGACTGGAAATACGGCTCAGCTGGGGAGTCCATAACAAGGTTCTTGATAACTTCAAAGCAATCATTGACATCATCCAATTCAAGACGAACATTGTCAAATCGCTGTACAAACTCATAGTAATCCTCTTCTTTCATATCATTGAAAGTCTTCACCTGGACTGTCAGGTCCCCACTAGCATCTTTCTCCAGACCCTGAACAGGAAAAGATTGTCACACCAAATTACCTATATTAATTCTGTATTCACATTTGACTGATAATTAAATTTAAACCTGCATTCATCCACTATGTTGCCATATAAGTTCTAAACATGTGGTTAAAAAAAAGGCACTCACAGGGTGAATTTCTTACATTAGTAATGCACTCAACCATTTAAGAAGTACCCTGCCTTTTAGAAATCCCACAAATTCAGAACAGCTGTAGCCAGTTAAAGAAACAGGGGCTCCATGACATCAAAGCATGGTGCATCTATAGCCTGAAGTTGGAAATGGCCTCCAGATATGGGCAGTAGCTGAAAACACAGTGAATAAGCAGCTGCAGACAGCTGAAAATAGGCAGCCCTCTAGCATGGGTGGTTTTAAATGTCACAGTAAAACTTTTTCCAAAAAAATCGTAAACGTCTAGAAGTACCATAAAGCAGAGGGCACAAAGCACAAGTCGATCATGTCCCTTGTTGCAGATAAAAATTTGTTAGGGCACAAAACACTAAAACAGGTTTTAATGGATGTAATCCTGTTTTGTTGTGAAGAGTATTAAAATTAAACCATTATCTACCCAAACACAACTAAATTCTATTTATTATATAGAACTACATGTTTCAACCCACCTCAGGTCATCCTCATGTTCTCAATTGCTCTTAAAACATACTGAGAAAAAATATACATTATGTACGTAGGCAAAACACAATTACAATTATTCAAATTGTTCCTCTTTATGACCTCAACATGTTTAATAATTTTAATAACTGTCCCTGAGTTTTATGGACTTACATTATGTATTTTTCTTCCTCAATATGTTTGAAAGACCAACTGTGAACCTGAGGATGATCTGAGATAGATCAAAAGATGTAGTTCAATATCCATCCATCTGTGGCACTAGAGCCCCTTCCAGGGCCCTGGCTCTAGTTCTGTATAATAAATAAAATTTCATTGTGTTTGGAAAGACATTGACTATTTTTTGCAGTAAAACATGTATTCATCAGCAAAACATTATTGACAATAGTATAGGAATTGCTTACTGCTATAGCTACAGATTTCATCTTGTACTTTCGTGCATGATATCTGACAAATAGCATCACCCAAAAGAGTATTGTCCAAATTTAGACCACTATGTACATTTAAGAACATATTAACTAAAACTGAAATATACTCATTCTGTTCTGCAGCATTTACCTCCAACATGTCAATTAATCCTGCCCTCATAATTTCATTCCTGAGGTGGAGTCGAAAATCCAGGTCATCTACATTAATAAGTATGGCATTGATGAGCTGGAGACATCCCACCTACAAAAAACAATATGGTGTTAAGTGATAGGAGAAAAGTCTTTCAATTAATATTTTAATGAAACAAAAACAAATTTACAAAAATCTGTTGAGTGGGAATTGCTCTGACCCATGTCAATGGACAGAAGTACACAATGTGGTCGAAAAGTTTTAAGACTGATTTTTTTAAAAACTGAATACACATGAGTAAAAAACATCTTTTTTTTTATTATTCAAAATAAGCTCCACTGACATACATACAGGCTTTTGCATGGTCATACAGTTTCTGAAAAGCTGCCAAAAATTCCTCTTTTTGGACCTTCTTTAATTCATCAGTTATGGCTTCTTGGATCTCAACAACATCCGCAAAGTGGAGTCCCTTTAACTTCATTTTCAACTTGAGGAACAGAAAGTAGTCTATGGAGATAATTCTGGAGAGTACCGGGGGGGGGGGATAAAGGTTTTAACATTCTTTTGGGTCAAAAACTGGCGAACACTTGCAGCTTTGTGGGCGGGTGCATTATCGTTCAACAATAAAAAATCTCAAGAGCAGAATGCAGCTGGAAGAACCCGCTGAATGTGCTTCAGGAGGCAATCCATTACTCCTTTATAAATTTCTGCATTTACTGTTTTTCCCTCTGGTATGAATTCTTTGTGCAGTAGGCCTTGAGAGTTGAAAAAAATTATCAACATGGTTTTCATGCAGGACCTTTGGAATTCCAGTTTCTTCGGATGATGGGTTGTCTCACCAACCCATTCAGAACTCTGTCGCTTTGTTTCGGGGTCATAGGCAAAACACCAGTTCTCAACTCCTGTAATGATTTTGTTAAAAAAATTTTTGTCTGCATTGGCCATCGCAATAATGTCTTGGCAAGATGTGACTCGATCTTCCCTTTGCTCAGATGTCAAGGAGTGTGGAACAAAACGTGCACACAACTTTCTCTTTCTTAAATCCTCTTTCAGAATCCGAAGAACTATAGTCTTGGGGATGCTCAAAGATTCTGCTATCCTTCTTGATGCCATTTGATGGTCATTTTTTACCAAATCAGCAAAAGCAGCAATGTTTACCTCAGTTCAAGTCGATTTTGGACAGCTACCTCTCTCATCATCTTTTACCAGCTCCCTTCCATCTCGAAATCAAGAATACCACCTAAAAATGTTTGATCAGTTCAGAGCCTCATTCCCATAAGCCTTTTGCACCAATACTAGTGTTTCTGTCCCAGATAGACCGGCTTTGAAACAAAATTTTGAGGCATCTCTTTCATTTCCACCATCCATGACATATAAAGAAAACTGACTTTACAAGACAAGTTATAACTCGTACACTGTTGAAGACAAACAAACAAAACTCGGTGTGTGAACGGATGTTGGTTGATAGTACTTAGTTAGTGGGTTGACTGAGAGATCGCTCTAGTTCTGTTATTTAAAAAAATCAGTCCTAATACTTACAGATCGCACTGTGTATGGGCATACATAAATACATGTCAACACCCAGACCTGGTTTTACTCCTTTATGCTTTAACACTCCTTGCCAGTTTCCACCACTTCTTAATTTGCACTCTCACAGTTTCAGTACAATGCCCTTTGGCTCACTGCATTCTACTATGCTAACCTCGTATGTGTGATGGGAATACATGCCATTTTGATTTATGACCACTTTTAGAGACACAAAAATAGAGCATAAAACAAGGGCTGGGTGTACATACTTACATACATCCATACACACGTGAAAACACTGACAGTCATTTTTTCCAAGTGTTTTGCAAATGTGCCCACGAGAGTAGACACTGCAGCAGAAAGACCAATCAATTAATGCTGTACAGGGGAGTAATCACTGTTTAATGTGAAAATCATGCATAACACATAATACAAGGTGGTTCAAATATGACCGGGACTGATTTGTGTGCAAACAAGTCACATCAGTCCCGGTCATATTTGAACCACCTTGTACATTGGGAAAATTTTGCTGCTTCTGAACTTAAAGTAGGAGGTACATATATTTACAATACGCTTTAAAGGGTCAAAAGATCACTGCATGGTGTGAACAAACTGAATGGACTGATAACTATTGCTGTTAGTTGGTGTCAAAACTTACTACAAGAGATGGGTGGCTCTTCACCAAAAGACCCTGCACCACTTGCTGGAACCTCTCACAACCCTTCATCTCTCCTGCAATAGTGATGGCTTCCAGGACTCTCTCATGCCCCGCGGGTGGAACGAGGGACACAGCAGCCAGCAACAGAACCGCCTGATGCATAACAGTGGGCTTCTTTGGATCCAGTGAACGGGCCAAGATTGTCAGAGCTTCTTTTTGGCCAAACACCAGCTTGATTCCATCTGTGTTGTTCATAAATGCTTTAAGGCAGCGGATACATTCTAACTGGACACGATCATAGCGATTATCACTGTCAAATAAACACGAACATTGAAATTAAATTTATTGAAATAAGGTGAAGAGGATCTCTCCACAAGCCTGTACACTACATATGGGTATTAAAATGTCATATGGTAAAAGTATGAGCCAATGTATGGAAGAGGACTGCAACCAGTCACTTGCCCTACACATTACTCCTGGTTCACACACAATTTGTGCACTCTTTATATTTCTCCCAATGGATGCTGGTGACAGGATATTTAATGGGACACAATCTTGTGAAAGAGCAATTAACTACACTTCTTAGTTGAATAAAGATAGACCAACTTGATGTCACTTGCTTTATTATTTCATTATTTAATGCTCAACATGTTCCAGATGTTAATACATCCATCCTCAGGAGCTTGCGACTTATCTGTTGAGTTATTTCATGGGTTGTATTGCTCTGGTTCGATGTGTGTTGGTGTTACGTTGTGGTTTGGCTGTGGTGGTGTGGTATC
>Ga0123355_10012705_pt1 | contig 13056 bp, 16 predicted proteins | sample TergutEmb28metaG_3_FD_89872 | JGI IMG/M metagenome (GOLD analysis project Ga0123355, IMG submission 89872) | Embiratermes neotenicus P1 segment gut microbial communities from Petit-Saut dam, French Guiana - Emb289 P1 | ecosystem: Host-associated > Arthropoda: Insects > Digestive system > Gut ... | reverse complement strand
ATTCGTTGAGGATACGGTGATTCAGTGAGGTGTTTGGTACATGCAGCATTCGTTGAGGATACGGTGATTCAGTGAGGTGTTTGGTACATGCAGCATTCGTTGAGGATACGGTGATTCAGTGAGTTGTTTGGTACATGCAGCATTCGTTGAGGATACGGTGATTCAGTGAGGTGTTTGTTACATGCAGCATTCGTTGAGGATACGGTGATTCAGTGAGGTGTTTGGTACATGCAGCATTCGTTGAAGATACGGTGATTCAGTGAGTTGTTTGGTACATGCAGCATTCGTTGAGGATACGGTGATTCAGTGAGTTGTTTGGTACATGCAGCATTCGTTGAGGATACGGTGATTCAGTGAGTTGTTTGGTACATGCAGCATTCGTTGAGGATACGGTGATTCACGTGATTTTGAGACATTTCGTCACCTGAAGAGAAAAAAACTGCTGGCAGACGCAGGTGTCTGTTGGTGGGTGCAAGTGGTGGTGTGTGAACTGAACACATGTTTAGAAACGTGGCAGCCTCGCCATTGGGAGGGCTGCTGCAAAGTGGCTGTTTGTCACAGTATTGGCCCCATGTCAAGGGTCAAGATGTCCAGAGAAATCACCGCGTAACAACCCTGAAGAACGAGGCTGTCAACTGCTTCTCTGCGGAAGCCTGAAATTTCGTACGGTCCATGTTCCGGTGTGTGCGTTCTCCTGACCTGGCGCCCCCTTGTTTCTTATTTTGGATCGTTTCCAGATTGAAGTTTATTTCCCGCCTCTGCCAGCAGCGGAAAATTTAAGGGACGAAATATGGAAAGCTGTAGGGAACATTCGTGTCGAAGTACTAGGAGAGTGTCAGACGTAAGCAGGGCGCGTGTTGGTGTTGTACTCCCGTGGTGCAAGTGTCACTCTTGTCGTTAAACACGGTCTTCAGGCCGTTCACGTCCTTGGTACGGAAGAGATGGGGTGACGGCTGGATATTCTGTACCCGTTCACTAGCCTTCGTTTTGCGTTAAACGGTGGAATTTCTGGACCAGTTGAGTGACCACCGGCTTCTCAAAATCAGGGCCATGTCCTCTGGAGGTAAGGGAATAGCGTCGTCGAGCCGGATATTCTGGCAGTTCTCCTTGGTTTTCCTCAGCACCCCAGTTCGCCACTTCGCTGTTGTCCGCTCCTTCGATGAACCCTTTTCGTGCTGTTCTGCATTTCCTCTGTTTGTGGACTCTCTGGTCCTCGCCTCTCATATCCGTCTTGATGCACTCTGTGTACACTTGTAGCTACATAACTGTTAGCTGCCTGCTCGCAGTCGCTCTAACTTCAGTGATGCGTCTGCCTGCGCTCGTCGCGACACACTTGTTTGCCGTTCTGCCGTCATGAGCACCAGCAGTTGCAGGTCATCTTTTCGTATCTGGCCGGTGGAATTTTGTTGTACACTGACGGCAATAGCGACAATGGATTGTCAGACGAACCAACGCAGACCGCCCCCTTGCCGCCTCACGTACAGGCTGACCGACCGCCAGTCTGCTAGCTTGTTCGGCGGCCAGGAACTAACGAATTATCAGTGGTGGGCCTACGTTTTGTGAAGGATGAATCAACGGATGGGGTGTTTGTAACATAGCAACAGTAAGTGAAAGGATTTGTTTGTCCGTCGTCTTATAACACACAGTACAGCAGATTATATTGTGTGTACCGGACGTTTCGAAAACTGCTGCTGCCTTTCTCACCGATAGAGAGTGCTGATTGTCTTTAGTGAATTTCATATAGGTTTTAAAGGTACTTTATCTTAAGTGTATAGAGTACACACAGTACGTACTGTATGTAGAGTACATAGGGTACACACAGTATATACAGTACATACAGTATGTACAGCAAATACAGTACATACAGTATGTACGGTATGCATTATACAGTACGTAGAGCACTTACGTTACACAATATATAAAGCACATACAGTACACACAAAATATACAGCACATACAGTACACACAATATATACGGCGCATACAGTAAATACAGTTTGTACAGCACATACAGCGCATACAGTATGTTTCCGTGAATATTATGAGACGTGTTTAATTTCCATAATGATACGTGATGTCACATGGTATGTGATGTTATCTGGATGAATTACTTTATATTTACCGTGTGTATGGGTAATTCTCATACGTGAAGCTGTAGTTCATTTAGAATATATGTGCCGATGCTAGCAGCGTGACTGTGTGTTCTAAAGCAGTAGCTTTCGAAACGTCGTGTGTGTAGTGAGGTGTTTTAAAACGATGGACGTGCAGCCAGCAGTGAGCGCTGCGCTGTCGCTGAAGAGCCAGTTGGTGTGCTTGCAGTGACTGATGTGTTGTATGTCGTAATGTGTGGCACGTGTCGGGGGTTAACAAATGCGTACGGAGTTTTGGTGGGAAAACTTGCTGCCAGAGACCATTGGGAAGATGGGAGGAAAATATTAGGATGCGTATTAAAGAAGTATGATCGGAGTGTGTGGACTGGATTGCGACCGGTGGCTGCTTTTGTGAATAAGGTAATGACTCTTGTGGTTCAGTGAAATGCGGGGTATTTATTGACTAGGTAAGGAACTGTCAGCTTCTCAAGGACTGCTTCAAAGAGATAACGTGGGCGAATTAATGCTTGGATTGCTGGGAAAGTAAAAGGTAAAGAATAGGCCTGTAAATGGCGATATTATCGCACTGCGAGACGGTATGCCGTTTGGATAGCGAAAGGCTGTACTGCAAATGGCGGTAGGGTACTTCGGGCACAGGAAGATGCGCACTGAAATGTGAGCACGGTAAAGAGAGTACCGGACATCGCGACAGGAACGGTCTTAGTACTGCATTAAGCGCGATAGATGTCACGGACTGTACTTGTGTGTTCGTGTCACAACGGGAATTAGCGTGTTTGCGGTGGCTGTACAATACGGTAGGTGCTGAACTGCAATCAGAACGTTGATGGCAGCTCTTTAATTCCACTCAAATACTTATCATTATTTTTCAAGACAATCCCCCAGCGCACTTCATGGCACTGGTTTAAGAATTCCGTCGCGGTATAAATCGGGCTCTTGCATTCACAGCCGTCCACGAATGGCCGTTTCCACTTTCGCATTAGTGTGGAGTGTGATGCTGAGCCGTCACCTCCATTCCCTGCCAGGAGTTTTACCTCCACTTTCAGACACTTTTGTGATGTCGTACCGCTCAACAGTGGGTGTGCTGGCGACTGCTAAATGGATTTCCACCTCGTGTATGAAACCTACAAAGTGTTTCTTCCGAAAGTCTCTTTCCCCCTGCCGCTTCCTCTGGTGTACTTTTGTCACATTCCTGGATCCGCTAACAAAGAACTGCACCACGTGTCTCATCTGAATTCGCGCTGACCACGTGCTGATGAAACAAAGTGACGTCCACAGCGCACGGTTCGGTGCATTAGAAGCATCGCCCGCTGATACTGACAGCGGGTCAAGAAGTGCCTCGTCTGCTCGTTGTGTAATATTTCATAGGCTACGGTAGATCATTCGACGTAGTGTCTTGACCATTACTGAGTGTTCGCGGAATCTTGTTTTCATTCCCGGCATGCACTAGATGTCGCTTCTTGAAATTCAAATCGCCGTCAGGTTTGGTCCGACTCCATTACGAGTCCTTGGGCCCATACTGCCAACCATACGTGACAGGTTATGGACCGCCCTCCCAACAGGCCCAGTCTCGCGCCCAGGTTTCTCCAGCTCTTTGTATCCTTTAAGAAGCGATTTGCAACAGGCGCAGACGTGAAGTAAGCGCTCACCTCTTGACAACAATTTCTTGTACGCCGGGGTACAGGGCGTGGTGCCGTGATGAGTGACATGCTCAAATGTCGAAGGTGCACACGTTGGAGTCTGGTGTGCACCATCTGCTACACGCGTGCCATTTCTTGCCATCAGTGCCTGTTAGCTTGTTTTGTGTCCACCACAAAGTTCCCTGTTCCACTTCCCCACGTTTCCATCCGTATCATGTCTGTACGAACAGTACAACACATTTGGTACTCTTGTTGGCGTCGGCGCGGCCTGTCGAGATGCAGAGCAAGTGCTCAGGTCTGCGGGTCTGAGGTGTGGGAACAAACAGACGTACAGTTTCAGTGTTCGTGAACCTCGACGTTCGGGATTGGGAACTTTCGTTATTACACATTTTAATGCTGTCCTTTTGACCTTTCATTTCTGATTCCGACAAATGGGGATGAGACCACGCACTGTCCTGCTATTGCGCAGGTCACTCTCAGCTCAGTCATTGCGGCTGACGGCTGTGGATTGGCACTGTCTAATTCACTGAATGCATGGCGCGCGCACACACACACACACACATCCTTGAGAAGCTGATAGTTCCTTATTCAGTCAAGAAAGTTCCGGCGTTTTGTGGAACGCGACGTTTCATTACCTCATCCACAACAGCGAGTGACTTGTCCCTGGTCTGTGCAAAGTGAGTTGCCATGAACCCAAAACTGTACTTTTCCCCACCATCACCACCCCGCATCCTCACATCCTGTAGAATTAAGAGCGATTGTAATATCCGTCCACCGTCAGTAGGGCTCTGCGTGTGTTCCATTGCATTATTATAAGCCTATTGTCTCATCTCAATGCGCGCTACATACCCTTCCCATCTCTTACTGTTTAATTTGGTTGTGGCATATGGCTGCGTGTGGGTTGGTCTGTGGATATCAGTTCTTATTTTTTTCTGAAGGTACAGTTACGGCGTCACATGCCGCGAAACCGTAGTTGTGAGATCATGAGACCTCAGGTCAGGCCGGATTGTGTAGTGTACTGCCTGCTGTTGGGCCTGTTGGGCGTTCTTTACGAAGTATACGTGTGGATATTGTGTAGGGACAGCACGTGCTGCGCGACCTGGTGCCAGCGACTGTACGGCCGACCATATTTTCACGAAATTCACTGAAAGAGTTCTTTACACAACCTTGTCGATCGAGCGTAAGCTTCATGAAAATCCGCTCACTGTCATTCACTTCCGTATTCCTTGACCGATCTGGATGAAACTCGGTACAGCAGTTATCTCCACGTAGTTCCGTTGAGCAGTTCGGCGCAGAACAGCTGAACGGAACGTTGCGGAGCCATTGTGGGTCAAGAGGAGATCGGCGCAGTGCGATCTAGGTGAGATCTGGGATAACAGCTGTGCATAGGACACAGGTCGTGCGAACATGTGCGCAGGGAAGGGGACTATGGGCGGCAACGATACCTCAGTTACGTGTTCGCACACTGGTGCGAGGAGGCAGCTGTATGTGATATTATGCTTGAGCAGCTGTAAGGCCGCATCCTGTCTGGTCGCGGTGTCCAGACAGTCGAGAGCCTCCTAGGACCTCCCTTTCTCCTTACGAGTGGGGCGCGGTCTGACGAGGGCCCAAGTGTGCCTAGCGGGGCGTGCCTGGCCAATTGTCGTTCCGCCAGCCCGCAAAGCGGTCGACCAAGGGTACATGAAATCTACGAATATCGTGACTCGGAGTGGTGTGCGGTGTTGCACTGGGTAGAGCAGGTGTCCCTGCTTGTGGTGTGTGCAGCAGCGACGCGGTACGACGTCGCGCTGTTGTACTCGCGTTTGGCCGCCGCACGAACACGACCGCGTCAAGCGTCCCTTTTCGCAGCGAGCACCAAGCAACGGCACCTCGCCGAGCCTTCTGTGCGTCGCTCCCTGCCAGGCCGGCGGTCCCTGGTCTGCAGGGTTGCCGTCACTTGTGCCACTCCTGCTCTGAGCAGTGTGGTGCCCGCGGCCACGACCCAAGTGACTGCGGGGTGTGGCGGGCGCTGTGCCCGCATGCGGTGTCGTGCTGGCGTGTGAAGGCCGCCCATCATGGTAGCCTGGGACGACGCGACCGCCCATGCCCACGTGCGGCTGTCGGCAGAGGAATCGGCGTGAGGTGGTGTGTGATGTGCACTGTGGAATCTGATGTAATGTAACGTAACGTAACAATGAGAAATGTTACATGGTGTGGACTTATGTTAGTATATACAGTAACGTAATGTGACATTGCAGTATAACATATAGTACAAACTGTTAGGAGGTGAATACGAGGTGTTGGTGGGGAAACTTGAAGGAAAGAGACAACCTGCAAGATCCAGGCGAAGGTGGGAGGATAATATTAAAGTGGATCGTAAAGAAGTGGGATGGGGACTTGGACTGGATTGATCTGACTCAGGATATGGACATGTGGCGGGCTGCTGTGAATGCGGTAATGAATCTTCCGGTTCCATAAAATGCGGAGAGTTTGTTGATTAGCTGAGAACCGGTCAGCTTCTCAAGAAGGACTGCTGCATGGAGTTGGTTAATTAGAAACTGTCAGGATAGTTCGGGTGGGCGGGCGAGCGTAGCTGTAGGTTGTCGCTTGGGCCATGCCGATTCGTCCCCTTACTGTGCTCTGTGTGTGTGTGTACAATGTGTGTTACAGTGTAATAGAACATGTAGTTGTGTGTATGTGTGTGTGTAATGTGTGTTAACAGTCTAACAGAACACATAGCTGTTTGTAGGTGTAATGTGTGTTACAGTGTAACAGAACACATAGCTGTTTATGGGTGTGTTACAGTGTAACAGAGCATGTAGCTATTTGTGGGTGTAATGTGTGTTACATTGTAACAGAACATGCAGCTGTGCATAGGTCACGTTAAGGCTGAGATGTTTTGACGCTGAAAATGCGGTCATGCATTGCGGTAAAGCCAAAGGGGACGCGCGGTACTTGACACAGCGCCCATGTTTAGGTTCATTACTGCGTGTACAGCATCCCATCGCTTGGTGCTGTCTTGCGCCAGATTAATCCATTGCACGCTGTTTCATCTTGTCTCCTTAAGACCGTTTTAATAATACCCTCTACCTACGTGTAGGTCTTCCAAATATTCCTTCAGTTTACCCTGCCAAAGCATTGTATACATTTCTCCTCTCTCCCACACCTGCTACATTCCCCGCCCATCTCATTCCGTTGGTGTGATATCCCTCACAATGTTTGCTGAGCAGCACAAACCATGACGACGCTCCGCTTTCCCGTCACTTCCTGTCCTTTCGGTCTCCGTGTCTTCCGCATCATCCTGTTCTCTAACACTCTCAGCCTGTTCAGTTAATGTGAGAGACCAAGTTTCACACCCATACAACACAGCAGCAGCATCATCTCGTTATATAGCCCCCCCCCCCTGCTTGTACGATAAGCGGCCACCCGACGCCTCCTTTAGCCTTGCGTCATACGCCGAATCTCGGAAGGATTAGCAGTCGATGAAAGAGGCGAGAAACTCTCGCTGTGAAGTCAACCTGTAGGAAGTGCAACACAAACTCGCCGGTGCTACTGCAGATGCTGAAAATGTCGCCTTCCCGACCGACCGCAGTCAGTATACCGGCGCAGCGTGTTTCTGTCTGCAGTTCGTGGCCGGAAACTGTTGAAATCTCGCGGCGCGCACTCATCGCACACCAGACACCACTCCCCACCCCCCAATGAAGAGGGAGTTCGTGAACAAGTCCTGGATTTCCTAACCCCATAATCGGCTGTTCTGAGACTCGCCTTTCCACGTAACGAAAATCTGGCCTGAATGGGAATAACACTAAGAGTGGATCAACTGCTCCTTCGTGTACAGACTGAAGAAATCGATTTCAAAAATGTATTTTTGCAACCGGATGTGCGCCTTCACAGTCGAAATGCCGTTGCCTTAGTCGGTCGCAGTTGTAACAATTTTGTGGCCCTTCGTGCTGCCGTTTTGGAGACACTCTGCGACATTTCTCAACAGACTGTTGATTGAAGTACAGCTGCACTAACACATACGCTGTTCAACACTGCACCTGCGTCGAGACATGCTGCTGGTACATCGCACAAGAACTGAGATATGCATTCACCAGCAACAACCCCGATGGGTGATTCGTATCGTGGGTTTGTTATCGCCAACAGCCAGTTACTGCCGTGTGAAAACGGTGCTAGAGAGCCTACATGGCCGCGTAATTATGCACGGTGTTTGGCCCCTACATTCGCCTGATTTATTGGTGGGGATGTTTAGAAGATACATGTATACAACATCCGCACATTCTCGAAGAACTAAGAAAGAAACATTCGCCGCGAAATTTCGATAATTTCCGAACAAGAACTCCAGCGAGTGAACAGCAGCTGCTACCGCAGTTGTACTGAGTGCATGCGGTCAGTAGGGCGACACTTGGCACTACTCATTGCACTTTCTAACGGTTATATTATCCAGCAAATCTTTTTCTCGCCGCCATCGACTGTAAACCTCCCGAGACTCGGCGTAGGACGTAACGCTAGAGTGGCGTCGGGAAGGCGCTTGTCAGTCAAGCGGGAAAGAAAGACGCCCTGTACATAATGACGGTTGCTGTTGAACGAGCCTACCCTCTGACTGTAAACACAGCAACACAGACCGTTTGCAGACAGAGTCATTCCGTCCGCCGGAAGGAGGGGTGTCAGTCCTAGACAAGTGCTTTCGAACGTCCCGTCCCACTGCCAATAACAAATGTGTACCCGTACCGCCAGGTACAGTGTTCGTTACCTTACAGTTTGTACATTTCTAGTTTAACTTTATAAATAGCTTATAAGTGATTTTCTTTTCATTTATATCCATTCAGACAATTTTGGTGGTGCGATTTAACATATTTGAAATGTAATTCTGAGAAACATTATAATCCCCAAACAGTGTGGCGTGCCACCATTGGTGCGCGCGCCACCGATTGAAAAGTACTGCCCTAAGTCACTGTCTTGGCAGTTGTCCACAGTTACATATACACATGTTTCGTGTCTGTCCGCGTGCTTGTGTTCAATGCCTAAAGCTGTTTGCAGTGCACGTTGTGTGCACACTTCATTACGCACATGACCTGTCAGCCCAGCCCTTGCCCTGTACCAGCAGCTCAGACACTTGACCGCCATCAAGTCTTGTGTTTACTGTGTTGGGCTTGGCCACGTCGTCTTGCGATTACAGACTAAGATTAACGGAACTATATTTAAACATCCAGTCCGTACCGCGCAGTAAACACTATATCTCGGTTATACAAACCAGTCAGTTAATAATCGCTGTTTGTTCTGCGATCAATACAAAACACATAAATACACTGTGTGGGCAGAACGTAAAATTTGTGAATGTTAAACTGGACTTTAAACACCATCAAATTGAAGATTTCGAACGTATTAATCACTCTAGGAAGAACACAGGCTGAGGGTGTTCGAGAATAGAGTGCCTAGGAAGACATTTAGTTCTAAGAGTGAGGAAGTGCAGGTGACTGGGGACGAATGCATAGTGAGGAGCTTCGTATGTGCACTGACCGACATTATTTGGATATTCAAGTAAACGAGGACGAGAGAAGATAAATGCATACAGAGTTCTGGTGGGGAAACCTGATGGAGGGAGACCACCGAGAAAACCTGGGCACACTGGGGGTTTAATATTAAAATTGATTTGAAAAGAATTCAGTTGCGTTGAGTGGATTAATGTGGACCTAGTGAAGACGTTCATGAACCGACTGGGTCCGCAAAACGCAGGGCACTTCTTTGCTAGGTAAAGAACCATCAGCTTCTCACCAGTGGTTGTGCTGCCCCTGCCCAGTCAGGTCTTGTTCCGGTTACCAGCCTAGCTGTAGCTCTGCCATGCAGCAACACACATGTCGGTCGTTTGGAGACGTAGAGAACAGAGCTGTAAATTTTGGACGATGATTTCCCGTATATTGTAATGCGAGCGCTTCCACACCTTGTGTTCCTGTGTGTTCGTTACTTTCAGGGTGCATCGCTGAAAGGTCGCGTGAACGAGTGCGAATTGACGGTCACAGCCTTCGTTACGTTTAGCCTGTGTTTGAAGAGAGTGTGAAGACAGTACACATGCAGCTTCAGACCAGACCTGTCGTACTGACACTGCAGTATTGCAGTTTGGCAGGCGTCTAAGCACGTCCTTCCTCCGAAACATATGTAACCTGCTGCACTAATGTCCATCCCACAGCCCTGAAGTTACTGCCTGTTTCGTTAGTGTCGGTTGTGGACACACAACAGCTGGCAGCCGGTGGACAACTTCCGTCAACCGACTGCAGTCTGCAGGTGCAAGCAGTCCGCGCAGGAGGGGTGGCGCACCTACTGTCTGACAACTGAGTGTCTCGTCCGGCGAAGTTTAGCTCTTTAAATACGGTGATGAACCCCAGCTATATTTAAGATTCAATTCGTACCGCGCAGTAAACACTCACTGTCTCGGATATAAGAATACTCAAATGGTACACAGTGCACAGACTTCAGTAGCGCTTTTTGTGCTTTCAAAGTACCACACGGTTTCACGGTACACGTGTGCATGTGAGTTTGTTGCCGCCCATTGTCCCCTTCCCTGCGCACATGTTCGCACGATATGTGTCCTGTTCACAGCTGTTATCCCAGATCTCACCTAGATCGCACTGTACGGACAGTCACTGCACTGCGCCGATCTCCACTTGACCCACAATGGCTCCGCGACGTTCCGTTCAGCTGTTCTGCGGCGAACAACTGCTCAACGAAATTACGTGGAGATGAACTGCTGTACCGAGTTTCATCCAGATCGGTCAAGAAATACGGAAGTAAATGACAGTGAGCGGATTTTCATGAAGCTTACGCCCGATCGACAAGGTTGTGTAAAGAACTCTTGCAGTGAATTTCGTGAAAATATGGTCGGCCGTACAGTCGCTGGCACCAGGTCGCGCAGCACGTGGTCTGCGCTTAAACTTCTTGTTAGGCGCATTCCCATAGTCGAGAAAACCGTTTGTTAGCTTCGTCATATCCGCCCGTCCGTCTGTCCGCGAGTTTGAGCGTAGCTCCCACTGGGCGGATTTTCTAGAAATCTCATGGGGACTTTATGAAAATCGTTAAAAGTTGAAATTTGGTTACAGTCGGGTAGAAATGTGAAGCGCTGTGAGACATAAGAACGTTGTGTGGTTGCCGCCGCATTAAATGGTATCAGGCTGTTAGGACAGCCGAGGAGGTACGAACATTACGCGACCGTGCCACAGTGTTACGTTATACGTACATTGCCTGTATTGTTTACTTCGATAGAGACGTCTGGAAACCAGTCAGTTAATGCTGTATAGTGAAATAATCGCTGTTTGTTCTCAGATCCACACAAAACACATAAACACACTGTGTGGGCAGAACGTAGAATTGCTGGATGTTAAACTGCCGGTATGTATAGTAACCACTGGGCTTAGGAGGGTTTAATATCCGCGTATGTTTCACTGAGTGCTTGCTGTTTTCGAAGGCTCTTGGAACGAGTAAAATACAAACGTACAGCGCCGTAGTGTTACGTGTGAGGTTTCCTTTTCTCATAACCGTGACTTTCAAGGTGACCACGTGTTGGGATGTGACGCCGTGTAGTCTGTTAGATATGTACCTGCTGCCTCCATTTTCAGGACAGAAGACCGTCGTATTGTAGTGCCATTTCTTGTTGTAACTTGCAATTTGTCGTTTTCATGTGCTAGAAGCTTAGTGCAGCAGTTGGTAACGCTAGGTAGTTCTAGCCTGCATGTACGGTACTCCCTCCGTGTGTCCAGCTGTCAGTTGTCGTTACGCCATGCCCAGACAGCGCTCTCCCATCGTGACAGTCAGTACTGTGCAGCAGTTGGTGATACCGTGCTGTAGTCGGTTGCTTGTACGAAGAATGTTCAGTAAGTACGGCTGCGCAAGACATAAACATTAAATGTAGCCCAGTTATTGCACTGAACCATCATTATTGTTCAACAGTAACTACCCGATCACATTGACGCATTTGTCCGATGTTGGCACACTCCACAACAATGAGGAAGTGGAAGTGGCTGTTCGTGAGTGTTTGCGAATAGAAGAGCTCCTCGATTTTTACCGCGACGGAATTTTGAAACTCGTGCCAAGACGGACAGACGTATCGGTGTGTTGTGGTAGTGTGGAACACGTACTGCGGTGCAGTAGCTGAGCTACCTTTAGTGCTGTTTAGTTCTGTGATAAAAGTCGCCTTTCCTGCTTATCGTGCGTTACATACAGCGATGATAGTTCAGCATTCTGATAGCATTCGCAACGGTCCGCAGAGCATGGCAGACGGCAGTCAGTCGAACACACTGATGGTTGCTCGGTAATACCGACCTAACCTAACTTAACCTACCTCTCTGCTAATTTCTCCGTCGGTGCTATCCAAACACTGCAACCCCTGGGGTGCGCGGTAGCTCACTTTGAGCTGGGTGAGCGGGGAATCGCGTCCAGAGCCGCTGTGGGGCCCGCCCAGCCTGGGGTCTCCCCCCTCCCCACTGGCGGCTCTACCGCCGGGGAATGAAGCTGACCACTCAGTCCATCTAGTGCCAAGGCCAGCAATGAGTGGAGCTTTACCTCCACTGTCCCATATCGTCGTGGTTTGCGTAGGAATTTCACCTTTTCGTAACAAAGCATTTTGTTTTACAGGTTTAATATTAACAAGACAGACAGACACATACAGTGTACGTATAACGTAACATTGAGGCGTGTTCTTGCTTCCATTGTTGCTGTGGAAGAGCAATAAGTATTACTTATTCAGAATGTGTGTTCGTATGCTTAGCTACCCAGCATGCAATGCGCGTGCGTCGTATTGTCGTCGATGGCCTGCCCGGCTTTACAGTATTTTTTCACATTGTCTCATAAACGGCACGACTTTCAAAGAAAAAAGTTTTTGAACATAAAATGCATGTTTTGACCATCTCTGCAGCTTGATCTGAAACATTTCTCATGTTAATAAGAAATGAGGCAGATGAATAGTTGAGTAAAGAGAGACCAACTTGATGTCACTCGCTTTATTATTTCTTTACTTAATGCTCAACATGTTTCGGATGTTAATACATCCATCCTCAGGAGCTTGCGACTTATTTGTTGAGTTATTTCGTGGGTTACATTGATCTGTTTCGATGTGTGTTGGAGTTACGTTGTGGAATGGCTGTTGTGGTGTGGTATCCGTATGCAGGCTGAGGCACTAGTGCCTCAGCCTGCATACGGATACCACACCACCACAGCCATACCACAACGTAACTCCAACACACATCGAAACAGATCAATGTAACCCACGAAATAACTCAACAAATAAGTCGCAAGCTCCTGAGGATGGATGTATTAACATCCGAAACATGTTGAGCATT
>Ga0123355_10012704_pt1 | contig 13056 bp, 9 predicted proteins | sample TergutEmb28metaG_3_FD_89872 | JGI IMG/M metagenome (GOLD analysis project Ga0123355, IMG submission 89872) | Embiratermes neotenicus P1 segment gut microbial communities from Petit-Saut dam, French Guiana - Emb289 P1 | ecosystem: Host-associated > Arthropoda: Insects > Digestive system > Gut ... | reverse complement strand
TAAAATCACCTGCAGGACGCAGGCGCATGTAGACCAAAAAGGCGAGCAGTGCGGCAAAGACTATCGAGAAGTGTGTCGATGTCGTCAGTACACGCCAACTGGTTTCAGCCTTGCGTACAATAATATGCCAGATCTCGATGATTCCACCCTGCGCGGCACTATCAACAGACCTAATCAGATGGGTCTGCCCACTGGTAAAATGATCAAGCGCCATGAATGCAAGCACAAAGGCAGCAATAGTCGCCAGTATCGCAAGTACGCTTTTCCAGGTAATTTTCTTATCATTTGCCAGTATCCAAAAGACACTGAAGCCTGCCACCGAAAAGGGTGTAAAACCATTGCTTGCACCCAGCAGTGGAGATGCCCCCACAAAGGTAATGAATACACCAACAATAGGGATTACCCATATTCTGATATGTTTCTCGAGTTTTGTATATCCTGCCTCGCGAACACTGTCCAATATTAAGGCAAAGCCTACAAATACTGATCCCATCAGTATTGCTGCGCCTTCATTGCCTATGCCATAAAAACGAAATGCGGCAATGGGAGAATATCCAAAGAAGCTCGCAAAGGATGCGGGAGCACCCAGCAACTGGTCACCTACGATAACCACAGTAGTCACCACTGAAATGAAGATCAGTGGCAAGCGAGAAGCAACAGGCACTAATGCATCATCGCCAGCTGATCTGCGCAGACGTTTCCCTCTGCGGCTATAGTCAAATATCCACAGTCCCACTGCAATAGCCCAGACTCCTGCCGTTGTTAGCGCAAACTGCGTTATTGCTTCTTGCGGAGTTGCTGGCCATCGATGTATTAAAAACATGAGCCAGCTTGCAACAGGGCCTGACAAGACTGCCAGTATTAGGGCATAAATCAATCCCTTTGCTCCACGCACTGTCAATGCATTTAAGCGCCTGTCTCCAAAAGTGACGACCAGGGCACCCAGCAGCAACACTACTACCGTGACGTAGATACAGGCAGTAATAACGTTAACTCGTGTTGCCTCAATCGAGATAGCAGTATCGCTCATGCGCATCAACAGATCCAGATGAACGTCACGTTGCTCTACAAGGGACGTCTGATATAGGGCCTTATCAGGGGGACTATATAGCGGCGGCAACCTATCAGCTACATACATCTCACAGCCGATAACATGTACAGGATGTGGCAATCCCATAATGCGCAGTATCGTCGCAGTAATATCACCTGCGATAACCAATCCCTCGCGATGTGTCGAATCCGAAGTTAGCAGTCCAGGCGTAATGTCTGGACCAGTAATGATGATTGGACCAAACCCTTCACGATCAAGCGTAATAGACCTCGTCGCCTGACTGGCAACAATAACTACCGCATCAGGGAATATGTCACGCACGTCTACATATATCGCATCGAGTGTTGCTAAGGAGTCTGTCCATTGCCTGTGTGCTACCTCTGGTGCTACTTCTGACGCAAACATGCGGGCACGATACCCATCCCCAGAATCAATAACAATGAGTCCTGGCTTGTCTGCATCCAGGCTACGACGTGCGGCAATAATTTCTGCACGCATGGTCTCAAGATCAGTACGTACACCATAGGGGGACTGTGCACTGTGCTCTAAAATTGCTTCATTGATTGTGCCGTAGCGCACCATGCCATCACGATTCATTGCAGCAATGGCAGCAGGACGTAGCTGTCGTGACGCATCGCCAGAATGTCCCATATCTGAACTGCCCAGTGCAACAGTCGCACCACCAGCATCCTCAATCAAGCTGCCCAGTGTGCCCGGAACAAAGACAAAGGGATTTCTGGCATTTGCTGCAATATTTCGCGGCAAGCCCAAATAGGCAATCTGATTATCACCCATATTGCCATCGAGATAGCGACTATATGCATCACTGACAAAGGCACCGCCAACCATGTCTCCTGCTTGAAATGCGGGTAAAGCCTGATGGGCAACGCGCGGCCAAGTACCCGCAGAAATGGTCAACGCTCCTTCTGCAAGCGAAGGTGCCCCGTCAGCCTCTTTCACGCGACTTCGCGCATTCAAATTGCCAATGGCTGCTTCCTCTAAAGCCTTCCACAGGCGCGGAGTTGTATCTGCATTAATGTCTTCCCACTGCAAGAAGGGTGCAAGCAGTAGGATAACCTGATTGTTTTTTGCCACATCACCTATAGTGCCAGTAGTGCCAGCAGCAGCATCGGCAGTGCGCGCAGCCTCATCCTCGAGAGCTGCCGCTATTTCTGGCATGCCGCAAATGTCAAGCTCTTCATCCTCTACAGCAATTGCAAATGGCACAGCAAGCAGTAATGGAAGCAGTATCACTGCGCACAGGAACATCGACAGCAGTCGCACAATACGTATCTTTTTCACTCTATTGAAATCCCTCAAATTCGAACAATGGTCAAGACGAAGTTCGATAAAAATTCTAGCACTAGTAGTCAGCAGCAGCAGGGCTACTATCCCAGTCTTTCATGAACTGTTGATATCTGCCCTCGATGACAGCCTGTCGTGCCTGGCGTGTCAAATCTAAAAGATAGTACAAATTGTGCTGCGATAACAGAATGGACGCCAGCATTTCTTTGTTCATTATTAGGTGGCGAATATAGGCACGTGAATAACTTGTACAGGTGTCACAGCGACAAAGTGCATCCACAGGTCCAAAATCTTTAGTAAATTTAGCGTTGCGCAAATTCAGGCGACCTTCGCTGGAAAATGCCGTACCCATACGAGCTGTGCGTGTCGGCAGCACACAGTCAAACATGTCAACTCCTGCAGCAATTGCATGCACCAAGGTTGTTGGATTGCCCACCCCCATCAAATAGCGTGGTTTATCTGCAGGTAAAGCTGCTGTTGTAGTTGCAAGAGTCTCAAACATTACATCGTGTGGCTCCCCCACACTATAACCACCAATGCCGTAGCCAGGAAAATCCATGTTGGTAAGTGCTGCTGCTGACTGCAAACGCAAATCAGCAAACATGCCTCCTTGCACAATGCCAAAGAGTGTCTGCACAGAATGACCGTCTGCTTGTCTTTGCACTTGCAATTGCTCATGCGCATCTTTACAGCGCTGTGCCCAATTGAGACTACGTCTTACCGCAGTTGCTACTGTTGTTTTCTCTGCAGGATATGGCGGACATTCGTCAAGCTGCATGATGATGTCTGCACCTAACAAGCTTTGTATATGCATGTTCTCTTCAGGAGTCCAAAAGTGCTTTGCGCCATCATAAATGGATTGAAATGTTACTCCATCATCCGTTATTTTTCGTGTATCTGCTAGCGAGAAAATCTGAAATCCCCCACTGTCAGTCAGAATAGTTTTATCCCAATTCATGAACGCATGCAGACCACCTGCTTCTGCGATTAACTCTGAGCCAGGTCGCATGGCCAGATGATAGGTATTTGCAAGCACGACCTGTGCACCCAGACTATCGAGCGCATCTGACTGCACTCCTTTAACGGTAGCTTTTGTGCCAACAGGCATAAACAGCGGAGTCTGAACCATGCCATGGGGAGTCTGCAAAGTAGTAGCTCTCGCGCCCACAGAATCAAGCGCATCAAGTGTGAAAGTGAAGTCAGTCATGACAAGAATTGTAGCACTCTCAAAATTGGAAATTTTAGGGCAAGAATGAAAAAGGCAGGTCGCCCTCGTCCAAGGCAACCTGCCAACATGAAGAAACGTATTGAAGCATATGCTCGGACAGTCAATCGTTCCTTCAGTCGGGTATAAGTATAGCAGCTTTCATGCACTTGGGAAGCCAAAAATTCCCAACGTCACAAATGTTACATATTTGTACAATTGGAAGCAGAATCTGCAGATTGCTTTCAGCCTCAATGCGTATCGTTCGAAGATAGGCTAACTCTCTGTTTCCTCGCCATGCTTTTGTTCAGGTCTGGGATTTTTTGATGAGTAGCTGGGTGTTGTAGCGCAATACGACGCGTAGCACTTTACGCGAATTCGCCTGGGAATGATGGGTGTGTACCTAGCCGTCGCATTCACCCCTACGGATTCAAATCCTTCAAGCACCCTTTCAGGTGGCGGAGGGGGTGGGATTAGCGTGCCTTTGCCTGCGGCAAACTCACTTCCCTCGCTTTGCTCGGGTCTGAATGCTCCTAGCCGTCGCATTCACCCCTACGGATTCAAATCCTTCAAGCACCCTTTCAGGTGGCGGAGGGGGTGGGATTTGAACCCACGTCACGGCTTGACACCGTGAAACGGTTTTCGAGACCGCCGCATTCAGCCACTCTGCCACCCCTCCGAATACGTGCGTACCGTTATTATCCTGGAGGTCTGGCGGTTCCGTTCGTTCCATTAGTATTAGGCGGCTTAGCAGCAGGTGTACCATTTTGGACAGATCCATTACTGCCATTTGCCGCAGCACCATTCGCAGCACTTACACCGTTGGCACCATTAGCAGTAGAACCATTTGAGCCGTTACCATTTGCCGCAGCTCCGTTGTCGCCATTGGCAGCTTCTGCAGCAACCTTTGCTTGGTGCAAGAAAATCTTATCCTCGTCGCTCCAGCGCTTACGTCTTGCATAAATCTGATAGGCCACCACAAGAAGGATCACAAGTAATAGTGCTGGCAAGCATACATTGCGCATGAAAGTCAGCGCACCATCTACAAATTGAGTTCTTTCAATCTCTTCTTCAGTCTCTGCAAAAGGATTGGGAAATGGGTCTGTCAAGCGTGCAGCTAGCAAATGGCGCCCATTGGTAGTCTCACTGGTACAGGTCGCCAGCAGTACTATTCTGTCATCAGTCGTTACACCAATATCACGTGTGTGCATTGATGTCTCGTCAATTTCTGCCAGGTATTCTACTTGTCTTTCTGGGTCGGTAATTGCAGGATTAAAAATACGCCAGTTGTAGCCACTGGTTTCCATAAAGGCAAAGAATTCCAGTCCATGATCTTCACCATTAAAAAACAAATTTCCCCACTTTCGAGTATCAAAGAATTCAGGATCAGTAAACAGATCCAAATTGCCAAACATGGCTCCTTGCTCCATATGATGACCATGAATAATGTGGTTGAAGTCCGTAAAATTCTTATCGTTTGCTATATCAAGATAAATCGCACCTGCAAGCGAAAACTCCCCTTTTGCATTATGATTTAAGTAATGATGATTATCTTCACCCTGCAATAGGGGAAAGTCGATATTGGTTCCATAGACCGTAATCCAGCCAAAGACATCAGGATTAATAGCGCGAAGCTCTTCAAAGGAAATCATGTCCTCGCCTGGCTTATAAATTTCGTACTGGTCAGGCATAGCACCACTAAGCATTTGATCAGAATCCCAGTAGGAATAGCCAGTAAATGCCAGGAAGGCTAGTATGATCGCAATGACTATTAGATCTATGAAGCTATCAGCAATTTTTATGCCGCGCGGAGTTTTGTAGGTATTCCCCACCGGAGCAGTTCTTGTAGTGTTTGCAACAGTATTCATGGGTGTTAATTATAGTGCCTTAACCCAATTCATTCAAATCGTATGGAGTTTCTTGATAGACGCAATAGTTCAACCAGTTGCTAAATAGTAAATTTGCATGAGCACGCCAACGCACCAATACTGGCTTTGTGGGGTCATCATCGACAAAATAATTCTGCGGAACTGCAATTTCGAGTCCTGCTGCTACATCACGGTCATACTCAAGTTTTAGCGTGTCTGCATCGTATTCGCTGTGTCCTGTAGCAAAGACGAGTCTTCCGTCAACGGATGCTGCCAAGTACAAACCAGCTTCCTCGGAATCTGCAAGAACTTCAATGCTGCGACGCGCTTCAACTGCTGCAGTATCAATTGTTGTATGACGGCTATGTGGCGCATAAAAGACGTCATCAAAGCCACGAGTCAGCTTGTTTTTAGAGTCACGCACACGATGTTCAAAGACACCAAATACTTTAGCATCAACAGGTTCTTTCTCGATTCCATAATAGTAATATAGTGCTGCCTGCGCTGCCCAACAAATACAAAATGTTGAAAAGACATTGGTGCGTGCCCACTCAAAGATTTGAACCAATTCGTCCCAGTAGTCCACACTGCCAAAGGGCATCTTCTCGACAGGTGCACCTGTAATTACAAGTCCATCCCATCGCTGCTCACGAGCCTGCTCGAAAGTCTGATAAAACGAGTCCAGATGTTGAGGATCAGTGTTTTTTGAACGATAGGATTTGGTACGTAAAAAAGCAACTTCAACCTGGAGCGGAGTATTGCCCAGAACACGCAATAGCTGCGTTTCTGTAGTAATCTTTGTGGGCATTAAATTTAGTATCAGTAAGCGCAAAGGGCGGATGTCTTGTGTCTGAGCGCGCTGCTCTGTCATGACAAAAACATTTTCGCGCGCGAGAGTACGTATCGCTGGCAATCCATCTTGAATTCTTACAGGCATGAGGTTGCTCCTCCAGATAGGTTATTTGACAGATATAGTGGGCAGACGTTAATCGTCTGCCCACTAAGTATAGCGACAGTCAATCAGTACTTAAATACATGTAACAAATTGTTACATGTATTTAATCTAATATACGCCTGTGCATTCTTTCAACAGTGACAAATTCAAACCCATCTTCTGTGAGCGTTTCAACTATTGCACGGGTAGCTTCTACCGTTTGACTGCGATCTCCGCCGCCATCATGCAATACTACTACCGCACCAGAGCGTGCATGCTCTATAACATGTTCTGCAATATAATCCGCGCCTGGACGTAACCAATCCCGTGGATCAATATTCCATAGCGCGACATTTAATTCTTCAGCAGCAAAGCGCTCAAAGACATCATTGTTAACTGCGCCATAGGGTGGACGTATCCATTTGGGTCGCACTCCTGATGCGTCCTCAATCAAATCCTGTGCTCTATTTATATCATCACGCAACGCACCATCGTTCAAGCTACGATAATCATCATGACTATGACTATGATTTGCAATTTGATGTCCTGCATCTACGATTTCGCGCGCAATTTCAGGATGCCGCGCTACCTGTGCTCCTGTGACAAAAAATGTTGCTTTTATGCCTACTTCTTCAAGCACCTCAAGAAGTGCTGGTGTATGTGTTGGATCTGGACCATCGTCATAAGTCAGGGCTATCAATTTGGGGTCATTCCCCTTATATGGTGAGAAGTGTACACCCATTGGCCGCATTTCATCGCGCACAAAAAGGTCTACCTCAATTCCCGATATCTCTCCGTATTGACGAATGCTGACACCAGGCTGTCCTGCATCAGCATGCCCCAGAGGACCAGAGCCACTGCGAGCAACAAGGGTTGGCTCAATTATATCTACTTCTTCTTCTGCGATATCTTCAACAATATCATCTCCGCGCACCACCGTAATAGTGAGTGCACTTCTAATTGAAGTATCAGCATCCATCGCATACGATTGATCTGCATCTGCAGTCTGAACCATAAAGGTTGGAGAATCGCCAGCGTGTGCTTCAAGCAAGCTGTCATCAACTGCAAGCAGATCGCCATACATAATTGAAGGATCAAGATGTTCTGCCGCAACCTCACCCACGGTAATTCCAAAGGGAACTTCCATCTCATTGCCCTCAAGAACAATGATTACGGGAGAACGCGGCAAAAGAGGTATCGCAACGACTGCAACAACAGCAACAATCACTGCCAAGATAGCAAAGGAGAGAAACAGGCGACGAGAGCGTCGTCTTGATTTCAGCTCTAGTTTACTTTTCTTGACGTATTGCGGCTTCAATTAAGTAATATTCTTCAGTTAAACACGGACATTTGCTAGGTTTTCTTTGCAGTGGAAGCCGTTGCACCTGCTGGACTTGCCTTACCTGTTGTTGTTTGAGGCACAGCAGCTGGAGCAGTACTCGCAGGTGCTGGTGCTGAAACATTTGCAGGTGTGGGAGCAGCTGCATTTGTAGCGTCGCCGTCTGCCGTACGACTGCGCACAGTATCAATACGATCTTTTAGTTGCGCAGTCGCATCGCCTGCATATCCTGAAGCTGAGGAATACAACTCTACTGCTCTATCGCGAACATTGTCACTCATAACATCAGCATTGTCCATATATGCCTGAGCTTTTTCCTTAATAAATGCACGCGTTTCAGCACCAGATTTTGGTGCAAATAGAATACCAATTGCGGCACCAATAATGCCACCAGCTAGAAATTTGCCACACTTAAACATGCTATTCTCCAATCTATATGTCTTTTAAGTATATTTGCAGTGCAGCAATCACTCTATAAGACTTTCACCGCACAACGACATCCTGATTACAGCCCGTTACCTTTGCTGTAAATGATAGCATAATAATAACAGTTGCTTTTTTCGCTCATGCATTACCTGTTACATGCGTCATATATAGGCAAGAAGTTTTGCACAGGTTCTCTCTATTTTGACTTTTCCTGATTGCGCGCTCGCTTCCTATCGGTCTCTTTCAGCAAGCGCTTACGCAAACGAATCGATTTAGGTGTTACCTCGACTAGTTCATCATCTTCAATGTATTCAAGTGCTTCTTCTAGGGTAAAGGCCATGGGAGGAGCAAGCAATATCTGCTTGTCAGCAGATGCCGCACGAATATTGGTCAGCTGCTTTGTCTTTGCAACATTTACCACCAAATCACCCGCACGTGAGGCCTCTCCAACAATCATGCCTTCATAGCATTGTTCTCCGGATCCCACAAACAGGGTGCCGCGCTGCTGTAGTGAATCCAGTGCGTATGCAACAGATTTATCAGAAGACATCGCAATCAGAGATCCATTTTGTCTGCCAGCAAGCGGACCGCGATAGGGCCCATACTCAGAAAAGGTATGGAACAAAATTGCTTCACCGCGCGTAGCATTGAGCAGGCGTGCACGTAAACCCATCATGCCGCGTGCAGGAATCTTAAACTGAAGATGTGTAATATCATCGCGCTGAATCATTTCGGTCATTTCGCCACCAGCTGACCCGAATATCTCAATTACCTTACCTGTGTATTCGCTTAATACATCTACTACAGCGAGTTCCACTGGCTCTGTGCGAGAACCATCGGACGCAGTTCCAAACACGACCTGTGGACGTCCAACCTGAAACTCGAATCCTTCGCGACGCATGGTCTCCATCAGTACCGACAAGTGCAAGACGCCACGACCTGCCACGTTCATTCCACGCTTATCTTCGGTCTCGGAAATCTGCATCGAGATGTTGGACTCTGCCTCGCGCAGCAGACGCTCCTTTAGCTGTCTGCCACCAACAATATCGCCCTCTTGTCCCACCAAGGGACTTGTAGAAGCTTCAAACACTACCGACATCGTTGGCTTTTCGACCTCAATTGGATCAACATCAACAGTCTGTCCAATGCTCGTATACAAATCTCCAATATCGCAATCTTCAACTCCTGCAATCGCGATGATGTCACCTGCACTTGCTTGGTCTGTTTCTTCGCGCCCCAATGCTTCAAAAACAAATAGGTGCTTTACTGTTGCCGTAAAGCTCTCGCCACTGTTTTTAATGACCTGTAATTTATCACCTTGCTGTACTGTCCCTGACGACAAGCGTCCAACACCAATACGACCCAAGTAGTTTGAGTAATCAACCTGACAAACCTGAAGTGCCACAGGTCCCTCTGGATCAACATCTGGCGCAGGGATACAACTGATAATTGCATCGAGCAGCGGTGTAAAGTCCATGTTTCCATCATCGGGCTCACGACGTGCATATCCATTAAGAGCACTGGTGTAAATCACAGGAAAATCTAACTGTTCGTCATTTGCGCCCAGGTCCATCATCAGCTCAAAGACCTCATCAAGAACTTCATGTGGACGTGCGCCTGGACGGTCAATCTTGTTGATAACCACCATGGGCTTCAAATGATTTTCAAGTGCCTTTCTCAATACAAATCGAGTCTGAGGCATAGGACCATCAAAGGCATCAACTATTAGCAGGCAGCCATCTGCCATGCGCAAGACGCGTTCTACTTCTCCGCCAAAGTCTGCATGTCCCGGCGTATCGATAACGTTAATCTTTACGTCACGATAGCGAATTGAAATGTTTTTTGCCAAGATAGTAATGCCGCGTTCGCGCTCTTGATCATTGCTGTCAAGAACGCGTTCTTCTACCTGCTGATTCTCTCGAAATACCCCTGCTGCTTGCAGCAGTCGATCGACCAGGGTTGTCTTGCCATGGTCAACATGGGCAATAATTGCGATATTTCGTACATGTTCTTGCTTCATAATGCGTATTTCACCTTTTCAGAAGACGTGGATTACCTCTCTGCAGAAAGCATGAGGTGTTTAATTGTGTCTATCTATTGTATACCTTGAAGTATCGAGCGCGCTATTTGTTTTGCCGCAGTAACGCTGACTGTTTGTGGAAAATACACATACTGCTTTAGAAAGTGCTCCTGCTCGTCACTAGGCAAAACAGATTGATGCAATTGACTCACTAACTGCGTTGCTGTTGCAAAAGATGTCTGTAGAAACTGTTGGCGCAGATCTATGTTGAGACCAACAGTACTATAATGCTCGACGTAGTCTGGAACAAAAAGCCACAGCGGTTTTCGCGCAACAGCCGCCTCGAATGCAACTCCGTGATAGTCAGTTATAACATGGTCAGCCATCACCAGCAGATCAAGCAAATCGACAATTGGATTGAAAATAAGGTGTGACGAATCAGGAATTAAGTGCTGAATGTCTGATTCCCAGTGATCCGCTTTGATAATTAAGGTTGCTTTAATGGATTCGACAGCCTCGAGCAATTGCGCAAAGTTGTCTGCCCAATCTTTTTGCTGAACAGTCGTTTTGCGCACAGCGGGCACGTACAAGATGACGGGTGAACTCGCGAAGTATTTTCTATGCTCTGACATCAGCATGTCAATGCGATTCGTATCTGGCGAGCGCAGTACATCAATTCTGGGCAAAGGCAAAATCTGTATACGTGAACGTGAGGTGCGAAATGCATGGCGAAACACTTCACGCATTGGAGCACCTGCCACCAGAATCTCACTGTAATTTGCATGCATGCGTAAGGCACGTGCAAGACGCACATCCACACCTGCCACGGTATCGGCACACTGCCATTCAAAGTGTTCGATTTCTCCTAGGCTATGCCACATTTGAAGTACATATAAATCTTTGCGCTGCGAAAAGTAGCTCACCGCAGGCGTATAACTGTCGAGGACAACAGCAGAAGAATTGGCAATGTGCCACAATTCAACAATAGTTTGACGTGCTTTTCGTGCGGGACGACCTGTCAGAGCCGCATCTGCACTACATATCATTTTGATTTTTAAGCTGCGATCTTGTATGCTCAGCTCACTTTTTAACAAAGTGAAGTCAACTGTCGCAGCAGCACTCTGGCGACTAATAAAGGTGATTTTATGTTTGGGCGGACGCAGCAGCTTAATAATTGCATAAAAAACATTCGCTAGTGGTCGTAGTGCCTGAAAAGCAATCGTGGCAAAAGCTACTTTCACTTATTACCTGCGCTTATTTCTTTGTGCTGTAAGGACGATCCTCTTCAGGGCGAATAACCTGTGCAAGTGAAAGCTTCGCCAAATAATCATTAACCAGTACATCTAGTTCCTCGAGTGCTGTTTTGACCGAGCACGAATCTTCATTTTCGCACCATCCGTCTTCTTTTGAACAACGAGAGCAGATAGGCATCCCTTGACCAACAATGACAATATCGCGCATAGAGATATCTTTAGCATCTCGACTTAATTCTGCGCCACCACGCGCACCACGTGTAACCTTAATGAGTCCGTCATTTGCAAGATCGTAGGCAATTCTGCGTGCAAATTGGTAAGGGATGCTATCCCTTTCTGCAATTTCGCGTACAGAAATTGGTCCCTCTGAATCGTTCTCTGCAATAGTGCGCATAATTCTAATTGCATAATCTGTTCTACGAGTAATAAGCATAGCAAGTAAAGCCCTTCTAAAGTTTGGCATCCAGCCAACCGTAACGGTCTGGCACATCACGTAATCTGCTCATATGCGAGGGATTAACTACCATTCAGAATAGCACAAAAAATGCAGCTAAACTGCAATTGATATTACAAATGGACATTTTTTCAAGATAATTCTACTTACTTGTTCAACAAGCCGATAAATTTAGCAGGACATCGCGCTATTTTGAAAGCGCATAGTCAACAATTCGCAGTAATAAATCTGCAAATTCAATGCCCGCACACGCTGCAGCACGCGGAATCAAAGAGTTTTCTGTAAGCCCCGGCAAAGTGTTTGTCTCGAGCAAATAGGGCCTTCCATCACTCGCTAGACGAATGTCACTGCGAGAATAGCCATGACAGCCCAATACTTTATGTGCGCGTACTGCCAACTCTTGGCACGTGTGTGTCATTTCTGCATCAATACCTGCAGGCACGACAAAGTCAGACCCACCAACTGCGTATTTATTCTCAAAATGGTAGAAGCCATCTTTTGGCTTAATTTCGATAACGGGCAAAGCCTTTACATCACAGCTTGTACCACCCAGTACACCCACTGTAATTTCTTTGCCCTTGATACATTCTTCAATCAGGACTGACTGGATAGAGTGTCCACTATTCACGCATGTCTCGCCATTGCTCATCGCAAGCCTTAATGCCTGCGGAAAATCAGCTGCGCTATCAATCAGTGATACGCCAACGGAAGACCCTTCACTGTTGGGCTTTACCGCAAGATGCCTTGTCTTTAGCTGTTCAGTAATCTGCTGGTAGAGCGCGTCCATGTCCCCCTCTTGCAAGTTGCTCAAATCATCAGCAGAAAGTAGAACGCCACGCGGTGTGGGCAAAGCTGCCTGTTCATAGATTCCCTTACTTGCATGCTTGTCCATCGCGAGCGCACTTGCAAGTACTCCACTGCCTGTATAAGGTATGCCCAGAACTTCAAGAAGCCCCTGCATGGTGCCATCCTCACCGTATTTACCATGCAAGGCGTTAAAGACTAAATCTGGCGATGACTTGCGCAGCTCATCAATAAAATTCAGATCGGCAGCGTCATATGTGCTGACCTGGAATCCAGCTTCCACTAGTCCCTTGCTGCAATTTTCACCACTGCGCAGTGAAACTTCCCGCTCGGCTGAAATGCCACCCTGCAGTACAACTATTCTTATCTTTGCTGGATTTAACACGAATAATTACGGT
>Ga0123355_10012703_pt1 | contig 13057 bp, 12 predicted proteins | sample TergutEmb28metaG_3_FD_89872 | JGI IMG/M metagenome (GOLD analysis project Ga0123355, IMG submission 89872) | Embiratermes neotenicus P1 segment gut microbial communities from Petit-Saut dam, French Guiana - Emb289 P1 | ecosystem: Host-associated > Arthropoda: Insects > Digestive system > Gut ... | reverse complement strand
GGTCGCGTCGCGGTCTTCCTCCGAGTCGGGCTTCCAGCCGGCGTCTTCGACCGCCTCGGTGCCTGCGACCATGGCGAGATGGATAAAGCGGTCCATCTTCTTCTGGTCCTTCACCGGCACCCACTCGCTGATATCGAGATTGCCGTCCGCCTTCACCCCAACCGGGACCTGGCCCGCAACCTTGCAGGGCAGGTCCTTGGTGTCGAAGGCCTGAATGGCGGTGATGCCCGATTCGGAATTGATCAGGCGACGCCATACATGCTCGACCCCGATCCCCAGGGGACAGGCGATACCCATGCCTGTCACGACAACGCGCCGCATGATCGACGTTCCTCCCGCGGTTGGCTCGATCAGGCGGCTTTCTGCTTTTCGATGTAGTCGATGGCGTCCTTGACGGTGCTGATCTTCTCTGCGGCGTCTTCGGGGATTTCGACGCCGAACGCCTCCTCGAAGGCCATCACGAGTTCAACTGTGTCCAGGCTGTCGGCGCCCAGATCATCGATGAACGAGGCCTCGGGTGTCACCTTTGATTCTTCGACGCCGAGATGTTCCACGACGATCTTTTTTACCTTGTCACCAATTTCACTCATCGGCTCCTGGTCTCCTGGCTCGGGGTCCCCGCAACGCGATTTCGTCCGAACATGGCCGGGCCGCCGGGCAGGACCCGAACCCGCGCCGGACGAAGCTTTCGCGCGCTTAGCATGGTTTCTAGGGGCGAGAAAGGCCGGGGGGCGGCGCGCAATTTGCCTACGTCAACCGCGCGACTCGGGCGCAGCAGAGTGCCGGGCGGCGCCATCTTGCGATCGGCCGCCGGCATATCGTCCAGATCCGGCGCTGGGTCCACCGCACCGCGGTTGCCGATCACGCCGGGAAGCAGGTGCACACCGTCCGTGAAACCGGGAGAGGCCGACTACTCCGAGCAGCGCGCCGGCGTGAACCGCACCCCCCCCCCGGCGAGCGCCGGCGATCCAATCGGGATGCCCGCAGGCGCTGGGGAACTCGGCGTGATGCACGAGAATTCGGTGCCCTCCCGGGGGGCGACGTCTGACACAGATGGCCACGCCGGCGGTGATTGCAGCACCGGCTCGCCGGCCCTTGCTGGGGGATCGATGCCATTGTGGAATGTGCTGGCCAACTGGTGTGCCGCCAGTATGCGTAGGCCGGACGGGGCTGTGATGCAGGCGTGAGAGACAGGCAGGCCAGGCCCGCCCGGCGTCAGCATGGACGCTCGAGCCCACGGTGCGAGCTCCACGATGGCGAGGGTCATCGGGCCTGCCATTCGTCGCCCCAACAATGATGCCTACCATCTTAGCAGTGCGCACAGACTCGCGTAGCGCAAGGATCCTGTGAGACGCTCGAATGAGTGCGAATTAAGGTCTTGGTAGCTCGACAAACAATTGTTCGGCCCCCAATGGGGCACGATCCCTATCGGCGGAGGCTCATTTTTTCTTTCTTACCGGACAAGCCTTCCGTTCGGTGCCTGCGCCGGCCCGAGATACGTCCACTCCTGAGCAGCGATGGACGGATGAAGGATCCCCGCCACGCCCCATGCTGGGTCATGCGGGGCAGGCATCAGAAAGGTTTGCCCTATGTGCATCCACCACACCCAGACACGATGAGGTCCCTTCTGAAGCAAGTGCGGCCCGTCGCGGCTCCAGTTCGTTGGAAAGCCGGGGTTAGCGGGATCGGGCCATCCGTGCGTGCTGGGCATGTGAGTCAGCCCCTTGCCTCTCAGCCTGGTGGTTCCTTGCGCAAAGCGCTCCCCCAAACTAAGGCGGGCGCTCATCTACCAGCCGGACCTTCCTCTAGGTCGTTGGCACTATTGGCGCGCCTGGCGGAAGTCGAACCTGCGACCAGACAGTAATCGACCGTCAACTCTAACCAAGTGAGTTGCCCGCGCGTTGCGGCCCAGCGTCATCTGCCTGACGTGGCTTCAAGGTGCAAGCCTCGCCCCACAAGCATTACTACCTGCCGCCTCCGTAGCAGAGTGGAACCTCTCGCTCCCACCACAGTGGCGTCATCCAGATCCAGTCAGCTCGATCGCAGAGGCCCTACATCCCCAAGGGCTGCAACTTTGCGCTCGATCAATTGCGGCCACAGCGGTGATTGCAACTGTGCGAGAACGGTCAGCCTGCAACCCTCTGCTCTGGAGTAGCATAAGTTAATGATACTGATATACGATGAAATCGACGTTTGCAGCACAACCACGCCGCGGCTTCGCAATGCCTAATCTCAAATCCGTGTTCTCGACCGGCACAGCGAGCGTTAGCTCGCTTGATGGTCCGCGTTATCGTCAATCAACCTGGGCCAATGATCGGGGGCATGACTGACTTGCTCACTCGTAACGGAGAGGTTGTGAAGTCATGGATACGACGGCGACGGGTTCTGCAGCGTCGAAGACGGACCGCCTAACCGTGGCCGCGTTGGGCGCCACCTAAGGTGCGGCAGGGACGGCAGCAGGGTTGCCGCGGTCGGTATTTGCGATGGGCCCCGAGCTGGATATAGGTCCCGCTGGGCAGAATCTGCGGAAGGGTTTTGCAGCGCTCGATCTGGCGGCGCGCATGGTCGCAGGACAAGCCGTCGCCTCCTATGCGCCGTGCGAAGCCTACCACGATGAAAACGACGAGGCCTTAGCGCCGATCGCTTGGACCTACAAGGAGACAGTGCACGAAACCGTCTGGATACTTGGCCTATGTGTGGTGGGGGCTGCGTCCGGGTATCTGTCCCTGCATCGGGTCGATACGCCATAGTCTCAGTTCGACGAGTTAGCGCCGAACTCGAGGGATTACAAGCAGCGCTAGGGCTGTAAACGCACAGCCACTCCCTATCAAGACCAGGCTGAGTCGTGCGGTGGTTGCTCTCCAAATCGGGAACGTCTGTGTAAGAAGGTGTGTGTGTGTGTGTGTCACCACCAAGAGGAGGTATAATGTTCCGCCCGTGCACGCCACGACGACCGGTCCATAGCGCGTGACGCTACCAATTTCGTAATTTCGGGCGTCACCAATAGGACGTCATGCTGGCGCATGACAACCTGTGGCTACCAGTCATTGCGGTGTCCGAGATCGACCGGCTGCTGGCTTATGCTGTCGATCCTTGAAAGACTGCTACCGGTTCGGGAGCCATATTTTGATGACCCCTTGCGAAGAATCGCCAGGGCGGTTTGGAGCTGTCTCGATCTTCCAGGCATAATCCATCTCGCCCAATATCTTGCCCGCCTCCCGCGCGGCTGAATGGTCGTCGCTGGAAACGTAGCGGACAAGCGCCGACTGAGGCACCGTCGCCTCCTCGCGCATTTCGGCCTGCACGCCAAGACGTGTGCTCAATCGCTTGGCCGCCGCATCCGCGACGGGCGAACCCGCCAGGTAATGGATCACCACACGCGCCCGGTTGACAGGATGAGCGCCTGAATTCTCCGGATCCTCCCCGGCACGGCTCTCAGCCTCTGCCGAGCTTGCGGCGGGGTTTCCCATCGCCACTTGCGCCAGCGCGCGAATGGGACCGGCCGGCATGGGCGCCTTTGGAACGGGCGAACTTCCTATATGGGGTTGCGGGGCTTTCGGGATCGAGATCGCCCGAATATGCGGGTCTTCGGAGTCCCCGGGGTTGGCGGCTCCAGCGTCAGCTATCGCGGGCCTGGCAGGAGTCTCTGACCGCGCGGGGGGTCTTGGTTCCCAGACGATCGGCACGATGGCAGGAGCAGACATTGGTTGGACGGAAGGCTGCGCGGGGCCTGCCGAAGCGACATCCGGCGGACCGGGCGTACCTAGCACCCAGGCGCCTGTCGTGCCCGCTAGGAGCAGGGTGAGCCAAATCCAATCCAGACCCGTCCATGCGGCGAAAATTTCGCGAAGCCGCGATCCTGGCTTGTGCCCCATCCATGATCCCCCTGCAGCGACGTACCGCTTTCGGTTAGCCGTGAGCAGACGCACCCTAATGCCACGGATCCAGTCTTGCGAGCGCGAAATCAACCGGCGCGTCGCGGTCGCAGTCTACACCATTGCCGAGCAGCAAGCCGACGCCTGAGCGTGCGCAAGGCCGAGCGTATCGAGCTCCCCGACGTCAACGGCCGCGCCTTCCGGCTGCACTTGCGAGCAGAAGGTCGCCTCGAGCAGTTGCTTGCCGGCGACCAGTTGCTTGCCGGCAAGGCGATCCTCGAGTTCAAGGCTGCCTGCCGTCTGCGGGACGACCGCGAGCGCGCCGCCGGCGCGACGGCGACCTCGCTATCGCGCTTCCGCACGAGTAGTGCCGGCCTCGATGACGACGTCATGGTCAATCGGCTCAGCTCGCAGTCCGGTCCGCGTGAGCTGCGTGCGGGAGGGCAGGACTTCGAAATCCTGCACGCAACAGCCGCCACAACAGCAGCAAGCAGCTTGAGATTCTGAATGGTCAGAACGGCCCAGCTTCCACCGTGACTTCCAGTGCAGGTGGTCCTCGCGGACGGGTCCGCTTCAGTTCATCCTCGTCGTCGCTGGTCGCAACTTCCTTATCGTAATCCTCCCTTTACTTTGGGCTAAAGTTACTCTCCCCACGGCGAGACTGGCTGGGTCCTAACTTGTAAAATAGCAAAGCCACGGCCCGGTCTTATGGTTAGGTGATGTCGTCAAATGGGGTTGTTGACCGACATTCCTTCACTGTGCATGCCGATCGTGTTGCGCTTGATTTTCGGATAATGCCCTGATAACCACTGTATCGGCTCGCTGTTCTTGAAAGTCTGTCGCGGCAGAAGATGTTGCGCCGCCAATTCTTGCGCGAGCGACTTTGTTGGTTTTCGTAGGTTGCCATGGCGTTGCTGCGCAAACGCAGTCCTCTCGCACGTGACGATACACATGCCAACATTGGTTACGTACAAATGGGAGCTATCACGGCTTGCGTTGGGTAGGACCCAACTCGGCGACCTCAGACCAGCAGCAGCAAGTCCGGATTTCACGCGTCGCCCGGCGAGGCTTGTTTCGCCAACACCACCGGTAGGGCAATGCCAACGAATGGCCTCACGAGATCCGGCCGGAGTCGGCCCAAAATTTCCTGCGAATCGGAGAAGCTGCGCTACATGGCAAGCGGGTGCCTGTCCACGAGGAGGATTGCCATGCGTCGGTTTCTGCTAGCTGCGGTTGGTCTTGGGGCTCTCCTCCTGCCCGACGTTGCCTGCGCGCGAACAGATCCACAGACGCTCGTCGACCGCGCGACGCTAGTCGTGCAGGAGATGATGAGCCAGCCCGACTCGCAGAACGCGCGGTTCGAGTTGCGGCGCGCCCGGGCGGTGATGATCTGTCCGCGCATGTTCAAGGCAGGGTTCTTCTTCGGTGGCGAGGGCGGCGATTGCGTGCTGGTGTCGCGCGCCGGCAGCGGTACCTGGTCCTATCCCGCCTTTTATGGCATGGGCAGCGGCAGCTTTGGCGTCCAGATCGGCATCCAAGACAGCATGGTGGTCATGATCATCCTGACTGATCGTGGGCTGAACGCGGTGTTGGACAGCCAGTTCAAATTGGGTGCCAATGCCACGATCGCTGTAGCGACGATCGGCGGGGGCGTGCAAGGCGCAACGACTGCCGCGGTGGGTGCGGACATTGTCGCCTTCGTCGACGCGCGTGGGCTGTATGGCGGCGTGACGCTGGAAGGCAGCATCATGCCGAGCAGAAGCAGTTTGAACGCGGCGTATTACGGCCAGCCGTACTCTGCGCGACAGATTGTGATTCAGATGGCGGCGGCCAATCCCGGTGCTGATCCGCTACGGCAGGTGCTGACCCAGTTTGGCACGGGACCGGTGATACAGGCTGCGACGCCCTCTCCATGGTCCCCTCCGCCGCGAGCCGTAGTGGGTTCCGTCCAGACCGGACCAAGCTATGCGCCTGCCTATCCGCCGGTTGGTCAGTACCGCGGTGATGGGCAGCCAGTACAACTCGCGCCGCCATCCTCGTCGCCGGTGCAGCAACAGACTCTCCCGTCACCTGGCGTGACGCGGGGTCCTTGACCGTGTGTACCCGGCGATCGTCACGGATGGACCAGCAACGGCTGATTAGGCGACGGGCCTAGACGACCGGCGTCCCCCGATGGCGATGCCGCCGTTGGAGCGGCGCGAGCCTACAGACAGCACTCCATTGCCCTACGGCCGATCAGGCCGGGTTTTCTCGGCCCGACGGATGTAATGTGCCCGACTACTTATTTTTGGGTGATGGTCGTGTCGGCGGACGTGTTTGTAGTGATGGTCGTGCCGGTGGACGTGCACGTGGGCCTTGCGCGTATCGCTCTTCTTCTGTGGCTTTTCCTCGTCCTCCACCGCCGGATCGAGGTTTTGGGAGACATCCGTCACACTGGAGACCAAATTCGGGTTCCCGACAGCCTTCATGTCACAGGTCCCCCCATATTCGTCACCCGCGATGCGGGCGTCGCTTTGTTTTTTCGCCTCCGGGCCTTGCGGCAGCGTCGGGGTGGAAAGTAGTGTCTCGACGTAGTGTCCAGTGAGCTTGTCGAGTATAACCATACGTTTTGCGACCCAGTTGAGGGTGTTGCCTCTCCCAGCCGCGGGGGACACTGCGATGAGTACCGCCGAATTATTCAATTCGATTTTGAATGTATAGCTCTCGAGATCCGGGGGTTCACAGGGGTCAGTGGCCAAGGCCTCGCTACTAATTTTGCCGTCCGGTCCAGGAGTGGGTGCGGGAGGGTTTCGTCGGCACGCCTCATAGCGTTCCAGGTCATCATCGCGTTTCGTTACCTCGTTTCCGTTGATGACATACTCGGCACGCCCCGACGTTTGCGAGGTACATGTCCATGCAGTCTCGGTAGAATCATCTTCAGCTTTGGCAGAGCCAGCCAGAACGGCAACGGCTAGAGCCGGCAAAAGAATCCGCTTCATCATGGCATACCACCGGAACCACCTGGTTCTCGACCAGGAGCCAGGTGAGAATCGAGGTCGCGTTTCAATTTTAAGCCGCTACCAGGTCCGGGCGATTCGCGGCAAGTTCGCCAGGACATCGGGAAGGGCCGCACGTGGCGCGGGGATGATCGGCATCCGCTGCGCGCGGTGTGACCGCCAAGCACGCCTCTCCGTGGCGCGGATGCTCGCCCAGGAGGGACCGGACCTTTCAGTGCGCCACATCATGCAGGCACAGATCGGTGACTGCCCGCACGGCGAGGCGGCACGGAATCATGGTCCGGGGCGCGAATCGCGTCGGTGGGCGCCGAACCTGCCAGGCCGGCGACGACATCGGCGCGCTGCCGGTCATCAGCCCAGAAATCGCTGGGGATCAAGTGTAACCTTCGGACAGGCGATATAACGCGACATAGTGTTGGAGCAGAGCACCAGCTCGTGGGCGATGCTCGGCATGGTTCTTCCAGGGCCCGCAGCCTATAGTGCGCCTCGCATGCGCCCCGACAATCAGGAGCTGACTTGAACACCGTCATCGCACCGCCGTACGGCGATCTGCGGATCGGCCTCTAGCTGATGCCCCTATTAGGCGCCGCAATTCGCGGCGAATGGGCGCTCGATTCGGACTGGCTCACCGTCAATCACGGTTCGTATGGCGCGGCGCCCAAACCCGTGCTGGCGGCCCAGCAGGACTGGCGTCGGCAGATGGAGGTGCAACCGACCCGGTTCTTCTCCCGCGTCTTTCCCGGGGCGCTGCGGGCAGCTGCTGCCGCACTCGGCGCATTTATCGGCGCGAAGGGCGAAGATATCGCCTTCGTCACCAATGCGACCGAAGGCTGCAATGCCGTACTGCGGTCGCTGGCGCTGCGTCCCGGCGACGAGGTGTTGGTGCTGACGCACGGCTACGGCGCGGTGCGCAACACGGTCCAGTACGTCACGGAGCGCGCCGGTGCGCGCATGACGGAAGCCGGCCTGCCGTTCCCCGATCCGGGTGAGGCGTGTGTTCTGGCAGCGCTGGAGGCTGCGCTGACGCCACGCACGCGGCTCGCAGTGCTCGATCACATCACCTCCGCGAGCGCACTCGTGCTGCCGATCGCCGCGATGACCGCGATTTGCCGTGCCGCCGGCGTGCCAGTGCTGATCGATGGCGCGCATGGGCCCGGGCAGATCACGCTCGACGTGCCGGCGCTCGGCGCCGACTGGTATGCGGGTAATTGCCATAAATGGCTTTGCGCCCCGAAAGGCTGCGGCTTTCTATGGGCCGCCCCGAAGCGGCAGGCCGATCTGCACCCTGTCACCCTCTCGCACGGCCTCGGCAGCGGCTTCCTGGCTGAATTCGACTGGACCGGCACCCGGGATCCGAGCGCCTGGCTAACTGTGGATTCTGCCGTTGCGTTCCACGACCGCCTGGGCGGCCCTGATCTGCGTGCCCGCAATGCCACGCTGGCGGCCGAGGCCGCAGCCCTGCTCGCCTGGCGCCTGAATACGGATGTCGGCGCAAGCGGCGCGTTCACCGGTGCCATGGGCGTGGTGCGGCTGCCGACGTTCGGCCCGGCCACGCCCGAACGAGCGCGTGCGATCCGTGAGCGGCTGTTGGATGCACGCACTGACGCGCCGGTGCTTGCGCTGGAAGGCGGGCTCTGGCTGCGTCTTTCCGCCGCGGCCTACAACGAGCTCGCCGATTACGAGCGCCTGGCCGATATCGTTGCGGAGGCACTCCACGAATAGCCTGATCGTCTCTACCACGCTCTCACGCACGCGCGCCTCAACGCCCACGAACCCGACATAACCGGACTATGACAATGTCGAGCATCACCGTTTCTGGGGACGACGATCCGTTTATTTGGCTGGAAGGGGTGGACAGCCCGCAGGCGCACGCGTGGGTCGAGGCGCGTAACGCCGAGACAGTGAATGCACTCTGCGATACTCAGTTCGAGCGCGATCGCATCGCGCTGCTCGACATCCTGAATGCGCAGGATCGCGTCCCCTGGATCGTTCAGCGTGGTAGGTTCCTCTACAATTTCTGGCAAGACGAACAGAATCCCAAGGGCCTTTGGCGACGCACGACGCTCGCGAGCTACTGCACGGTCGCACCCGAGTGGGAGGCGGTACTTGATATCGACACCCTGGCCAGGGACGAGGGCGAGGATTGGGTGTGGCGCGGCTGCACGTCGCTGCCGCCGACGCATCGCTGCGGCCTGGTGCAATTGTCGCGCGGGGGCGCCGATGCCGTCGTCATCCGCGAATTCGACCTCGCCGAAAAGCGCTTCATCGAAGGCGGCTTTTTTCTTCCCGAGGCGAAGGGGGGCGCCGCTTGGCTCGACGACAACACCCTGCTGGTGTCGACCGCACTCGGGGGTGAACCCTTCCAAACCACGTCAGGCTACGCTCGTACCGTACGCCGCTGGCGCCGCGGCACTTCGTTCGAGGCGGCGCCGGTCGTGTTCGAATGCGAGCGCACCGAAATAGCCGCTTGGGGCTGGCGCGAACACAGTCCCAGCTATCCGCGCATCTGCTTCATGCGCCAGCCGGATTTTTTCACCAAGGCGCTCTACGTCGAGGACAGCAAAGGCGTTCAGCACCAGGTCGATATTCCGGCAGACGGGAACCTCTGCGTCGAACGTAACTGGCTTGTGCTCAGTCTGCGCTCGGACTGGGCAGTCGCCGAGCGACGCTATAAGGCTGGCGCTCTGCTTGTGATCGACATCGACGCGCTGCTCGCCGGAAACCGCGATTTCACGATATTGTTCGAGCCGACGCCGACCTGCTTTCTGCAGAACTTTGCGGCAGCCGGAAATGCGGTTGCGTTCAAAGTCCTGGACCATGTGCGCTCGCGCATCTTGTTCGCACGTCACGACAATGGAAAGTGGCAGGTTGAACCTGTGTCAGGCCTTCCAGGCATGGAGACCCTCGATTTCTACCGCCTGGTCGAAAACGACCTCGATTGGCTTGGCGAGGACAAGCAACATGGCGAGACATTCGTCATTACATCGCAGAGCAGCATCATCCCTCCAACGCTGTGGCTGGCGCGCCCCGGTGAGAATGCCGAAATGCTTAAGCAGGCGCCCGTGCGATTTGATGCGGCGGGGCTCATGATCGCGCAGCACAACGCCGCATCCGTGGATGGCGAAAAGATACCCTATTTCCAAGTCGCCCGCGCCGACCTGCCGCTCGATGGTTCGAATCTGTGCCTGCTGATCGGCTACGGAGGATATCAGATCTCCAGCCTGCCCTATTATGGGGCAAGTGTCGGAAAGCTTTGGCTCGAGCGCGCGGGCGTACTCGTCATCGCCAATATTCGCGGTGGCGGGGAATTTGGTCCGGACTGGCATAAGGCCGGCACGCGGGCTGGCAAAATGCTTGCCCATGACGATTTCGCCGCCGTGGCCAAGGACCTGGTTGCGCGCGGCGTCACGCGACCACAGCGGCTTGCCTGTAAGGGCGGCAGCAACGGCGGACTTCTTGTCGGCAATATGTTCACGCGCTATCCGGATCTGTTCGGCGCCATCCATTGCGCCGTGCCGCTCCTGGACATGAAGCGCTACACCAAGCTCACCGCCGGCTCTAGCTGGGTGAGCGAATATGGCGATCCGGACAAGCCGGAGGACTGGGCTTTTCTGCAGGAATTATCACCGTACCACCAGGTTCAACCGCACCAAAAGTATCCCCCGATGCTGCTCACCACCTCGGCTCGCGATGACCGTGTGCACCCCGGCCATGCTCGCAAGATGGCGGCCAAGCTCGCAGTGCAAGGTTATTGCGTTTATTTCCACGAGCCGCTCGACGGCGGCCACGCAGGCGCAACAGATAATGCACACCTCGCCTTCAATGACGCGCTGAGCTTCGCGTTTTTTCGCAAAACAATTGCATAATAAGAGGTGCTGCTCGGACATCCTGTTCCGGGTCGCGCGGGTGATCAATCTTGGCCACCAAACCCGAGATCGCCCTGATCGATCCAAAGCGGTCCATGGCGCCACTACCTCCAGCCGCCGCTTCACCGCCGCCAGGCGCCGCCAGGCGCCGCCAGCCAGCTCGGCGGCTGCCTCGCTATCGTGGGAATCGGCCCGCAGCCGGCCGGCGCTTCCGATGCGGCTTCGTTCGCGCATCGGGGCGACGCCGTCCGACAGCCGGGGCGGGAGGTCGCCTACACGCGGTGCAACCGCCGCGGCCGGCATCGGCTCGACACGCTGATCGCCCGACACGCGCCGACGCTCCGGTGCGACATGGTGTTTCCCGAGCTGCGGCAGCCGTTCGGGGCCCGCTGAGTACGCGGCAGGGCCGCGCCGTCATTTCAGTAGCCACCACCCAACCAACACAACCAGCACTCCCAGACCGATGAGGGCGTAATCGTGGTAAGCGTAGAACCACGCGCCAGCCGAGTGCAGGCTGTCCTGAAGGCTGTTGCCGTTCATTGGCGGTGTTGTGCTCCGTCAGTTGGTTGCGTCGCACGGGGCTGCACGGGACGAACGCTCGCTCCACGACGCTATCCTGCGCGCCGGCCCGGGACCAGGGCCTCGCGGACGAATAGCGCCCCAGCTCGCGCGTCGCCAGGAAACAGCAACACGCTGAAGATGCCGCCCAGCAAGACGTTGGTGGAGATCAGTAGGCTCTGCGAACAACAGCGCGATCTGCTGTGACCCGAATGTGACCCGAAAGCCCTTTTGATATCCTGGTGCCGGGTGAGTCCCCCAAAAGCGGCGCTAACCATTTGATTCTCCGTGGCTCCTTCACCAGACGCGACCGGCAACCCCCGGCATGACCCCCGACTTGGCGGAAGTTCGGGGGTGTTGCTCAGGTTGAGCACAACCAACGCGACGGTCCATCTCGTCACAACTCGTCCAAACTCGTGCAATCTTGGCACAACTTGTTAAAGCGGTGCGGCTTTGACGAGTTTGGCTTTGGATCTCAGGGCAAGATGTGCGTTGTGGGCCCACAACGCGGGGCTTGCTCGCCGGTGGCTCGGCGCATCTTTACAAGCGCGTGTAGCGATGCGGCTCGTTGAATCCCGAATCGGGACTCATTGTGCTTTCGGCCGGAGCCTGAAATCGGGTGAGCATCGAGGAGTTCGCAAAAATGTTATCTGACTCCGCCATGCTTTGCCTCACTTCGCCATGCTTTGCCTCACTTCGCCATGCTTGCCCAGGCTTCGCCAAGCGATCCCGATTCCACATTTCCATTCTTGCGGCTTGTTGCGCGCAGTTTAGCGGTAACTATTGTTCCAGACCTTCATCGCGTGAGGGTCAGATGGTCAATCAGCCGCACAATGGAACGCACTTGCCGGACACCCGCGCGGGGCGCGGCGGCGAACCGCAACCCGTCCAGCCCCTGGTCGTGTCGATGAAGGTCTGTCAGCGGATGCTCGGCGACATCGATCGCAACCGACCCGAGCCGTTGTAACTTGCATGGCGAGCGATCGCAAAGACTGGGCGCCGCTGTTGGGCTGCCTTGTCCAATTCCGAATGTTCCATTGATACCTCCTTCGGCCGAATTGGCCGCAACGAGGATGCGCTAAATGCAAGTGACCGGACGAGGCGATGGACGGATCGCGTCTCGGCCGGCTCACGTCGCGGTCACCGCCCGGGTCGCGGGTGGTGTGCGGACGTTGTGGCGGTACGCTCAAACAGGGACAGTGCGCCGGTGACCACGGTGAGACCCAATGACCATCGAAAGCGACAACCAGCTCGACAAGCTGCGGACCGTCGGCAGGCTTGTGGCCCGCACCCTGGCCGCTATGGGCAACGCGCTGGAGCCCGGCATGAGCACTAGGGAGTTGGATGACCTTGGCCGCGCCCTCCTGGAGAGGGAGGGTGCTCGCTCGGCTCCCGAACTCACCTACGGTTTTCCTGGCGCGACTTGCATTTCGGTAGGCCCTGACTGCGCGCATGGCATCCCGAATGGCACGGTGGTGAAGGCGGGCGATCTGATCAATATCGACGTCTCGGCTGAGTTGGATGGCTATTTCGGCGACACGGGTGCGAGCTTCGCCGTTCCACCGACCCGCCGTCGGATCGAACGCCTCTGTCGCGATGGTCGTCGGGCGATGTGGGCCGGCATTAGGGCCGTGATGCCTGGCAATCAGTTGAACGAAGTCGGCCGCTCCATAGAGAGCTTCGCCCAACGGAACGGCTACAGCATCGTGCGCAATCTTGCGAGCCACGGGGTCGGGCGGTCACTGCACGACGAACCTGTCGG
>Ga0123355_10012702_pt1 | contig 13057 bp, 3 predicted proteins | sample TergutEmb28metaG_3_FD_89872 | JGI IMG/M metagenome (GOLD analysis project Ga0123355, IMG submission 89872) | Embiratermes neotenicus P1 segment gut microbial communities from Petit-Saut dam, French Guiana - Emb289 P1 | ecosystem: Host-associated > Arthropoda: Insects > Digestive system > Gut ... | reverse complement strand
TGGAAATTCTGCCTCTAGAATAAGGCACACTAAATTTAAAACTAAAAATCCTGAAACACAAAAACAGTTCTTGTGTAATATAATCCATCCCATTTTGCTGTGACATTAATATTGGCTTATCTGTTACCATCAAACTTAACAAATTCTTAATGTCATCCCTAAATGCTAAATGTGTCGGTCCTTAAACAACATCATGCACAAAATTACGTGATTTAAAACTTAAGTAACTATGCATACAAGATTGAAAATATAATAGGGTTACAAACATTTTAAATAATTTATTTTAGTACCTGATGATGATCCTTAAAAGACCAAAACATGTAAAATTTTTTAATGGTATCATTAAAAGTCTGTTGTGTTTGATGGTAACATATATGCCCATATTAAAAACCATTGCTGATGGCAATTCATAGCCTGTAATTTGAGTACACGCAGAGAATTATAATAATGCTAAGTGTTTTATTGTGAATTTGTCCTCCTTCCCAATGGTGGGGAAGTCTACCCACCAGGTCTGTATAGGAGCAATTGCCCGCAGACAATGTGCTGCTGAGGATCTGCAATGTGCATGCTTGTATATCCCATTTTGAGCATGTAACACACAGTTTGTTCGATCGTTTTCATAATAGTATGGATTGCATATGAAGATCGTTTCCCCACCCCCACCAGCACGGATATTTGTGTGCTTTTGACTACTTTCAGTACAACCATTGTTCAATGTTGTATTCATGTTCATTATTTTTACTAAAACTGCAATAAATATGGTACCCATCCTTTTTTTTATCTTTTTGTTTCAAAGCAAATGCTTCCCCAAAAAAGAAGCTTCTCCGAATCAGCTGCCTTACCACCTGTACATTTGGGGTGTTTATGGCAGTGATCATGCAGATAGTAACATGGTGTAGTCTGCTGGGTCATTACTAACTTTCTGAAGGGGATTTTTGTGGTGGCACAGCTGCTCAACTTGGGCCTAGGCTGCCTAGTTGTTAATGTTTCTGTAACAACCCAGTTGGTCTCCCGTAAACAAGAGATCAGCTCTTCACAGAGGCCACTACCTACACAACACAAAACAAACACAGTAGATGAACATCCATGTCCTCAGCAGGATTTGAACTCATGATACATTCCTTTGAAACTTCATCCAAGAACAGAGGGTCAAATCCTACAAGACTTGAATCATCAGCAACGCTACTATGCAGACTTCAAATGTGTTTCAGTACTGTTTTTGCATGTGAGTGAATTCTCACCCACAGTCCCTTTAATTCCATTAAACATTCATGTCTGAATGTTATTCCTTGTTTAAAGCTGTGGCTACTACACACTGCAATACTGATAAGAAATGGAACCATATCCTGGATGAAAAATGGGCACTTACCTATTTGCATGTAAATTATAGCACCCTGCAGCTACTTGCTGGCTGTACTTGCCCAAATGATGCAACTTATTAAAGTATATTGTACACTTTGCCAGATTATTTTCATATCCTGTTTTGGACTGGGTAAGACAATTACAACATTCAAACAAATTAAACGATAATATGCCTGACTGAGCATTAAAATGGGTCCTCTGTGGCTATGTTTCTCAACTGCCGGGCCACGGCCCTGTACCAGGCCCTGGCATCAATTATACCGGGCAGTGAGAGGTTCTCCTGTAATTTGTCATTTTAGTTTTGTAAGCAGTTTTCATGAACAAATGTTTTATGGTGGAAATATTCTGAGGAGAAAAATACTCGTGAATGTGTCGAAAAATTCAGACCCAGATGTTGGTCCGAGGAAACTACAATATGCTACAAGATTTCTTTTGTCCAGTGATTGACAACTAATTTAAATGTAATTTTATATTTGTCAACATACCACAACGTATAAATAAGTGTACTAGTACCTTTTATGATTATGCCATAATTAATTGTTAATACTTATGTTAGTTTAAAGTATGAACTTAAAAAAATGGAAAGATATTTACAAGTAAATTTGTTGGGACTGGGCCCTCGTCTTACGAAGAAAGAATTTACCTGGCCGCGGTCCCACAAACGTTGAGAAACACTGCTCTATGGGGTCCATCATATTGCAAACCACATCCAGAATCATTCCTAATGACACTGGCTAACATCATTATAAAATTTACAAACAAAATGTAATTTTGCTCAAAACAGGCAGGACATCATGGATAAAACAAATCACATGGAGGTGGGGGTGGGTTTCTGTAGAACTCAGCCCAAATTTCAGCAAGTCCTCACAGTCCATCAGATTGAAAGATTCCACCAAATAAAGTGTATCCTGCGGTATACGTTAACATAAATGACAGGAAGTGCTCGATATTTGTCACATCTGTTATCACTTGACACTCCTCTTTTCAGAAACATTTATTACACATTGGAAAACAATTCAGCATCAGATACGGTGAATACAAAGAGAATTGTAGTTAAGTACATCCCTGGATAATGTCCAACCATTTATACTGTAAAGATAAAGCACTCAAAACTTTGAGAGATTACCAGCATCAGATCTTTCACCAGTCACACTCATACTGTAGAACATGTTTCTGTCCCAAGTAATTGGCAATAAACTAACAAATTAAATACAACAAAATATTAATACAACACCCACAGATTAGGCATTCTCTTATATGAAATTAAATATTGCACATACACAGTGTTCGGAACACCAATTTACATCAATAGCAGGGGCAAATGCTCCAGTCTAGATGTAGGTTGATTCAACACGCAGTTACAGATCCATAAGCTGCACTGTCTGAAGCATATGTCAGCACAAAAGGAACAGAGAATCAGGGGCAGTCAATTAATATGTGCTAACTAGGTTGCTACCTAGGATGCCAGGTACAGTGATGTCCAAAATTTGTGGGGAAAATGACATTAAAGATTAAAATAGTTTTAATCCCAGAGTTCATCAGTGATGTATTATGTGCCTCTTCAGAACAAGTCACAAAGATTTCGTTTACCACATAAAAGAAACTGCCTTTGGGGGAGGCAGGTGGGGTGCACCCGTGTCTAGTAACCAGTCTAGGCCTGTACCTACAGAGAATATACATGTTGGGATTGCAAGCCCATGCAGTTTCATGTTCACATAATGCAGCTTCTACCTCAAAGTGTTTGGAGGGAACACACTGTATATATCAGCTTGTGTAACCAAATATACAGAGTATTTGTGGTAAAAACTGCACCAGGATTATATTACACACACCTCACATTGATTCTGAAATCAGCATTCCATCTCCTTACATATGGCTGACACATGGTAACCTTTAATGGCCATGAATCACAGTACTGCACTAATGAGTTTGCACAGTACAGCCAGCTGAGAATTGCACTTCCCAACACACATGGCTGCCAGGCATTCGTAACAAGCAGATTTACAATCCTCTACTCCCACACAATAAATATTTATCCTCCAATCCATAATATTTAAATAACCAACAAAATGCACTGCAATGGGTAATGATTATAAATCCTAAGATTTGAACCATGACCCATTTTTGACCTATATTTATAGTACTTATATAACTTTAACTGAAATTGTAATAACTTTGTAATTGTTATGCAGAGAAGGTGACACAAATAATCACATTTGTACCTTTGCATTGTTGTAATAATATCACACTGAAGATGGTAGCAATAGCAGCCGAAACATGTTGGTGAGAATTTACTGAATAAAGTACACATTAAACACTAAAGTGCATTTTGTTGGTTATTTATATAATATGGATCTGACTAATGCAAAGATGAACATATTAAAACAGTTACCCTCCAAATTAAATACAACTGACAGCAGTTCAGAACAAGAAATTTATTAAAAGTCGAAATAGAATTTAAGAAAGTGAGGACAAATTACACACCAAAAATTCCCCATCTTTACAGGGGATGTATATGAAAGATGACGCTATATGATACAAATCCAATAATGTAATAGCATAACAATTAACAGTTTTATTTTAGATCTAGTCTTGCAAACAATTCACATGATAAAAGATGATCATCTTGTGGGGACAAGCCTATCACATTAAGAACACTTAAATTAAAATAATATGAACATAATTTCTATAATCCCTATAAAATTAAACTCAACTATATGAAAGATGTTTAAAATTAACAACAGTATTTATTCCAATACAACTCATGGTATCTTCATTGTTGCACTGTGCATATCGCTGAATCACTCAATTATTACACCGAATTATGCACACATATACTTTCACATTAAAACATAAAATTGCTAAAATCACTCCGACATGTTTTGATCTATGGATCATCCTCAGGGAGTCACACTCTCCTTGCCAAAGTTACAATAAAAACAAGTCACTGATTCATTTTGTTGCAATACCAGGGTACAGATGCACGCAGCACAGTACAGGACGCACACCCATGATTGAGCACTCCCAGCAATATACAAAACGACTTGCTGCCACAGTACCCTGGTAATGCAACGAAATGAATCAGTGACTGTTTTTATAGTAACTTTGGCAAGGACAGTGTGTCTCCATGATGATAATCCATAGATCGAAACATGTCAGAGTGATTTTATCATTTTAACGTTTTAATGTGAAATTATATGAGTGCATAAGTTGGTGTAATAATTGAGTGACAACACATGGTGTGTGATGGCTTCAATGATACCTAACTTCATTTGGCAACAGTCTAATTAAACACAAAATTTTGAGCAAGCTAATATTGTGCAACCTGTAGATTTCAAGTGACAGAAGGGTCAACAAGTTCACGAAATGTATGCAAATTCCGAAAATACATACAAATCACAAAAGATTTGGTCAATTGTGTCTGTTTTGTTGAATTCTCAAAATCAGCATAAAATTTACCAACACCTTGCACACATATCAGATCTTACATAGTTACTTGCATACGTTTTGCTTAACAGATCAGCGCAGTACAACACTTCTCAAGAAAAGATCAAACCAATTAATGTTAAACCTCATACATTAAGATGCATTTCCCTAAATTAAGTTTTATACATTATGCCTTTCAATCCTTTGCCTACCACAACTGATTGAATACATATGGCACAGAACAAAATGAACTTACATTTCTAACTCATCCCTCTGTATTAACTGGCTGTCTAGCATGATGAATTTTCACATGCCTATTGTGGTTGGACTTAGTACTGGAAGTCTTCCCACAGATATGGCAAGCAAATGGCCGAGCCCCACTGTGCACACGTAAATGTTCCTTTAAATAATAACTACGGTGGAACAGCTTACCACAAACACTACAACTAAAGGACTTGCCAACCTCATGCTCCCGGACATGACGCAGACAGTTATACTTGTGTATGAACTGGCAGCCACAGTGATTACAAGTGTATGGCCGCACATTGCGATGTGAGTGCATGTGCGCAGTATAATCACTATGACGAAAGAACGCACTCTTGCACAAGGAACATTTAAAGGGTTTTGCACTGCGTGGTGCGTGGGTCCACCGGTGCAGCTGCAGATTCCACTTGGTTGTGAAGTTTTTCCCGCACATGTGACAAGAGTATGGATGTTCGCCACAATGCAAACGCACGTGTGCTGGCAGTGAACTTTTCAAGAGAACATATCCGCACAACTCGCACTCCACGTTTTCCACTTCACGCCCACACTTTGGCACATAACGACAGTCATGGGCTTTGCGAATGTGTCTTGTCAGGCTTGATGTATGAACGAAGCGCTCACTACAGTAGGTGCAACACTTGGGCTTCTCATCATGTGTCTCTTTGTGCCATTCTAGCTTTTTCTTTGAATGGAATATCTCGCCGCAGTGACAAATGAAATCCTTTACCTTCTTCTTGATCTTCATGTGATGTCGGTTCTTATGTTGGATGAGGTTGCTGTACCTCCTAAATGTCTCATTGCAGAGCGGACACTTGATCGGTGCATTGCCCGTGTGAGAGTTTGTATGTTCTGTGAGCTTCTGCTTTGTTACAAATGCTTTGTCACATATGGTACACATGTGCAGCTTGATACCGAGATGTCGTTTTAGGTGTAATTCAAGGTTCTGACGTCTGTAGAAATATTTTCCACACTTTGAACATTCGAGCGGATGTGTCTGAAGGTGTGACTGGTATTCAGAATCACCAATGAAGACTTCTTTGCATGTGGCACATACATTTTTCTTCTCTTTAGACTTTTTGTTCGCCTTGTGTTCATGAATAGTCTGTAGCTTGGAAGTTGCAAATACCTCAGTACATGTGCTACAAGGATAGAAGGCAGCTGATTCTAACTCAGGTTCATGTTTGAGCACTTCTGCTCTCTCCACTGTATCAACTGAAGCAGACACATTCTCTGGAAACTGCTCTCCATCTTCTATCTCCATCTTTGTCTCTCTATCTTCTTCAAGGAACACTTCCATAATTTGTGGCTCTTCAGTCTTCACAACCCCCAGCAATTCCTGCTGCATACTACTGGCTGCATCTTCCAAACTAACAGCCCCCTGCACATCCTTCACCACACAAGGGCTCTTCTGGTCATCATTCTGACAACATATGTCATTCGCTTGCGTTGCTACACCACTGTGAACTGTGTCAGTGCCACCAGTACTGCTGGGCATATCTGCATCTTCTTTGGGAACATATGGTATGACAGGTTCTTCGACCACTTGCTGCTTTGAGCATTGTACTATTTCTTTTGAAACAAAAAGGTTTCTGTGCTGGCCTAATGACACTGATCTTGGTTTGTTTAGAGTGTCTTGCTCATAGTGACTGGTACTCTGTTCCCTCACTGAAGAGAGCAAAAAGCCTCCTGAAGATACAGAACAGGGCAATGAGTTAGTACACAAAGAACTGGAAGAGGAATGTGGAAGAGAAACTGAAGAAGGAATTACGTTACCTGCGTTCTGTAATTCTTGTGGGACATGGCCTGTTGGAAAATCACTGGCTGGACCTGGAAAATTTGGAGGAACTGGAACATAATTGACATTGTTTTGTGGCTGGGGAACATGATGTGTGGTATAGGATGGCACCACAGGGCGCATGAAAGGCTGCTGAAAAGATGGTGAAGTCACTGAGCTCAGCAACTGAAACTGTTGCTGATGTTCAACCGGGAAACTGCTGTTCACCATCTGCATGTAAGCAGCCTGGTTACATGGTAAATGATCAGCACCGGGGGCTGACAGGATGGCAGGAAAGGAGATATACTGTGGGATAACGGTATTTGTGGCACAGCCATTACTGCTCAGTAAATGTTGGTATGTTATGGCTGTCATAAAATGACTGCTGCTTGGTGAGAAGCAGTGAGATCCTGATATTAGTTCCTGATTGTCAGGTCCAGCAACTGATGTCTCATTGCCACTCTGGTTTTCAGTAGTGGCAGGGCTGTGTTCTGCAGAAATCCTGACTAATGCCGCAATTAACTGATCCTTCGGATGAGTGTCAAGATGTTTTTTTAGCGTAACACCTTCCCGCATGTACGTGTAGAGTGTACAGACGGGACAAAAAACGGGGTTCACGCCATTCTCCATTGCGGCCTCCTTCACTCAGATTTACAGTTTACGGAAAGAACTGTCTTAGTCACTAATATACTTGTAATTACACTTATTGCTAAAAGCGTTCTGATATTCCAGAACAACTATCCATGACCTGTTCGATGTAACCTTGGTACTCATCGGTGTTAAAACATTCGAATGAATATCACTGTTAAAACACTGTATAACAACAAACTCCACAAAAACTATCCATTAACTTGCTGGAAGTTCCAAATTAAATCTCGCAATCATTACACAAATGTTATAAACACTGCTGTAACACACAGTGAATTCTTGAAATTATGCCTTGGCAACAACTAGGTACTGCACTTTCAAAAGTTGTACGTCAAATCACCAATGACAAATTTGCTCTCAGCGCCACTGCATTAACTGTTGAGTGACTCGTATCTGTGACATTTACACGGTGCGCGATATACATACACGTAGTTCATAGTAGGAGCCGTGATACGGGCCAGTTGTAAGTTGGAGGTTACATTAAAGGAGCGCGAGTGAATATATGTTTTTGTGTATGTGTGTGTTGTAACATATGCGCGAAGAATGGACGCGTGTTTAAGGAATTGAGTTGGTCCGGAGAGTACAATTCTGAAATGTGACTGTATTCATTTAAATCCTATTAACACAGAAAATTTAGTTGACCTGATTCAGATAAGTAATGATGGTCTCCAGAATATACGAAGCTGAAAAGTGGGCCTATACTTTAAAGTATTAAATTGCATATTTTGATTTTCCAGAGGTAAGAGATTTATTTAGATTATGGATAGAAGAAAATGTATGCAAGAGTGATGAAGTGTTTTGTTTTAATTATTTTTATTTTACTTACAAACGTAGAGTGCATGTTGTAGTGTTTGACAGTAAAAGTTTAAGGACAACTGCAGCATAACATGCCTCCCCTAACAGTGATCTGGTAGCTATCCCAAGTTTATTGCAGTGGCGTGGATATGTAGCAGAAAATGTAAAATATGATACACACATAGAATATTGGTAGGAGCCCAGATAGTATAGGCGGTATAGTGAGTGGCTATGGTCTGGGTGTTTTGGGGTTCAATCCCTGCCAGTGGCAAAAGATTAATCTCGTTTGTGTAAAATGTTTGGACCAACTCTGGAGCCCACCCAAACTCCTGTTCAGTGGGTACTGGGGGTTTCTTATCCCAAGGACAGATTTCTGAGATAGTCACTCCCTCCCCATGGACAATGAAGCTGATTCTTGAAACATCGGTTTGCCCACCGTTGAGTCACCTGATGTGGCTGCTACCCTGAGAACATTTCATGTAATTTAATCACATGAAAAGCTTTAAAATTTATGTCAAATTCATTTGGTTGAGTACAGATTGAAGAATGAATTTGTGTAGCTTTGGGAACCGTATAAGGTCGGATATTTATTGATTAGCTGAGCGACCGTCAGTTCGTCAAGAAGGCTCTTGTTCTGTACATTTGTGTAGAGAATGTGGGAAGCATATGGTTGTTTTGTTTATACAAGCTGCTATAAAGTAAACCTTTATATTATGTTAATGAATGTGGGTTCCATTTACATATTATTAAATTAAGAAATATCCTTTAATAAGACATGATGGTCAAGCGGATAGGGCTCCTGTTTCATGTGTGGGAGTTGCTGTGCCCAAATCTTAATTGTCATGACAGGAATTTTCAAGTTTCCTCAGTTGGTGCAGGTAGGTTCCAGGGTTTGTCCAGGTAGATTCCTGGAGAGTAACTGAACTTAGGTCACAGCTGCTTCATTTCACATAATACAATAACTTATTTAGTCAGTAACACAACATATAAAGGTAATCAACATTAAAAACTTTTTAATGTTGATTATCAATATATGTTGTGTTATTGACTGAATAAATTATTGTATTGTTGTAAACACAAAGGGATGGCTTCTATCAAAATTTTAGCTAGTCAAGGTCAGTCCATCTATCTATATAAGAATTTAAGAACCAAGGTAATGAAATGTTGTGCAAACATTTACTTTAATTGACAATGCTGTATTAAAAAAGTAATCCCAAAATATGCTAACATAAAGATCCCGTATACATCTCCCGCCACAAACGTCACTCAGAAAAAGATACAGTCGGACTTAAAGATGAAATCAAATTCTTATATAAGCAAAATTAAAAAATAAATAATGGTATGTACAGAATACACCTTTAACACAGAAACTAATGGGCATTGCTTCAAGTGACATTGTAATAGTGGAAGGCAATTCTGCATACAGGCTCCAACCAGTGACAATGAATGTCAGCATTTCCAAACTTCTTTCTTGTCCATATCCATGTACTGATGACAACTTTTTTTACATAAAAATCAGCATTTCCAAGTAACTGTCAAGATGTCATTGCTTTTCAACTGACGAGATAAGAAAATTTTCTGCCCACTTAAGACTCCGTCATAATCATGCGTACAAATCACTCATTAGAAAATGAGGCTTGTCGAAAGCATTGCTTACTTGTGTTGTAACTTGTGTGGAATAATTGCTGAAGATCAAAATATGCTGGTTCCTTTGAAACAAAACATGTCGCTGAATTTATAATATTGATCACTGTATATGTTGTTATGTTATTGACTGGAATAAATTATTGTACTGTGTCATTAGACGTTTGTAATACTACTGAGCATAGACAAAGAGTACAGTGAATATGAAAATCCATTAGACCTTTCTGATGGTGAAAACTCTTCCTTAACAAGGCTGAATATGAAACAAAATACTTTCAACTGAAAACTAAGATAAAATTCACTGCATTACATGCTAGAGAACTGCAGTGCTTCCATCTTCCCAAATAGTGACCTCAGTTGTGAGTACAGTTTTAGGCGCATTCACAAAATTGTGAAAAGTGACTACTAGCCACTTCATGTTTGTCTGGCTGTCCACCCACCTGGAACAACTTGGCTCCCACTGGCTGAATTTTAATGAATTTGATGTCAAGGAAATTCAAGTTTCATTAAAACTCTGATGAACAGGTACTTTACATGAAGTTCAGCATACATTTTTTATCATATCTGACACATTTCTTTTTAAAATGAGAAGTTGTTCAGACAGAAGTTGTGGAGAAAATCAAAACACGTGTTTCATGTTCAATAACTTTTTTTAATTGTATTGTTTATGAGATAGTGTGGAAAAATGTTGTAGTGTGGGACAGGCGACAGACGACAATATGGCAAATGCACAATGCATGAATGCATGCTGGATGCTGAAGACTACAAACACACTTGTGGAATGTGTAATACTTGTTGCTCTTCCTCTGCTACAATTGTCATACAAATGTAAATAATTGTTATGTTACACTTGTAATCCAAAATCTGTGGCATAGAATCTACTGTTCATATTAGAAGTCTGTTGGCATTACCGTCAATTAACGAAGGGTTCAGCACCTGCCTCTTCACACACGCATTAATTGCATTAATAGAGTAGCCCTGCCCCGTCATCTGGTCTGTATGGGGGGTTGGGTGGTCCGGATTACCTGGGAATTGGGACCACTGAGGGAAAACTCGGTGGTATAGGTAACATGAAACAAGACAGGCAGTGTATATGTGTAACATGAATATGAAGCACATTTGTGTACCCAGTGTTGCCATGGGCAAGCAATTGGTATTACATATTCTGTTTTTCTATAGCCAAAATTATCCAACAGGCAAAGTGGATGTATCTTATGATATTGTCATATATGGTCTGTCCAACTGTATCATATTTTTCCACAGTGTCTCAGTTTTGGGAAAACGTTATTTATCATAAAATGTTTGTTTTGATTTTCTCTACAATTTTGTCTGAAAAATTTCTTATTTTAAGAAGAATTCAGCCAGATCCTATAATGAAGGTACATACATATTCATGTGAAGTGCCTGTCATTAATGTCACATTTTAATGAAACTTGGTCTTACTCAACAGATTTTAAAAAATGCTCAAATTGTTGAAAGTCTCTCCAGTGGGAGGCCTAAATTTGTTCCAGTCAGAGACAGACAGACATGTCAAAGCTGATAGTCTCTTTTACAATTTTGTGAACACATCTAAAAATCATCACTTGCTACATTAAAACTCCTTAAACCAAAAATACTGTATTTAAAAATATATGATGATGATGATTTTGATGATGTGCTGTAATAATATTTCAGTGGGAAGTACTAGGCTATAGTTGGTTCGAAATTGACCAGACAACCTGGGGGTTATATAATGAAAGTGTTTTTTTAATACCACTTAATTCATCATTACACATCGGAGATGTTTGACTGCCATTGCTTACATCACATCACATGTAACTGTTAGAAGTATAATTGACATTTCCATTATAAACCTGTCATGAGTAATAAATATAGACTAATAATCCAAAACTTAACTCCATATTTGGTTTTTAAATTCTGGGGCCTTGCTTTCAAGACAGCTGCAATGGTGGAGACATTGGTAAATTAACTTTAGAAAACTGGAGTCAAGCTTTGCAATCATATTGTTTCCTGTGACCAGAATTGTGCCCTCTCCATGGTATCTCTACCTTGTCGAAGGCTAGCGCCGGGTAAGAGGGCTTGCGTCACCAAATGATCCTAAGAGCTATGCCAGCCTTAGCATTAGCTACTGGTAGGGCCACCCTTCCTGGACAGGTCGAATGTGATGGCCCACACGAAAGGGAATACCCCGGCCCTCCAGGTTGGGGGTTGGGCGTGAGGCTAACAACCCCACCCCGTAAAAAATCAATTGTTAAGAAAACTTTCAATAAGCCTCGGAACATAATGAATACCCGCCGAAGACAAAGGACTACGGATTTGACATTTGGCACATGGAACGTTCAGACCTTGCTGCAGCCAGGAAAGATGATGGAGATAGCTGATGAAGTCTTAAAACAAGGAATAGATCTGGTAGCCCTACAAGAAATTAGATGGCAAGACCACGGGGAGATTAACAAGAATAATGTTACTGTAATATATAGTGGACCAGAGAACCAAACAGGGCAGTATGGGACAGGATTCATTATATCAAGAAAAATTAAAGAAAGCATTCTGAAATGGGAACCATTTAATTATGGACTATGCAGAATCAGAATTAGAGGGAAATTTAGGAACCTGACAATAATTTCGGCTTATGCCCCCACAGAAGGCAAGGGTGAAGAGGAAAAGGTAAATTTTTACAGCAAGCTCAAGAGAATATGTAGTAGAGTTCCAAAATATGAGATATCTATAATTATGGGGGACTTTAATGCCAAAGTAGTCCTGCTGCGGACCCGGATACTGGAACATCCAATACTATTCCCTATTAAACTTGAATTACCCAAAATGGGCAAAAGTGATAGCATATGCTGACGACCTACTGATTGCTGTAAGAGCGGCTACTATAGCAGAAGTAGAAAACTATACCAATATGGAAATGTCAGAAATTAGAAAATGGTCTGAAGAGAACAAATTGCTATTCAGTGATCAAAAACCAAAAGTTTTGCTGATATCAAGAAGGAGTAAAGAAAGGAATAAAATTGACTTATACTTAAACAATAACCGACTAGAACAAGTAGATAAGCTAAAATACCTCGGCATTATTATAGACAGCAAATTCAAATTTAATGAACATGTACAATATATAACTGATAAATGCACTAAGTT
>Ga0123355_10012701_pt1 | contig 13057 bp, 5 predicted proteins | sample TergutEmb28metaG_3_FD_89872 | JGI IMG/M metagenome (GOLD analysis project Ga0123355, IMG submission 89872) | Embiratermes neotenicus P1 segment gut microbial communities from Petit-Saut dam, French Guiana - Emb289 P1 | ecosystem: Host-associated > Arthropoda: Insects > Digestive system > Gut ... | reverse complement strand
TGGCTATTATCTCCTTAACCGTTCAACTTTGGACATAGGTGTTTTGGGTTATATCGGTATACTTTACCATAAGGAACACCCTCCCGAAGTCTGGCACATTCCTCCTGGGACACCCTGTATATACATTGACTATTATTCCTTATAAAGAAATAAAATTAAAAAGTTTAAAATAGCAGTTAACATTTATTAAAATGAAATTATTATTGAATTGTTGAAAGCAGAAAGTTCTTTATTTCCTTTTTTCCTTCATGTAATGTTCAAAGTGTTGTGTCCGGTGTGATAATAAAGACAGCGATTAACAGACACAATGGCGTGACGATATCAAAAATTTGTACTATTTCTTTGTGCTTCGACCTCATCTAAACGTCGTCAAAATATGTGTGTCGTGGGTTTTGTACAGCAACTCCACTGTCTCTCTCTTTTCCATGCAGTTTGTATCAAATGTCCTTAAAAAAGGCGTGTTCACTAAAACAGGGTGATATTTTAACACCATTGTTCCTCTAAATATAAAACAGTGTTTATTTAACAACGAATAAATATTTAATGATAGTCGAAGTTATTCCGGTGAGGATGAAACAGACATATAAGTGGGTGCCATCTCAGAGGGAAGAATCAATTCGAATGGCAAGTACAGATAATAAACTAGAGCAGACAATGACACAGTAGTCCAATAACAGCCATCTTTTTGAACGAAAATAAAGGTGAAAACGTTACGAAATATTTTAAAGCTTCATTTTCGACAATATATTATTTATACTGCATCTCATGCCATTCTAACTATACCAGAAAATATTAAAGTTGTCTGGTATATGAAGCAGTTTAGTTTTGTACTATTCCACCAAAGTAAACAGCACAATTGAGGCAGCAGGTCCTTTATAAACGTCGGTAAGCTTCTGTTAAACCACACGGCATCATGTTCCTGAATATTGTAATATCGACACCCATCTCCACCAAAACTCAGGCCTCGCACACAAACCTAGAATGTTTAAAATTAATACACACTTAGGAAGCAAATTAGTACCAGCATTGCTGAAGTGCCAGTCACCACAGTTGCAGATACGAAGAAACATTAAGATATAATTCAAGTCTTCTGAGACATGATGCCGTATCAGGTCATGCAGGTGTGATGTGCTGAGCAAACGGTCATCTATCTGTAACAACAGGTTTTCTGTTGGTTTGTGTTTTAGCCATTTAAGAAAGAAGGAAATTGCATTTAAGAAAAGTAAGTTTGCATAAACACGTAGCACGCATAGGAAACAGTGGAACGCAAGCACATTATAGATTGAAAAACAGCAGAAAGAGAGGAAGATACGGAAATACAAACATAAATGGCAGCACCTATTAATTGCGACGAAAAGAAAGATAGTATGAGGTTGTGGGCTGGAATCAGCTGGGTCAGATAAGGACTGGGAGTTCTGCTGCAGGCTTTGGTGATTACGTTAACAGATTTTGCAGTATATGAGCGAACAAGTAGCACTGTTAAAAATGAAAAAAATTAATAATTTGTCACTTATGTTGTTCCTAAGAGCTAAACGATCTGTACTCCTCACTCAATAATGTGCGGGTGATAAAATCGAGAAGAATGAGTTGGGCTGGGCATGTGGCGCGTATGGGTGAGGAGAGGGGGTTGTATAGGGTCTTGCTGGGTAAACTGGAGTGAAGGAGACCACTGGGGAGACCTAGGTGTAGATGGGTTGATAATATTAGGATGGATCTCCAGGAGGTGGGAGGTGGCTATATGGACTGGATAGGGTTGGTCCAGGATAGAGACAGGTGGCGGACGCTTGTGAGTGCGGTAATGAACCTTCGGGTTCTGTGAAATGCGGGCAAGTCCTTGCCTAGCTGCAAACCAGTTAGCTTCTCAAGAAGGACTCTGCACCATGGAGTAAGTAATTAAGTAAGTAAGTTGTTCCTACAAGTTTCGTTCTCTACAAAGTCATCATCAGGGAGGTACATACAAAGACATACAATGTCAGCAAATTCTGTCAAAAATGTACGTTGGTAGAGTTAAAACACAACAATTTTAATTAAAATTGCGAAGTGTGTTTAAAATATAAATAAACAAATATTTTTACAATCATGTATTATTGATTTATGCAATTTATTGGATCAGATCGTGTATAACAAATCTATTGCAATTAATATGGATTCCGTAAACGATAACGAATGTTCACAACGTGTTGCGGCAGTTAATTTGACCATATTTAGTTAATGTCAATTAACTAATTTAATAATTACTTAATTCAGCATTAGACAAGTTAATAGTTGTGGGTACTTAGTGTAATTTTATTGATAAAAAGTAAAAAAAAAGTGAAGGCAAATCAGAGTATAAGAAATGTCAGTAGTTCGAAACCAAACCGTTTAAGGAAACAAAAACACATATCAATTCCAAATAATAACACATATTTGCATGGAGAAGATTCCTTCCATAGAAGATACAAACTCCTCAGCTAGTCAAGAAATTATCTGCGTTTTGCGGAACCTGAAGATTCTATACCGCGTTTATAACAGACCGACAGGCCACGCCGTGCTCTTTCTTTAATGCGCATTTCGATAATAACCTCTCACATGTGTCCAGGCCTTCCAATGGGACCCTAATATTCAAGCTTCCCTACCAATACTCTGTATGCATTTCCGTTGTGTTCTTTTCGTGCTACACGCTCGGCCCTTCTATTCCATCCTGATTAGATCACACTAATAACATTTGGTGTACAACACAAACCACGAAGCCCTTCGTTAAGCAGTTTTCTCTTACCTCTTTTTTACTTCTGTCATGAGCCCAAATATCTTCCTCAGAGCCACATTCTTGTAAAGTCTTAATGCGGGAGACCAAGTTTCACACTCATGCAAGTAACGTAAAATTATAGTTTCGTATATTACAATCTTTATAAACTGCGATACATTAAGAGTTGACAACAAGTTTGTTGGAATTCAAAGCTTAAGTACTAACTTAAGAATTTAATGTGAATTTGGGGGCTGTGTGTTCAAATCATCATGACTAGAAAATATGACAAATTTCCACCGCCCGCTACGGAAATGCACCGAAGAATCTCACTTGCTGCGAATTTCAAACTGTGTGCATCTTGGCATTCATCCCCCTTGCTTGTTGTGAAAAAAATCTTACTTGACCTCCGAACTGTACCACTTATTCAATTCCCACAGCTACGTGCCAAGAATTACTAACATAAACTCAAGAAGATTTGTCTAAACAAACTTTCGTAATGGGCCCTTGTTTGAAATGATTTGTGGACTACTGAATATGAGTTTGTGTAATAAAATAAAGGACAATTTGGCTCCGACGAGTGAATAAATATTACGGGAACTATTGAAGACAGTAATTAACAAAACACATTGCAGTTGAGAGCTGTTGATATTTTAAAAAATTAGGTTCTTTCTGTGTTACTCGTATTTTCGAAATTTTTGTACAGCTTCAGAAAAAAGTAGGAAAATGAAAAGACAACAAAGTTGTCAATAATATTTAGAGTGGAATAATGTTACTTTTAATATTGTTCATTCCGTGCATCTTATTATACTTTTGTTATTTAAAAACCAATTAATTGCATATACTATGCATTTAGTATACATACACAAGATTTTTCTTACTACAGGTTTCGAGGGTCGACCTACATCATCATGGCGGAAGACCTAAAACCATACAGTTAAGACCCTCATAGTACGGACACAGTTTAAAACCATAACTACTTTTTAAACTAAGCGAGTTTTAGGTGTTAATCCCAAATGATGGCCGTCGACTGCCGGAACGTGCAAGATTAAAAATCGTTTGAATGTAAACTATAAGCTTTTTATGTGCAATTAGATGATACCTTTTAATAACAAGAATGATATACTGGTGAGTGTATCTTTGTCATTGAAGTAAATGTATGAAAGATTAAGAATTTATTCTGAATAGCATATAGACTTCACAAGGTGAAACACGACAAAACACACGGAAATAGCTTCAGTACACAATTATATTGTAGATACAATTTCAATGCAATAAAACGTCTATACGGGACACGATCCGGCTGAGAGATTAACATATAAATGTTTTACTCATTTCATCACTTTTAAACTTAGAGAAAAATTATGTTCTCACTGCTTCTATTCAACATCCGTCAAAATAAACTGAAACACTCATTTCTTGTGTTCGGTAATCGGAAACTAAATGCTCAGAAATTCAAAAATCTTCGATGTAAAACATTTATGGTTTATATTTGTATATAAGCTTTAACACCAGCAGTATTGCGTTATAAGTATCCGCTGCTTATCTCAGTGTGATCACAGAAAATAAGGTGTCTTCTGCATCCAGATGAAATAATTTGCTGGATGCCATCAAAGACCAAACTTCTAGGTTGCAGCAGCAATGCTCCCTTATCTGACACATTTTAGGCGTTTTTGCAAAGCAATTTCGAAGATCGTTTGTTAGTTTCTTCATGTCTGTCCGTTTTTCCAAACAGAATAACTTGAACGCCACAGTCCGATTTAGATGAAAATAGTTACCGAATATTTTATTAAATTTGTTGACCTTTCCCAGTTTTGGTTAAAACTGGGACGAAAACAATGGGTATTTTATTTGAAGGTAAAAATAGGTTTATGACTTACTCTGGTTGCTATAGTAACCAGAGTTACCTTTCTCACTAAATTACAATTGTTACTTGAGGGCTGTTTAACCGTGCATCTTCCTCATGAAACAAAGTGAAATGCCAACTTGACGCAACTAGGTAATTTTATTAATGTATTCTTAGCTCGACATGTTTCGTGTACATGCGCCCATCATCAGGAGCATTAGATGTTGAGTTGCAGCATAGTTTTCTGCACCGAGTTTTTGGATGGGTGGTGGTCTTGAGAGACGCTGAGTAGGTCGTGTGTGCGGTGTGGATGGTGCCGTGCACACGGCACCATCCACACCGTACACAAGACTCACGCAACGGCTCTCAAGACCACCACCTATCCAAAAACTCGGTGCAGAAAACCGTATGCTGCAACTCAACATCTAATGCTCCTGATGATGGGCGCATGTATACGAAACATGTCGAGCTAAGAATACATTAATAAAATTAACTAGTTGCGTCAAGTTGGCATTTCACTTTGTTACAATTGTTACTGTGGCATTCTCTAATATCATGGTTATTTCGGTCTTCATGGTTAGTAAAGTGCTTATATTTCTCTATTAATGTGAGAAGTATTTTTCTCCTTGTACATAACTTATCTGATTGTATTTTATAGCAATTATTCTTAAACATTACTGCCCTAATATTTAGGTTACTGAAGGAAACTCAAATTCTTTGGTTTTCTGGGCTCTAATGAATGAGAAAAATGCCTGTCAATAAGCCTAAATGTTCGTATTTCATAACAAGATGACAGATGGAATAAAAAAGTGGCAAATTTCAAATGTTTGGGAAAGGCACCAAAAAAGCAACATTTCATGCATGAAGAAATTAGGAGCAGTTTGCATCCAGGCAATTCCTGATATCATTAGTTCGAGAATCACTTGTCTTCAGAGTTTTCACATAAAAGATGCATATCGGCACATACACAGAGAACCAAAATTATGTCCTTTGTTTTATAAGATTATGAAACTTGATCTCTTATATAAGGGAATAACACAGGCCGAGAGTTTTCGAAAAAAAAAAGGTGTTAAGCAAGATATTTGAACCTAAAAGGGAGAAAGTAAGAGATGACTACTATAACAAATTGCATAAAGAGGGGTTCTATGATTGGCACCCTCATCAGTTATTATTAGAGTAAACAAATCAAAGAAAATGAAATGGGCTGGGCATGTGGCAAGTATGGGGAAGAAGACAAATGTTTAGAGGGTTTTGGTGGGAGAAATTAAAGAAACCACTTGACAGACTTATCCGTAGTTGGGAGAAAAATATTAAAATGGGTCTTAAAAACGTAAGTGTGGATTACTGTGACATCGTTCACATGGCTCCGAGGGGTAGCTGCGAAAGCAGCTATGAAATTCCGAATTCCATGCAAAGCTGGGAATTTCTTGACTAGCTCAGAGACCAATGGCTTCCCATGAAGGACTTGGCTCCATGGAATCAATCAGTCAGTCAGATGTTCGTTTAGTTTGGCTCTGAAGGGTGTCATAGCAGGCCGCCTTCCCCGTAACTCCAGCGTCAATGTAATCTGATGTTTATTTGACCGTGCATCATTGTGATAACTGAAGAATAAAAACCCTACTAGATGCCACTTATTATTTTATTGTAATTCTTATAGGCTGGAGTACTGTTCGGGCTGCAGCCCGGACACTACTCCAGCCTAATCGCACCTAACCTCCAACCTACAGCAAACCAAGAACGAAACGACCAATGTGGTAATCAACATCGTAGTCGCGAGCTCCTGATGATGGGCATAGTATTGCCCTAAGCATGTTGAGCCTATAAGAATTACAATAAAATAATCAGTGGCTTCTAGTTGGGATTTTTATTCTTCTGTCTTCACTGTAATGTCTTGTTCTTGACAAAAACGATGATTTAAATAAACATAAATTTGCGTCTGATTGCTTCCATTTACCCGGCTTCATAACATATTTATATATTTAAACAATTAGAAAATTTCGGAACTTTTCGGAATGAAATCATTATCACCTGCAAACTGTATTCCCTGTTTCTCTCCAATGCATTAAAAAATTAGTCGTTACGGTTTGACTTTGCACAGATGGCGTATTCGTGATGTGGCGATATACGACATGGTGTGGACTTGTTCTTCCACTTTTTCATTCCTGGTTTTATGATGAAGAACACAAGGTCACAAAGGTTAATTCAGAAGTACCGTTGAAATTTGGAAGAGTAATTTTCTGCCCAGTCTTCCCCAATATCCGAATCATCGTTTCGTTTGATGGCTACCACATTTCGTCCCCGTGGCCTTCAGATACGAGTAGAACTGTGACGAGGAGTATGGAGTTGGGTGGAAGGATACTGATTTGGTAGGGCAGTAGTATTCGGAGATAAACCTGTCCCGGTGTAACTTCTTTCCTCACAGTTTTCAAACGGACTGGGTCGGGATCGAAACTGAACTTCCGTAACGCAACCCATGAATACACCTTGTTGCAAAATGCGCAACTGCTTAATGTTACAGGGATAATTATTATTTATATTAATTTAATATTCACTACATCAGAAATTTAAGTCACTGGATTAACTGTCACAGTTACCTACTGCCATCCTTACTTCAAAATATCCTTCTGATGTCCATGACACTGCGACCTCCATCTCCAATAAACGTGTGCATTTCACAAACAGGTTCATTTTTACTTTAAAGATAAAGGTTGAGGGTCCCACTTAAAAGTTCATATCAACCTAGAATTCTGAAAATGGTGAAAATGGCTTATCCCAGTAGACTTCTACTTCTATAAAAATTTACTTCTACAAACAAACAAACAAACAAAGCCTAGCTCGCGATGCTGATAACCTCTATGTAAATCCTCTCGAAGAGGGAAGAAAACACGCCCTGCGGATTCTAAATTCGCAAAAGGGTGACTGAATTCAGTTTGAAATATAAACATTGTGTCATGACGTTGGCGTTGGGAGCCGTAGGCAAGTATGTGAAGAATGCTTGTGATGATTCTGTAACTAAATAAACAGAACAGGTCCATACCTGAGCGAATAACCTAGTTATGTGCTTGGAATTTCTCTTTGTCACTTGACGTACGTTGTGTTCCCATCTACATCCTCTAAATATTTCACTTTATTACGGATAGGTTTAAAACTGTAGTAAATTCACAAGTATATTAAATAAACCACATTCATTCATTCATTCATTCATTCCAACACGCCACACGTTTATTTCAAACATATTTCACTCACATATATGTTACATGTTTCATCCTGTACTTAGGACATTCTCAGGCATATCACTTAGATTTATATTTTACCTTCCCACATATGTTCTTCCGCAAGCCTTAGGTTGGCCTAAGTACAGGCCGAAACATATAGCATGCACGTGAGTGAAATTTAACTGATTGAAATAAACACGTGTTGTGTTGGAATGAACAAAAATTGTTTGTCGAAGAATAAAAGACCAACTTGATGTCACTTGCTACTTTATTTCACTTCTTATATGCTCAACATGTTTCGGACATTAATATATCCATCATCAGGAGCTTGCGACTATTCTGTTCAATTACCACATTGGTCGTATTGTTCTTGGTTCGATGTGTGTTGGAGTCTCGGTGAGGCTGGGTTGGAGTGGTATCCGTGTTGCAGGCTTCAGCCTGCATGTGGTAATTCAACAGAATAGTCGCAAGTTCCTGATGATGGACATATTCATGTCCGAAACATGTTGAGCACATAAGAAGTGAAATAAAACAGCAAGTGACATCAAGTTGGTCTTTTATTCTTCAACTATCACAATGATGCACGGCCCAATAAACATAAGAAAAAAAATTGTTTGTTTAATGGTAAACAAAATGGGATGGGTTTCATAAGGACCAATAGTACATTTTTGTAACAAAAAGAGTACATTACTCCAGATTTGAAACTGACGGAACAGATCTGTTGTCCCCGAATTCTGAACTGCAATAAGACACAGCTGACAAATCAGAAGCATACATGTGTGAATCCATACCGGTTTTTCTCCACCATACATCTCCAGTAGACTGCACTTCTTTCTCCTTTCTAAAGATTTCTGACGTTTGTGCAACAAAGTAGGAATTTCCACGTTTCTGGACTGCGCCTGTTTTTTGGGGGTTAAAAAATCAGTTGTGAAACCTGGAACTGTTTCCACATTCAGGTCAAAAGGTTTTAAATATCAGACGAGGAACAAAGGACTGAAATCAAATAATCCTACAAAGCACTTCCCTTAAGTAACATACTGACTAACCATTCTGAACCCTGACTTTAATACTACTGGCAACGGTGGCGAAAGGGACGTCGCTGTTGCGATTACAGTGGCTGAAGTGAGGAGCTTTGTGGGGGTTAATGAATTGCTTGTTACTTGAATGTTCCACCTTGCCAGTTAACTAACCAACCCACACAAAGCGTCACTGCGCAGTGGCTTAAACGATGGCATGCTGAAAGGGACGAAAATATCCTATGTGTCCCAATTGCTGGGTTATGGCTTCCGACACAATGCATTCATGCAGACTGATGTCCAAGTGCTGGTGAATCATGGTGTCTTCATTTTCATGGTTCACCGCTTAGGTCGAAGAAGAGATTCGGGGTCTTCACATTCATGTAGATCAAACTGTTCTGGTATACGACGCCGGAGCGATTGGTAAGTCGTTACGGACTTTGCAGAGTAGGTCCCTGACTTCGTCGTTTACGTATCTTGAAGAGTCGTGTGCGTCCCAGTCGATACAAAATCATTTCCTTTTCTTTCGTGTGTCTATGTGGCTGTACCTTCCAGTTGGACAATAACAGTGAGATATGTTTAACTAAGTTTCTTGGAAAAAATATAAAAGTAATAGTATTACATGCAACGGCGAAAAGGAAAACAAATGTACCAATTTTTATCTTGCAGTCCAGAAGGAAAGGCTGCTGAATTTATAAAATTAAATGTATGGGCCTGAAAAGGGTAGCAAGTGGTAATCAGAAAAGAGTTTCTGTTCAAGTGCTAAACGCTTCGGGCCTAGTCCCGCTATTTAAATTTCTAACTCACATTTATCTCAACTGCTGTACGTCTTCTCCTATAAAATACTGGAACGAACAAAACATGAACTTCATTAGGTTTCTTTGTTTATTCAGTACAAAAGCGTCAGCTGTATACACTAGTAAGGTAAAAAGTAAAGTGCACTCTTGTATGGGCACTGAGGCTCTGTACAGGCCCTACGGCCCATAGGGGAAATAGAGGTATAGCTCTAGTCTGTCTTGACCACGACACTAGAAGGGGTGAGGGGTCAGCGTTACGCCCCGGCCACTCTTTACTCCCAAAAAAGACCCAGTACCCATTTTACAGGAGGCTGGGTGGGCCCCATGGCCGGACTGGACAGGTGCGGAAAATCCCGTCCCCACCGGTATTAGATCCCTGGACCGTCCAGCCCGTAGCCAGTCGCTATACCGACTGAGCTACCCGACTCACAGTGTACACTAGTAGGTACTGGTAAATCCTAAGAATTGTTGAATGGTTAATAAATTATGCATTGTATGAAATTATGAGTACTAAAAAATTCTGTTCATAGAGTACACAGTGGTTGTGATATGAGGTGTGGTACAGTCCTGAGCACTGTTGAGTTTTGTTAACACGTCACACAGTACCTGAAGTGTGAGGTATAGCTCAAATCAAAGTCCAGTTAAATAATATTAATAGACTGTACAGTGTTAACTGTGTAGACGTATGCGAACTGAATTCAGTTAAGGGCGTCTACTGTGGTAAAACGGTGCGACGTTATTCAATGCTGAACCTATGTTGGCTTCATTCGTACAAGGCACAGTGCCTAAGTGCCGATCCCAGTAGCCGAGCGGTCTAAGGGGTGGGTCTGCGGCCACTCGCGTGCTCGGATTGCGGGCTCGAATCCCGCCGGTGGCACGGATGTCTGTCTCTGGCGAGTGTTGTGTGTTGTCAGGCAGAGTTCTCTGCAACGGGCTGATCCCTCGTCCAGAGGAGTCCTACTGTGTGTGTGTGTGTTTGTGTGTGTGTGTATGTGTGATTCAGTGTGATCAGGTGCAACAATAACCCTCCACACCTATTACAAAGAGTACGTAGAAAGAGGTGAGACTGAGAAAAACAAGTTAACTGATTCTACTTCCTAAAATACAACTTATGGCCCAACACTCAGCTTTGCCAACCTACGAAATCATTTGCAGCTACGTGCCATTTCGTTCCACGCATCGTGTCAGTACGTGTAGAGTGGCCACGTCTTACGTGGGAAGGGTCTGTACAGGCGAGTGGCCACAAAATATTGTATGCCTGGTACTTTCCTCTACAGCACTATGAAACACTCCGCTATGAGCAAGCCTTTGGACACAAATACACAGATTTATATAAGTAAGTATGACGACTCCCCCTTCAGCGCTTGGAATCAAACCTGGTCCTAATGCCCCCACAATGTATGAATTCCAACAAAAAAATTATTCGGCTTATTTTCACACACCCCGACACCCTTTCCATGGTACGACGGAACGCCACTTCGTAAGAGATCACAAATAAATATTTTGGATTATTTAGGCTCTGCTTATTAATAACTTGCACCACATTTATTGACACTTTCAATTACCCTGATAATGTAGGTTCAAATGAAGGAATTATTTGTGAATAATGACTTGGCTTAATGTAGATGGAACAGGTAGTGTCCTACCAAACGTTAATCACGATTTCTGCCTGTAGTAACTGAATAAAGCCACCATAAACGTCAGTCAGAAAAAATGGTCTCAGTGCTGAGTTATTAACCCAGAAATTGGCGGAATAAAGCAGAATAAGTAATCAGGCTACCGCAAGATTAGATAACCAGAGAAAAATACGATTGAAGTTGTATGTAAATGGACAATAGCCACCAAAATATTACCAGTTCATTACTGTGATATACCTTCATACTAAAGTACATGCCAATCAGATTCTACGAAATTTATGCACCAACTTTTCGCTGAAGCAGCCGGTTCGCGTTTTCTATTTCAGTCACTGAAACTTCTCAAAACCTTCCTTACTGTAGGTTACACTTCGAAAACTAATTTCATTTCAGTGGGGTTCTGTCGTCACATTAATGCGGATTTCATGGTCTCGTGATAAGCTGGTTTGGATCTTGTTGTGTGATAATGAAGGTATTAAATATGCTTTAAACATCATGCTGCTTTTTCATTTACTGCCAACGAAATCTGCGTCCCGGGCATCGTGTACGGGTCCTCTGATTTTGCACGATCCACGATAAGAGATTATGGCAGGGAAGGTACACATTTGGGATACAGACCACATTTCAGAAATCCCAGAGCTTCAGTAACAATGAAACAATGGAAACACACAAATGGTTCATACAGTCGGTCAATCTAGCAGCTCCCCATTTTCCCACTATCTGTCGTAACAGCATCCAATAAAACTCACGGTGCTTACTGTTTAAATAATGCAGCTGTTATCGACTAAATGACTCCACAAGTCTTCAGCTTGCTGTTAGCTCCGTAACTTGACAATTGTAACAATATTACTGCAACAATGAAGGCATAAATCATGAAATTCCTGACTTATAAATGTCCTTCCTAACGCCATTCGCTTCTTTTGAGAGAGAGAATGAATGAAAACACAATTTGCAAATCTTGACATAAAGGTTGTGAATCATTAAAACCCCGGTTTTAAACAGAAAAGTCTCCTGCACTATTTGACTAAAATAGTAAATATCTGACTTGTTTGATTCGATTTGATTCACCTACGAGGTATTCAGATTTTAATTTCAACATATCCCTACTTTGTAACAACAATATGGCCTGAATAGGAAATAGTGCAGCCCAGCAAAACTAAACATACAAAAAATCAAAACACTTCTCTCTTTTTTTCTTTATTTTCATTCTACTCGTACTTTCCGTTCAGTCATCATTTGTTCTTTGACTGTTTTTTAAATTAATTTTAGTTATCAATTTTGCCGCTTCATTGAATGGTGCAAATTGGGCGTATATTTGCCTTAAGTTTCCAAATGTACTTTTAAAAATTCGATAAGGTGAACTGGTGAAGTGACCACTCGCAGAAATAGTAACATATATCGCAGACAGCCGATGTAGCGAACACTGTCCGGACGCAAATTCCAAAGCACGAGGCCATCTTGACAGTGTTTTACACTGTGCAAATAATGCCATCACATTGGGTCTTAACATACAAGTTTCCAGGATACACGAGAACGTGCAGTTTTTTTTAAAAACAGAATAGCCTAACACCAATATAGCTTACTCTAGTGGAACTAAACGAACTCTGAAATCCATAAAGTAATAGTTGATCGCAATAATTTTATACGATAGTAAAAGACACGTATAGCTAAAAATAAACATATTAGTATTTTTTTTTCATTTTTGTTATTTTCATTTTTGTTCCGTGCAATAGTTTATGATTGTAAATATGGTCCAACTACTTGCACTGTTTTATGTTATTAAAATATTTATTTACATAAAATAATTTAAAACATAAGACTTCGTTT
>Ga0123355_10012700_pt1 | contig 13058 bp, 13 predicted proteins | sample TergutEmb28metaG_3_FD_89872 | JGI IMG/M metagenome (GOLD analysis project Ga0123355, IMG submission 89872) | Embiratermes neotenicus P1 segment gut microbial communities from Petit-Saut dam, French Guiana - Emb289 P1 | ecosystem: Host-associated > Arthropoda: Insects > Digestive system > Gut ... | reverse complement strand
TCAATAAACAAAAGCACATCCTGGTTAGAAACATCGCGGAAATATTCTGCAAGGGTTAACCCTGCAAAACCTACGCGCATTCTAGCACCCGGCGGCTCGTTCATTTGGCCAAACACAAGTGCCGCCTTGCTTAAAACAGGGGACCCATCTTTTAGAGTAGAATTTTTCATATCATTATAAAGATCGATACCTTCTCGGGTACGCTCCCCTACTCCCGTAAACACAGAAAGGCCGTCATGAGCTGTAGCAATATTGTTTATAAGCTCCATAATAATAACTGTTTTACCAACGCCTGCGCCGCCAAACAAGCCTATCTTACCACCTTTTGCATAAGGGCAAAGTAAGTCAACAGCTTTAATTCCTGTTTCAAGTATTTCTGCGTTAGCAGTTTGGTCTGCAAACCCAGGTGCTTTGCGGTGTATAGACCACTTTTCTGTTGTGGAAACTTCACCTGCATTGTCTATTGGACGACCTAAAACATTCATCATACGCCCCAAAGTTTCCGGCCCTACAGGTACAGAAATTGGCGCGCCTGTGTCGATCGCCGTCATTCCACGCACAAGTCCATCTGTCGAACCCATGGAAATACAACGCACCACATTATCGCCCAAATGCTGGGAAACTTCCAGCACAACGGAATCTTGCCCATCCGTGCGTTCAATTTCTACGGCGTTATAAAGTGCGGGTAATCCGCCGGTAAAGCGGATATCTAAAACCGCGCCTGTAATTTGTATAACCTTGCCTGTGTTCATGAGAAAACCTCCAGATGCGAATTAATTGAATGCTATAAATAGCAAAAAACAAATAAAATCATTGACATTACAAATCAGCCTGTGATACAATACAGGCTGATTTGTTTGTAATGACGATTTTCTCGTCGTTGCATACAGCAAGGGGTTCCTAATCGCTTTTGCGGGTTGATGAGGGCCCTTTTGTTATATGCGTACGATCTTTCACAAATTGGCGAATACTGTCACCATAAATCGATATAATAGCGTTCACCAACGTTCCAATCATGAACCTAAGCATGTTTACACCTCCTTTCATTATTAGAAAGACGAAAGTTAAATGAGATGTGTTAAATGCAAAACTCCCTTCAGAATAAACATTGCATATGGGCTGTGTATAATACGCAAAATTTATTGTATTGTCAAATTTCTACCCTACTGCAGCGCATTAGCCCCACTAACAATTTCTGTTATCTCCTGGGTAATAATACTTTGCCGCTGTCTATTAAACTGCAATGTCAATTTATCAATAATTTCCGAAGCATTATTAGTAGAAGAGTCCATACTGGTCATTCTGGCGGCCTGCTCACAAAGTAAGCTTGATGCCATTGCCGCATACATAAACATATTAAGATACCACGGCACAACACCTGCTAAAACTTCTGTAAGGCCAGGCTCATATTCAATTTCCGTATTTGTAGATTTTCTTACGGCCGGACGTGGGAAAAAACCCAAATCCTCCCATTCTTCCTCGCTTTTTATATCCCCTACAATACGGCTAAGATATGCCGGTTCTACAGGTAAAACCTTACGTACAATCGGTTCAAGATTTAGTATTGTAATAAATTTTGTATATACAACATACACTTCATCAATTTTACCTTCCGCATACATGGACACCAGTAAATCAGAAAGTTTGCAAGCATCACTAAAGGATGCTGTTTCTGCCGCAGGCGCATAATCTATCGCATTATAGCCACGCCTACGCAAGTAGTCTCGTCCTTTTGTGCCAATCGGAATTATAATCGGATTTTTATCATTTTCTCTAGCATGCCGAATTAGCTCTTTACAAACATTTGAGTTATACCCACCGCATAAACCCCGGTTTGCAGTAATGACGATATATGCAGTATTTTTAATCTTTTCACGCGGTTCTATAAGCGGCAATTTAAGTGCCTCCGGATGACTTATTGCGTTGTACGCAATATCAAACGTAGCACGCACCGGATCGCCAACGGCTGCAAGTGTAGCGCGAGCCTTTTGCACTTTGCTGGTTGCAACCAATGCCATAGCCTTTGTTATTTGGGATATATTTTTTACCGTTAAACGTCTGCGTTTAATTGCTTTCATTGATGGCATTGTATTACCCCCTGCTTGCCTTAAACGCGTTTATAGCATCTTCAATTGCAGTTTCAAGTCCATCAATTTTTTTATCTGTACGGATTTTTGCTAAAATATCCCCATGGTAATCAGTAACATATTTCAAAAACGCTGTTTCAGTTTCCTGCATATCTTCCACAGCAATGTCAGAAAAATGTCTGCGGGTTACTGCAAAGAAAAGAAGTACTTGCTGCTCTACCGGAAGTGGCGCATTTTGTGGCTGTTTTAATATCTCAACAATACGGCGGCCTTGATTTAATCTTTCCAAAGTATCTTTAGTTAAATCCGAACCAAACTGCGCAAAAGCTTCAAGCTCACGGAACTGGGCAAGTTCTAAACGAAGTGGCCCGGCCAGCTTTTTAATTGCAGAAATTTGTGCCGCCCCACCTACACGAGAAACGGATAATCCCGGATTTATAGCAGGCCTAATACCTTTGTTAAAGGCTTCAGATTCTAGGAATATTTGTCCGTCCGTAATTGAAATTACATTGGTCGGAATATATGCAGAAATATCACCGGCTTGTGTTTCTATAATTGGCAGCGCGGTTAATGTACCGCCACCACGCTCTTTTGTAAGACAAGCAGCACGCTCTAACAAACGTGAATGCAAATAGAAAACGTCACCAGGATAAGCCTCGCGCCCAGGAGGACGGCGAAGCAGCAAGCTCAGTGCACGATAAGCTACCGCATGTTTAGAAAGGTCATCATATACAACAAGTACATCACGCCCTTCTTCCATCCATTCTTCACCAATAGCACAACCGGCATATGGTGCAATATACTGCATTGGCGCCGTATCACTGGCAGATGCAGACACAATACATGTGTATTCAAGGGCACCGGCCTCTTCGAGGGTTCTGGCAACACGCGCAACCGTTGAAGCCTTTTGACCAATGGCAACATAAACGCAATACACACGCATGTCTTTTTCGCCCGGCTTAGGCTTTTCCAGTCTATTATTTATAAGTGCTTGATTAATGATTGTATCAATTGCAATGGCAGTCTTACCCGTTTGGCGGTCACCAATTATAAGCTCCCGCTGGCCACGACCGATTGGAATCATAGAGTCGATGGCTTTTATGCCTGTTTGGAGTGGTACATTTACCTCAAAACGCTCAATAACCCCAGGTGCAATACGTTCTACCACACGAGTTTTTGTCGTGTTTATTGGTCCTTTATTATCAATTGGCATGCCTGTTGGGTCAACAACTCTGCCAAGGAGCGCATCACCTACAGGTATCTCCGCAATACGGCCTGTACGTTTAACAGGATCTCCTTCGCGAATGTGGCTATCTGCACCCAAAAGCACCGCACCTATGCTATCTTCATCCAAGTTTAAGGCAATACCAAAAAGCTCCCCAGGGAACTCTAACAACTCGCCACTCATTGCGTTGTTTAAACCAAAAACCCGAGCGATACCATCTCCAACATGAATAACACTTCCGGCTTCCGCCACATCCATTTTTGAAGAATACGCTCTTATTTGCTCTTTTATAATGGAACTCACTTCATCTGGCCTTAAAATCATAGGGTCATTCCCCTTTTAATATTAATTTCCTTTTAAACAATATAGCAATTTTTCTTAAAAACAGGCGAAGCTTGAGTCGATTTTCAAGATAATTATCTATACATTCACAGCAATACAATCTTTCATATTTTTCAACATGGTTCTAATCGTACAATCCAGAAAATATCCATCTACATGAATGCTTATACCCGCAATTTGTGAAGGGTCGATAATCACGTTAACATCCACTTCTTTGCCTAATTTGCTGGATAACTTGCTAGCGATTTGTGATTTTTGCATATCACTCAAAGGCACGGCGGATACAACCCTTGCCGTAATTTGATTTTTATGAAGCTTTATCATTTCAACCAATTTTGCAAATGTAGGTAAAAGAAAAGTTTCACGATTTTTAGCAATTGTCAGCCGAATAAAGCCTGTAAGATCTGGCCGCACACGACCGTCAAACGCTTTATCAACAAATGTCTGCTTTTCATTTGCAGAAATTAACGGATGGGTAAGAATACTTATTCCATTATCTTTTTCAAGCGCAGAATACAAAAATCTCGCCTCGTTTAAAAGCGTGTCCAGTTCCCCACTCTCTTGTGACAATTGAAACAATGCGGTTGCATAACGCACACTTAAATCTGCCATAGATACGTCTCCTAATATACGCCCCTACGCGGGCAAAGCCCGCTTACGGCATGTTATAAGATAGGAAAAGGGGCGTTCACCCTTCTCAATGTTAATACGCCCTAAAGGCCGTAGATTCAAGCGCTTCCATCGCTTCGACAAACAGTGCATCGTGGTTATTTTTGTCGATAGTGGCCGCAACCAATTTCTCGGCCATATCCGTCGCAATATCAATAATTGCTTGATGAACTTCTGCCTTAACACGCTCCTGCTCGGCTGCAATATCTCTTTTTGCACGGTCACGTGTAATTTGCGCCTCTGTTTTTGCAAGGCTTAAAATTTGATCCACACGTTCTGACGCATCTTTACGAGCTGCTTCTAATATTACGGCACGTTCAACTTCAATATCTCCTAATTTTTGCTCGTAGAGAATTTTCAGTTCTTGTGCAGATGCTTTGTTTTCGGCAGCTTCATTAAGGTCGGTTTCTATGCGGTCGGCCCGTGTTTGCAAAATACGTTTAACCGGTTTGTATAGAAGCTTTGTAAAAATATAAGCTAACACAACAAAACTTAAAAGATATGGCCCCATTTGCAAAAATGTTTGCGCATTTAAGTCAAATAACGGAAGGGAGTTTCTTGTAGCTTCTGTAGCCGCTAAAACGAACGAATGCTGCATGACGACATTAACCGCCAAAAACGCTTAGTGCGTGAGAAACGATCGGGTTTGGCCACAACAATATAAAGAAAGCAAGCAGACCATAAACACCGGATGTTTCCGCAAAAGCCAAACCAATAATCATTGTTGATGTAATGGAATCTTTTGCTTCCGGCTGGCGTGCAATACTTTCTAGCGCTGCCGAGGCAACCTTGGCTTGCCCTAATGTTGTTAAAATACCATTTAACAACGCGATTGTAGCGGCAATTTGTGCCCCAAGTAATACTAAAGCTAACGGATCTTGCATTGTATTTCCTCCTTTGAAATGAGGCACTGCCCCAAACCCCGTCGCTACGGGTGCGCGCTGTGCACGCAAATAGTTTTTAATATTTTTATTCTTCCGCAGCAAAGCCTACAAAAGTGATGCTAAGCACGGTAAATATAAACGCCTGTAATATACCAATAGCTATATCGAAATATGCATGTAAAAACGCCGGAAAACCTAGGCGGAACACAAGTGGCGCAAGTCCATATAAAAGCGACATTAAAATGACACCGCCCAAAATATTACCAAACAAACGAAAACTGAGTGCCACTGGTTTTGCAATTTCGCCCATAATATTTAAGGGCAAAAATATAAAAACCGGTTCGATAAATCCCTTCAAATACCCTTTTGGACGATGCTTTAGTCCAGCGTATTGAATGAGAACAAAAGTCGCAAGAGCCAGTGGAAACGTCATGCTCCAATCCGCAGTAGGCGGCCGTAGCCCTGTAACTCCAATTATATTTGAAAAAATCAAAAACACAAACAATGTAAAAAACCAGGGGGACAAGTTCATTATTTTGTCACCTGCGTTCTTTTTAAAAAACGATTCAAAACTACCTACGGCAAATTCTACAACATTTTGCAGACCAGAGGGTTTTGCAAGCGCATTCCATTTTCTGGATTTCACCTTTACAATGACGGCAAATCCAATAAACAGAGCCATAATAAGCCACGTTACAATCAGCGTTTCTGTAATATAAATTGTAATATTATCGGTAATTCTTATACCGCGCCAAACCCATATAGAAAAGTCCATGAATTATTCTTCGTCCCTTCCGATTGATTCCAGCTTGGCAACAGCATCATTTACAACACCGCCTGATGCTGGCATTTCAAAAGAAGTACTGGGAGTTGGGATAAAAAATCGGATAAACTTTGTAGCAATAGGTAATGTAAAAATCCCAAAAACAACCCCGAAAAAGTTAATTATATTATCCGGCAATAAAACAGCTATCAAAAATACAACCGCCGTTAAAACAAGACGTAAAAAATAATGAATTTGAAAACGAACAACTGCAGATTTTTTATTATCCATATGAGAGAGACTTATCACAGCTTTTTTAAGCCAAAAAATTTTTACAATATTTAATACCATTGCCATCATAACGCCCACTGCAAATGGCAGTATTTGATAATGCGTTGCATTAATATGAAAGAACACCGCCGCACCTAACCCAATAAGTACGGATAAAACGACTATTACCATAGCAAGTTTACTTATGGCTGTATTGGCATAATCCATTGAACGGCTCCTTATATATATCTATAATTTTTTAGCGAGATCTATCATGGCTTTGATTGCAGAAATCACACCCAATAACGAAAATACGATTAAAAATATCGGAGATGTGTTAAAGAAACTGTCCAGCCAATAACCTAAAAAAAGTCCAAGTGCAACACAAACGATTGCTGTTGCCCCAAGCTGCGAAACCTGCGACAGTGACCTAAGCGTTTTTCTGCGGCCTGATTTATGTTCATTTTCTTTGTGCTTATTTTCACCCATAAAATTTCCCCAATTGTCTTGGACATATTCTTAGAAAAAGACAGTATTAACATGATATAAAAAAAATGAGAATTTGTCAAATCCTTATGCTTTCTGTTCTCCCTAACTTATTGGCGTAGGAAATTGTTAAGCGCAAGCGAAGCAGTTTCCTACGCCAATAAAAAAAGACCGCAGAGCACAAAACCCTGCGGCCGTTATATATAATTGATTAGTTTACCACACGCAACCAAGTTGTATTTCCATAACTATTTTCATAATAATACCTGGCTAATGCCGCCTCAATTATCTCATAAAAGCTCCAATGGCCACGCCTTAAATCGCTAAGCATGTTGCGATTGCTACCTGCTAAATATGCGTTAATGGCAACCGGACATGGCACACGTCCTTGATAGAAATTTAGCAATGCAACTGCTTGCGCGCGCAGTATAGGCGCATCGGGGTCAAATGTTTCTGTAATGCCAAAATACTCAAACCAGCCTCTGGCAAAACCTAAATTGATATAATTTGCGCCCCAATGGCTTTCTGCTGCCATAAGCATGTCCGGCTCAATAATATCTGCCAAATTGAAAAACTGTACTGTTAGCGTAGCAAATTCAGCATTTGTAATAGGTTCGTTTGGTCTTAAAGTCATATCTGGAAAACCTTGTATTGCTCCACGATTTTCTAAATATGCTACGGCATAAAAGAACCATGCATCTTGTTGTATATCATGAAACCTTGTTGTAGAACCTACTACAGATGTTAGACTTCCATTACTGATATTAAAGAATAGTTGTATCATTTCCGCTCTTGTCATATGACCATTTGGATTGAATGTTCCATTTGGATAGCCCTGAACAAAATTCCTGCGGAAACGCTGAGCATAAGGCTCTGCATCATTCCATTCTGCCGGTGCAACAACTAATTCCGGCCGACCCTCTAATCTAGGATACGTACGCGCTTGCGGTGTGCGTTGTGTGAGAGAAGGTGTAACGGAACTTCCACCACTGCCGCCGCCAGTTTGATTGTTATTGCTGTTATTATTGCCGCTATTAGTATTATTGTTGTTATTGTTGTTATTGGTATTATTAGTAGAGTCATCGCAGTCACAATCTTCTGTGCAGTCCACTCCGCAGTCTTCACAAGTGCAATCCTCGCAACACGTTTCGTTATCATCATCACAATCGCAGTCTCCGGTACAGTCCACTCCGCAGTCTTCACAAGTGCAATCCTCGCAACACACTTCGTTACCATCATCACAATCGCAACCTTCGGTGCAATCCACTTCACAATCTTCACAAGTGCAGTCTTCGCAACATTCTTCGTTGCTGTTATCACAATTGGTGCAACTGTTGTTATTGTTATTACAATTAGCACAATTGTTGTTGCTATTATTATTGTTATTGCAATTGGAACAATTGTTGTTGCTATTATTGCTGTTGCAATTAGCACAATTATTGCTACTGTTATTATTGCTGTTGCAACTAGTGCAATTGTTGCTGCTGTTATTATTGTTATTACAATTAGCACAATTGTTGCTGCTATTATTGCTACTGCAATTATTACAATTGTTGTTATTCATGTAGCCATCGCAATTACAATCTTCTTCGCAATCATCGCAGGCTTCCGAACAGTCATTGCAATCGCAGTTTTCTTCACCATTATTACTACCATCGGTTCCATCGCAATTGCAGCCGTCATTACAGCCATCTGCACAATTACGCAACACACGCTCAAATGCTTCCTGCAGAGATACTATGTTAACATTGCCTGGCGCAACAAATGCCATACCAAGCAGAGTTACACCTGAATCAAATTCAATTTCAATATGATGACCATTGTTGCGCTGGTTTCCAGAAATCGAAATCGTTAAAGTTAAAACCTGCTCAACGGAACCGCTTTCAAGAGTCCTTGTCTCTACTCCTCTAATCTGAGGATTAGCATGAGGATTTCTAATTGTCATCGAAACGTTTCCCGACCCTACCACATTAACTGATAATATATAGCTGTTGTTGCCGCCGCCTCCAGAGCCATTTCTGCCAGGAACAATGTCATATAGTGAAAATCTTAATCTACCATTACCCATAGGGTGTACATACGACCTTAAATTGCCAATCGCAACCCATTCATAACAACAATAATTATCATCCATCACAGAACTAAAACCTACACCACCCCAATATTCCTCCGGAATAGCCCCAAAATCATTTCCGCCGACATCTGTCAACTTATCATCATCCAGCACTTCCTCATCCGGCATTGTTGTAGGCTCTAAATCATCTTCATCATCCGATATATACCCATCATCATCTTCATACGGATCATATTCCGGCGGTTCATCATGTGGATATGTTCCTTGTTCTTCTTCATCCGCATATGGGTTATATGGTGCTGTCGTTTCTTCATAAACTATTTCATAAGCTTCTTCATATTCCTCTTCCGAGCCTATAATATCAGCAATTATAGCGGCCGGAACGAGTGCAAATAAAATTAAACCGGCAACGATATAGCTGCCAAAACGTTTCCAAGTGTCCTTCATCGATATGCTAAGTTTCATAACAGTGTCTCCTTCAAAAAGATTAGTGTAGTCTCATCTATATAAATCCCCCTACTGATGCTTGCCCGCTTTCAGTAATTGCACAAAAAAACAAGCCCATTTTGCAGCTTGCACTTTTACCAATATATAGAACACTTACCGCTTCTCATATGTAAGCAAGTTAAAACAGCCCCACTTATTATAGGTATTACATGACTGTTAGCAACGTTACCATAAAATGAATACGACGAGCATCCACATGTACCAAGCACCCAGTATGCTAAGCACAATATCAGTAAAAGTCCTCTACACACCTCCTTGCGCGATATAATTTTGGGCACAAAAAAATCGCGCTAAAATAAAAAACTTCCCGCCCCTTTTTTTACGTTTCAATGGACGAGAAGTATATCACAGCTGCTATATGCATCTCAAGTAGAAATGAGTAATTCCACAACTTTACAATTTAGTTTTCCACAATTTAATCCAATAACGCTGAATTAATACACCGTTTTCCACAACCTCATTTTCTAAAACGCCGCCATTGTTTATTATTGTTTTTGCAGAGGGCGTATTATCTTTATTACATGTAATAAGCACTTTTTCAAGCCCCAGTTCACGGCATTTTTCAAGGGCAAGGGTAAGCATTTTTGTAGCATAACCCTTGCGCCTTTCTGTTGGGCGAATACCATAGCCTATATGCCCGCCAAATTGTAATAAATAGTCATTTAATCTGTGGCGGATGTCTATGGTACCCACAATTTTGCCATCGGCAACCCCAAAATATGTTGTAGACGGAACAAGTTTATCGTTCTTAAGTGTAGGATTTTCTTTAACTTTTACCAGCCAGGCTTCGTATGTTTCAGCCTCATCCAGTCCGGCATCGCCATTAATCAACATTTCTCCCGCATCAAAATGTTCTTGGCGGTATGCCAATGCTTGCTCTTTTAGTTCCTGTGTTGGAAATATTAATTCCATTTTGTTCACGCTCCTATCCGCCCATTGTGGGCCTTTTTATTATCATTTGAACATTAAACGACTGATTCAAGTGGGTGGGCTCCGCACCCATTTAAATTTATTTTCATCCTAAACTCTATCAAACTTTAAAGCCATTACCTCGCTCAATACTGCAACATCACGTCTTTTGCAGAACTTTAGGCCATATTTACCCTCACAATTCTGTTCCAATAAAATTTGTACAGCTTCTTCCATTGTATACCACTTCACTGTTGTGCCAGAAGCTATTTCATAATCTTCAAGATGCAACTCCCCTTTTTCACCTACAACTTTTGCAATATAAAAAGACTTCTCCTGTACAAAATCTTCTTCACCTCTGTTTTCACAGGTAACACCTATTTCGCCGATAATTTCACACTTGCACCCTGTTTCTTCCCACATTTCCCGCTTTGCTGCAGCTAAAAAATCTTCACCATCATCAACACCACCGCCAGGCAGCAGGTATTCATCCCAATTTGCTATATATGAAAGCGCAATATGATTATCCGCATCAAATAAAACAACACCAACAGCTATTCGCGGTTTTGCAGAAGATCGTTTTTCTATTCCGGTTATGTCTTTATCAGTTATGGTTATTAGTTTTTTCATTTGTCGTCAATTCTCCTTATAAGTAGGCGTGGAATTTTCACAATAATACACGAGTACCATATCACGGTCAACAGAACAAGTTTATAAATTTACAAATCGTACACACTTTATTCAATAGTGTGCTATATAATTATGGTGTAGCAATTAAGCTAAAACTTATGGAGGTGCGAAATATGTATGACATAAACAAATTGGAAGAAGTCATCATTGAAAAAAAACCGGTTGAACCTAGTAGAGAACCCTTGCTACCGATCATTCCAAATCAGCAAAAAAAAACCAAAGGGCGTAATTTTTTACTTGCAATAGTGCTCGTTGCCGTAGGCGCCACAACCTTAGGAATTGGCTTGAGCGCAGGGCATGCACTCGCACGAAATTTTGCACCAGAACCCTTAGAGGCACCTGCGTCTTATAGCGGCGTAACTTCTGTGCGGGTTAATCCATTGGCTGTACCAATTAACCCACAAGACCCAAGCATTGCAGATATTATTCCCCTGGTTAAAGATGCGGTTGTAAGCATTAACGTTATGGCAGATACCAATCGTCCTTTTCAAAGAGCTGCACCTGGCGCAGGATCTGGCTTCATCTTTTACCAGGATGAGGAATATGTATTTATCGCAACAAATCACCATGTAATCGAAAACGCATTTTCAATAACCATTTCACTAGACGATAATGAAAATGTAAATGCCCATGTAGTCGGAAGCTATGCGCCTTCTGACATCGCAGTACTTGCTGTTCCCATAGGAGAGCTTGAAAGCAAAGGCGTACCATTTACAGTTGCCGCACTTGGGGATTCCGACGCAATGCGAATGGGCGACACGGTGCTTGCCATGGGCAACGCAATGGGCGAAGGCCAAACAGTAACCAAAGGTATTGTAAGTGCGCTAGATTTAACAATTACCGTAAGCGACCCAAATATTAGAGACAGCACAACCCTAAACGTAATGCAAACCGATGCCGCCGTAAACCGCGGCAACAGCGGAGGCCCGCTTTTAAACCATAGAGGCGAAGTCATTGGCATTGTTACCGCAAAACTCATGGGTTCACAAATTGAAGGCATGGGATACGCACTACCAATTAACGAGGCCAAAGTTATTTTGCACGAGTTAAAAGAAACCGGAACAGTACGCCAGCCATTCATTGGCATTCAAAATGAAGAATTTTCGGAATTTATGCGAGACCTTTTTAACATGCCATACACCGGCGTATTAATCCGAGGCATTTTTGTTGACAGCCCAGCCCATGCCGCCGGACTTTTGCCAAACGACATAATCATAAGATTTAATGGCGAACGTATTACTGGCCTTTTAGACTTAAGTGCAGAACTCGCAAATAGCCGCCCTGGAGATGAAGTAATTCTTGATATTTTTCGTGATGGTGACACAATACAAATATCAGTAGTATTGGGAGTACGGACGCAATAAAAGCCCACAAAGAAACAATCCACATTTAACAGAACTAAAAGGAGATAATTTTAAGTTATGAAAAAGATTTTTTTAGCCAATCTTTTTGTAGTAATATAAATAACCTTGAAAGCAGGCTTTCAAAAGAATTTTATGAGTATGGAAAGTCTGGCTCTGTCCATGATAGAGCCAGAACAATTAACTCTCTTAATAATTTGCCAAGTGATAGACAAATAGAAATACTACAATTTAAATTGACGCAATTGAGTGAATGTGTTTTATTAGTTAATTATATTTCTCATCATACGGATGATGATTCATATGTTTTAAGAACTTCAATATGGAAAAATGAAGAAGGAACATGGAAATTATTTTTTCACCAGGGAACACCACAACATACGTAATAAGCATTTTCTTCAGAAAACAAGAACCTCAACACAGACCAACCTGTGGAATCTTTATTTACACTCCGATAAAAAAGAGCGCCTGGAACGTGTGTTTGTTTTAACATCAACGTCCAAGCGCTCTTTGTTTTATACGCGATTATCTTACCCCTCACCAACTTCAAGGGCAGTAAATTGAACCGTATTATTATCTATCATTGCCACATCATATCCAAATATCGTAGCCATCGCACGGAAAGGCAAGAAAATATTGCCACCCTGATTAATTGTACTCAACTGGCCGCGTGCTCTGCCCGAAAGTGGACCGGCCCATGCAGCAAGGTCTGTTTCTGAATGGCGTACACCATTTACCTCTACAGCTACGCGTGGGTCATTCGATGTTACAGATACGATCAACTCACGTCC
>Ga0123355_10012698_pt1 | contig 13059 bp, 10 predicted proteins | sample TergutEmb28metaG_3_FD_89872 | JGI IMG/M metagenome (GOLD analysis project Ga0123355, IMG submission 89872) | Embiratermes neotenicus P1 segment gut microbial communities from Petit-Saut dam, French Guiana - Emb289 P1 | ecosystem: Host-associated > Arthropoda: Insects > Digestive system > Gut ... | reverse complement strand
GCGGTGTTTCGCCGCGGAGCCGTTCGCTTAACTTCAAAATGCTTCACACCTTGTGTGAGCATTTTGAAGTTAACTCACTATACTTTAATGAATTTGAAGCAATTCAGTCGGAATGAGGTTGTTCAGGGCTTACTTAAAGGGAGGAGGAGGAACTATGGATTGGCTAGAGCGATTTAACTCTTCCATTGACTATATTGAAAATAATCTTGATAGCAAAGTCGAATACACGGTAGCGGCACAACTGGCGTGCTGTTCTGAGTTTCATTTTTCAAGGATATTTTCTTCATTGGCAGGCGTAACGCTTTCTGAGTATATACGCCGTAGACGTCTAACAAAAGCCGCTTTTGATTTGCAAATGGATATAGGAAAAGTAATTGATATTGCACTCAAATATGGCTATGAATCACCAGATGCTTTTACTAGGGCTTTCAAAAAAATGCATGGAATACCGCCAAGTGCTGTTAAAGACAGCAATGTGCTGCTTAAAGCGTATCCTCGTATCTCCTTTCAAATCATAATAAAGGGAGATGTGGAAATGGAATATCGCATTGAGAACATTGATTTTGATATGCGCTTTGTGGGGAAGCGATTCACCGTGAAAACAGAAAGGGCTTTTAAGACGATTCCTGAACTGCACCGAAAAGCCAACAAAGACGGACTTAGGCAAAAATTGATTGATATGTCATGGGAGAATCCAAAATGTATTCTGGCAAGCGTTGCTGGGATTTGCTGTAATGGCACAGTCGCTGATGAGAGCTTCGATTATTTTATGGCCGTGTGTTACGACAATGAAGTTCCGGATGGCATGGAAGAAATGATTATTAAGCCTTGCACTTACGCCGTTTTTCCTGATGTCGTAAAAGCGTGGAAGCGGCTATATTCCGAATGGATACCCACATCGGGATATGAGCTTGCCAACCAGCCTTGTATCGAGCATTTCTTGGGGCCGGGTCATAAAATTAAGCATGAGTTATGGGTTCCAGTCATTGAAAAAAAGATTGGCAAATAAGCGAAGTCCAAACTTTAGAACCCCCGGCGAATATGCACCGGGGGTTCTAAAGTTTGGTTAAGCTTTTTAAAAGCTTATGGAGTCTGAGACGAATTCTAGCTTTTTATATGGAATGACTGAAAACATCCTTATGTGAGTTATATAGCTGATTAACTATAATTCAAAATTATTTTTATTTTTATGTCACAAACTACGTTCGGGCGTTGTCATATAAGTACAGTCGACTGAAACTTACATGAAAGGGGATGACTAAATGGAGCTGGAAGAACTTATTCCTTGCTACGGTGAAAAATTACTGCGCTATGCGACCTCCATATTATATAGCCATCCAGATGCAGAGGATGTAGTACAGGACGTTTTCATTGCCTATTTACAAAATTCTGATCGGTTCGAAATAGATAATTTATCAGCATGGCTTTATAAGGTTACTTATAACCTTTGTCTCAACAAATTAAAGGGGGCAAAGAGGCGTAAATGGTTTTTCTTTGAAGATATAAAGGAAGAGCCCTCTGTATACATGGAGGATAACCTTTCAATGCCGGAAATAATGGAAGCCCTAAAAAGGCTGACCCCAAAAGAGCGGGCCTTGTTATATGGAAGAGCTATGGATCGGCAAAGCTATGAAGAATTGTCTCAGATAATGGGGGCATCTCCGGCGGCGCTGCGTAAGCAGTACGAACGTGTAAGAAAAAAAGCGGCAAAATATCTTGCTGCACATGGATACGTTTTGACAGAAACATTTCATACACCGCTTCATTGTATAGGACAAAAAGAAAGGAGTCGAATATGATGAGGAATAATAGAGATGAACAGCTGTTTCGTGACGCATTTTCACAAATACAAGTTAATACTAACAGCCTTGAAAGGAAGGTAAGAGAGAATATGAATATTCGTAAAGTGATTAATCCTGTGCCGCTTAAACGAACAGGATTTGCCATGGCGGCATCTATAGCAATTATGTTACTTATATCAGGCACGGTATACGCTGCTGTAACTTTGGGCGTTTTTGAGAGGTTTATAATTGAGCAAGATCCTGCATTTGGCGAGGTTGTAACTCCGATAGAGATATCTGCGATTGACCAAGGAATCCGTATAGATGTAATCGCTGCACAATCGTTTGGCTACAATGCAATCATGTACTTGTCTGTACGCGATATTAGCGGCCAAAACAGAATAACAGAACATGCTAATTTGATACCAACATTGAACATACCGCGTGATGACGAGCGCTTCATGGGTGCCGCTATTATGGGCGGGCATGAGCCTTTATACTTTAACAAAGAGACAAATACAGCCTACTTTCAGATAGAATTTCAAGAAACTGCCTCTATACCCAATAGCATAGACATAATTATCAATGAAATAAGATTTGATATGCGAAGGACTGAAGCTGACTTTCCGGTTGCTCTGTCAAGTATTACGGAGGCATCAACTATCCCTAACCCTCAATATTTCTCAAATCCCGAGTTTCCTACTTGGAGTGCTGAGCGTATACTTACTCCAACTCGAGGTGAGAGTTTTCCTGACTTGCAAGGTGATGGATGGATTTCAAATGTTGCTATCATGAATGGGCACCTTCATGTACAGCTTGTAACACCACGGGGGGGGATGCCCGAAGCCGGGGGAGGGCGCAACACTCATGGTACGACAATATCAGGAGCGATGCTGAGCACGTCGGATGGCGAATGGGTAGCCCCTGTTAATCAAACTTTCCTTGAGCTTGATAAAAATCTGCGAGCTTTAAGTATAAGTGAGCAGCAGAACATGGCGATTAATGACCGCATAGATTGGGCGAGTGCTTTCCCATATCAACTTATGGAAGTAGTTTTCCCGATTGATATTACGGCGCTGGATTCTTACTCTTTGGAGCTGCTGGGAATGTTTGAACACAGCATCGCGGGAAATTGGTCTGTGACGATATATACTAACGAATCTGATGAGCAGGTGCGCTCTTCGACCGGTACAATCACTATGGGGTACGCCGTTATAGAATCTATCACAGTAAGTCCTCTGGGCGTTAGTTTTTCAGGAAGCATTAACGGTGGCATATCCGCAGGTGTCTCATCTTTGGGAGGGAATAGTGTATCAATAGAAACGCCTGCCGGAAACATTCTTATTATAGAGAACCCAAGCATAGGCTTTTCAGAAATGTACGGTGAAGATGCTGTGTTCAATGGCTTTGCCAGAGCTGAGCTACCTATTAATGTTACTGAGGTTAGCGCGGTTATGTTAGGTGACACTCGTATAGTTGTTGAGTAAGAATAGAAGTCAGCGTATAAAGTTAATACTTTTCACTATTATAAAGCTACAAACAAACCCCCGGTGCATCTGCACCGGGGGTTTTAAAGTTTGGTTATGCATGATCCGCATTTACGGACGGCTCTTCATCAAAAGCATATAGAGTCTGAGGTGAAGCTTCAAGAGCTTTGAAGTTTTGGATCAGCAACCCAAAGTCGCCCGTCCAGCGCATTAAGGAGGTTCTAGCCCTCCAAAGCGGCCTTCATCGACAGATTTATCCTGCCTTGCGCGTCAATCTCTATGCACTTAACAGTCACAATATCACCAACATTTACAACGTCCTCAACCTTGGCAACTCTCTCTTTTGCAAGCTGTGATATATGCACAAGCCCTTCTTTTTCAGGCGCGATTTCAACGAATGCACCAAAATTCATGAGTCTTGTAACTTTACCGGTGTAAATTTTGCCCGGCTCTGCGTCCATTACGATAGCGTTTATTATATCGACTGCTTTACGCACCTTGTCAATATCGCTATGCGCTACGAAAATTCTGCCGTCGTCCTCTGTGTCTATCTTATCTACGCCGGAATCTTCAATGATTCGCTTAATGGTCTTGCCTCTGGCGCCGATAACCTCGGAAAGCTTCTCAGGATTAATCTGAACCATAGCAATTTTAGGTGCGTGAGAAGAAACCTCGGGCTTAGCTTCAGCGATGCATTTGTTCATATTCTCGTTAAGAATATGCATTCTGGCTTCATAAGTGTTTTCGAGCGATTTTTTAATCAGCTCTTCGGTCAGACCATCAATTTTAATGTCCATCTGGATGGCTGTGATACCTTTAGCAGTACCGGCCACTTTGAAGTCCATATCACCAAAGAAGTCCTCCAGTCCTTGAATGTCCGTAAGAAGCACATAATCATCGTCAGACTCACCGGTAACAAGCCCGCACGAAATACCGGCAACGGGTGCCTTGATAGGCACGCCTGCCGCCATCAAAGAAAGCGACGACGCGCAAATACTGCCTTGGCTGGTTGAACCGTTAGAGCTCACAATCTCAGAAACAAGCCTGATGGCGTATGGGAACTCTTCTTCACTTGGTAAAACCGGCAAGAGTGCACGCTCAGCTAACGCGCCATGGCCGATTTCTCTTCTTCCTGGGCCTCTGGATGGCCTGGTTTCACCAACTGAGTAGCTTGGGAAATTATAATGATGCATATAGCGCTTAATATCTTCAGCTTCATCAAGTCCGTCAAGTCTTTGAACTTCGCCCATAGAGCCAAGTGTAGCAATGGTGAGAACTTGAGTTTGACCTCTGGCAAAAAGCGCTGAGCCATGGACTCTAGGGACTACATCAATTTCGCTTGACAGCTTACGAATTTGGTCAAGTGCGCGTCCGTCAGGTCTTTTATGGTCTTTGAGTATCATTCGGCGCACAGTTTCTTTCTCGAAATTATATATTGCTTCGTTCAAAAGAGCTTTGAAGCCGCCTTCGTCCGAGCCGTCATAGCTTGCAAGCATTTTTTCCATAACTTCGTCTTTAAGGAGCGATAGCGCCGCTTCGCGCTTTTGCTTCATATCAGTGAATACAGCATCTTCCATGCGGCTGTCGCCAATAATGGATTTCACGTTGCTATAGATATCAGCTGGTACGCTCGCGTCTGTATAAGACTGCTTAGGCACGCCAACTTCTTTCACGATTTCATCGATGAAAGCAACGATTTTTTGGTTTTCTCTGTGGGCAATCATGATCGCTTCAAGCATTTCATCATTAGTAAGCTCATGGGCGCCGGCCTCAATCATCATGACCTTTTCTCTTGTGGAAGAGACAGTCAGTGCAAGCCTGCTTTTTTCACGCTGTGCGGCGTTCGGGTTCACGACAAACTCGCCATCAACATAACCAACATTCACAGAGCCTGTAGGTCCTAAAAATGGCACATGTGAGATAGAGAGAACGATTGAGGCGCCTATCATGGCAGCTACCTCAGGGCTTCTGTTCTGGTCAACAGAGAGAACAGTGGCAACAACTGCGACGTCATTTCTATAGTCCTTAGGGAACAGGGGCCTGATAGGCCTGTCGATGAGCCTTGAAGTCAAAACTGCATGTTCCGTAGGGCGGCCTTCTCTTTTAATAAATCCGCCGGGAATTTTGCCAACAGCGTACAGCCTCTCCTCGTAATCAACTGAAAGCGGGAAGAAGTCGATGCCGTCCCTTGGTTTTTCCGATGCGGTGGCAGTTACAAGCACAGTCGTTTCTCCATACCTGATAAATGCGGCACCGCTGGCAAGCTCGGCTACACGCCCGATTTCAACGATAAAATCATGGCCTGCCAAATTCATTGTAAATGTTTTGTACATAAATTTAATCATCCTTTCGATTAGTTAGACTAATCGAAGCGCATTGGCTACCCTTCCCAAAGAAGACACAACAGCAGGCTTGTCCATTGCAATATCTTCTTCAGGAAGCGTAAAAGAAGCGCTACGCTTCGATTTTTATCAAAAGGCGCCTCCCATTTGATTGGTGAGACGCCTAATAAAACTACTATTTTCTAAGTCCTAGTTCCGCGATAAGCTCACGATACTTCACAATGTCTCTATCCCTGATATAGTCAAGAAGACCTTTTCTTTGACCAACCATTTTCAAAAGACCTCTTCTGGAGTGGTGATCTTTTTTGTGCATCTTAAGATGCTCAGTCAGATGGTTAATTCTCTCTGTTAAAAGTGCTACTTGAACCTCAGGCGAGCCAGTGTCTGTCTCATTCTTACCAAATTTTGCAATAATTTCTTTTTTACTGATCATTATGATCCTCCCTAATTTTTTATACGCTGTACGCCAAGAGTAGGGCGGGAAATCCTTAATCCGAGCGCAAGCACAACTATATTACCACAAATAAAGTGGCTTTACAACTATTATTTTTTCGCTATCATGCGCCTCTGCCTGACAATCAAAGCCAGCGATACCACAATCATAACTATTGCCAGTGCTTGGCTTGCGGGAATAGGGGTATTAAACAGCATAAGCTGGTCTGTTCTAAAGCTTTCTGTAAAAGAGCGAATCACTCCGTAGCCCATGAAATAGAACAGTGCGACTTCTCCATCAAAAGTTTTGCGACGTTTGAATATGCAAATCAGGGTAAACAGGATCATATTTGCCGTGAATTCATACAGAAACATGGGCTGAACTTGAATATAATCCACGCCGTTCACTGTTACCATGTGCTCATAAACTGATGGAGGAATGAATGAAACATCCACTGCCCTGTACCTAAGCGCGAACAGGGAGTCTGTGTAGCCGCCAAAGGCTTCTCTATTGAAGAAGTTGCCCCACCTTCCGATAGCTTGGCCGAGGAGCAGGCCGGGGGCGGCGGTATCAGCCAGCAGGCCGAAGTTATATTTTTTTACCTTGGCAAAGACAATCGCCGCAATCGTGCCGCCCAACACCCCGCCGTATATGGCAAGGCCGCCACTGCGCATATTAAGTGCGCTCAAAGGGTTGGCGGCATAAAGAGACCAGTTGAATATAACAAAATAAAGTCTTGCGCCGATAATTGCGCTTATGAAAGCCGGGAAAAATAAATCTACGTAAAAGTTGGGATCTTGATTTGTCTGTTTGGCCTCATAGTAGGCATATAAGACTCCTGCGGCGGCGCCGGACGCCACCATTATCGCATACCAGTATATATTAAGCCCAAAAGGCGCTATAAAAACACGCGGCAGGTTATAAATCTCGATTCCTAAGTTGACAAAATAAGCTTGAGGCATTGATTCCATACGAATCCGCACCTTTCATTAGTAAAATTTTTGAAACACTTTACGAACCACTCACAATCGAAAGACAGAAATTATCTTCTGCGAAACAATTTTGCAGCCGCTCGTTAATATGGTCTATCGTGATATTATTAAGCGCTTCCGCCAAGTCAAATACATTAAAGCCTTTGATAAAGAAGTCCGCCTGTATCTCAGCGGGGGTGCTGACAGAGTTGAAAACTTTCATATAGCGCCCCAGGTGTTTTTTCTTGATTCTTTCAAAGACTGTGGAGTCGATGCCTGATTTTTTGAGTTCCTTGATGGCTGCCATTATCTCATTAAATACCGCGTCCGGATTTTTTGATGAGCCCGAGAACATGGTGATGCCGTAACAGCTGCCGTAGCTGTAGTCTGAGCCAAACCCATCGTCTATGAGCCCGGCATTGTAGAGCTTATTATATGTCTCGCTGCCGCCGCCCGTCAAAATGTCCAGAAGTATTCTGGTAGATGTTATTTGATAGACATTTTCCATGGAATGGATATCTTTAAATCCCAGGCAAAAAAGCGGTTTGGCTACGTGCATAGTGTCTTTGACATGAGTTTTAAGTGCTTGATTTGGCTCATTAGGGTAAACCTTAACTGCATTCGGAGAATGGATATGTGCGGTTTTCTCCTGAGCTATGCGATAAATCTCTTCTGGGTCAAAATCGCCTGAGCAGACGAGCGCCATATTCCCCGGCACATAAAATGACTCAAAAATAGATTTCAGCATGGGTAAATCAATTGCCGCGATTGACTTGGCGCACCCAGCAATTTCGTTTTTCACCGGCGAATTTTCATATAACCCTTGCAGCATATTAAAATATACGCGCCAGCTTGGGTCGTCGTCATACATGCTTATTTCTTGCTCGATTATGCCTTTTTCTTTTTCGACTGTCTCATCGGTGACATAAAGGTCAAACACCATATCAAATAGCAACTCCAAACAGCTTGCAAAGCTCTCCGTGCAGCTAAAATAATAGACAGTAGTATTAAAGTTTGTGTACGCGTTTACGCTGCCGCTGAGCTTTGTAAACTCATTGAAATAGTCGAGCTTTTCATCCTCGAATGCCTTGTGTTCCAGAAAATGCGCAATGCCTTCGGGGGTTATGAGGCGCTTGTCATCAACTTCAAACTCTAAATCGCAAGAGCCGAAGTTTATCGCAAGAGCCGCAAATTTTTCGTTAAAGCCCTCTTTGGGTATTATATATGAATGAAGACCTGATGGCAATGTCTTGACATGCATGGTTTCGCCAAGGATATCGCTCTTAAGTGTATTACTCATCTTTTTCACCCCTCAGTATATAAATTGTGTCTGTATATAGTGTGCCTGCTAAGCAAGTGATGTCAAGGATACTGACGCCTTCCACGCCGCGCATGATGTCATCGATGCTGTCGCTGTCTCCAAGCAAATGCTGCGTATAATTAAAGTCAAGCAGCTGGCCTTGGCTGTCTGTCATGCCTCTAAAGCCGGAAACAAGGCTCTGCTTTGCCAAATGTAGCTCTTCCTCAGAAATTTGGCTGTTCTTTATAGCTTCCAGCTGCTCATTAGTTTTTTGGACTGTTATATCGATATTTTTGGTCTCTACGCCGCTCTGAATCATTAATATGGATTTTGCCCTGTATATGAATGAGAAAATGTTATAGCAAAGGCTGGCTTTTTCACGTAAGTTCATGAAAAGCTTTGAGTTGCCTGAGCCGCCCAGTATCTCGTTGAGCACCAAGAATGTGTAAAATGGCTTACCGGAATGCCCGCAATTAGCCCTGAGGCCCATGCAAATTTTACTCTGGTTAACTTTTAGAGCCTCTTCATGAACAGAGGTTTCGCCAGGGTTGTATACGGCAGGGGCAGGCATGTTGTCTCTGTCCATGAGTGTTGCAGAGCTAAAATTTTCTCTGGCGAGTGCCATGAATTTCTCGGCATCGATATTACCGGATGCGACGAACTCAAGCGGTGTTGTGCGTATTAGATGCTGATAGTGTTGGTATAGATTTTTAGGGTCAATTGTGCCTAAGTCTTCGATATACCCATCCGCATGGATGCCGAAAGGCTCATTTTCACACATATTCTCAATGCATTTTAAGCGAGCATATGAGTTTTTGTCATTTATGCGCTCGGAGATGGAGTCTTTTAACATGATCTTCTCATTTTCGAAAATTTCGAGAGAGAATTCATCGTTCTCAACAAGCGGATGAAAAAGAATTTCTTTTAAAAACTGCATAGCTTGGGTGAGGAGGTTGGCATCCATGATTGAAGTGAATTCGATATAGAGCCGAATAATTTGAAACTCACCTTTTTTAACAATCAGGCTTTGAAACGATGCGCCATACAGTTGCTCCATATATTTATTAATTTCATATAGATTTGGATATTTTTGCGATCCTGCGCCGAGGATATTAGCCAGAAGCGAATTTTGTGTGGTCTCATCTCGCCTGAGCGGTCGCTTTAGCATGAGACAGATGGTCGCTGTTTTGAATTTTTTATCAGCAATGACCTTTATATTTGGGTGCGTAGCTGTGTCCATAGTATATGTGTTAGCTCCTCTCAAGTGCGATGTTGTTTTACATTGAAGTCCATACAAAGCAGCTATGGTTACTAAACTGTCCTGAAGGAATTAAATATATTGTATTACACACGGATTTTATTATACTACATTAATTGTGGCTGTGGCGAGATTTTTATTTTAGTAAGTGCTGAATTAGTGCTGAATAACTTGCTTATGAGTGAATTGCGCACAAATTCTTTAAAAGACGGAGTGCTTTAATGAATTTGAAGCACTCCAGTCGCAATGAGGTTGTTCAGGGCTAATTTATGATAAAATTTTTGTTGAAATAAAAGATTTAAAGGGTGGCGGAGGCCACCGGGATTTTTACAACAGGAGAAAGAACTTATATTCAGCTGGAGTACAGTCAAATCGATTACACTCTCACAAATAATCTTTGCAAAATAATTTGTGCAAACTTGTTGAAGGGGTTCTGAAAGTTTGTTATAATTACAGTGGAAGCAATCGATAGAATGGGCTATCGTGATTACAGTCAATGCGTTTGGAAGATAAGCGCATATCTACTTGCTTGTTTTTTACGCGCATTGGCTATATACAACATACTATTTTAAAGAAAGGGGAGCATGATAAATCCACATTATTTATCATGCATGGTGAGGAGATGCTTAATAAGGTTGGGCGTGAAATACCCGATGCTATTGAACATTATGGAAAAGTTACTCCTTTTGCGGGTGCCTTTGCTACTCCTAAAGACGGTACTAAGACCGGTGCACGCTTAAAAAGCGTTGGTCGGAGGGAGAAAAAACTCGTATCAAATATTCGGGAGGCTATTGAAAAAGCCGGCCTTCGTGACGGAATGACCGTATCATTTCATCATCACATGCGAAACGGCGACAAAGTCGTTAATCTCGTAATGGAAGCAATAGCAGATATGGGTATTAAAGACATACGCTTGGCGGCATCCGGAATATTTGAGTGCCACGAGCCGCTTGTGGGGATGATGGAGCGTGGGATTGTTACACAAGTAGTAACAAACACTTTCAACCCAGGGCCTGTTGCTAAGGCAATAACTGCAGGAAAGCTTCAAAAGCCCGCGATTCTTATGACTCATGGGGGAAGACCACGCGCAATCGAAGCGGGGGATTTAAAAATTGATATAGCATTTATCTCCGCACCGTCCTGTGATGCGGAAGGAAATATTAATGGAACAAAAGGCAACGCCGCTTGCGGGTATCTTTCTTATGCATATGCTGACGCAGAGTACGCAAACACTGTAGTTGCCATAACAGATACATTGGTGCCGTATCCAAACTGTCCTATCGAGATATCTCAGGAGTTCGTGGATATGGTTGTAGTCGTTGATAGCATTGGCGATCCGGGTGGCATTGTGTCCGGAAGCACAAGAGTAAAGACGGACCCGGTAAGTCTTCAAATAGCCTCAAACGCAGCAAAACTCGTGGATGCGGCAGGGCATATCAAAGAAGGAATGTCGTTCCAAACGGGCGCTGCCGGAGCTTCTTTGGCGGTCGCGGCGCAGGTTCGTGATATCATGAAAGAGCGTGGCATTACTGGTTCTTTCGGTATCGGCGGAATACATGCATATTTTGTAGAAATGTTGGAAGAAGGGTTGTTCAAAGCTCTGTTTGATACTCAGTGCTTTGACCTTAACGCTGTAATTTCAGCAGGCAAAAATGATAATCATATGGCAGTATCCGCATCATTGTATGCAAACCCGCACAATCGCGGCTGCGTAGTGCATCAGTTGGACACGGTTATTCTTGGAGCTACTGAAATTGACGTTAACTTCAATGTAAATGTTGTCACCGGTTCAAATGGTGTGATTATGGGAGCTTCGGGTGGCCATAGTGACACAGCTGCCGGAGCTAAGCTTACTGTTGTTGTTGCTAATCTTACGCGCAAGAGCATCTGTGTGGTGCGCGAAAAAGTAACTACCGTAACAACCCCCGGCGACACCATCGACGCGTTTGTTACTGAGCATGGAATAGCAATAAATCCACTCAGACAAGACATTATTGAGGCAGTTAAAGGAAGCGGACTTCCGATTGTTGATATTGAGGAGCTCAAGAAAAAAGGCGAGGAAATCGCAGGCCCTCAAGTGACGCCGGAGTTTACGGATAAGATAATTGGCGTAGTTGAATACCGTGATGGCACGGTTATTGATCTTGTGTACCAGCCAAAGGGATATACTATTTAGGAAATCCTAACACTAAGGAGGATAATGAAATGTCATTAATGAGATCTGTGTTTTATGTGCCGGCGAATAATCAAAAATTCATCGACAAAGCTCTAACCCTTCCTTGCGATATCGTAACGTTTGATATCGAGGATTCTGTAGCTCCTGCTGAAAAAGCAACAGCTAGAAAAATGGCGGCAGAGAGCTTAGAAAAGTTTGCCGGTGGAAACGCACAAGTATATGTGCGGATAAACAGCTGGCCAACTGAATTTACAAATGACGACCTAGAAGCAGTTGTATGGCCGGGGCTCAATGGCGTAACAGCAACCAAGGTTCGAGATGCTGATGATATTAAGCGTGTTGAGTGGAAATTATATGAGCTGGAAGCACGCCGCGGCATTCCTGAAGGAACAGTTAAAATTTGTGCGCTTATCGAAACAGCGATCGGGGTCGTGAATGCGTATCAAATCTGCTCAGCAAGCCCTCGTATGGTATCTGCCATTTTTGGCGCGGTAGATTTCTGTGCGGACATGCGCGTGCGTCTTACTAACAGAGGTGATGAGCAGCTTTATGGGCGCTCCGCTGTAGGCGTTGCTGCTCGTGCGGCGGGAATTATAGCCTTAGACGCGCCATTTGCGGACTTCTCAAACATCGAAGCTTTCAGTGCAAACACTGAAGAAGGCAAGCAATTAGGCTATGAAGGAAGAATGATTATCCACCCATCTCAAATTGAGATAGCAAACAAGATTTATGCTCCTTCTGAAGCAGAAGTTGAACATGCGCGTAAAGTTGTAAAAGTGTTTGAAGAAGAAGGTCTTGCTAAAGGGCTCGCAGCAGTTGCACTCGAAGGTAAAATGGTTGACATACCGGTTTACGCCAGTGCGCAAGGCGTACTCAGCAGACATGAAGAAATATGTGCGAAAGAGAAGTAAGAACTAAGAGGTATTGCAACAAATTTATACTTGTTACTTCGGGGGCGGCCATAAAGCCGCCCTCTTTGAGTGAAGTCCATTAAATTTAGGTGAAACTCATTAAATTTAACACTTGACGAAACCTGTGTAAATACTTTATAATCACTTGGTACGCCCGGATGGCGGAATTGGCAGACGCGCTGGACTTAGAATCCAGTGGGGCAACCCGTGCAGGTTCAAGTCCTGTTCCGGGCAGAACGGTGGATAATAAGGCTTTCTGTTAAATAGAGAGTCTTATTTTTTTGTCGAGTTGCCCCATTTTTTACGAATGTCCACGATAATGTCCACGATTTGCTTTAAATCACAAACCTTGAGAGCTTGCTATCCAAGGTGTTTGCAATTTCAGTTTTCGCTCCCATAT
>Ga0123355_10012697_pt1 | contig 13060 bp, 5 predicted proteins | sample TergutEmb28metaG_3_FD_89872 | JGI IMG/M metagenome (GOLD analysis project Ga0123355, IMG submission 89872) | Embiratermes neotenicus P1 segment gut microbial communities from Petit-Saut dam, French Guiana - Emb289 P1 | ecosystem: Host-associated > Arthropoda: Insects > Digestive system > Gut ... | reverse complement strand
TTATTGCGGTTTGGAACCCACCTGGGACGCATACGGTAACATTTAACTTTAACGGCGGCCTGTTGAGCGGTCAAGCGTCCGTTAATGTTGACGTATCTGATGGCGATGCCCTCTCAACTGCGTGGCCTTATAACAATGCCACTCCTGTTAAGGCAGGGCATACATTCCTCCATTGGTCGGATTCAAATGTATTGGTTCCCCCGGCACCGCCGGTTGTTGGAGCTACTACCATAATAATTGCTCCCGAAACCTTTTACGCCATATGGGAACCACAGGCGTTTACGGTTACCTTTAATTTGAACGGCGGTACGGATGGCGTAGGTGGTCCGGGAACCATTGGGGTCTCCGATGTTCCATTTAACACAGCTCTTTCAGCCGCACAAGTTGTTGCTGTTGAAGCAAGTATCGTATGGCCTGTGAACGCCATAGGCCTATCATGGGCCTCGGGAAGTGCTCTTGGTCCTATTGTCGACCCGGCAGACCCACTTAACATAATTACCGGGCCTACAACCTTTTTCGCAATATGGGATACATTAGGACCTTTTACCATAACATTTGACTTAGACGGCGGTTTGCATCCTTTAGCAGCCGTAACGCACGAAATAACTGCCGGTGCCGGCACTTTATTCCCTGACACGATCCCTCCGCTATTGGATGAAGATCTTTTGGTACCCCCAAGCTGGGCTACACATTTCGCAGGTTGGGCATGGGTAACTGGTGGCGCATTAACAGCGGTAGACCTTGCGACAGAGGTCTTTGGCACCAATGTCAATGGTAATATGACCTTTGTGGCACAATGGGTGACTAAACACGAAGTTACCTTTGAGTCAAACGGCGGTACTTGGTCGGCGGCTGACTTAGCCAACCCTGCTTTCACATTAGTGGGCGGCAATTTGGTTGCCTTGGTTGGATCCGGTGAGTTTATAACAGACGTTCCTAGCCCCGCGCATCCTCGGGGAGAATCACACAGGACTCCGGGTCCATTAGCTCCTTTGACCTTCTGGTATATGGGCGGTGTACCTACACTTGTTAACCCATTAGATGTACCGGCGGTAACCGGGCCTGTGACTTTCACGGCTCAATGGACGCAAATGTTTTTCCCGGTAACATTTAACCCAGGCTCACTGTCGGTTAACGCAAGCCTGATACTTCAAGCCCCTCCTGGTCCCTTCCTTAGGACAGAAGGCCTACGCAATGTTGTTCAGTATGTTAATAACGCTACTGTCATCGGTGACGCGCATGTGCCTATAATTGACCCGGCAAGCGTTCCGCCAGGATGGTCTTACAGGTGGCAGATAGAGGCCAGCGTTCAATATACCGGCCTTCTCGGGCCATGCGGCGCAAGGGGTGTTATCCTCAACGGGCCGACGACCTTCACACTTGTATTCTATATCCCGGTTATATTTGATTTAAACGAAGGGTTTATCCCAACAGGTGCCGGAAACAATTTCGAAAGGGTTAGGTTAATGGTACCCGAGCCCTTAAATTGGGCCGTAAGCTGGGCAGGCAACACAATAGCAAATATACCTAGCTTAAATGTGCCAGCACCGGTGCATCCCCAAGGCGCGGTGTTTGTAGGATGGGATAGATATTATAACTTGATTGGTAATAATCCCGTTTCCCCTGGCGCGCTTGGTATTTCATCCGCCGATGTTGCGGACATGACTATTACGGCAACTCCGCAGGTATGGTTCTTTAGAGCCCAGTGGAATTACCAAGGCATTACCTTTGCCGCTACGTTTAACCTACAAGGCGGCTCGTATCCGCCCGGTGGTACAGCCAATGTTATAAGGGCAAACTTACCGGCAGGTCAGCAGATCCCCGCGGCTTCTGTACCAATGCCTCCGGCATTAAACAGGACAGGTTTCACATTTGACGGTTGGGAAATGATAAGGAATGACGGCACCGTTGTATCTGTATCGCCATCTGCCCTTCTTGCGCCTGACGGCCCCCGTACGTCGGATACAACGTTCTATGCTGTATGGACGCCAAATTTCGACACGACGCTTTATTTCACCGTAACGTATGATTTTGCAGGCGGTACTCACGCCGCATGGGGCAACAGGTCTGAAGCTGTTGTTGGGCCGATTCCGCACGGCGCGATCCCCGCGCAGCATAGGCTTTCTAACCCAGCAAGAAGCGGCTATACCTTCGTACATTGGGTTGACGCGTCAGGGGCACCCGTTGACTTTGATGCTACGTTTACTGCCAATGTGACATTTACGGCTGTATGGTTGCCTGATCAGGGCTTTGGTGCAACATTTAATCTAGCCGGTGGTAATATATCGGGCAACACTACGATTCCTCCGATAGGGCCGTTTTCTGTCGGCACCCGGATCCCCATCGGTCAAGTCCCTGTAGACCCTGTAAGACCAGGCTTTAATTTTATCGGATGGTCGGAAGACGGTGCCCCTGTATCCCCTGGAGCACTTGTTGGAGGCCCTGCGAGTCCTATCCGCAACGGAGACGTTTCGTTCACAGCCCAATGGGTAGCGGCTGGCCAAGCCAATGAGTTCTTTGCTACGTTTGTATTAAACGGCGGCAATGTTGCCGGTTTTGGCACAAATCCAACGGTTCAAACCGGGCCGTTTGCCCATGGCACTCAAGACCTTTCTCCTGTTCCTGTTCCAATATGGGCCGGGATTGGCAACTTCAATTTCGCGCACTGGGAAGACGCGGCTGGCAACTACGTTGACCCGTCAGATCATGAAACAGGCCCAACCACAGATGTAAATTTCTACGCGGTATGGGAGCCTGCGGCAGGCGAAAATGAGTTTGTAGCAATATTTAACTTAGCCGGCGGCGAATGTCTGCATCCGATTCCCGACCCGGTAGTACTGGGAAGAGTTACGCTTGGGCCGTTCCCGATTGGGCAAATCCCATTTGGTACACAAATCCCCAATCCTTGCAGAGCGGCCGAAAGCCTCGAATTCCTGGGTTGGGTACTAGGTACAGACTGGGCAGTTGGCGACCCAATTTGGAGTTCGGCAGATTTGTTTAATCTACCATTTACACCGGGCGCCAATGGTTATATCGTCTTTACAGCGGTATTTATGCCACAAGCCGATCCCGATACAGTATTTGCCACGTTTATATTAAACGGCGGAACCCATGCGGACGCCGGAGTCTCACCGGGGCTTGGTTTAACGGTTATAAGAACACTTTTACCAAACCAAACAATCCTCCCCGCAATGATTCCGACTCTCGGTACAAGAGCAGACGGCTATACTTTCGATGGTTGGACGATGTTCTGTGAAGTGACAAACGCTTGGATTCCGGTAAACCCGGAAGACCTTGACCTGGATGACCTAGCCGAAAATGTATACTTTAGAGCACAATGGGCACCACCGGAAGGTTTTACCGTCACATTTGTACTGGCAGGCGGCAATGTTGGAGGAATCACGGCCAATATCGTTTTACCGCAAAGGTTTGCGGCGGGCGATACTGTAGACCCGGCCGATGTACCGGCACCGGTAAGAGCTGACAATATATTACTGGGCTGGTTGCTGGGTGGCACCGGTACGTTAATATCTCAGGGCGCTCTTGCAGTAAATTCTGTATGCTTTGATGATGTCGAGCTGGAAGGCGACTCTGTATTTGTAGCCGTGTGGCAACCGGTTATACCTCCCGGTTATTTCGTTGTCACATTCGTATTGGATGGCGGCACGGTCACGGGGCATGGCAGTACGGTAACAACCGGACTGATTGCACATGGTACCGGTGACATTTCCGCTCATGAACCTGTCTTCTCGGAATACAGGCCCGGTTACTACTTCACGGGCGAATGGGAAGATGAAGACGGAGAACTTGTAGACCTTCAAAATCTTGACCCTGTACCGAACGCGCAAAATCAAATTGATCATGTGTTCCTTACAGCCAGGTGGGCACTCCTGCCTGGAGTACAACATGAAGTGACATTTGTTTTTGCCGACGGCTGGTTGTCAACAGATGCGACGGAATTCGGCCCGATTACTATAACGGTTGATGACCGCGAAATTATTACTTTGAATTATGTACCCATATTATTGCGCACTGGATATAGATTTGACGGATGGTTGCAAACTGACGGCGCACCAGATCCTATGTCAAGACCTATTGTGGCCAATATCGTTATTACAAGGGATATGGAGTTCACGGCTGTTTGGGAAGCGATAGTCGACCCGGCAGATGAATTTATTGCTACATTCTTCCTTGCGGGCGGTAATATCGTAGGCGATACATCTAATGTTGTCTTAGACCCGATTCCGGTAGGAGAGCAAATAGATGTAAATGATGTGCCTGAACCAACAAGAAATAACTTTGATTTTGTTGGCTGGCTACTGGACGGCGTACTCGTTACCTCATGGGATTTTTACCCTGACGCTGATATCGCATTTACGGCGCTTTGGGTAAGGTCCGCGGATGCCAGTGACGATGAATTCTTCGCAACATTTATATTAAACGGCGGTACCTACAGCGTTTACGGCTTTGGCCCGGTAGTACAAGGCCCGTATGATGATGGTGACTTTATCCCCGCAGAAGATGTACCTTCTCCTGTATGGGGTGGGGCTGGCAACTTTACCTTCCGTCACTGGGTGATAACCGGCGACGATGACGATGACGCTGTAGACCCAACAGAAGTTGAAGTGACCGCAGATATTTCGTTTACGGCAATATGGCGCGATGACGGGCCTTCTCAAGTCCAACATCCTGTTAGATTCTACTTTGCCGGCGGTACCTCTACTTCGCACCCCTTGGCTGATGGTTATTTCCAAGTAATGATTAATCATACCTCAATCATAACCGCGCCCAATGTGCCTGCAATGGCAACTGTACCGGGACACAATTTCCTTGGCTGGCAACAGCTTGGCACAGGCATAAATGCCCATCAACCGGGTATTATAGCCAACCTAAATGTGTCCGGACCAATGACCTTTATGGCAGTATGGGATCCACCTATTAGTACAACTCCTACACCGACACCAACCCCGACGCCTACCCCGACACCACCACCAGGCAACTACACTATTACTCTAGACCTCAGAGGCGGACAAATGCCTTCAGGTGTAGGATTAACCCATACACACCCGTATGGTACGACTATAACAACCACCATGATTCCAAACCCAACACGTGCAGGAGGATACAGGTTTACAGGCTGGACTCGTGACGGAGTAACATTGCCGCTACCGTTCACCCTTAATGCTAACATGACCCTTGTTGCCACGTGGGTATCTGAAACGGTAACCCCGACACCAACCCCACCACCGGGGCAAACACGTACAATTACTCTGGTTCTCAACGGCGGAACAATGCCTGGCGGTGTGGTTCTAACACATCTCCAAGGCACGTGGATTACCTCCGGTGCCTCCGGTATATTGCCAAACCCAACACGTGACGGGTATAGGTTTGTACGCTGGAACTTGCCAAATGGCACAGAGCAAACATTCGCGTTCGCCCTTTGGGAGAACATTACGCTTCACGCAGTATGGGAATCTGTAGCGCAACAGCAAACTATAACGGTTACGTTTAACCCAGGCATAGGTAGCCTTCCCGCCGGGGTGCCGTCTACACGTCAAGGCTTTATCGGTTTTAGGGTAGACAACTTCCCGACACCTATTGCGCCTTCCGGCTACACATTTGTTGGATGGTATATGCATGGCGTGCGACAACACGACGCATTTGCGGCAGTATCTAATGTGACACTGTTTGCACATTACCAGCGCACCACGGTTGGGCCAAGAAACTACACGATTACTTTCAACCTTAACCAGGGCACAATGCCGCCAAATAACGCGTTAACGCAAACCCACGCTTATGGCACACTTATTAACACGTTGCCGGTGCCAACTCGCGCAGGGCATACATTCCTTGGATGGATGCTTGGTACGTCAATACAGCCAATGCCGTTCAATATACGCGGCAACATGACGCTAACAGCGGCATGGGCGGTAGCGCCACAGGCCACCCCAACGCCACAGCCACCGATACCCCCAACGCACTTGGTTGTAGCGTTTGACCCAGGCCCAGGTGTATTCCCGGGCAACGAAAACGGCATACGCACAGGCGTACCCGGTTTTGTAGTTAGCACCATGCCAAACCCAACGCGTACCGGCTATAACTTTGCCGGATGGAGCATTGGCGCAACGCCGATAACCCTACCGCTAACGGTAAGGCAAGACACAACCGTAGTCGCACGCTGGACACCGGTCGCAGGAAGGATTAACCCGCAAACCAGCCCAATGCAGATTACCTTTACGATTTTTGGTGCTGTAATGCTGGTAGGTATAGCGGCCTTTGGTATCATGAAAATAACAGGCAAGCAACTTGCCGCCTTGGGGCAATACCGCACAAGCATGACCCGCTTTAACCGCGAAAAACGGATAACGGAAATGTTTGAGAAACGCGAGCCTAAGGATAGGAAATAGGACTTAGAAGTGAGTAATAACCTGTAATATGAATGCCCCGCCTGGTGAAATTTGCCGGGCGGGGTTTTTGTTGCATTTTACCGTTGGATGTGGTAAAAATAATGCAAGTTTAAAGATTGTGTAAAGATTGGCGGTTAGAGCGTGATAAAAGAATAATCCAAATAGAAATTGTGGTAATAGGAAGCACTTGTGGTCTGCCCCGTGGCAGGGATTACAGGTTCTTATTTGTTGCCGGGCTTTGGGTTATGTTTTTGAAGCGCTATTTTTACGCCTATGTAGTGGCTTTGCCGTGCATATGTATAATGCTTCGAGAGTTAGGACTTATTTTCCGGTGACGGGGATAGGTCTTATTTTTTTTGGAGGTAATAATATGTTGGAACTAAAAAATATTAATATCAGCTTGGGATTAAACGATAGGAAACTTGTAGAGAACTTTAGTTTTACACTGCACCATGGTGATAAAGCGGTAATCATAGGCGAAGAAGGCAATGGGAAGTCCACTCTTTTAAAGATGATTTATGATGAGGAATATATTTCCGGTTACTGCCAGTATGCGGGTCAAGTTGTTAGGAAGGGTAAGCTTGCGTATTTGCCGCAGTCCTTTCCGGAGGAGGATTTGGGAATCTGCGTGGAGGAATACTTTGCGGAATTGGAGATTCACCGGCATGTTCATATGCTGTCGCGGTTGGGGCTGAGTTTGGATTTTGTGCTTTCTCGCCAGATTATACGCACATTGTCGGGTGGGGAGAAAATAAAAATCCAGCTGGTTAAAATCTTGATTGCCGAGCCGGACATTATTTTGCTGGATGAGCCTACAAATGACATTGACATAGGCACGCTGGAATGGTTGGAGCGGTTTATTAATAGTTGCGAGAAGCCGATATTGTTTATATCCCATGACGAAACATTGATAGAGAACACCGCCAATGTGATCATCCACATGGAGCAACTCGTGCGTAAGACAAAGCCTAAAATTACCGTGGTATATAGCGGGTACAAGGACTACGTAAAAGCCCGAGGTTTCGCTTTTGACAAGCAAACACAAATTGCGAAAAAGCAACGTAGCGACCATAAAGCTCAAATGAAAAAATGGCGGCAAATCCATGACAGGGTTGATCATGAAGGCCGCAATATAGCCAAGGAAGACCGGGATGCGGCCGGACGGCTTCTTAAAAAGAAGATGAAAGCGGTCAAGTCAACAGGAAGGCGTTTGGATAAAAAAGAAGAAGACTTTATAGAAATCCCGCAGATGGAAGAGGCTATTTTGACGCAGTTTGATCAAGGGGTTTATATCCCACATGGGAAGGTTGTACTTTCGCTTAGCTTGGGCGAACTATGCGTAGAAGGAGAACAGCTTCCCTCCCGCCGTTGCGAGGAGCGCAACGACGCGGCGGCAACCCAAGCTTGGATTGCTTCGGCTTCGCCTCGCAATGACGGCAGGCATGTGCTTTCAACAAATGAACTATATACCGATGGCAAGCGCCTATCCGGCCCAATATCACTGGAAGTTTACGGCCCCGAGCGCATAGGAATAGTAGGGCGCAACGGTGCGGGGAAGTCAACATTGCTTAAAAAAATATGGGAAGACTTGCGAGAAAGAACAGACATTACCGCCGCGTACATGCCCCAAGATTACGCCGAGGTGCTGGACTATAACCGGCCGGTAATCGATTTTTTAGCGGCGGACGCACGCAAAGATACTATTACTAAAGTGCGGACATACCTGGGCAGTATGAAGTTTACCAATGACGAAATGCTTGGGAAAATTGACAAGCTTAGCGGCGGGCAGAAGGCTAAGATTTTGTTTTTGGATATGGTGCTAAAGGGTGCGAATGTTTTGATATTGGACGAGCCAACGCGCAACTTCAGCCCGCTGTCCGCCCCGGAAATACGTAAGACGCTTGTCAATTTTGGCGGCGCGATCATTAGCGTGTCGCATGATAGAAAATATCTTGGCGAGGTATGCGATAAAATTTACGAGCTCACGGCAGATGGAATTCATATATTTTTGTAGGGCGTCCTCATGGATATTAGCAGAAAGTAACCATTAAACACCCTTTTTATCATAATCTCTGTCTGGCCGCAATTTTCTTAGTGCTTCGCCAATCTTTTTCTCCACCCCATTATCAGACGGCTGGTAGTACACTTTGCCCGCCAATTCATCCGGCAAATAATCCTGCCGGACATAGCTACCGGGGAAGCTATGGGCGTATTGGTACCCTGCTCCATGGCCAAGGGTTGCGCCGGCCTTTTTGTGCCCGGGGTCGCGAAGGTGTATGGGTACGGATTTTATGGGAATATCGGCTACATCGTCCCAAGCGCTGTATATAGCCGAACAGGCGGCATTGCTTTTTGGCGCGCTAGCGATATATAGTACCGCCTGGGATAACGGTATCTTGGCCTCCGGCATCCCGATGAAGTCCACGGCCTGTGCCGCCGCCATTGCCACCATCAGCGCGTGGGGGTCGGCATTGCCTATGTCTTCCGCCGCGCAAATGACCATGCGCCTGGCTATGAATTTCGGGTCTTCCCCGGCGTATAACATGCGGGCTAAGTAGTATACCGCCGCGTCCGGATCCGAGCCGCGCATACTCTTTATGAAGGCCGATATCGTGTCGTAATGGTTATCTCCGTTCTTTTCGTAGCATAGTGCCCGCTTTTGGATACATGCCGCCGCTACATCCAGGTCAACTGTAATGCGCCCGTCCGGGGCGGGCTCTGTTGTTAATGCAGCCAGTTCCAGGGCGTTGAGGGCGGTGCGCGCGTCGCCGTTGGCCCGGTCTGCCAGAAAGGCCAGCGCGTCTTCTTCAATATGAAGCGGAAGAAAGCCTAGGCCGTTTTCATTGTCTGATATTGCGCGGCGGAGTAGCGTAGTTATATCGTCTGTGGTAAGCGGGTATAGCTCGAAGACCATTGAACGGGAAACCAGCGCTTTGTTAACCTCAAAATAGGGGTTTTCTGTTGTGGCGCCTATCAGGACCAAAGTGCCGTCTTCTACATAGGGCAGGAGTGCGTCCTGCTGGAGCTTGTTAAAACGGTGGATTTCGTCCACAAATAAAATCGTGCGCTTGCCGTATAGGGCAAGGGTGGACTTTGCGTCCTCTATAGCCCGCTGTATATCCTTAATGCCGGCGGCAGTGGCGTTTATTTGGGTGAATACAGACTGAGTCGTGCCGGCGATTATCCTGGCCAGTGTTGTCTTGCCTGTGCCGGGGGGGCCGTACAGCACCAAGGACGACAGGCGGTCTGCCACTATTGCGCGGTATAACAATGTGTTTTTAGCTACTATATGAGCCTGGCCCACCCATTCGTTTATGGAAGACGGGCGCATACGGGCGGCCAAGGGGGCTTCTTTTTTTAATACGTTGGCGCTGTTGGTTTCGAATAGGTTCATGGAGGCTCCTGTGAATTAGCAGTGATTAATTAATGGTTTTATTTTAGCATTTTTAAGGGTTTGTAGCACTTGTTTTATTGATACTATTGCGAATTATTTCGCTATAAAAGTTGATGATGGTATTTTATGTTTGATAGCCAACACATGAAAATATTTTGCTAAAAATTTACTTAAATGAGCTCTTGACCAAGACGCATACGTCTTGGTTTATAATATCTAAGGGAGTTGAAAATATGGAAAAAACCAGTGCAATACCCGAAGGATATATGCGCATAGGCGAAATGGCAAAAAAAGCGGGCATTACCGTCCGCACCCTGTCATATTACGATAAGGAAGGCTTACTGCCGCCGTGCGCTACAAGCGATGGCGGCTATAGGCTCTATACCGACAAGGACATGGTCAGGCTGATACAAATCATTATGCTTAAAGAGCTGGGGTTTCCGCTAAGCGAAATAAAGAAACGTCTCACGCAACTGGACACTCCGGAGGATGTTAGGGCAATGCTGGCGGAACAGTCAGCCCATGTCCGCAAGAAGATTGAGCTTTTAACGGATTCCCTTGACGCAATGGAAGCGTTGAACGCGGAGATTGCACAAATGGAAACGGTTAATTTTAAGAAGTACGCGGCCATACTTATGAACTTGCAAATAAAAAACGAAGGTTATCGGGTGATTAAACACTTTGATGATGAGGTGTTGGATATGTTTCGTGAGCGTATAGGCCGTGAAAAAGCCGCTTTAATGACAGCTACCCTTCACGATTTGTATGAAGAGGCGGCTAGGCTTGTGGCAGAATCTGTGCCGCATGAAAGCGAAGTAGGGCAAATATTTGCAGTGAAGTTATGGGAAAGTCTTGTTGAACTCTCGGGCGGCGACATAGATATGATGTTTAAGTTGGACAAACATATGGATAAAGCTAGCAAGCTAGAGGGCGGAAGCAGTGAAGAGCGGTCAGCAGTGCGCGCTTTTATGAGCCAAGCGTTGAAAGTCTATCACACGCATACCCACATTGATACGGATATAAACGCTTTAATGATAAAATTTGGCATTTCTTCTTATGAAGAAGCTTTTAAGTTGCATAAAGACGGAATAACCCCCGAAAGCGAAAAAGCGCAGGATTTTATCATGATATTTTGGAGAACTATGCTAGAGTTAACAGATGGCAACATAGACTTATTAATGCAGTTAAGCGAGCAAGCAGAAAAAGCCGAGAACCAAGACGAAAAATCGGTGATATCGCGCCGTTTCATAGAGTCGGCACTGGAAGTTTATTTAAAAAATCAGAGCGAAGGCTCATAGGGGAGATTAAGCATGGTTAGTATCAGTATGATAAACGTAGAAAAATCCTTTGGGGAAAACAAGGTGCTTAACGGTGTCACTTTCGACACCAACGACGGAGAAATATTCGGGTTGCTTGGGCCGTCCGGCTCCGGCAAAACAACGATTATTAACATTTTAACGAGGCAATTTGCGGCGGACAGCGGAGAGGTTTATGTAAACGCGGCCAGCAATGAAATAGGGCTAATGCTGGAGCATGACGGCCTATTCCCCAGGCTTAACTGCTTGGAAAACATGATTATCTTTGAAAAAATTTACGGTATCCCTCGCTCGCGTTCCGTTGAAGCATTGGAACGAGTAGGTTTGGGAGACGCACATACAACCGCTGTCGAGCAACTTTCGAAAGGTATGCGCCAGCGGCTGGTGTTGGCTCGGGCGGTGTTGCACAAGCCCAAAGTCCTGTTTTTAGACGAGCCTACCAGTGCCCTTGACCCGCTGACGGCACAGGGTATTTACCGGCTTATAAAGGAACTGCGTGACAGCGGTGCTACTATTTTCCTCACAACTCACAATATGCAAGAGGCTGTCCACCTGTGCGACCGTGTGGTTATGCTACATGGCGGCATTATTATTGAGCAAGGCGACCCTAACGACATCTGCGACCGCTACAACGCGGTAAAAACCATAAAAGATTTAGAGGCCGTATTTGTTCAACTGACAGGAGGAGGATTACAATGAGACATATAAACGCCATTTTTTACAAGCAACTGAAGGATACTATAAAAAACCCGGCTACGCTTATTCAGTTTATCATATTCCCGCTATTGGCGTTTGCGCTTACCTTCCTTATGAACACGGAGCGTATGGCCCAGGAAATGTTTGAAGCTATGCCATACGGTGCGGATTTTGATAGTATACTCGAAGGTATGATGGCAAATATGCCAAACATGACAACTATGCAAGCCACCGTTTTTGCGGGCATGGGGCTAATCCCCATAGTGGCCGGCATTATTGCGGAAGATATAGAGAAGAAAAGTCTGCGTTTTCTTTCCATGGCAGGTATAAAGCCTGCGGCGTACTTGGCGGGTGTTGGTGGTGTGATAATGTTTGTGAGCTTGTTTACGTCGGTGGCGTTTAGCTTGGTTGCCGGGTTTACCGGTCTGGACTTTTTAATATTTACGGCCGCAATGATAAGCGGCGTTGCGGGTTCTATTGTACTGGGTGCCACCTTTGGCATTATGACCAGGAACCAGCAAGCCTCTGCCGGTATAACCATGCCCGTTGCGCTAATTTTGGGGTTTGGCCCAATAATGGCTCAAATGAACCCAAATATTGCGCGGTATCTTCATGTCCTCTATACGCAACAGCTAAATGTAATTGCAGACTACTTGACCGTAGGCGGCGTGGACACCCCGCTGTGGCAGTCTTTTGGTATAATGTGGGCCAATGTGGCGGTGCTGGCTTTGCTGTTTATGTTTGTGTTTAAGAAGAAGTGGTCGGTTGAGTAGGTTAATTAACGCAAATAAAAAATAGGGCTGTCTCGTTAAGCATGTTTTATGAATAATTATGCGCACCGTCCGTCATTGCGAGGAGCGAAGCGACGAAACAATCCAGGAAACTTGCGGGTTTCAACGCTTTTGGATTGCTTCGCTTCGCTCGCAACGACGACAGCCTGCATATTTATTCAATGTTTTTGCTTAACGAGACAGCCCCGATTTTATTTATTATCGGTTATTTAAACTTACATCATACCCATACCGCCGCCACCTGGGGGCATTGGGGGCTCCGGCTCTTTAATGTCGGTTACTACGGCCTCTGTTGTCAACAACGTAGCCGCTACGCTGGTCGCGTTTTGCAAAGCGGTGCGTGTTACTTTGGTCGGGTCGATGATGCCGGCTTCTACCATGTTTACAAAGCTTTCGGTTAGCACATCAAAGCCGATGCCTTTTTCCTTGCCTTTAAGGGCGTCTACAACTACCGCT
>Ga0123355_10012696_pt1 | contig 13061 bp, 10 predicted proteins | sample TergutEmb28metaG_3_FD_89872 | JGI IMG/M metagenome (GOLD analysis project Ga0123355, IMG submission 89872) | Embiratermes neotenicus P1 segment gut microbial communities from Petit-Saut dam, French Guiana - Emb289 P1 | ecosystem: Host-associated > Arthropoda: Insects > Digestive system > Gut ... | reverse complement strand
TCCGCCTGGGGGGCCAAAAGATTTGAGGAAATCCTTAAGAAAAAACCCCAACCTTTAGCACCAACCGCCGTAAGGCCCCCCCCCCCCCGCCCAGTCTCTGGAAAACAGCTGGAGAGAAACGCAGAATTCTTAAGAATGCTTACGGAAATTAAACTCTCCATCCTACATGTGTTTTCCAACGGACTGAAAACTTGAGTGGGGGGGGCATGAGAACCTTGAAGATGGTTAAACAGCGGGCAGACGTCAGCTGCTCGAAATTCGAGAACATTTGCCAATGTTCGTGAACTGGTGACCGGAGAGCGCCGATTGACGGCCGGGAGAGTTTTCGTGAAGATGGGAAATGAAGATTTGCACCAAGTCTGTTCGCACAGTCCCACGGATAAGCTGACTGCTGGTGCAGTTCGGCCAGCCACTTTATTCACCTGACCTTGCACCAACCGACTTTTCACTATTCCGTGAAACAAAACGCCCTCAAAAAGATTTCAGTTCGTCAAGGGCATCGAGAAGAACCTAACCGCCGAATTAAATGCAGTGCTTTTGGAAGCCTTCGATTACTGTTTTGTGGGACTTCTAGAAAAGTGTAAGAAGCCGGAATAACGTATTCAGTATAGTGACTAGTCTACTGGCTGGGTGATATGGGTTCAAGTCCCGGCAAGTGCAAGAGTTTGTTTTCTTACCCGCAATGTCCAGACCGCCTCTGAAGCCCACTCAACCGACAGTTTTGCGGGTATCGGGTGTTCTTTCGCGGAGGTACAGCGGCCGGGGCGTGAGGCTGAGAAATCAACTCCGTGCAGTGTTGAGGCGAAGAATGAGCGAAGCTTGTCCACCATTTTCCCTCTACGCCTTCATGACGTGTGCGGGGATAATTGTACCTTCTAGAATGGCATAACAATGTGTTGCACTGAAGATAAACTGCTTTATGGAGCAATAACGCAAATTTCTTCTTATTTAAACGTGGACTGATAAATCATGTTGTGTATGTCAAGGGTGTACAAATTCCGAGCGAATATTTTTTTTTTTTTTTTACGGTGGGGCTGAATATTTTCAGCATAATTATTGCAGTCATGTTTCATTACATGCCAAAAAGCGTATCAGTTCACATGCACCGAGTAGCAAGCGTCAGGTAACGGTGATGTTCGCCGGTCACTGAAGAACTGTGGATCTTCGTAGCGGAACTTGCATCATATCGGCCTTCTGGCGCTCCCAAATTTATTGATTATTTGTGGAGGTCCGGCGTAGGCAACATAAGAGCCAAGCAGAGACGCGGTGTTATTGGTGCAAAACACATTTTTAAAATACGACCGACATCAAATATTATACCGTTCTGGGCTTTCGCCTCCCGTGTTATTGAGGATTTCAGACGAGGAGAATTATGTACATTATCAAACTCGGTTGTAGGTTTCAGCTGAAAATAAGGACCATTCGCAGGACAATTTGTGGTGTATATTTATTTATTTATTTATGTATGTATGTATTTAATGGACCTAAACGTTCATGATTATTGTAGGCCTATATATATATATATATATATATATATATATATATATGTAGGCAAGTAGCAACAGTGTTGTTACAAGAGAAGGTTTTGAGATCTAATTTTGCTTCTCATTGTTATTTAGCCTGAGATATATTAATGTGTTTCCATGTAATATATATTAAAATATCCCATATGACTTTGTTACTTTTGTGTGTATAATGATAACTTGGTTGTTGTATTGTTTTATTTATTATGCCGAAATTGTGTAACTTCTTAAAATTATAGTATTACTGTTGAACTTTGGCGTGGCGCCGGAGATCACTGCGTTTGGGAGTACTAATTGTCCACATCCTTTAAATGGTAATTATTAGAACGTTCGACAATTTTATTGCGGATTTTAGAGCTCGATTCCACCTAAAAGTGTTCTTGCGGTGTATAGTGGACAGAGTCGTATGCCTATGTCACGCAGAATCCATTCGGTGGCTTCCGGGTTATTTATGCGAGCCGCGCAGATTTGTTGGTATAAACGGCTTTGTTGTCAGCATTGTAATATAAATGCTTCAACAATACTTTGGTTGAACATTATAATTTATTTGGTGGGAGCTCATCTTGCTGTGTACCAGTTGGGTCATAAAAGTGAGTAGGTTTAGGAACAAATCAAGGCACCGTGGTTTGAGGAGGTCGAACGCTCGCCACCTTTACTGATGTCAGTTCCTGAACCCCATTTCCAAAATACATGCGTTGGTCTTCCTCTTCTAACGAATTCAGAAGTATGGATTCTAAGTAGGCCTGTCGAGGATTCGTCCGTTTCACACCCCTTGTAATGAACATGACAAAATCTCCCGTAGCGCTACAGCGCCGCCACAGCAGGGAGCACGGTGTCATCCAGTGATTCCGCTAGACCTGACCACCGGATTAGGATTGGATTGGCCATGTGACGCACAGATAATAGACGCTACTGTCAGAAACCACCTTCCACCAATCGCAAGTCAAGGATCACCTTGGCATGGATGATCCGTGGCGACGTAAGTGGAGAATGGCGGGTTTGGGCTGATTGCGCTAGTGTGTAGAATGTAATCGTTGGCTAGTGTAACCCAGTAATTACAGGTAAATAAATTTTAGTTCTAAAAATGTCATGTGATGTACAGTATAATTTCATTTTTAAACAGTGGTGTTGGGTATGGTGTGATTCCGTGCATATGATTAAAACTCACATTTTCAAAGAACTATGGTAATAAATATTGTATGAACTAATGCTTCAGAACCGAAAGTTATTGTCACTGTCTGTGAAAGTTGTGCCTGGGAGATGAACTCTGATGGCAAAACTTCATTCCCGGTAATTTATTACAGTGTGAACTGTCATTTAACACTGGACTTTTTTAGAATTACCAAGTCGTGCCATGTGGTAGTGTTTGGTGCAAGAATATAAGAGATGCCAGGATACTGGATTATGACAGCGCGAAATTTGTGCCGTTGGTTTACAGCAACCAGCTGCCTCTAATATCAGGATAGATCACCGTCCCTGTTAACGAAGGCATGTTGTTACATTTATACCTGACCGGATGCATATAGTGTCACTTCGCAGAAGACGGTAATCTTCTTAGCCACAGCAGTGAGAACCTCAGATATCACTTGAAACAGAGTGCTAAGATGAATCGGTAATTTATACTGTTCTGTTAGCATTATTAACGTGTAGACATTTTGTACAACAGTTAAACATGAGAAACAGCCTGACCTTGGATGTCATTCCTGTCCTCCCACACTCCTTCCCTCATATTTAATATACACTCAATAAATGTCTTATGATACTGAATGGAAGGCCATTAGTCTGAAAAATTTGTGAAATTCATTGGAGGCAGTAGCTTCAGCTGAGATCGTGGTGAATTTCTACCACAGTATGGGGTGTCACATTCTAGAAGACAGTATACTTTGTGGTTGTCTGTTGCCAAATGATTTCAAAGTTTCTGTTACTTTAAGTTGCATATATTTTTAATCCAAATTGAGGAGTTCTGAGGGTTACATATGATTGCCAAACCTTTGATGAAAAATTGGCTGCCATAAAAAAATGTAAAATTCCTTTGTTATTTACAGCTCCAAATTATGATAATGCTATTCAGAAACTGGATGTTTTTTGTGGAATGCATCATTTACTATATACTTATAGTAATCACTGATTAATTTTATTCACAAGAAGCTTTGTTTTTTAGTATGAGAAATCCCAAGCCTTTCGTGTTCTGTCTGTGTTGTAAGTTGCTTATGATCATAAGTGTACAAAAGTGTGGTCTAGAGCTAGGAATCACATCTAAAATAATGGAATTAGTAGTGTTTGAAGCTTGGATGCATGAATGGTGTTGCAAAGCATGGGGCCCTGTAGTTATATTGTGGCTGCTGAACAAGAAATGCAGAACTTTTGATACATATTGATTGGCCTTAAGAAAACAGCAATAATAGGAACATATCAATGTGTGAACATTTTTTAATTGTTGGATAAGAGATTAAAAGAAATACAATACAGGGCACTACCATGGCCAAGTTCCATTGTGCCATTTTTCACATTTTTGCTTAATACTACAAATGCTTTAGGACTCCTATGTGACAGTACTGATAATACCTTGACACAAATGCAAGATGGAGATTCTAGTCAGCTGCTATTGGGTGAGTATTTTGCAGTGTTTGGAAGGCACTGTTATCTCTAGGTAAAAACCATCCCAGTACATACGCATTTTGTTAATCATGCCTCCTTTTCATTGCTATTGTAACATGTTTTTATACAATCTGTGCTACTTTCAGTTGATAAATGTACACAAGTTTGAGAGGAGTGAATGTATTTGGGTAGGTTTCATCCTTTTTATAGGCCACGAAGGCCCTTGGGGTGAGTAGAGGTATAGCTCTACTCTTTCTAGGACCTTGGCACTAGATGGGGGTGGGGGGGTCAGCCCCATGCCCTGGCCGCCTCTACCCCCAGGCAAGACCCCTCATTGTACAGGTGGTTTGGTGGGCCCCAGGGCCGGTCTGGACAGGCGCGGAAAATCTCGCCCCCACCAGGATTCGATCCCCGAACCGTCCAGCCCGTAGCCAGTCACTATACTGACTACGCTACCCGGCCCACATGAATGTATTTACTGTAATGTATTAAACATTGATTTATGTTTTGTTACATATGTTGTATGTTACAGCTATGTCAGAACATATTTATTTATATCGTGTTTCATTTTTGTCACTACTGCTGTCCTGTGTGTGTGGCCAATATTCAGTTGAACCTTGCACTACAAGAATGTGCATTATTTCAAATCTTTGTGCCGCAATATAAATTTTCAACTGCATATTAAGTATGGTTATCATGTTATACAGCTCGGATTGTATGTAAGAGGGCTGGCCGCAATGTAGCTGACGTATGTCACTGGTGCAGCTGATTAAAGTTTCTTGTGAAGATTATATACCGGTAGTTTGCATGCACATGATGCTGACAGTGAACAGTGTGTCAGAAGATTCTGTAAAGAAAGTGAGACTCCCAGCTGAAACCGTCATGTTGTAGTTGGATCAGCAGAAATGAGAAACCATGACAAAAGGGAGAGAGGGAAAAAAACATGGTTTTATGAATGCTTGGTTATGTCTAAGTTACCCTCTCATGTGCAGCTCCTGGAGCTCGTATTGGCCACCCCTTGGTGTGTACGTTCTCAGCAAAATGTGATAACCATATTTAATAAATGTTCAATATTGTAACAGAAGTAGATTCATTACTACAAGGTGCATTGATTGTTGACCTGTGGTGTAGATCTGCAGTGGTAGCAGAAATTAAATTAGTGTATAAATAAATACCATTGTAGAAACTGCTAATATGTAATGTATAAAAACACATAACTCAATGTTTAATGGGTATATGAGTAAATAAATTTTTAAAATATAGCATTCTGTGTTTTGTGTTTGTATAAAAAATATATTTATTGTCACTTTGTTGCATTTAGATGTGAGTTATTGATGGCACATTGTTTGTTTAGGTGTGCTGATCAGCACTGAAGATGGGGAACTTGTTGTCATTTTCAAAAACAATGGAAGAGAATATGAAGAGAAATCAAGAATTCATGACTGAAATGAATAAAATCACGGTAAGTAATATGTGATGTATTTATTGTGAGTGTTCGTGACAGTGTTTACAAGTCAGCTGCTGGTTCAGTCATGAGGCCAATGAACACAGTGCAAATGTGCCACCTTGTCCCCATTAATGTTCATTTTAAAATTATTCTTCCACCAATGTCTAGGCCAAACAAGTTATGTTTTCTTTCAGGCCTTGCAACTGAAACTTTGTTCATATATTTTGTTACTTACCTGTATGCTGTATAGGGTGACCACCTGTATGCTGTGTAGGGTGACCACCTGTATGCTGTATAGGGTGACCACCTGTATGCTGTATAGGGTGACCACCTGCATGCTGTGTAGGGTGACCACCTGTATGCTGTGCAGGGTGACCACCTGTATGTTATATAGGGTGACCACCTGTATGCTGTATAGGGTGACCACCTGTATGCTGTGTAGGGTGACCACCTCTATGCTGTGTAGGGTGACCACCTGCATGCTGTGTAGGGTGACCACCTGTATGCTGTATAGGGTGACCACCTGCATGCTGTATAGGGTGACCACCTATCCTGATTTTTGCAGGACACTCATGTAAATGTACTTAAAATCCCACATCCTGAAACTGGGTTGCCTGCAATCAGCCAAATGAACACTTTCATTATAAAACCTAAATAGCAGCACTGTTCGGGTGCCACCCTGAGGCTGCACTGTACCACTATGTTCACAAAGGGAATTGTTTGAAAAAGGAACCAACATATTCTGACTTCCAAGAAGCTGTTGCAATTTTGAACTTGAAGATGTCTATCAAGTTGCATGAGTTATGTGGAGGATTCTGTATTGTGGAGTCTACACTTTCATTGTGTCTGAATGGTGGACCCCAGTGAATTCTTTCTCTTAGTGACAGATGGTGTCAGTAGACAGCAGACAGTGAACTTTGAAATGTTGCACAATCACTGTCATTTGTACTGTCTGTTCCTGTGTGTGATGCTGACATGGGGTGAGTTTTCTCAATTCTAAATTGCTGCTGGAGAAATGAATGCAATAAGAGCAGTGTAAACATAGTAATGTGTAAAATTGTGGTGAGGGTGAATTGTACATGCACTTGTACACACAATTGTACACACACTTGTACACACACTTGTACACACAATTGTACACACACTTGTAAGGACTTACAAATTTGTGCTTAAGGAAAAAGATCTTCAAAACAGCGAAGTTAGACAAAAAGTATATTTTTAACTTCAAATAATGGACCAAAACTGATAAAATATTGATTTTTTATTATTCATGAAATGTACTTTTCTGTGTAAGCCAGATTTAGATGTCTGTACTTTGTGCTTCAAGTGCAAGTGGTTTAGTTCTTGTACTATTTTCTGTTTGTTTAAAAAAAAATCCTAAGTATGAAATTTTAAAATTTGGCATGAAAATTATTTTGAATAATTTGTATTTTGGAATAATAATTTTTACATGTAAACTAAAATTAGACCACTACGATGACACATCCTCATATTATGTGTTATACCATACCTTGCCGTATGTGACATACTGCGGATGTTGTTGGAATCTCCCACAATATGGAAGTTTAAAGGTGGTCACTCTAATGCTGTAAGCCATGTCCATCTTATGCTTCGTTGATTAAATCATGTTGTCGTCATTGCATACAACTACAGTGCGTGTCAAATCTGTAGCTATTTAAAAGAGTTCCTACTGTGTCTTTTTTTAACAGTGGTGGTGAAGAGTGAATTTGTGCAACAGATTTTGTAACAATCCCCAATACCAAATTTGACAAAAATATGACCACTTAGAGTGCTCAGATGGAAAGATTGACAGACAAAAATAGAAAGTTACTCTTCATAATATGCACCCTACAGCATATTTATTTCGGACAAAAAGGGCTTATTGACTTTTTGTACCCTGCCAAACCTAGGTGTGACATGAACTGGTATGTTTATAAATCCTGTTTTGTTCTTTAGACCTTGATGGTCAACATTATCACATTTCGGTATGCTCTACTGTATTCACTAGAGTTGGATTTTTTAGATTTGCATCTTGACCTGCTTTCCGTAAATTATATTTTAAGCCACCACTCAGTGGGATAGAAACTGTTTGGTCCTACCTCCATTGTGAGTGGTTAGAAAAGTTACAGTGGAAATTGTGTTAAATAGTAGTTATACAGAATTGTTACCCAGAGAAGTTGTACAAAAAATGATTGCTGCTGCCCTGGGCAGAGCTTGAGTGCCAACAGTTAACAAACACAGTCAGTACTGCAGGTTTGAGAAGGTGGTAAAATCTTTCACACTCAGGAAAATGGATTTAGGAACTTTGTCAAACACCCATGTCATGGGACACTGTGTTGGCTGGTAAATATTGATCGACTTTTTGGAGGATCTTGCTAAGATGCAAAGGGTCAGGCCTTGTAAACCTCTAATGTCATATACCATATGGCTAATATTTTGTATAGTGTAGAGCATGGTTACATAGCAGTGCTGGTATATTGAACCTCTGTAATTGTAATGTACTCTGATGGCAGGTGTATAAATTTTGTTGCTAGGCAGTATTAAGTTAACATTTTACAGAAATGTGACAATAGCAATTCTGTGTGCATTATATGGATGACCTGTATATCCGCAAAGATTCTGCTTATCATAATACTTACAGTGGGATTAGCTGTGTGCTGCTTATATGTTACCTTAACATTCACATATCACTCCATGGCATCATTTGTTACTTGTCTCTGTATTTGTACACTAAAATTTCATCCATAGAGTACAGCCACTGGGTTGTGCTATGTTGTATGATATGCTTGGTGCTCAACGGTCCATTCACCCCCAACCTGAACCCTGCAGTGAACACACAAACCCATGACAATGGTTACCCTGGGAACCACAGCATATGAGCATGTGTCCCACAGTGAATGCATTCCAATAACAGTGGTTGCCATGGCAAACCAAAGTGTTGCCCGGTCACTGACTCAGTCTCTCACAGAAAGGTGTTATGTAAGCTAGATTATTCTTTCCTCTTGACAGGTAATTGCAGTTTAGTCTCATTGGTTGAGGATTTGTGTTGAGCAGCAATGTCTGTGCAGTTGTTACTTATGATACAACTGTTTCTGTAACTTAGCAATCAGTGCGACACATTTTTCTAGTTTTGTGTATTATACCTTACAGGTGGAACGCCAGATTCAAATGCAAAATCAGATGCGTGAGAGGGTGATGGCGATGCAGGTAGCTCGTGCAAGGGAGCTTCTATATTGGTTTGGTTCATTTTACATTCTGGCTGGTCTGGGCATGATTGCTGGGTGAGTGTGAACAGAGAGATGTTTTCAGTATGGTGTTTGCATTCTGTGTAGAATTTTTTAATTACATAGTGAAGTGGTTTTCTTTCAAATTCATTAATGGTTAAAAATTTCAGAATTCAAGGCTGTAGAATATTAAGCCCATGTAACATAGAGACATCACTTTATATGGCAACTGTTGCTAGTCACCTACCGTCAGTTTGCGTAACTTAGAAAGCCTAGCAGAAAGTTGATGTGCCATCTGCAAACTTTGTCAGATGTGATGCTTGTCTGCAAGCAGAAGGAAAATATTCCCAGTGCCTTCTCTAATAAAGGTGAGTAGAAACCAATATTAACTGCAGTGAATTGAACTAAAGTGTGTAAACCCCAACTCACAGCAAACTGGGAGCACTGTGCTGTCTGCTGTCATGTGAAACATCTGAGTTAAGAATGGATATGAGTTGTCAGATAAAATAATGTCTCTGTGTTTCCAGAATATAAAGTATGAACCCAGACAACATCGATGTTTGAGGAGACCTCAAAAGAGTGCTTACAATACTCCGACTGACCAACTAGACTGAGCAGTATGAAGGATGATAGTGATGATAAACTATCTGTTGCTCAACCACTATAAACACAAAGCACTGATATCACCACTGTCTGTGCTGGATGTTCTAAAAGTTCTGCAGCCACATGGTTGTTGAAAAGAGTGACAATCTTTGTTTTTTAATATACTTCTCTAGATAATTTTGTTACATTAATTGCCATAACAGCTCGTATTCTCAAGATACAACATGAGATCTTAGGTTCTCGCCGTGGTGACTATGATGCCATGCCACGTAGTCTGTTCCAGATGCACCGTCATTTCACAGGAACCTGCTGCATCTGTCATCAGATACATTAAAGGCACTCCTCACCCATATGACAGGCAGCAGCTTGTGTTCAAACTACACAGTTGTATGTTCCAGACTGTACTTATCTTCATGTTGGAGGATAGTCATTTCCCCGCGTTACTTTTAAATTTTAAACATTGTATTGAACAGTACTGTCTTAACTTTAAAGTTTATTTAGTGGCACAAATGAAGAATGATTTCCTCCGTAAAGGTTTGTTGTAAGCCTGATGTATACACTTTGATTTCAAATGAATTTTGTGTAACTGAGTGAAAAGCTAGCAAATGATGTGGACTGAGGTAAAAATCTTGATCACCAGTGTTCACAGACATTGGGACTCTGCTACCCTTCACCAGTAAATGAAGTGTGTGCATTTTGTCCAAGATTAGTTAAATTTTAGGCAATTGCTGCTTTGTGATTCACCACAAATCAGACATCTCTGGATTCAGCAAGAAGCACAACTGTTGGCAGTAACTGGTGTACTGTTGCTGGGTGTATTTGTGGAAGTCAGTTGGGGGTTGAGGTGTTTAAGCTTTCATTTCGTAATATAAGCAGACTGGGCAGAGGAACGTATTTTACTTCTCTTTCTTTTTGTTTCCATCAGTCAGCACGTAGTGTTTATCGCTGGAGCAATGTGTGTGTTGTTGAATGTAACTGCAGCTGCTTTATATATCAGTTCAGAGCAGTGTGACCAGAGCAATGAGCGCCGATGTAGCTGGAAGGGAAGTGTTGTGTTTAATAGTGCCCAAGTGTACCCACAATCCAGAGATTTGAACCAAATACAGTTCATTATAGCAACCTCCATACATTGGCCCCTACTGTGCCGGATTGTGGGTTAGCATCGATTATATTATGAATCGCAAGCAAAATAACTTCAAGCAAGAAGAGTGCAACACAGCATTGCAAGAAGCGACGATGTAAGCAGAGCGGTAGACGGCTTCCGAGCAGCACAGTTGCCAGTGTACATAGACGGAACCTTGGAGTAGCACATGAATGGGTAAGAAGGCTATTTCCTTACCAATCCTTAGCACCATGGATTCCCAAACACGCAAAGCATTAGTCAGAAAACGAGCAGCAGTCAAGGCAAAAATGACGCACATTAAGAAATACATCGACAGTTTGCCAGATGCTGTAGACATGCATGGTGTAAACGTTAGGCTGCAGTTGTTAGAAAAGGTGTGGGAGGAATACAATCCTGTACAAGATCAGCTGGAATATAATGATGATGATGATGATGAAATGCAGCAGCATGAGCTAGATAGGGAAGCATTCACAGAAACATACTGTGAAGTGAAAGCTAGGATTGATAGAATGATTTCAGAAGACAGACGAGCAAGAGACGTTAGTTCAGCAGAATTACAGAAGTGTAGAGCAACACATGACTATGGCAATTGTTTAGCGCCTAAGATTAAATTGCCTACTATTGAAATTCCAAAATTCGGAGGTCAGATAACAGAGTTTAAACATTTTTATGACACTTTCAGCAGTTTGATAATTAGTAACCAAGCACTGGATGATGTTAAAAAATTTCACTATTTGTTGTCTTCTGTAAAAAATTTCACTATTTGTTGTCTTCTGTAACTAATGAAGCACATCAGCTAATTCAGAATCTTCCAGTTACACAGCAGAACTTTCATGTAGCCTGGAATTTGTTATGTGATAGGTATAACAATGAGTGTCTAATAGCTGCAGCTCATGTGAAGTCATTATTGTCACTGCCAGTGATCAAGGAATTAGCCATGGATTTAAGAGCATTGATCAATCAGTTTCAAAGTGATTTGAATGCTATTAAGGCATTAGACTTGAGTATACCCTTGCATGAAGCGTTGTCTCAGATATTGATAGAGCATGTGGATGAAGTAACCAGAAAACAATGGGAAATGAAGGCAGTTTCCCAAGGAATCACTGAGCTTGAAGCAATCATTAAATTCGTGGAAGGTAAATGTCAGGCTCTTGAACTAATTCACGCATGTCAGCACCTTAGGAATAATAACAACAGTGGCGCTAGCAAACCAACCAAGCATGCATATGTAGCCACACACAGCTCGTGTTTCGTGTAGAGGCAACCATCCCTTGTACAGATGTAAGCAGTTTAGGAAAGCAAGGTCACAGCAAAGGTTGAATTTAATTAAGCACAGTCATTTGTGTTTTAATTGCTTGGGTAACAGCCATAGGACATCACAATGTAAGGTAGAATGGAGGTGTAAATTTTGCAGTAGGAAGCATAATTCACTGTTGCCATGTGAGTCTGAGCCAGTTCACAAAAACAGTCATAGCAATTGCAACAATGAATGTCAGCCACAGTCGACTAGAAATGAACAAAATAACAGCAGCCAGTCAGGTGTAATAGTCTGTCATACATCTAAGGGAAGGCCATCTTCACAGATACTGCTTGCTACAGCGATAGTTTATGTTAGGGATAAATGTGGACAATTAGTGAAGTACAGAGCATTGTTGTATTCAGCATCACAAGGTCATTTTGTAACAGCATTTAGTTCAGCAACTTAATTTGAGAACATTTAAAGCACAGATACCTGTTCAAGGTATTAATGAGGTTACAAAAACAATTCATTATGCAGCTTCACTGGAGATAAAATCCAGATTTAGCAACTGGGAAAACTAAAATAGATTGTGCCGTACTTACCAAGATAACAGGAATGATTCCAGCCACATTTGTAGATAGTAGCGACTGGGGTATCCCAGAAGGATTGATGTTAACAGATGAGAATTTCAACAAACCGAACTCCATTGACATCCTGTTGAAGTTCTGTGCCATGATAAGAAGACGCGACCAGGAAATTATCCAGTTTTACAGGATACAGATAGTTTCAGGCAAGATACCATTAGCAGTGCCTGAAGAAGTTCCAAGGAAAAGTTTCTTCATTTGCAACAGTGACACCTTAGATCAGCTACTGCAAAGATTTTGGAAAATTGAAGAATTGCCCAATAAGACATGGACAGCTGAAGAAATTTTGTGTGAAGAACATTTCAAGAAGCATACCGCATGAGATGATACAGGACGGTACATTGTGAGACTTCCTCTACGTGAAGGTCAAGGTCGTCTAGGAGAGTCATATGAACCAGATTAATGAAGACACAAGCAGCACAGAGGAACGGTATTACCTTCCACATCACACGGTTTTCAAGAGTTCGAGCAATACAACATGCACTCGCGTTGTTTTTGATGGCTCATGTCGTTCGAGTAAAGGACTGTCTTTGAACGATACACTTCTTGTAGGTCCTACAATACAACAAGACTTGTATTCTATTGTTTTGTGATTTAGAACATACCAGATTGCATTCACCGCAGATATAGCTAAGATGTACCGCCAAGTGAGGATTCAT
>Ga0123355_10012695_pt1 | contig 13061 bp, 12 predicted proteins | sample TergutEmb28metaG_3_FD_89872 | JGI IMG/M metagenome (GOLD analysis project Ga0123355, IMG submission 89872) | Embiratermes neotenicus P1 segment gut microbial communities from Petit-Saut dam, French Guiana - Emb289 P1 | ecosystem: Host-associated > Arthropoda: Insects > Digestive system > Gut ... | reverse complement strand
TGCACACCCACTACATCTAATTTATATCTCCCTAATTCCCTCGCCGCTGCCTTAAGGGATCCTGCCCTGTAAAGGCTCCTAACATTCCACGTACCTAGTTTCATACCTCTTTGTATGTTGCGCAATGATTCCCCTAGAAACACTCCCCCCCGGAGAACCGAGTGGGGGAGTAGTTTGCCTCCGGATTGTTTTGTCTCCAGAGGAATCATCTCGCCTGTGAGTGTTTCTGAACATTAGTTTTAACAAGGAGGGTTTGTTAGCACCTCGCCCAACCCCCAAGCTGGAGGACCACCCATCGTTGGCTGTCCGCGACTGCGTATTCAATTCGCAGCTACCCTCCTTATCGGAGGCCGTTCCTCTATCCGCAACTGAGGACGCGCCATGCTGTGATGACAGGGACCCACAGTCAGTATAAGTCTTTTCTTATGTGACACAAACAGATGTTATATACAGACACTGAAACCTGTTTATTGAGAGCCAAGTCAAAGAAGGCTCTGAAAACAGCACACTTCTCTATTGGAGCTGTGCAAAGGGAACCTGGAGGGATGGCTCCTCTACTGGGGACTCTGAAAGACATCTAAAAGAAGGCTCTGGAAATGGAGCATCTCACTCTGTACAGAGGGAAACGTGGTAGGAGGGCTCCTATACTGATACTCTGGAAATGGAGTGTTTCTTTTTACAGGGGCTGCATATTGGAAACCTAAGGAAGTAAGTGCAAAGGATGTGCAAAATGTTTTGCAACACAGTATTTTTAGTAATGTATTACGTAATTCTTTGATCATATTCGTAGGATAACGAGATGGATATACTATACATCTCATTTGTTTACACACTTTCTGTCAACTTCAGTGACCTTGCACTAGTGAGCAGTTAGAGCGTCTGTCACCTTGTACCGGTCTGAATTTTATACCCTCAGTCACTTATTCAATTACCTCGTCTTCACTAACAAACCTTTTTGGACAGACTGCACGTTTGAGTGCTCCAAAGAGATGGAAATCTGAAAAACTGAAATCTGGGCTGTGTGGTGGGTAGTGAAGAACAGTCCAAGTTTTTCGATTGTTACCTGCGTGTTCTAACTTGGGCATGGTTGTGCGTTTTCATATTGAAGGAAGATTTCAGCAACATTTTTGTGAGGTTGAACTACCCTGAAATGCTTCTGCAAGGTTTTAAATGTTTAAGTGTATAGATCTCTGTTAATGGTTTCAACACATGGCATAATATATACCAAAATCACCCCTTCTGCATCCCAAACAACAGTGGCCTTGACCTTCCCTGCTGAAGGGGTCACTTTAAAATTCTCCCAAGGAGTAGTTGGATGATGCCATTTCACTCACTGTCTTTTTATCTCCCATTCAAAGTGATGACTCCATGTAAGATTCACAATCCGTCTGTAGGTGTACCAATGAAACGTATGTTAATTTTTGATTTACAGAATACAGTTCCAAGAAAGTAATCACATATTGTCTTGGACATAAACCCACATCTCTGATCTTTCTTAGGTTTCTAGGCATCCTGAGTTCTGGGAATATGTCAAAGGGGATTGAAACACAAACGTTTGCTTTGAAAGGCAAATTAGGGGTGGTTGCTAAACACAAATTTACTTTCCATAAATTTTAACAAAACTCACTACATTCAATTTATTACAAAAAACAAGCCCAAAACCCATATTAAAATTACTTATGATAATAAATCACAACAATATCCAACATCAAATTTCTTGGAATCTATGTTAATGATACAATAAACTGGAAATAGCACGTTGAATACATTCTTCCAGTATAAAGTGCGGTTTGTTATGCAGTGAGAATTATTAAACCATACATGTCTCTTGAGACGCTGAGAATAATATACTACTCTAATATTAATTCAATTATAAATTATGGTCTCCCATTTTGGGGTATCTTACCCCTCAGTAAAAAAATCTTTAGGATGTAAAAGAAGGTAGTTGGAATTATGGGTGGGCTGCAGGAAGGAGGTGTCATGTAGGAATTTGTTTAGGAAATTGAAAATATTACCTTTGATGTCTCAATATATACATTCTCCTATGATGTTTCTTATAAAAAAAAAACAAAAATCAATTTACAGTAAATTCAGAGATTCATAGCATAAACACTAGACAACATAGAAACCTTCATCAACCTACATCGAATTTACAGGATATCAACAGGGAATCTACCACTCAGGAGTAAGGATTTACAATTATCTCCCTCCACACATCAAACAGTTATCAGATGACCCTAAGAATTTTGAATTATGATTGAAAACTTTTTATACCTACACTCCTTCTATTCTTTGGAGGAGTATTTCCAATATTAAATAAACTCCTAAACTGGTACTTATTAATATTTCAAAGAGAGATAAGATAATTAGATACATTTCCAAGTATTTTTGTGTCTGTAATCACCCTGATTCCATAGCATTATATCGTATTTTATCAAACATTTGTTTTGGACTCCAATTATACATCATTTTACTCATATTTACTAAACTACTGTGATGTGTTCCCATCAAACTCCACTGTTACTGTAACAGACAGCACACCTCCCCTCCTAGTGTTGGGATATTTGATTGTTTTAGATACATTTCAGTATGGGTAATTTCAGATTGTTTCTCCATTACTATGCAGTTTTGTAAAATTGTTTGTCATACTGTTTTTAGTTTTGTATTCATTTTAAATTTATACTTCACACTATACTATAGTGCTTTTAGATGATAGTATGCATGCTGATATATTCTAGCATTGCATCTTCTTCCTATTGTGTATACAATATTTTTCCAGTGTATGTAATGCATAGCAATTGAGAGTTGTCCCCATAAGAAGCTATGTTCTATTCTTTTATCATGTACAATATACAATATAAAATTATGTGTATATTTTTATGACGAGATCGGTATCCAATGCAATTGTGGAAATGGATCGATCAATCATAAATTAAATCAATTAAATAACCTATATATTAATGACATTTTATTAACAGCTCGAATTATAATTGTTACTTTGCGAATTGAATTTCTTGTACAAGTGTCTGATATAGTGTATTACGACTAATTCTATATCCATTAGGTCTCTTAGATTTGTAATGGATTACACAGAGTTGAATAAATTGAATTGAGTGTGTTGTGTACGATCCGTGGTTGCGTGCGTAGAAATTGAGTATGTTATGTGTTTAGGTATGATCTGTGGTTGTGTGTGATCCTGGGGTATGTGCAGGTCCTACACTAGAATGACGAACGTAGCGCGAGGACATCACCGTTATTCCCTACGCATAATGTTTCTTTCTCTATCGATTTATCCTGAGATGAGTTTATTAGGTAAGCTGTAATCTACGATAAATAATTTTTTTGGAGCTGGAAGGGGGGATTTATTGTGGTCCGGACGAAAGTCTTTGTTTGGTAGAACCTCCGAGCCGCCACGGGTATGCGCTTTATTAACGAAGAGTGCGTTTTGGCACTAGTCAGTGGTACAATGCTGTACTTCGTGTTTTGGTTTAGCATGGATTCGTCTGCTGTGGAACATCGTGGAATCGGGTAAGACTGCGTACCGTTTCTCGGCGACAACATTTTCCATGAGATTGATATCGTTTTGCAGAAGGCGGCAGCTTTGTTTCGAGCGTGTGGAGCTCAGTAAGGTGACTGATGAAGCCTAGCTAATTCTGCACTTTTCATGCTTTGTGTAAGTACAGGGCATTCTGTAGAACATGTCTGTATGTTTGGAACTGGAATGTGCATGTCATTTCGTCATGAATTTGACAGTTTCAAATGACGGCCCCATATTGCAGTAACAAGTTTGCACAAAATGACGAAGTTCATAAATTAATTTTTACAACCATAAGTGTACGGGAATGATGGGGTGGACGGCAGGAATTCGAGTTATATTAAATGCTGTAGTGAAGAGGGCAGTGTTCCTGCTTTGTATTGCAGAGGACCTGGATTCATATCTCATCCTAGAGACCGGTTTTCCGGTGATTTTTGTGCTTTTCCACATTCCCTGTAGGATAGTGCTGAGATAGGACGTGCACATCATGTACAATTCACTATATGCTATCATATCATTTATTATTATATTATCTACCACCAGAACCAATAAGTAAACAATGAATAAATAAAGTAAATATATTGCCTTCCTGTCCACACTGCCCATGGGATACCAAAAGCCTCCTATCCAATGGGTACCGAGGGGTGACAACATGAAGTTGAAGGTGAACTGAGTACCACAGCCAAAAACATAGGCTCATTATCCCCCATATCTCTTCATGATTTGGTACTGAGAAATACAGGAATTTTTTCATTAATGTGAATGTGTACTGCTCATTGGAATTATAATATCTCTTCAGCAAACTGCAAGGCTGAAACATAATATACAATCTGCTGACAGATTCTTTTAAAATGTGTTAAATTAAGATACTTGGAAGCAAGAACAACAGATTGTAATGGCCTTCATAGAAATATTAAGACCACGTTAAATTAAGGTAGTTGGAAACAGAAACAACAGGTTGTAATGTATTTATGGAATTATTAAAACCAGATTAAATTCAAGAAATGTATGGTGGAATTCAGTTAGCAGTTTCTTACTTTAATGCCTCATTTCTTGGTACTTTTTCAAGAAAGCTAAAATGTTAAAGCTGTACAAAATCATTTTGTACTTGTATGTGGGACTGAATCTTGGTCTTGTGACTGAGATAAGATCTCAGGTAGTGTTCAAGAAGAAAGCACACAGTAACTTAATATCTTGTTCCTATCAAAGGTAACCAAAGTTTAGAGATAAAATAACTTTGTTGCCAGTGAGTAGTTAAGAGCAATTTGGGTCTAAATGGTTTTTTATGGGGGTTTTAATTGTGGGACAGTTGTTACATTTTTGATTACAGGTTATCATGATAGAAGAGGTAACTGTGAAGCAAGAACCTTCCATGGAAGATGAACCGGTTACAGTATCTGGAAACAGGGAAGATTATTTACTAAGCACTGAGAAAAAGAATCAGCAGTTTGCACCACCTCTGTTTTGTGTGGATCTCAAGTGTGAATTCCAGGCATGTGTGTTTTCATTCAGCATGAGCTGCATGGTTATGCACTTTATGTTTCAAGTTACAAAATGGTTTTATGGTAGGACTGACTATGTTGAAATTAATTGTTTTGTAATTTATCATATTTTTTCTATGGTACTGATGTATTTTCTTTAAATTTCTGTGTGCCACATTTTATTAATTATGAGGATAAATGTATATATTTTAAACTATTTGTAGTATCTCAAATATCAGTGAAAGATTAATCCCATGTTATCTCCTTATGCAGGGAAATTTCATATTTTAATGGTTTCTTCTCTGATTAGTGATTTATTCATTTTATCTTCAGTGGTAGCGTTTTGATGGCATGCGCGAGCACACGCACACACACAAACACATACACACGCAGGCACACACACACACACTTACTTGTTAAATCATATTAAAGTGCCGGCCTAGTTAGTGGGGGATGTAAGTTCTTGCACTATTAGGGAAAGTATGAAGCAAGGTGTGAAGAATATTAAATTTATCTTGGCTTTGGATTCCAGGAAAATGGTGCTGATAGATTGGGTGTGAAGGAAGAACCTCATTTAGACAGTGATGCACATGGGAATTGTCCTCAGAGTGATGATGATTCTCCAAGTGTAAAACATGACAACAGAGAATTCCAAGTACCAGTAGCATGTGTAGAAGTGCGTAGTTGTTCCAAGGTAATATTTTGTGTTTGGTTGATTATGTCTTACTGCTTACCTTTCAGTTTGTCACTGTCCTTTGTAGCATTATATATCATAGGCACAAAAATTATCACTTCTCACGTCTTTCACGTTTAAAGCCTGTTATGTGCTTCATGACCCTGTAAATATTGAGTATGTCTTGTCAAGTGAATCTTAAGATGGAAGGGAGATGAAATAGAAGCCCAAACAGGAGGCAAACCCAGTGGTCTTATGAAATAGTATGGAATATCTGTAACATATGTAATGTGGAAGTACCTTAGACTGTGACAGCAGTTAATTGATGCAATATAATTAGATATGGATCACCATTGGCAGGTATATGAGCAGTACAAAATGATATGACATGAAAATGACCCCTGGTTCACAAGTCAAGTCAGTGATCCAACAGGTTATAACCATATTAACAAAAACACATACATCATAAGTAACCACCAGTTAAGATTCATATTTTGGTCAGTACAGATAATGCATCACCCATTCCCGAAGCCTAAAAATTGCAGCCAGTCCTTTTCACTGTAAGAAAAGCTAGGGGTACTGACCCTGCAGAAGGAAAGCTTGTAAAAAGTAAATTTATAGGCTGAAGGATGTGACATAGGTTGTAGCATTAAAATGTTGGCAAGACACAAAAAACACGAGCACAAAAACGGGGCATACTGACATACACTGTGGTTCGGGGTAACTCTGATAATACAGGTACAGTAAAAAATCTGCTAGGACCAAGTAAGGTACAGCACTTAAAAGTGACAGTAGATGATCTCAGCACTAATAATAAAGATGAAAAAAATGTGCACACACATATTACATAGAGATACTGTAAGGTACATGATAAATGACAAGCAAACACTTTGGTGCTGGAATTAAATGCCTCGTGTACTCTGCAGCATATCTGCAGTTTAAATTGCCACCATTACCTTTTGGCAGTGACTGTAGTGGAAGTTGGGTTTTGTTGGAATCATACTGTATGTTGACTGTAGTCGACTTTTGATGCTGAAGGTTTAACTGAAAACATAGTTCGTATCATAAACGATACAGAATTGTAGCATATTTCTGTAAGGTTGCTTCTTATGTGTCACTAAAGATGTGTTTCTATGACTGGTATATTGGACAGACATTGGTCACCTGTGGATACTTGCCACACACTGCAGAAGTGTTGCACTTGTACAGTTGCTGGCTTAGCAAATGTGACACAAGTCAAAGTAATCATCTGTATTTCTTTACTTATGAAGTCTGTACTGGTTGTTGTGGTCCCACATATCATTTATACTTGACAAGTAGATATGTGACTTTTGCGCACGCACGTATGTGTGTGTTGTGTGGACAGTCAGTATCATTTGATGCTTTAAGTGGTGAGTGTGTATTTTTATGTTGTGGTGTTTTGGCTTGGAGGCATGGAAAATAATCCAGATAATGGAATGGCCAAATTAAATGACACTAACTTTTTTGCATTTATATCAGGCCTGTCAAACATGAAGCCTGAAGAGCTTTATGGTGTGGCTGTGTCACATTTTGATGTATATCTATATGGAGTTTTAGGGCCGATACACACACTATGTGTCACGTTTCCATTCCGTCACCGTTCCATCTTCGTTCCGTCAGAATGGTCTGTGTTCACACTGTACGTCGTGTTCAGTCACCTTCCAGAACAGCAAGTGATAGGAGGCCTGTGATAATTGCTATCAAATATGCATCCCCATTCGTTTTCTAAAAGACAGTTAGCAGCAATAGCATTGATGTTAGGTGAAGAAGAGAAAAATGCTGCTTTGAGTGATAAAAAGAAGCATAAGTGGTTCACTAGTGTTTCAGAAGCAGAAAATCAGAAGGCTCATTTGGAAGAAATAGCGATGGAGAAATTTTTGCACATTCAAAACTTGGGAAATATTTAGAAACTCATCTAGGCATTCCAGAAAGTAAACAGCTTCCTAGAACATCATGCTAAGTCCCTCATATTATTGTGGGTGATGAAGCCTTTCCTCTGAAAACTTACTTAAGGATCGCAAAGCAAAGGGGACAGTGAGAAGAGCGTCTTCATTTATCGGCTTTCCCGAGCCAGGAGAGCGGTGCTGCAAATGTTCGAAGCAATCTTACAAAAATACCAAACCAAGGAGGAGAGTGCTTTTGAAGTAAGAGACAAATTTAAACAATTCTTTAATAGTCCTTCTGGATCTGTGCCTTGGCAGAATGAAAGAGTTCAATGTCAGGTTAATCTATAATAGTCAACTAAGTTGGATGCTGTTCTGAAAACATGTCTTGCAATCTGTGTAAAATACAACAACAGATAATTTTCTATTCATTCTATTCTATCCTTGTGTGTTATCAGCCATATTCTACCACTACCATGGAATGCATTTTCCGTTGTTTGTTAATTATTAGAACTTCAGTGATAATGGAATGATAGTAACTTCAAAATGCACAATAAACACATTGGAACTTAACTGATTTTTTCAACTCTTCACCTATTTCTCCCCACATTTTTTTTTCCATACTCTGTCACTATATTTCTTATTTGATGTGGCATAATTCCTCTTATTTACACACCAGTTCTGTTAATTTTTCATCCATTTCTGAAGACAAAAACAGGCAGCACTCCTTGCAAGCAAACACTCAAAGTGTAGTTGAGGGGACGTAAGACTGTTCACATTATCAGAATCGAGCAGGTACAAACAGGTCCGGACCCGTTCCGTCATGTCAAACATTCTCACTCAGCATCTGGGACGGAACGGAACTGAGATGTGTCGGAGATGTTGCTGTCAGTGTGAACATCTCTGTTTAATTACATGTGAGAAAATTTTACTGAACGGTGACATTCCACGATGGAACAGAAACGTGACATATAGTGTGAATCAGCCCTTACTGTCATTTTTATTGCATAATACCCCTTGAGGGTTCCTGAAAAATATAAAACACGGAGTATTTTACAGCCACCCATATTATATATTAAAAACATTTCAGTTGAAGAGCATTCATGGAATGTTACATTACATGTTGTGCCCCAGTATGTCAAGTTGGATTTCAGGTTTGGCCCGTAATTTTTTTTCCTTGAGCTTGAAAGTTCTGGTTTATATAAACGAGAGCCTGCCATTTGGAATGTGGAAGAACCTTGGCACAAAAATTACAATACAGTAGCTGACGCACAGAAAAAACCTGAAAGGTCATTAAGCATAAAGAGTTCAGTGAAGGAATAAAAAAAATAGGAATGGGTTGTGGCCACTGTTTGTCCACTTGTAAATAAAGTGAAGTCCCACTGAAAATAGGTAGTGTGCAGGCTGAACTGGTTCGCCACTGAAACTATGGCAGAGGTTTTTACGTGGAATTATTGGCCCAGAAGTACAGTAAACTCAGGTATGTTTTATTTTTATATATTAATATGGTGCAGTAAGTTTAAATATTACAGGACCATGACTATAGGCACAGCAACTATAACACTGGTCAGCTGAATTTAACTTTTTTTTTTTTGGTCCCACAAACTTCAATAGGTGAACGTAGCAGTACTTTTTATGCTGAATTCAGATATGTATACAGAATTTTTCTATCAGGCAAGTTTTCAGAGGTACAGAGGAATTTAAATGTGCAAAATAATACTTTATATACTCATGAAATAGGCAGAAACTTTCCTCTCAAATGTTGAGGCTAATGACTTTTGCCGGTATTTGGAGTCAGGTACATCCCTCTTCAGTGTCCAGCAAAAGTCTGCCAACATACTTGAGGTCCACTTGCCTTGGTACCGCTTTTCCATAGCCGTAAGGTCTTGGTGAATTCTTTCACCGTGTACATCACTGACTTTGCCGAGATTTTCTGGGAAAAAATCCAAGTGTGACTCCAGAAAGTGGATTTTCAGACTCATATTGCATCCCATACCTTTGTACGAAGTCACCAGGTCCTGCACAACATCCTGATATTCCACTGCTTTGTGATTTCTTAAGAAGTCCTTGCAAATCCTCTTAAATAACAACCATGCATTTCTTTCAGTCTCATTCAGGTCTTCATAGAACTGTTTGTCTTGCATCAGTTCACTCTTCTGGGGTCCTATAAATATACCCTCCTTGATTTTTGTGCCACATTTGGGAACTTATTCCTCACATATTCAAATCCACGGCTGGTTTTATCCATACTTTCACAGAGTTTTTCTTGGGGCCCAGCTTTATGTGTGAAGGGGGCAGATAAATTTTCTCCGGAAGAACAAGAGGAGGATTGACAACATTTTTCTCCCCTGGCGTCAGTGATGTTTGTTTAGGCCACAGTTTATTTACATAGTGATTCTTGTTGTCCCAGGTGTCCTACTGACACAGGAAACAGGAGTAATTTATGTACCCAAGTTGCATTCTGAGTAACAGAGCCACAACCTTGAGATCAGCACATAACTGCCACTTAAATTCATCATACTTAATCTTTCCCAAGAGTAGCATCATGCTTTCATAACTTTCCTTTATGTTGGCTGCATGAGCCAAAGGAACGGAGGGTAATCTATTTCCGTTGTGGAGTAGAACTACCTTCAAGCTCACTTTTGACGAATCAGTGAACAAGCACCACTGATCTGGGTTATATTCATGACCAAGAACTTCCGTAATGGAACAAACACTGTTGCAAAACATGACACTATCTTCCAGGGAGAAGAAATCCTTGAATTCTTCATGGCACCCACGGTAAAAACACACCTTAGTGTCCTGGCGCAGAAGATTAACCTGGAGCCTAAAAGTTCAGCTTGCTTCTTTGACAGGTTCAAATCACGGACAATTTCATTCAGATCCCCTTGAGTCAGCAGGTGTGGTTCTTTGGAAGAATAGGCTCCCGCAAAAGTTGGATCACAATCCATATTGTTGTTGACTCACTGTCACTCAGCGACATGTTTGTTGGAGGCTTTGACACAGGTAACTCGGTACTGTGAGGTACTGGCCTCATCACAGATGGTAAATTAGGTTATTGAACAGTGTGTTTGGACTTTGCTCTTACACCAATGGTAGTGGTCATGCAGAAGTAGCATTTGCCCGTGCCGTGAGAAGCTTGGCACATGTCACACAACAAAACTGGAGAGCCCAACTCTTGTCCTGATCACCTACTTTGCAGCCGAAATAATGCTCATAGCATTTCTTAATCAGGGGTGTGAAAGACAGTCTTCGGGATTTGAATGTCACCTCACCACAGATGTAGTGGAATGCATCTGATGAATTTATGCACTTTCTTGGCATATTAATGGTGGAACAAGTGCTATGTACTTCTGAGATGATAACACACTGAGTTCTGGCCAGCAACCAGCAGAGGACTGTCAGTCACACGTGTATGACACGTGACTGTTTGCTTGTTACAACATGTTAGACTACCTCCTATGTTCCCCCAGTGACTCCCATATGTTGGCTTGTGCTTTCACATAGTCTGATTCAATGCAAAAGATGTGGGTGATAGAGAAATTCTGGAAACATATTTGAATTCAGTGTCCAAAAATACATCAGAAACAGACATTCTTCCTCGTGACACAAAATCTTTGTTGACCAGTGTAATTGGAGAATATGAGTGTTGCCATTGCAGTAGCAAAAGGAAAATAAAAGTGGTTTGTTTTCTCAAGCTCTGAGCTTTAAGTCCTCATGTTCTAAGCACTTTATGAAATGGCAGCAGGAGAGCAGGTCTTTCTGATCTTGTCACTATAATCCTGGAATAAACTGCCCCATGTTTCATTATGAAATTAACCTGGGGGGTAAATATCTTTAAGATGGGGTTTCACTTATTATTCTGAAGAAATGGTGTCGTGAAATATGGGCCATGACAATATTTGAAATGTTATGTGTGAGTAACATTGTTTTTCTGAATATGTGAAACAGTGGCAATTATGATGGAACAATTTTGAAGTACCTGGTGAGTATGTGAAAGACAATTTTTGAAAAATCTTTCTCTTCATTTCTTGGTATAAATTATGCAGTATGGTTTCACTAGACCTGAGATTAAGGTGAAGGCATATTCTTCCAAAAACGCATACAGGGTATGCATTTCTTTGCAGGTAAATCGTTGGTCTTGTGGGAGTATCAGTTTTCGTTAAGTTTCTTGAACATAGTAGTATTTCAGTAAATGCCACTGTTGCTTGTTTTTCCTTGGGATCCAGTATTGGCAGATATAAAACCGTAATTATCATCCCGCCAAGCTGTCAGTTCCATGGTGAAGGTGTCTTTGTAATTTGTGAGTTGGACCCACTTTGAGTTTGATTCTGAATTAATATGTTTTTCATTACATGTGCCTGCACAATGAGGAAAATTCCACTTCTTATTATTCTCTTTCACTGTTTGCAACCATTCTGGTGAAGTAACAGGCATGTAGAAGAAAGATATACTAAAAAAGTGCCTTCAAGATAATTCTTTGTTTAATAATTATATTAACAAGCTCTAATAATTTGAACTGTTTTTATTTAAAACTGTCTGCTGTTGGCTGTAGGAGTTGGAAGATGTTGCAAGCATTGACAATACTGTCCAGAATGAAGATGAAGAAGGAGAAGAAGAAGGTGAGTTCTCCAGAGCTGAGAACTACACAGAAAATGGTGATGGCACTGAAATACCATCCAGAGAAATACCTCCTAATCCAAACAGTACCTTCAAGGCCCCAGCAGACAGAGGAACTACTAGGAAACGAAAAGGAATGAAGTTGGAAACAATTCATTACCAAATGGAGAAAGCATACAAAATGTTTAAAAACGTGTCTGAAAAGCCCAGTGAAGATGAATGTTCACTATATGCAGAGTTGATTGCAAAGAAATTAAGGGCTTTAGATGAAAATATGCGTGAAATTGTTATGCATGAAATCAACAACTTAATGTTCCGTGCCAAAATGCAAAAACAAAGCCCTTAATTCCTTCCATCACATATTCCAGTCATCCAGGTGGTCTTTATAGTAACCACTCCTGCCATATTTATGAAGTCAGTATTATAAAATTTACATATTTTCTTTAAAGATTATTAATCATATTCATTATTTATGACTTTTAAATTTCTTTTTTTTTTTTTTTTTTGTGTGGTTACAACCAAGATGTACCAGATCATTTGTAACTGACTTGTCTGTATGTGCATAATGTTACCATTTGGGAATTGCTCTTAGACCTTGCAGTTATTGCACTTCATTTGCCATTGCTACATGCATTTGAGCTCAGTTCCAAGAACAGTGATGAAAAAGGACATTGACAACAATGATCCACAAACTAAAAGCATTTAAATCTGCTAAAAATTTGTCATTATTAACCCTTTGCCGGCCCTAACGTTCTGAAACGGTCGGAATTTAAACGTCCCCTGCCGGCCTAAACGGTCTAAAACGGTCTTGTTGTCCTCTTCGTAAATCTATTGCGTTGTGTGAACGA
>Ga0123355_10012694_pt1 | contig 13062 bp, 12 predicted proteins | sample TergutEmb28metaG_3_FD_89872 | JGI IMG/M metagenome (GOLD analysis project Ga0123355, IMG submission 89872) | Embiratermes neotenicus P1 segment gut microbial communities from Petit-Saut dam, French Guiana - Emb289 P1 | ecosystem: Host-associated > Arthropoda: Insects > Digestive system > Gut ... | reverse complement strand
TGATTAATGCAACCGTTCCATTAGGGCAGAGCCTTTACTTGTAACCAAATAATACGCAAAAAACGCCAGCAAGCCCACAACCCCAAATAGCCCTAAAAACGCCACAAACGGCCCGGCAAACGAGGATATAAACCACCCAAGCACTACAATGCCGCCGGCAACAATCCAGCTGCCAAACAGGGGTAAAACAGCATTAAGATTTTGTTTAACAGCGTTCTGCTCGTTATCCCAGGTAAGCTTTGGCCGTACTATATCTACATATAAGCTTATATAATTTATAAATATCATCCCAGGCAAGGCTACAAGTACCCCGGCAAAAAATAGCCATATAGGTGCACCTATTACAACCTGCAATGGGATAACCGTAAACAGCAGTGTTGGAAGCAGTATAACAAGCCCGCTTGTGGCCTTGGCATTAAGCTGGGCCGGGTAGGGTATTGGCAAATATTTCATAATGAAGATATTGCGCCCTTCCCGTGAAATGGATGTGGCGGCAACAGTAACCATACCGCCTATAAAAAAGCCAATTGCACACATGATAGCCAGCGACATACTCACAACACGGGGGTTTGTGAAGTCTATTAACTCCAGCAACTCTGCTATTTCTCCGCTTCTTACTAATGGCACAAACGAAACAGCCAGTATTATCGGCACAATAAACCCAACCAGCACACAGTTCATAAACACTGCAGGGCTACGGAACACCAGTTTCAGTTCCTTAACCAGGTATGAGGAAAACTTCCCGCGAACTTGCGCGTTTGTGGCAATATCTTCAACGGTCATCTTTTTAGCAGGTGCACCGGATTCTGAAATGCCAATAACACCGGCAAAGTACAGCCTGCCCGCAAGAAAGAAAAATACCGCAAGTGCCGCCACAGCAATAGCAATATTAATAAGCTGGTTATGAAATGCACCGCCAAAGATAGCAGTTGCACCCAAGGCGCGTGCGGCAAAGCCGTTACCTATAAAAATCGTGTTAAGCGTGGTTAAAGCGGTGGGTGCGCCCATTATGGCATCTATCAGCACTTCTTCGTCTATAACAAAGGCTTGGTTTGCAAACAGGGAAAATCCAACGGCGATAACCAACACCAGTATCCCAACAACAAGTGTATACCTATCCGGGTTGCGGCCAAGGCGCGTAACCCTCATAAGCACCATTATCAGCACCGTGGAATATACCATAGGCAGAATGGGCAAGGTGACAAAGGTAATTAACGTACTAAATGTAAGCACCCCAATAGGTACATAATTCCAAAGCGCGGCAAACATTACCACCATCAGGCCCAAGGCAATAATGTATTCAAACGCAAGTGCCACAGCAAACTTAGCACCTATAATCTGCTGGGGCTTAACGGGTAGCGGCAGTACGAACTCCACGTCCTTGGCGAAGTAAAACAGCGCAGGTGCCGCCATAAACGAGAACACAAAAATAATAATAGCCCCGATATTAAGTGCAAGCCCAATAGCGATAGGCAATTGGTTTATGGCATAAAACAGCGAAAAAATCTGCCCCATAACATAGTAGATTCCAAACATTATAGGGAAAAAACATATAGCCACAAAAGCCCAAAGCGCGACCCCAGCCCATTTGCTTTCTTTGCCGCGGATATTAATACTCATGGACGAGCCTATTATGGTTTTCATGAAAACCCGCGTAAGTGACCAGAATTTACGCATTGGCCGTCACCTCCATGAATATTTCCTCTAGGCTTAGTTGGTTATGCATGTCCTTAAGTTCTTCCAGCTCCCCGGCGAATACTATGCGGCCCTTATTTATTAGGGCTATTTTATCGCATAATTTTTCGGCAACTTCTAGCATGTGGGTGGAGAATAATACGCATTTGCCGGTATCGGCATGCTTGCGCATCATTTCTTTTAGCTGGAAGGAGGAGCGTGGGTCTAGCCCTGTTAGTGGCTCGTCTAATATCCATACTGCCGGGTCGTGCATTAACGCACCCATAATAATTATTTTTTGCCGCATACCGTGGGAGTAGCTTTGGATGCGGGAGCTTAGTGCGCCGGTCATCTCGAAGGTTTCGCCCATTTGGGTAATTTTTTCTTGGCGGGTTTGGGTTTCTACTTCGTACATGTCGGCCATGAAGTTTAAGTATTCTATGCCTTTTAGGCGCAGGAACATATCCGGCGAGTCTGGCACGTAGCCGAAGCTTTGCTTGGCGGCTAGGGGGTTTTGATTAATATCGTGGCCGTTTATTGTTATTACTCCTGCGTCTGGCTTTAAGATGCCGGTAATCATTTTCATGGTTGTGGTTTTACCGGCACCGTTTGGGCCTATGAAGCCTAAAATCTTACCGCTGGTTACCTCTAGGCTTACGTTGTCTACGGCTTTTACGGTGTTATTACCGTAGGTTTTGCTTACGTTTGTAATGTTTAACAAAATGTTTCCTCCATTCTTTTCTTATTCACACGTATTATATCGCAAATATCTGTGGTATTATAGCTTTAACATCTAAACGAAAGGAAGAATATAATGAAACTTTTTATCGACACCGCCAATGTGAATCATATCCGTGAGATTGAAAGCTGGGGAGTAATTTGCGGCGTGACAACAAACCCGTCTTTGATTGCAAAAGAAGGGCGTAATTTTGAGGAAGTGGTTAAGGAAATTACCGGTATTGTGGACGGGCCTATTAGTGCCGAGGTAATTGATGTAAAGGCCGATGGCATGGTAAAAGAGGCTCGTGAGCTTGCTAAAATCCACAAAAATGTTGTTATCAAGATTCCTATGACTGCCGAGGGGCTTAAGGCTACTAAGTTGCTTACGGCAGAAGGCATTAAGACTAATGTAACACTGGTATTTTCGGCGGCGCAGGCACTGCTTGCGGCCCGCGCCGGTGCAACATATGTAAGCCCGTTTTTGGGTAGGCTTGATGATATAGGCATGGATGGCATGAATCTTATCGAGGAGATTGTGGAGATTTTTGATATCCATGAGATTGAAACCGAGATTATTGCCGCCAGTATCCGCAACCCGATTCATGTGCTAAGTGCCGCAAGGCTTGGGGCGCATATTTCTACCGTGCCTTATGCAACACTTGTGCAAATGCTTAACCACCCGCTTACTGATAGTGGAATTGAGAGGTTTTTGGAGGATTGGAAAAATGTAGCTAAGTAAGAAAGGAGGTTACGCTATGGCTCTTGAAACGAAGGTAATTATTAAATTGCTTGCAGAGGCAGTAGGCCGGGCCAAAAGTATCGAGGAAGCCTATACTATAATAGCTGAAACGGCTGATGTAGAGGGTATCTCATTGCCCAGCTATGAGGAGTTTCTTGCGAAAATAGCTAGTAAGGAAAACAAGAATTAGTATTAGCATAGAGAGGGAGGAGGTAAAGCTGTGGCATATGAGACTAAAGTAATATTAACATTGCTTGCAGAAGCTATAGCGCGTACGAATAGTGCAAAAGAAGCTTATGGGTGTGTAGTGCGTGCCGCAAGCGTTGAAGGTATTAAGCTACCAACTTTCACTGAGCTAAGAGAAATGCAGAAACAGGAAGCAGAGAAAGACTAATGGCATATCAAAAGCCGCCTCTTTGTAGGGCGGCTTTATTGTTGACTAGGAAACTGGTCTGACATCCATCGTTAAAAGCGGCTTCGCCGCTTTTTTTGATGTACGCTATAGAGGGTGTAAATAACGCACCCAATATTATAGCGTAGCAGTCGGCTCATTTGCAGGGTTTTTGAACGCTACAAGCTAAGAAAGGAGCATTGGCTTCACATTGCGCCGTGTACATGGAAATTGGCATGAAAGCAGGAGCAAGGTTGATACATCAACTACTTATATTAGATGATGGGGGTGTGGCACATGAGCAATGAGCGTGTTGAGTATATCCCGGTTGCTACGGCAAGCACCGCTTTGAATGTGCGGGCTATTTTTCTATCAATGAATCAAGCGTGACCCCAAGCGCAACAGATATTCGGTAGAGTGTTTCAACAGAAAAATTGTTGCCGACCTTTTCACTCTCAATCTGGCGAATGAAGTCGTGCGAGAGGTCAACAAGTTCCGCCAATTCAGCGGCGGTCATTTTCTGTTCCCTACGGTATTTTTTTATGTTCCGTCTTATGGTATCGTAAATTTTTGCATCGTATTCTGAATGTTTCATGTTAGCCATCACCTAACATAATTTTATCGAACGGCCATATGAAAATATGTTAGCTGTACACTCACATTTCTATTGATTTACGCCTCGTTGCTGTGGTATAATTTTCATAGGTGTGCGGAAGCACGCCCAAAAATAAGTTGATGAGGGCAATGGCTTGATTCAGACAATATTTTGAATACGGGAGGATTTTTTGATGAAGCGAATCTATTACATGGTGATAATCGCTATTGTAAGCCTTATCTTACTGGTTGCTTGTGGGGGGTCGGATAATGGCACATCGCCATCGGGGGACATGAACGCTCCGACACAACCGAATGAAAATGTGCAAGTTCAACCTCCAACAACAAGTGATGATTCCGCAACAGGGAATGTTACGCCCCCATTATTTGAAGATGAGGATAATGGCAACGAGGTTGGATTTTCGCAAGATGTAAATGTTGCAAGCGGAGGCCGTGTTTCAGCTGTTTTAGCAAGCGGTGATTCCAGTTTTGCAGTATTAGAAGATGGCAGTCTTTGGGCCTGGGGCATTAACTCTGTTGGAATTTGGGGAGGCATGTTGGGTGATGGCACAACGATAAACCGTGAACGTCCTGTATGGATAATGGACGATGTTGTATCTGTTTTTCACGGAACATTGCACGGTTTAGCAATTCGTAAAGATGGAAGCTTATGGGGTTGGGGTTTTAACGGAAATATGTTCGAAGGTCTTACGATTGAGCCAGTGGAGGGGAGAATTGGCGATGGTACTACTATTGACCGCTTAACGCCAGTATTTATTTTGGATGATGTCGTTTCGGTTTCTGCTGGTGTTAGTCACTCCTTAGCGGTGCGTTCAGACGGTAGCCTTTGGGCTTGGGGTTCTGGGCGAATAGGCGATGGGACAACAGATAGTCACCTTGCCCCTGTCAGAATTATGGATAACGTTGTTGCTGTTTCAGCTGGATTAAACCACTCGCTTGCAATCCGAGCAGATGGCAGTCTTTATGCTTGGGGAAACAATAATTTAGGGCAACTTGGAACTGGAAATACAACATTTTATTCTTCACCTGTAAGAATTAAAAACAATGTAATTGCCATATTAGCAGGAAATTCACGCTCACTGGCTATAACATCAGATGGCGGTCTTTGGGCATGGGGGTCAAATCTTATGGGTATGCCAGGTGGCTCAGTGTGGGAAGCGAATGATTTAACTTCTCCAGCGCGGATAATGGACGATGTTGCTGATGTATTTTTTGGCTCGTATGCTATGTATGTGCTTCGCTCCGACAGAAGTCTTTGGGCTTGGGGCGATAATTTCGTAGGGCAACTTGGAGATGGTTCAGGCACACGGCAACAAAATCCAGTGAAAATCATGGACAATGTTGTATCATTTTCGGCTGGTCACGCCCATGCCTTGGCAATAACTAATGACGGAAATGTATTGGCGTGGGGATGGAATGAGCATGGGCAACTTGGTGACGGCACAACAACCAATCGTACAACTCCATTTCGCATAACTGAACATATCTTAAATTAAACATAGGGGATTGATATGAGCATTATTAACTTAATCGTAGGTTTCGCAAATTTCGCTCTTGATGCAATTGGGGTGCGAACGAAACGTCCGAAGTTACAGTCCGAAAAGAGCAACAGGGTTTTAATTCCACTTGATGAAACGACTGTGAGAGAAGCAAAGAAACCACCAAACGCAAGCTCTCGCAATACTCACACACAGCCAATCGGCATAGAGCGCAAACAAGCAAGAGCAAAAACAGTGCAGTGTACGATAAGAGCGTTTCAAAGGTAGCTGAGGATTTGATTAAATATAAAACCGATAACCCTCACGAAACTGTGGGCGATATTTTGAGACGAGCTGGACATAATCTCCTCGAATAAGGGATAGATGCGAAACAGAATAAATTTTCGCAGGAGGTTGAACTCATAATGAAAAAATCCATCACATGCATTTGCACATTGGCTTTAGCCATAGCCATGTGCATATCTGCACTTTCTCCGACATTCGCCGCAAGGCAAGAATCGTTTAGGGTGGCTATTGACCTTGAACGAAATAACTGGTTTGGCGATTTTGACTTTTCGGGAGGGTATACCGTTGTTCAAGTTGGACGAGGTTCTGGCTCAAGAAGTGCGGTTATCGACAGAAATGGAAATGAAGTACAGGGAGTGCGTTTTTATAGCACTCATACATTTTCAGAGGGATTAGTTCCGGCGTTTGGTAGACCAGAGGGCGGTCAAATAGGGTTCATTGACACATCAACGAACTGGGCTGTACCATTCGTTTATGATGTAGTACAACCTTTTTCAGAAGGGTTGGCAGCAGTCGGTATGCGTGGCGAATCAAGACAAGTAGGTGCCTTTAGTATCGCTACTTTTAATTGGGGGTTTGTTAATAGACAAGGTAATTTAACAATTCCGCATCAATTTGATGAAGTTTCTGCCTTTTTAGGTGGACGTGTTGCGGTTGCAAGGCGTGATGGTGTATCGGGTGCTTTAAGATGGGGGTTCATTGATACGAGTGGAAATATTACCATCCCACTAATATACGAAAACACTACTGCACCTATAGTTTCTGATGGACTGATTGCTGTTTCGCAAAACGGAAGATGGGGCTTTATTGATGAAGCTGGAAATACAATCATTCCTTTTGACTTTGCGGAAGCGAAACCTTTTAGCATGGGTTTGGCTGCGGTAAGGAGAGGTACGAGATGGGGCTTTATTGATAGAAGCGGCAATGAAATTATCCCATTTGAACATCAGTATGCTCGTTCGTTTTCAGACGGAATGGCAGCCGTCACGTTGATAACGACTGGCGTGGGGCGTTCATATGGATTCATAAATACATCAGGTGAATTAGTTATCCCGCATTTGTATGTACTTGTGGAGGACTTCAGTGATGGTGTGGCATCAGTTGCATTAAGGGATAACAGCAGAGGATTTGCTTATGGCTTGATTGATACCGCTGGAAACATTGTTGTGCCGATTGAATTTGACCATGAGATTCTCTTTTCAGAAGGTTTGGCGGTTGTACACAGAGGTGAATATTTCGGATATATTGACAAAACTGGGCGTGAAGTAATCCCCATTGAGATTTTCGGGAGTGGTCGTAATTTTGTAGAAGGATTAGCTTCGATTTGGGATTTCGGCGGCGGGGGGCGTATGTTTATTGCCTTAACAAACAGCGCACCAACTCAACCAGTTTCACAAACAAACGAACAACCATCCTCATGGGCAGTTGAGCAAGTCAACGCCGCAATCACCGCAGGACTTGTGCCACAAAACTTACAGTCAAACTACACGCAAGCAACAACACGAGCAGAATTTGCCGCACTTGCTGTTTCTTTGTACGAATATGTGACGGGCAGAGTAATAACCGAACGCATGACATTCAACGACACCAATGACGTAAATGTACAAAAGATGGGTGGTCTTGGGGTAGTTGCAGGAGTAGGCAATGGAAACTTCAATCCCGATGGAACTCTCACTCGTGAACAAGCGGCTGTGATGCTTGTTCGACTTGCTTCTGCAATTGGCAGTCCGTTGGCAATGGCTACTCCGACATTTGCTGATAATGGGCAAATTTCTTCATGGGCAGTAGAATCCGTTGGGCAGATACAAGCGGCTGGAATTATGGGTGGCGTGGGTAACAATCAATTCGCACCACAAACCGCATACACAAGAGAGCAGAGTATTGTCACGCTTTTACGCTTGCTAAGATAACTTAAACATGAGGTATCCAATAACCCTCTCGCAATATGAAACCCGTGCGAGAGGGTTATTTTTTTTGGCGTTATTTACCCCTTGACAGATTGCGTCATTATACATGGTATACACAGCTATTTATATAAGGGTTGCGTATTGTGGTTCTAATGCGATGTTGTTTAGCGTATAGCCCTTAGGGGGGGTGCATTCGAAGTAGGTTTCTTGTGTTACGGGGAAGATTTTTAGCGTGAAGTTGCTTTTGTATCCGAAGCGGCGTAGGCCAATACGCCAGGGCAGGCCGGTTGTGAACCAGTCTGCTATCATTTTACCGTCTTGGTATAGCTCTGCCCTGTCGCCGGTGTAGTCTATTGTTAGGAATATGTCGTTTATGCCTTCAGGTGTGATTCTGTCTAGGGTAATTTCGTATTCTGTGTAGGTTTCGTTTTGGTGGGTTTGCTTGAAGCTTCCGGTGTATGATACTGGGCTGAAGGTGTATGTGGTTGTGTTTTTGTGGGCACTTTCGCTATGACTTTGATGCACTTCGTGCACTGTATCAACGCCAACGCGAAAGTGGGGGTAGGTGGTTACAGTTTCTTCTGTGTTGCAGGTTGTTAGTTGTACCCCGTCATCTTTTTCTATTAAATTACCGTTTGTGATGTAGAGTTTGTTGCCGAAGTGCCATGCGTTGTTGGCTTCTTCCTGTGTTAGTACAATCATGGGGGCGGGGTTGCCGGTGTAGTTGAATATTGGTGCTTCGTGGCAGTAGAATACATATTGTTGCCCTAGTTTACATAGTAGTTGCGCGTTGGTTGATTTTAGGAAGGCATCGCCTAGCTGGATGTTGTATGGGAACATGCCATAAAAACCGGACGGGATGTTCATTGTGGGTAGGTTTATTGTTTCGTTTGGTAACTCGACGGATAGATTCACGTTTTGGTGGTTTGGCATGGTTTGGTGGCGTTGATGGTTGTTTACGAATACGAAGCCGGTGTTTGTGGCGTTATCATGCCTTACGCATGCGCGTAGGTTTGTTGTATCGTCTGCATTTTCTACTTTGTTTGGCGGGAAGAAGCTTACGGATGGTGCTATTATATCGCCAAAATCTTGTAGAAACATGTGTATGCGCTTTAGCTGTTTGTAGCTTTGGTGAAGCTCTCCGTATTCGCCAATGCAGGCTTGGAAATCGTAGGATAGGGTTGGAACGTCTGTGTAGCCGCCGCTTGCTTTTGACTCTTGTAGGGTGGATAGCTTGCCTTCTGGGTTGGTGCCGCCGTGATACATATAGTAGCCCAGTAGGTTTGCGCCGGTGGCCAGCTTACATAGGGCTTGGGCGGCTGTGTCGTTAGCGGAGATTATTGGCCGCCGGTGGGCTGTTACTTGTATGCCCCCGCCTAATTCTGCTGTTAGGTAGGGGTAGTTTTCTACGCGGAAGGTGAATGTTTCTTTGGATGGGCCGAAGTCACTGCCAATTAGTGGGTCGTTTAGGGTGGGGAGTAGTAGGTAGTTTGGGTTTGCCGGTAGTTGGGTTAGGGTTCTATCCCATGGGGCATCGGCATAGCCGCCTTGTACGGGTAGCATTTCATTGTCTACTACATTGGCACCGCCCCAGCCTGTGGCTGTGTAGAAGGGTACTTCGAAGCCGGTTTCTACGGCTATTTTTTTTAGGGTACTCATATGGGTTAGGCCCTCGCCGCCGCTTGGGCCGCCGCAGTGGCCGTATTCGTTTTCTATTTGTAGGCCTATTATTGGGCCACCGTCTTTGAAAAGGTAGCCTTTTGCGGCTTCGTAGATTTTTTGATATAGGTGGCGTACGTAGCTTAGGTATGTTGGGTCATCTGACCTTAGGGTTATTGTTTTGTCGTGTTGTAGCCAGTCTGGGAAGCCGCCGTTTCGGCATTCGCCATGCGCCCATGGGCCTATGCGTAAAAATATTGGGTAGTTTAGTTTTGCGCATAGTTTTATGAAGTGGCCAAGGTTGCGCTGTCCGGTGAAATCCCACTTGCCTTTTTCTTCTTCGTGGTGAATCCAGAAGATGTAACTGGCTACTATTTGTATGCCGCCTGCGCGCATTTTTTGCAAGGATTCTTCCCAGTACTGGGTGGGGTATCTGGAGAAATGGAACTCGCCCATTGTGGGGAACCATGGCTTGCCGTTTTTGGTGAAGTAGCGGTTGTTTATGGCTAGGGTTTGGCCGGTGTTTGACTGGCCGCCGAAGGGTAGGGGGGTGGTTTTTAGGTTTAAATTTGGTACTGGTAGTTTTGTCATGGTTAGCTCCTTTGTATGCTAAAAAATGCGTCCAGTGCGCTTGATGGGGTGCCGTTTGCACGCCATGCGCTTAGGGGGTAGCCGCTCCAGGCTTTTGCGCCTTGGGGTTCCCATAATAGTAGGCCCTTGCAGTTTGGGTGGGGGGTTATGGCTTCTATTATATCTGATAGTAATTTGTGGGTCTCGGCTTCTTGTTCGTCTAGGCCGCCGGTTTCTACTAACATAAAATCTTTGCCGAAGCGTTTTGGGATTTCTTCTAAGGAGCGGTTAAAGCCTTCAAAGCAGGCTTCGTATGTTAGGTTGGGTAGGTGGTACGGGTAGAAGGAGAAGCCCATCATATCGTATTGGCAGTTGTGGTGGGCTAGGTTTTCGAAGTAACTGATAATAAAATCTGTGTTGTTGAGTTCTGCCAGATGTATCATGGTTTTGGTGCTGGGTGATGCGGATTTTATTGCGTTATGCCCTGCGTTATACAGCTTGGTTAGGTTTTCGAAATTGTTTGTACTACCGGCGGGTAGCATCATGCCGGGGTTGGTTTCGTTGCCTATTTGCGCCCATTCTACCGGTACGCCGTTTGATGTTAGCAGGGTTATGGTTTCGTGGGTGTAGTTGTATAGCTGGGTTACCAGGTTATCGAAGCTTAGATGCGCCCATGCGGCGGGGGGTACTTGCTTGCCTGGGTCTGCCCAGGAGTCGCTGTAGTGGAAGTTTAGCATTATGCGGTAGCCCATTTTTACGCATTCTTTGGCGAAAGCCAGGGTTTCTTGTGCGGAGCAGTGGCCGCTACGGGGGTGGTTTGAGGGGTTTACCCAGGTTCTTAGGCGGATGGTGTCCATGTTGTAGGTTTTTAGAGTTTGTAGTAGGGGTTGTAGGTGGCCTTGGCTGTTGCGGAATTGGAAGCCGGATTCTATCATTTGGGGGTACCAGCTTATGTCTGCGCCTATTGCGAAGTCTTTTGGGGTGGGGTGGGTTTTCATGGGTTGGCTCCTTTTTGGTTGATTTATATTTTTATCTTCATGTGCAATAACTTTTATTGTTTCTCAATTTTCCTCAATATACCATCAAAAAACACCCGAAGGCAAGACAACTGCCACTTGTAAAAATTTTTATGTATTTTAGTGGAAATTTTATCGTAATACAGAACTAAAACTGTCAATTATATATATATCTATAAAAAATGGAAGCATTCACCCCTTGACACCATCGCGAGTTTGTAAAATGTCACAAATGATATTGATATTTAATGTATTTATACATTTAACACTTGTTGACTTTTATGGGTATTTGGATTTACTCTTTATCATGGCCTCGTGCAAAATTTATTAGGGGCGGATTTGCAAAGAGGCAAAAAAAAGGAGAGTGATGCATGCATGTCAGGAAGAATGACAAGCAAGTACAAACCCCGTTTTCGTAGGCGGGTGCTTCGTGTCATAACAGCATTTTTGCTGGTTATGACATTAGCTTTTGGCCCAGTGATGCCGGTTTTTGCGACAGCCTTACCAGAAGGCTTGACGCAGGACAGGTATTTAGTGCCCGAAAGCGAACTAGCCTGGGAAATTGGCCCGGAATATCTGGAGCCATTTGAAGCCCTGGCTTTACGTAGCGTTCTTGGGGAGGAAGGAAGTATTTTACTTAGCACCCTTGGCGCTTCACTTGGCGCGGTAGGTTTTGAAGGTGATTATGCCTTGAACAACCCATGGGAAACCGTAGAAATTGTGGTGACATTTAGGACACCACCTTCGGTTGCACTGCGCCTGCTTGACGATGCCGCAGGTACACAGGGCTTATCGCCCCGTATAGCTGGAGTTTCGTATGAGGCTCAAGCACTAATGGGCCATGCCAACTTTGCGGAGCAATTTGGTAGTTTGCCTATGCCCTTAGGCCGTAATAGCGGTTTTGAAATTTTCGGGCAACATCATACGCTGTTTAATGGCGTGTATATGCGTGTTCCTGCCAGTATGGTAGAGGCCATTGCTAGCTTGCCGGAGGTTTTTGCCGTTACCCCAAATATCACGTTCTATGCAATTGGTATGCTTAATGACGAGTTATATCAATACGCCGTAGGCGGCGATTATTATTGTGAAGTGGTTCTCTATCTATGCGATGAGTATTGCGAATATGAGGAGTACTGCAAAGAGGACTACTATTACTGCGAAAACGAAGAATATTGCGAAGATGAATGTCCTTACAGCGAAGACGAAGAGTATTGCGAAGAGGGCTATTATTACAGCGAAAACGAAGAATATTGCGAGGACGACTGCCCTTACAATGAAGATGAAGAACTTCTTTGCGAAGACGGCGAATACTGCACATGCGATTATGAATATAACGATTGCCAGTGCATGTATGACGACTACTGCGATTGTTGCGAGTATGGCGACTACTGCGAGTGCGAAGATGATGAACTTCTAGATTACTTGAACTATCTAATATACAACATCGTGTTAACCCCCTATATGGCCACAATGAGACTGGGAGATACTCTCCGGTTTGAAGTTGCGGCCTATGATATAGAGGGTTATTTATTAGAAGACGCTGATGTTGTGTGGAGCAAAGTTTGCATGTATGGCGAAGAATTATCCTCACCTTATGCATTTTTGTTTAATGGATTGCTTCATCTGGGGCTGGAATCGGGATGGCCTTATGATGAATTCTTTGTTATGGCGGCTTGTGCACTAAACCCAGAGGTTTATGCAAAAGCAGTTGTTACTGTAGAGTCTGCAATAGTAAGTGCGGAATTTGCGCCATTATCATCCGGGCTTAGCGACGAGTTTAACTTTGCCGGTCTTGAGTTAATGGAAATGGGTGCGGTCCATGGTATGGGCCATACCGGTCATGGCATTCATGTAGTGGTGCTGGATACAGGTGTTGACTACTATTATCACCCCAGGTTCCAGCAGTTTAGACAAAGCGACGGTTCTTTCTTGGGTGCCGACTTTATTGGTGACCGTGCGCCGGGGCACCGTTTCTATGGTAGCCCGC